>Ga0179593_1703188_pt1 | contig 11538 bp, 9 predicted proteins | sample CZODoug2_1_08_16_FD_185931 | JGI IMG/M metagenome (GOLD analysis project Ga0179593, IMG submission 185931) | Vadose zone soil fungal communities from Angelo Coast Range Reserve, California, USA - CZODoug2_1_08_16fungal (PacBio error correction) | ecosystem: Environmental > Terrestrial > Soil >...
CGCAAGAGACAGCAAGGCAAAGGGGAAGAGAACAATCACTGCGTTCATCCCGAACGAAGAACGGCAAAAAGGGCGACGCGGTTGTCGAAAAAGGAATGTAAGACCAAAGGCCACCAAACTGGAGAAAGCGGATGAAATAAACTCCGTCGGGAACAGGGACACGGTAGAAAATCTTCTTTTCGCGTGGGGGCGCTTTCGGGAAAGATCAAAACCAACGTAGGAGGAGAAAAGAGTTGTAGAGCACAAAAAGCAGAAGTCAATAATGAAAACATGCCTAAAAAAAAAAAAAAAAAAAAAAGGGGAGAAGGACGGCGGCAAAGACATTGACTAATCTTCAAAGAAGTGACTTTTGCCTTAACGACCTGCAGGAAAAATCGTAAGTCATACAAGGCAGGTAAAGGTCTGTCCGCGGGCTTGAAAAGCAAACATCTTAGGTGTCTTCGCCAGGAGAAGGAGGTGGTGGTGAAATCGCTGTCTCGGGGAGAATTTGTGAGGGAGGAAGGAGCCCTATTCCATATGGGAACATGAAGCCATAGACCGAAAAATGTTATGGTAGGTGGACGAGTTAATTTCTGAAGGGGTAATCGTGGTAAGGACAAAATGGGCAGGGGCTCCCGATAAGGCGGGTCTCAAACCAAACGAAAATAAACAGGTCCCTGGTATGGACCATCCGTTTATCGTAGGCGAAAGGGTCTACTAAAGATTCTCAGAACAAATCCCTGGGTGGGTAACAGAATGTAAAAAAAAGCCCTGACTGATTGAGCTCTGCGTTGCCAAAATTGCACGATTATGTGCTGTAGTAAGGGTTTAATTGATCCCTATAGAAAAACAAGAGAGGGGTCTGACAACGAACCTGGGGAGGGCTGAAGTTGGAGAGCGACAAGCCCAGACAGGGCGGACAACGCCAAAGTCTTTTGCAAATGGGGTTCTGAAAAGAGGAGGTGTGTCGGTACGGAAAATAAAAATTACAAAACCGGTAGGTCGCGCCAATCAGCAGAGGGGTTTGCAGGGGGGATTTGGGAAGAAAAGACGAATACGCCAAGGATCTTCCTAAGGCTGACAGGGGAAGGGGCGGAAAAAAATGAAGTGCGGGCGCTGTAGGACTCGATGCTTGGATATCGGGGAGAGATGTTGATTTGAACGTCTGGCAAAGAGGGGGAAGACAGGCATTGTTAAGAGCAGGGAGAATGGAAATACGCGTTTTTCCACCGCAACAAAGAAAACACATAGAATTTTTCAACGTAAAGGAAGGTCCGGGAGTGGAGGACATTGGGGCACCGCAGGGGGCGCAATTATGGGAAGAGGCCCAAAGGACGCGGTGGTGGTCCACCCGAAACGCTGCCAGTCACGAGGGTCCAGGGACATGGGTGCATGGCGTAGAGGGGATCGGGGAAACGTCCAGCGAGGGAGCATCGATGGACCTGAGCAGTTATGGAGTCCGCCCACTTTTCAGAAGAAGAAAAGTAGTGTACACGCGTCCAGCAAATACTAACAACGAGGGTAGTGGGAGGGGTTTCTGAAAGGCGAGAAAAGGGGGAAAAAGAGAGACATGAACGGGAAAAAGTATTCTGTGCTCCAAACACTTAAGGACGTCTGAAGATAGGAGTCGAATGCTTAGCGCAAAGAGCTTCTCTAAGGGGAAAAATTAATCGCAAAGTCACAAAGAGGGGGACAGTAAGTGTGCGCAAGGAAAAAAAAGCCACCAAAGTTGAGTGTCGTGGCAGGGGAGTGCATAGGCCTCGCAGGAATTTGAAAAAATTCGCCGGGAAGAGAAAGCTTCAAAAAAGTCGCGCCTCGGGACTAAACACTAAAAGAACGATGGGGTTGGGGGGGTATCAGGAAGAAAAGAACCTCGACGTCAGTCCGATGGTGTCAGCGGGAACAAGACCGTCTATTGCAGGGGGAGAGCATCCGATAACAGGGTGATGCAGATCTTTGCAGGCGCGACGACGCTTGGTCAAATTGCGGTTGGAGGACGGCAGGGGCCCAAAACGCACGCGATCCCTCACCCGGTGGGCCGTAAAAGGAGGCGCGAGGAGAGAGGGGCTCCGTGCAGCAGAGCTTCGGGAATGAAAATACCTATTAAAGAACTCCCCATGAGCACGAAAGGGAGCCGGGGTCGAAGGGGGCAGGAGGGGACAAAAATGATGTGGTAGGGAAAGATATGACGTGACAGCATAAGACCTTTCGTGAGGGAAAGGCGTGGTTGTTTCAAGACGAAGCTTGAGAAGGAGGTGAAAGAAGAACTTAGGAATCCATTAGTCGTATGTATGCCCAACAGTGCTCCTACAGTTACGCGCACCACGTTCAGGAGGAGAATGCCCAAGTTTGTGGGTTCCACGAGGCCCGCCACCAGGGACCTTCTATAGCATTCGTGACGAGGGAGAGATTGAAATGAGTGCGGGGAAGGGGTCTCAGATTAACGGTGCAGACTGCAAGAAAAGGAGGAGTGCAAAGAGTCTTCGTCTAAGGAAAAAATTCCTGACTGGCGCACGAACGGAAAGGAACATGTCACAACAGGGCCGAAAAATCTTCCAACGGCCGGCGAACGTCAACAAACTTGGGAAAGAGAAAAACCATGAAACGTCGCAAGTGGGAGCAAAGGGGGGAAAACATAAAGCTGCGAACCAAGCCCGCGGGTGCTTCTCAGGCTCGCGTCGCTTCAGGGCCTCAAAGGGTTGAAAGAACCCGCCGGATAGGGGATAAGTTACGATACCCTTGTCTACTGAAGAGGGGAGGAGGAAAGAAATACGAACGAATGTAAAAAAGTCAACCGGCATGGCAGCTCTAACTTGACGCTGTAACCGACCAAGAGGAAATCCTGTACTTAAGGATCAGAAGGGATTGAATCCCTCGAGCGGCGGGAACCACATTCGAAAAGGAGTGGCGGTAGGCATAAGCCACATACTAGGTCGTCATGCCTTCAAACGATGGGATGAACTGGAGAAGGAAGAAACATGGGGCGCCGACGGAAGATGTGAGCGAGTTCCCGCCCAAAGCTCGAGGGGTCTACGAAGAAAGCCCACAAATGAAGCCGCTCCTAGTGTCAATCGTCCACGGAAGACTGAAAAAGCAGGAGCTTCATGAATCCGGCGAAGAAAGCAAAAAAAGAAACGTGAAACGGCTGAACAAAATTGTGCACGGGGGGCAGGGCGGTTCAGAAAGGTCGCTAGGAACCTCTATTAAACGGCAAGAGCTTCGAAGAACTAGCAGGGGGAGGAAAAGTCACCACCCTTGAAAAAAAAAGTGCCATGCAATTGTCCGGGGAAGCCATGAGCCGATTAAACGAAAGGGAGGAAGCAACTCGTATCCAAGCGCTGGTGTGGAGAGAAAGCGCGCACTGCTGACGGAACTGACCTCGGCACTCCATCGGCCGCAAAGAGGCGCCTTCTATGCTTGTAAACTGGGGGAGCGCTTTTAGTGCTGCGAAAGGAGGTGTACGCGTGTTCGTAGAAAAAATTCGGGCTCTATTCGGAGAATAGGGAAGGGGAACAGTAGGAGGAGAAACTCAATCTAGGCGCGATTAACTGGAAAAAAACTCACGTAACAAAAGCGATCAGCCAAGGAAAAAGGTGGAACTCAAGGGAGTTGATCGGGTTGCAACATCGTAACTGGAAAAAAAGAAAGAACGAATTATAGGCCGCCCGACCCATGCCTAAATAATCGGACGGATTAACGCAAGTTTTACAGGGGCAAAGGGGGGGAGTTTCTGAGGAAAGAATGTGAGTATAAAACAGGTAGTGAAGGAGACCCCAGATACACAGGAAAGACCCGGCACCAAGGGAATTGATCTACAGGCGGTAAGATCTATGATCGGAAGGGAGTATGGATTCTAGGTGGGAAAACAAGACATCACCGAACGCGGGTGTGTGGAGAGGGAAATTTGGGTCTGAAAAAAAAAACAGGAATGGAGGACACCCTCTAGAAAAGTCGTCGGGTGCGCCGATGCATCCAAGAACTCAAAAAAGACTCGGAGACCAGGCGTAAAAGGAAGCCAAGGATGAGTATAAAGATTATTACAGAAGTAGATTTCTAGAGGCAAGAAAATGAATTTTGCGAGCGGACCGCATCAAGAAATCACGGAACCTCACGGTTGTAACGCGTTTTCACGCCCAAAAGGGAAAATGAGGGAAACCACCAAGAAGCAACTTGCCAGGAAGCAAAAAGAAAGAGGGCGGACGGACCATGGTGGCCAACAACATCGAAAGTCATAGATCAAAACGATCCATGAATGAAGTTACACCGCATGGGAATACGGGTGCGCGAGGGCGACATTAACTGGGGGGAGGAGGTGGGGAAAGCCGGTGGATCGCCCAACTACTTGACGACGAATATCCGCAAGAGGGTACATACCAAAACGACGGGAAGAGGCGCTTAGCTCTTCTTTTAGGCAAAAGGAGAGGAGATCAGCGTCGACCGAGGTTTAACAACCTGAGGAAACGAAATTTTTCACCGGGAGGAACGCCCGGCTAAGTTAGTAGATCAGGGGACATGTTGTAGGAAAGCCGGGCGCAGGGGAGAAGGGCGAAGGATTGGGAATCCGACGGCCATATGAGACTCCGACGGAGCAAAACAGGAATGTTCGAAGTGAAGGAAAAACACTCGTTCACGGAACGCTCTTCATGACAGGCAGGAAAAAGCGAAAAAAGAAACAGGTAGGCTGACGCGAGCAGTCGGAATCCTCGATCGTCTATTAGGTTGAAACCCGAGGAGGGGAACGCAACTGCACATAGGTGGGACCCTGAGGGCTGAGACAGGGGGCGTTTTCCTCCAGAGGCTCCTGAAGTGGGAAAATGAAGGAGGAAAAAGGTGAAGCAGGGGGAAGCAACTTCTTGTCTCATCGGAAAACTGCGAAAGGGGGGCATCCGAGCGCAGGTACCGTGGAAAGGCTGCGGGGGCACCATGGAATCGCCGAAGAGGACAGGGATTTACTGGCGCTTCTCCCGATAAGAAGGGTTCGGAAGGTCCAAAGGAAGAGATGAACCAGGGAAACGAGGAGTCGGTGGATGGCTCTGGTAAGCGAGAGTGCGAGCTCAGGGGAAGGAAAAAGCTAAGAAAAGAGTCACTGGAATGAAATTCAGAAGACACATCGATGTGGCATGGGGAAAGAGACGAGGAAGCAGGGAAAAGAAAACTGCAGAAACCGAGAATGGGGCAAAGAGGATGCAGGCGCCATCCGATCGGCAGACGGACAGAAGCCGAGGTGAGACGCGCTCCCGTTTCGGGCTGCCTCCAGCGGGGTTGAAAAAGCGAGGGGGAAAAAGGCGAGGGAGGGGGGGGGAAGAAGAAGCCAGAAGGGGGGTCCTCGCGGCATCACGTATAAGAAGGGGGACCGGTTCCAAGGCGGGCGGTCACCCAAAAAATTGTCCTTTAAGCCGACTCGACTTGCTCACACAGAGGGGCCGGTCGCAGAAATCCGGGCGGCTACGTCCTGGCATCCAAGCACGATTTCAGGGAGAAAAAGAGCTCTGATTCGCGTGACGCTTTTCCCTTCTACGGCCGTGAACGGGGGGCCTGGCTGACTTTGTCCTGGGGGGTGGGTGAAAAAAGAAACGAAAAACAAAAAAAAAAAGCAAGCTGGAAGTTTTACGAAGAAAGCGACGCTGGTCAGAGAGGAACGAGTGTCAAAAAGTCGATAAATCGAAAAGGAGTCAATCTCCGCGCGAAGACGACCTCGAAAGGGCCTGGGGGTGGCGGAGAGCCCGCGCACTAAAAATTTAATAGGCCATGATGAACAGCGGCTCGAAAGAAGAGCAGGCGAAAACTGGGGTTAACCAGGCTGGGAATATACAGGGAAAAAAAAGGAAAGCCGACAAACGGAACAAGGATCAGTCTGCCAACCACGATATTTAACAAGGTAGCCTAGGAAGAGGGAAACAAAATCTCGGCCAAGGACCAGGGCCAGGGCCAGAGGAAACCGCCGTCTAGTGAAAGGAATTGGGGAGGGCATATGACCGGCAGTTCGGAAAGCTTCTTAAGGCAATCGGCGCATAGAAGAGGGCGCGAACTCAGCAGGGGGAAAACGTAAGTGGACCTCGCCTGGACCATAACCGGGTCCGCCCCTAGAAAAGCAAATTGACAAAAAGCGAAGAAACCAGAAGGGAAGGTCGGATCTAGCGAGGGAACCGCCCAACCCATTGTGAAAGCAGGGAAACCAGAAAGTGGGGACCAACGAGGTTTTGGAAAACCGAGAAAATTCGGAAGGTTTAGGCGGAGGTCCCAAACCAGTAGGAGATAAGCAGCATCGCTGGAGTCCGTATGGTCAATCTTATTCAGACTAGAAGGAAGGCAAAGGAAGCAGCCACCGAAAACACGATTTAAGGAGAACGAGAGGGAAGAATGAATACGGGAAGCGCGCCATCAGAGCAATCAGAGCGAAAGACAGAACTCGCGCTCACGAGAAGGGATAGGCGTCCTCATCATCAGACGGTCCTTCCTAGTCAGGGGGGGATACTGCGCTTCAATTTAATGTGCGAAAACCAAAGCAGTGGAAGAAAAGGAAGAGGGAAAAAAAAAAGAAAGAGAAACGTAATGATGTCGATCTAAGGGGGGGTATAACACCTGCAAAATTCTGGAATTCTGAAAAAGGGCGACAGACGAAGACACCAGAGGGAAAGAGGGAACAACTTGCTCCCAAAGAAGTCTCGCGCACCTTCACAGAAAAACAAAAATGGCGGGGGGAGCCTCCGCGACGTCGGAAAAGACCGGAATTCACTGGGTCCTATTCAATTGACAGGGGAAAAAGAGAGCCAGAACTCCAAATCCAAGGTAAGAAAATGCCGGGGGAGAATAGGTCGAGGAGTAAAGAGAGGAATCCGGCCTTAACCTGATGAGACCGGCCAATACTAGGGTCAAAAGAAAACACTCCAAGGGACATTACATACGCTGCCAAATCAGCGACGAAAGGAGAGGCAGAAGGAGTCAAAGGATGCTGAGCAGCAGTAGAAAGAGAGGCATCTACTCTAAAACTCGTCGCAAGGCCAAAGGCGATATTCTAACGTGTGAACTTAGGACGGGGAAATCGGCCACGGCGGCATAATTTGGCCAGCAATGAGGGTCGTGGTAACGTAGGAAAATATTGGGGTCTAAACCCACACCGGAGGCTGGGGACCGCCATCGTCCGAGGCGAGATTCTTTGTCTTAAGGGGGGGCAATACCGAAAGGGTCCGAACAGTCCGCATACTATGCAATTTGTCAAAGGAGCTCAAGATAATGGCGCTGGGCGGGAGTTTTGAAAAGGGCTTGGGGGGAGGAGAAAACCGGGTCCGTAGTACTGAGGGCGCTAAACACGGAGGGTTCAGAAAAGGCCGACAATGGTCGGCGGTTTGGGTAGAAAAAAAAAGTATTGAGATTGGAAGTCAAAACATGTGAGAGATGTCCATGGGGGGATAAATAAGCCATAAAATGCACGTTGTACCGTTCGGAGACGAAGGGGGGTCCTGTTCGCTGTCTGGAGTCGGGCTTTACTGAACAGAACAGAAAAACAAAAAGTATAGGTCATCGCAGTACCCACCGTGATGTCGCAAGCACTAAATGGCATGACCACGAGGAGGAGCAAGAGCCGGGTGAAAAATTCAAGGAGTGGCAAATAGCTTTTTCTGGGGGGTTTCGCAGATGCTCAAAATGAAGGACAAAAAAAAGTAAAAAAAGCGGATCAGTCCTTGATGCTGATAATAAAACCATCCGTAAACATGTTGCCGCAAATTTTCATGAACTTACGGGGTGTCTTCTTGTTGACGACGTTTTGTGCTAAAGGGAATTTGAAAAAATAGTCTCAGAGAAAAAACAAAAACAACACGGGATGAGTAAAAGAGAAGCAGTCGTTTGCAAAAAGGAGAAAAAGCAAAAAGAACAATAGAAAAACCCCAATATTACAAGGATGACTGCGGAATGATGCGCCAGAAACATAAGCAGCTAGGGTGCCTTGGACGGGTAGACATAACGTGCGGAAAAAGCGGCGAGAACTCAGTTTTCTGCAAAGTGATCGTCTCTGTAAGGAGTGAAAAGAAAGAATTGGCGGCCGGGGAACGTGGGGTTGGCGACTTCGTGTCTCAAGGGGGCGTAAGGTCTGAGAAGCAACGGAGCCGAGAGCGAAAGAAGGAAAGAAAGGCCCAAGAGTCACGACGGTAGGTCTAAAGGCTGTAACTTTAACCTAACAGTGGTTCGAGCTCCATAATAAAGGGCAAAAACACAAATGGTTTCAGGATGAAACATCCGGGTAGCGCTCTAAAGCGACGGTCACAGGTTTCGCAGCCAAAAAGCAACAACCAGAAGGGACAAGCCATTTGAAAAAACCCGCGAAGAAGCGGGATTGCCAATTTGCCCTGCGATGGTCACAAGATTAGGGTTGGGGACTAAGCTTCTCCAGAAAGAACCGAAACAAAGACGGGGATGGCACACCTTGGGGGCAGTGGTCTTGCCGGGAGGGAGAATTCAATAGGTTTCGGACCCCAAGCAGCAAAAAAGTTGGGGAAATTAAGAAAGGGAGCAAAGGTCCGCATCGAGGCAAAAAACAATAAGGTAAGAAAATAGGGGAATTTGGGCGATGAGGGTAAAGGACGCCATCGTGAAGAGAAGCTGAAAAGCTTGAAAAAGGGACAACTGCGGACGAGGAAAGGTCTCTTTGAACGCGTGAAAGAGTCATCAAGAGGGGAATGGGTTAAAGGGGGACCGGTAATCTGGCAAACAAAGTCTGTTTTCTCTTGTCGGAAAGAGGGCTCCGAGAAGTTGGAGAACAAAACCGGTCATTACACGCAGGGGAAAATTGGCGTTTGGATGTGGCACAATCATGGTTCATTTGAAGGGGGGGGGGACAGAATCACAATGTGACGACGTGGGGTTAGAAAACTCTACAGTCTGAGCCAACGCTTCACTGTTAGGGCAGAAAGGCGGGTTGCGCGAACAGGGAGAAAAGAGCATGTCTGAAACGCTGGGAATTATGGAAGTATGACGCCAAGGGGAAAAAAGAAACGGGAAAAGGGGGGTATGGAGGGGGGCGTCAGCCTTCAATTGAACAAAAGGGGAAATACTTAGGGCCGGTTTGGAGGGATGTCAAAAGGTCGCAACAACAAAGACATGAGATAAGGGGAATGGCTCAACGACCTTGTCCCTTAGAGTGGACAAAGAGGAAAAGAACTGCAAATCACGAAAGTGCGGCCATGGCGCAGATTAATAGAAAATAGAGGGGATGGATTCAGATGGGAGAAGGTAGTTGCGCAAGCCGAGAGGTTCGAAAGGAAAGTGGTGCATAAGGCTCGCAACAGCCTTTTCCCCAATTAAACTGCACAGAGGGCGGCCATAGGGGGAGAGGGAAACCTCAAACGATGCCAGACTTGTGTTCCGGTAGCCAAAAATCAGGAAGGAATCCATTTCCCGAAGGGGGATAGAGAAAAAGAACGGTGGGGGACGGCTTTTTAAGAACCAAATAAGTAAAAGGGGCGGATTTCTTTTAATGGGCGCTGCCTCTTTCATGAGGGTTTCGGCAGAAGTGAGCTGGGGGGAACAAGACGGGGAGAATAACTTGTGTCAACGTATGGAAGAGCCTAGATAGAAGTGAGGCGAACTGAATCATATCTTATCAAGAAGCCGTTCCAAGAAAATAAGAAAAAAGGAGCAATTGAGAACGTAAACGGCTGGGGGCTGGAACGTCTTGCTAGGAAAAGGCATGTAAAAAATTTGTGTCGGGGACAGGTTCCGAGGCAAGAAGATGGCTACCTGTCGTGAGGAAGAAAGTGTTGTGGCAAAGACGAAGGAAAGGTGTGCCATTGTTTGGGCGGCCGCCAATCGTATGACTATAAAGGGAACTCCTGAATGGGGAGAAAGAAAAAGGAGGGTGCCGTCGAAAAAAACGGGGAAAGTCCGGAATGCCAAAAAAATTGTTTGCAACGAAAGAGAAGACCAGGTACCTTCGAAAGAAAAGCGGGAGGAGCGCCCGGGGGAAGAGGAAGGATGTCGCGAAGACGAAAAGGTTCAAGAAATTCCTCTTGAATAGGATCATCTTCGACGCACGAAAAAAAAGAGAGGAGAGCGGAGACCCGACCGGAAGTAAGTATAAAAATAAGTCAAACACGGACGACGCGGGAAATCTGGAATCAAGGGCAGTGGCACTCGCCACCGGGCAGGGAAAGAGAAAGTAGTCAAAAGGACGCATAACAACGCTTCAATCCTAGAAACCACCCGCTCCTTGGGATTAAACTGAGCAGTCGGCACGGCAGCACATTGTTGAACAAGCCGAACACGGCAACCCCTCCGGAGGACAGAAAACGGTTACGAGACCCTGTCTAAGCTACGCTGGAAACGAGAAACGCCCCGTGGGGACCAACCAAAAGTACCGCGGGACCCAAAAAGAGGAGCAAGGTGCTCCAGAACGGGGAGGGTCCCGACCAAGAATGGTAGAGAAGGAACCTTGCGATCAGAGGCGAAACTTTCCTCGACAAGGCACAACAAGGAAGGGTGAGCCAGGGCTGTAGGCCGTCGTCGGAATGCAAAGCACATCGGGTTCAATTGACGGCGAAGTCATTCCAGTGAGAAGGGAGAAAGGGGGAACAGCGAGAGGTAAAGGTCAGAGCCATGCGCACGACTCAGCGAGAAATAACCACCGGAGCTCGAATGGGGCGGGGGAAAAAGGACGGTGACTTTTCCGAATCAGGCTGGCAGACCGAGGAAAGAAAAACAATTACAGGCCTGGTGGCACATTGGGGCTAATAAGTTCCACTTAGCGGAGCGACCACAGGGGTTTCCGGGGAATAAATAGCACTAACAGGTTCGGAAAAGGCTCCCTTGTCAAGTACCGGCAAATTGGGCACAACTGCGCGGAGAATGAGAGGGGGCGAAGGTGTATCCAATCAGGGCGTATCCGAGACACAAGACGAGAAGTTAGGCGGGCACTCCAATCGAGAGACAGCCCGAAGTGACCTGATGGCTGTCGCGCTTGAATGCTAGAAAAACCATACACCCCCCATGAAACGCGTAGACAAAAAAAGCTTGGGTCGAGAAAAAGGGAAGTGGCGAGGAAGTTCAGAGGATTTGTCCTTTAAAAGCGCTCCAGCCAGCCGCCGCGCGACCGAAAGGGGAACCTGGGATCGAAAAAAAAACCAGGTCAGTTAGGGTAAACGGTTCGTGAAGGGGTTTACAAAAATCTGCACGGGAGAAAGGGACGAATTGCATAGGAAAACCATACAAGGCAGTAAAAATAAGACCTCCGATCTCCACGCCGGGTCGTGTGAAAGGAAAAGGCCTATTGGGTATTGTCGAAGTCACGGTGGCGCAGGGCACAAGGAGGGGTAAACAGAAAAAAAAAGAACACGTCACCTAGCCCGAGAACCAAATACCGCACTGAATCAGTGGTGAACTTCAGCGATTTAGTGAGGGCGAATGATGACGTTGGCCGGTTAAAAAGTGCGCATCAGGCCGACTTGGTGAATTGGCAAGGGCAATGTTGAAGAGGGAGAAAATCCGAAGATGAAGCCAGCAAGGTCGTGCAGGTCAGTCGGTGAGAGGCGCACTCGGCGAAATCAGAAAGAGAGAACTCTTAGACAG
>Ga0179593_1360238_pt1 | contig 11537 bp, 13 predicted proteins | sample CZODoug2_1_08_16_FD_185931 | JGI IMG/M metagenome (GOLD analysis project Ga0179593, IMG submission 185931) | Vadose zone soil fungal communities from Angelo Coast Range Reserve, California, USA - CZODoug2_1_08_16fungal (PacBio error correction) | ecosystem: Environmental > Terrestrial > Soil >...
CAAAAAACCTAGTAGAAGCACTTAGGCAAAAGTCCACACAAAACTCTCGACAGGGACTAAGAGACGTAAGATAGACGGTTAGGTCAAAAAAAACCGAAGCATACGGACAAGCAGGCAAAAACGCAACAAGAGGCGATAGGGTTGCTAGCAATATGAAAAGGAATTAGTAGAGAACGATGTCGTGGATAACAACTCTCTAGGGGTTAAAGGAACAAGCAGCCGGATCCTGGCAGCAGTCATTTAATACATATACACCGGGAAAACACACAAATGGACGGGGGGGGATACACCAAGGGGGAAGAAGGGGAAAATAAAGAAGTAGGAGAAGACCTTTGGAGGGCCGGCCAAGCATCGGGATCTCACATCTATTCGTATTCTTAAAGCAGAAGACATGATGACTGAGAGGCCATACTGGAGTGTTGCAGTGAGCCAGGAGAGAGGAAAAGACAGTCAAAAAGGAAAGAGAGTCGGGGCCAAGCGGGACAACTGCTCATGGGGGAGAAGGCTAAAGAAGAACTGCTCGAGGGGGGGTTCCTAAGGGGGGGGGGGGGGGGGGGGGGGTCAGAATACAAATACTTGTCACGTAGCACAGGCTCAAACAGGGCGGGGGGGGTGCTGTTTGCGCTATGACAGGCAAAATCAGCTATCGAAAGACGGCTAATAGAACAAAGCCGAGAAATAACGGGGGAGACAAATCTAAAACTGCGATGTACGGGACGCTGTGAGAGCTACCAGTCAGATCACGAGCGGCAGTTGGGATCTGAGTCGGGGGAAGTATACTGGGGCAGGCAGGGGGAGAAACCCATAAGCCCGCATATAGATATGCAAATGAACCGGTTCAGGTCTTCCTTTCGTCCAAGTGTCTTGGTAAGCAGAAACTTCTCTCAGATCAGGAGGGCAGGGTGTCGTCGTAGGCGCAGAAAAACTACGACAAGGTAAAGGGGACACAAAGCAACATATGGGGGTAAAAAGAGGAGGACCCCGTGGATACCAATGATCACGGAAGGTTGAAAAAATCAAATAAACGAAAATCATTAGACTACGCCAGGGGAGACAGTAGGAAAAAAACCATCGCTCGGAGACCGGAAAGAAAAAAAACACAACAAAGGACGGGCCAGACCGAAAAAAGGAAGACTGGGGAGGGTCCAGACGTCCAGTGTCAAGGGTGACCCAGTGCAGCTCAAGACATTGTAAACGAAGAGGGTCCCGAAAAGAGGAAAGACACAGGGGGGGCACGAGGACATGAGACAGGCGGGGCACGTGCGTTATTCAACATAATGGGGAAGCAGAGGGAACGACCACGTTAGCCGGGATAAAGAAAAAGCGTGGAAAGTGGGTCAGACACTCAAAGACTGGGGCGAGCGCAGAAGACGGAGGGGGGGGGGCAAAAAGGTCCACCCGGCATGCAACAGCTGTGGAAACCGAAGTCATACGGAGAGCTAGGGAGGCTACATGATAGGTTCGACTGAAGTGACGGAGGGTACGGCGGTAGAACCTTGAGAGATAGGCGATTAAGAAGCACTGGTAAAACGGTGTGCCGCGTCTGCACATTGGCTGAACAAAGAAAGCAGGGGGAGGGTATCAACTTAGCCGACGCGGGTAAAAAAAAAGGGGGTAAAAAGAAAAAACGAATCAGTCCCTAGTTGACAAGGCGAGGAGGGATTCCAATCTCCACAGGGCGCACGACGGTCGACGAAGAAAGAGATACCACTTGTATCTCACCGGGAGAAAAAAGAAAAGTGGAAAGTAGGAAACGCTCGAAAAAAACGGCAAGGAGTGGACCTGGTGACTTGGGGGGCAACGAAGTGTCAGTGACGCACGGTCATGGTCAAAAAAAAGGATGAGTCAAGCGAAAAAAAATCATTCCAGTTCATGCGCAAAAGGTGCGAGCTAAGGAAAACATGGATGCAGGAGCTGAGTGGGGAACAAGGGGTCGAGCTAACGGCTTAACATACTGAGCCGAAATGCCCAAATTGAAGTGGATAGAACGGCCGAGGGCGGAAGGTTGGGTAAGTGGCATGAAAAGGGGGAAGAAAGCGTCTTCGAAGAACCTGGGACGTTAAGCAAAGAAGCGAAGGCGTAAAGGGGGAGAATGGCGGTATGCCGTAACAGGGAACACGGGATGACCTACGAAGGACTGGCGCATACTGACAGCTACTGGCACACCAGCGGAGCCCACACGAAAAAAAATAGGGGCCAAGAAGTGTCTGCAACCCTACGCAGACAGGGGGTCGGGGGGGAAACAGGTATAGCTAACATGACGGAAGGAGAAGCATAGAAAGAAAAAGGATGATTCAACTGGACATGCAGCTTGCTAAGCACGAAATCAGATCGTGTAACAAAGCACAGGGATCGTACTTAGGGGGGGGGCAGTCAGGCGAAGAAAAAAAGAATTACGTTGACCAACAGGCTTGAGAGGAGCCAGGACATCAATAAGCAAGCAGCACGAAAAATGAAGCGGGGTCGGGAGCACCTGTAAGCCAGTCAACGGATGATCACAGATCATCGATATGTGGGGATGAAGGGGGGGGGGGGGGGGGGGGGGGGGTCTACACAGAAGGAAAAGCCTGGGTAGGAAGAAAAAAAAAAAAAAAAAAAAAAAAAAAAAAAAAACAAACCGGCTTATTAATGTTCAAAAGGGAGACAGACGGGGACTGCCCAAGGGGGGAGCATGGGGGGGGGGGGGGGGGGGGGGGGGGGGGGGAAGTGGGGGGGGGGGGGGGAACGGGAGGGGGGAGGAGGGGGGAGGGGGGGGGGGCCCGCGGGGGGGGGGGCGGGGGGGGGGGGGGGGGGGGGGGGGGGGGGGGCCAGAAGGGGGGACGGAATGGGGAGAGACAGAATGGGACGCCATGTTTCTTGGAAAAGTGCCAGCGCAAAGGATCATAGCAAAAAAATAGGGGAGGTGGTGTGCAGAGGACGGAAAAGACGGCAGCGGGGACAATGACAAGGGTTCCCGGCACAAGGAACGCAAGAGTCAACATTAGATAAAGAGGTACAGCCAAAGGTCAAATGACTCAGGACCTAAAATAGACTGAATAAGAGGGGGGGGGGTGTGTAAGGGGTGGGGGGGGGGGGGGTGTTGGTGTACGGGGGGGGGAGGGGGGGGGGGGGGGGGGGGGGGGGAGGTTAGATGGGGTTTGGGTGTTGTGGGGGCGGGGGAGGGATGTGGTTATGAAGCGACGGTTACCCTCCTTCGCTCCTCCTCCCTTTCTCGGTGTTGGGTGTGGAGGGGTTGGTGGGGGGGAGAGGAGGTGCACACCCACACCTCTGGAACGGCGAAATCACCACAATAGGTGGGGAGAAAGCAAAAAAGGGAGGTCCAGGTTCAAAGGTGTGCGGACGAGCGCAACCCTAAAAAAAGGGTTCAGCCGGTTCGCAAACACTCTGAGACACTAGCACTCATCTATCAGAAAAACTAAAAACGTGTTTGCATAGAAAGGGGAGAAAGAGAGGAGAAGTTATGTCGTGTAAGACTTAAGGTGGGGGACAACGGGGGGTCTGGGGGGGGGGGGGGGGGGGAAAGTCCACGGAAATCAGTAATGGAAGTACAAAACCGAGCGCTAAGGAGTCGAAAATCGACGGGGGAGGGGGAAGGCAAAAAAGTCGGGAACTACAAGTGTGGCGGGACGAATAAAAAAAATACTACAAAGGAGGGATGTGTTAATAAGCGGGAAAAAAAAGAGGTGGATCCATTTACAGAAATGGAAAGGAAAAAGGGGTGCGGCCCGGGGATTACAAGACACGACGGGGAGTTCAAAAAAAAATGAACTTTCTAGGAAAAACACGATTCAAAACAAGGAGATCGCGAGTCCTGTCTCTTCGATTGTTAATAAGCGACGTAGAAAGGGAGCTTCACAGGGGGGGGGGGACAGAAAAAAAAAAAAAAAAAAGAGGCAGGCCCCTGGACCAAAGGGCAACCCCAACAGGATAACGAAATCTACAACCACCAAAACCTTAGAAGGTGGGGGGAGGTAACCGAAGATATTCAGGGGGTTGACGGGCGGTCAATGGGGGGGCTCCCCGCTAGAGGGGTAAATTGAGGGAAGAAAGCCCTAGCAGGAAGAGAGCAACAAACTCAAGCGAAAGAGTCGTACCATTTGCTCTGGGCTCACTAATGTAGCAAGACCGCTAAGACTAGGGGTCTTGGGGGACTATCGGGGGATAAAACAGAAAATGAACCTCTCCGGCGCCGTAGTCGACTGATTCGGGAACGCGCGGGAAGGGGGGGACAGTGCGTATCCTATATGGACTGTCGGAGACTGGACGAAAATTTCACATTAGGTCCAGGGGAAGGAAATCGGATTTGGACCCGAACGCTAACAGATAAGCGGGATAGAGGCATCGTGGAACTTCTGCTATCAAGCCTGAAATGGGGTGCGATGATAATGCGCGGCGGGCAAAAACTGACGCAGAACTCCTGAAAGGGGAAGTGTCGAAGATGAGCGCCGGGACCGGGGGAGGATTTCGGGGGGGGGTGGGGGGGGGGGGGGGGGGGGGGGGGAGGGGGGGCGGGGGGTGGGGGGGGGGGCAGGGGAGAATCGTGCTTCGGTGGGGGTGTCGCCCTAGTCTAGGGAGAAAGACATGCACCTATTTGTGGCGGGTGGGAGACAGCGCCTAGCCCGTTCCGACGCGGCGGTCTTTGGGAAGGGGGGGGGGGGGCGCCTGGGAAAAGCGTTTACATAATCGGAAAGGGTCACTCGTCGAGGGGGGATACTCTCCGAGAAAGGAAGGCCATCGCGATTTAGTTGGACCTGAGCCAAAAAATTATAAGGGCGTGTCGAGGTATTCCCGAGTAGTCAGGTCGGGAGAAATCATGGCCTCCTCAAAGGTATCGCGGGTAAAACGGCAGCGGTTACGAGAGCGGAGGGCGTGGGGGACGGGAGGAGCAGCAAAGAATGCACGGTGGGACGGGCAACTTGGATCGGGGAGGGCCTACGGGGAGGAAAGGGGATAAAGGGAGGTCGGAGGACTTGGAGGGGGCTAAGGGCCGGGGCCGGGGACCAAGCCCGTCCTCACACCGCGGCGACGTAGAAAAAACGCTCGGCCCGAAGCGTTCAATTGGGCGACTGCGTTAATCATTCCAAAAGCGTCAAAATCTCCATTCTCGTATCGCCCGTAAAGTTACCCCGAAGCCTATAAGGTAAAACTACGGCCACCGGCTTTGAGGAAAAGGCCGGGCGTAGTCTGGGCATCAGACCTGCAATGTGATTTAGGCTAAAATTATCTTTGCAAAAGTGAAAAAGGGGGCTTGCATTCGCGCGGGGGAACGAGGGACTGAGCAATTCGGTGAGGGGACAGGGAACCGAGGAATTGGGGGCTAACGTGTGGGGACAGGGGCGGAGTGCAGTGGGGGGAAAAGGGGGGCAAAGTAGCTGATGATCAAATTCAAAAAAAGGAATATCTAGCCATTTAGGGGGAACACCTTCCCGTGGAGCAGTGGAAGATACTGCGGGTATGAGTTAGGTTGTTCACTCGCTACGACGGTGCTTTTGACGACGATCGGGTGTCGATTGGCGCTCTCGGCGCCTGCCTCGTGGTTGTCCATGGGCTCGGGGTGCTCAGATCACTTTGTGCAGCGGCCGGCACTATTAGCGCCCAATTGATAGGCAACTATAGCCAGGGTTAAACAATCCCAATGTCCTCCGGGATTCCCGTCTGGTTACAACTGTGAGACGCCCATATGTAGCTTGACTTATCTACTGGCTTCTGAGCACGAATATCGCTCTAAAAAACATGTCATGTTGGAAAGGGGCGCAGACACTTTGAGGTCGGATGCATGAAAGGTGGGGATCGCGACTAGCACTTGAAAAGCCAATGCGAGTCCTTCTCTCTCTGGGGGCATGCTCTCAACAGGGGGTTTTATCCGGATTCTGCGGGCCCCTCGAATACACTAGGACTTTAGTCGCATATCATTCCGTTGGCATGTCGCTGTAGCGGCTTAGTGAGGGAAATTTGGAAAATAGTGGAATCGTTGATCAAATAGCAAGTCCTGTCTCAGGCTACCGGCCAGAGTAATCCGGGGACTAAAACCCGGATCGATAAAGGGTCTACATGCCGCAAGTCGAATGCGTGCGACGGGATGCATACGAAGCGGCGAGGTACGAAAAACGAGCACGACACATGGGATGATCGGAGACGGAGTCTCGAGGAGCACCAGCACTTCTCATAATCCGAAATCTTGATAGAAATCACGTGGCTCACTAGGCGAGACACTCCTGCTCTGCGGTGGGAGAAAAGAAGAGGGGGTGGCGGGCTCGGCAGAGACTCGACCGCGTTGCGGGCGTCACGTAGCGGAAAAACTATGGGTGTAGAAGGGGCGGCCGTCTTCCGGGTAGTCCCAGCTGGATATCCGCAGGTGTCGTTACGACAAAAAACGGGCCGCCGCGGCACGATCGCTCGCGGGGAGTCATCGCCTGCCTCTGCGGAAAACGGAGCAGCAATAACACTGAACTTATGAATTATGTGACACCTTCAACGGGCTTGGGCGACACGTGGGACTGTAATAGTCTCCAAAGTTATCAGCGGATACGGTTCAACCTGCTCGGGGCTACAAAGCGGTTCTAGCAGCGGGATATCTCCAACTGTGGGAAAACTGCGGCTCCTCAAAAAGATAGATATGATCTCCACAAACAAAACTTCGTATCATGGAAAAAGGAATATATGCGTTCTAGATAGACTGGTTGAGTCTGCTCGTGTGTCTGTATCCAAGGGGAAAAAAGGACGAACCAGCCCATTCGAGTCGCAAGAAACGGACACCCGTACAAGGTAGACCAGTCGGACTAAAAAAATCTCTTTCTACTTCTCGCTTCAAGTGAGTACCAAATGTCGGATGGAAATTACGGTTCCAGAAGCTTGAAAAAGTACGAGACGACTCACGTGCGTACTGAAAAGGCCGCAGAACCCTGGCAAAGGGGGGTCGTTTGGGAAAAAATCTACTTCATCCGGGGCTCAACACGGCCTCTCAAAGTCAGCGGGGAAATAAAAATGCTCCGAGCCATAGGAACTTAAGGCACTCCTCTTAGATTATCAGACTACTATAACACACCCTTGACGAACTCGGCAAAAGGAGTGTATGACTACTGGGATGTAGGTTGCTCTAGGGAAACGGGGTTAATGTAGCCCTTAATCAGGTATCAGAGGTGTTCTCGGTCATATGCGTTCGCGACCCAAAGAAAGGACGCTACAACCGATATTAGGAAAATCAGCTGCATCCTTAATGAAATGGACGTAAAGGTACCTTCCCTTGAATCCGCAGTGGGGGACCTACGCTCTTCCGTCATCTCGGGCTAGGGGGTGGGGGGTGGGGGGGCGTGCTTGGTGGGGGGAGGGGGGTGTGGGGGGTGATATTGTTCCCCGCAACACCGAAAAATCAGCATGAAGCTCCATAGGACTGAGCACGCATAAAAAATTCCTCTGCCTCAAAATAACGGTAGGGTATTATATAGTGAGGATCTTGTCCGTAGGAAAAAGGCTTGTGAGTCATACAGAGCGGCAACAATGCCTCAAACCAGGTGAGCCCCCTAGCGGGGGCCACTAGACCGTAATCATTTCAATCTACGGCCTTCCACAAATTTTTAATCCGCAAGAAAACACACCACCAAACGGAAAATGGATACGACCTCTGCAATGTGTAGATCTCCGGTTCTGAGCCGAAAGACTTGAGGAGACCGTCACTTAAAAAACGGATTGACATTCACGTGATCAGGCCGGGTGATTCCACAAGGAGGGAGGAATATGGGAAAGGCCTATCTTTGTCAAGGAGGACAAAAAAATGGGCGTAAAGATGAGGAAAAATTAAAGCGCTAGCACCGAAATTCCCGAAAAAAGTAGAATTAAGCGGGTCCATACTCACCCTAGGGGAAAAGGTGCCGTGTTACCACAAGAAAAGGAGAATCGGTTCCGCACCGGAACGATAAAAAGCGAGACAGACCAGGTACATGGGGGGTTCCGAATTGGAGACGATGAAAAACTCATACAGGAGATCATTCGCACACGTAGGAAAAACAAAATCACTCTCCTCCCCCACAGACCCGTAATGGCCCAAGCCCGTCCGAAGGCCCAAAAAGATGCGCGACCGAACCTAAGCTTGTCGAGCAAAAGAGACAATCAGCGCACCGCATTCATTAGGCAATTTTGGGGGAAACTCTCGACAATGGGAGGAAGTCCGGGGAAGGGGAAAAATAGACGACTCGGTCGAAGGCAATCAAATACCGCGTGCAGGGCGAGTCCTGATATAGACGCAACGGAGAAGAGGGAAAAACGGGGGGGGAAGAGGCCACTTGGGATGGGGGACGTGAGGAAAAGCGGGAAGTCTCAAAAAAACGTGGAAAAGTCGAGGGTCTGCAGTTGTTCACTGTCTTCCTTCTGGAGTCATCGAGCACGTGCAAGATGGGGGGGGGGCGCACGTAAGGTGCTTTTGTCCTTCTCAAGGGTGCGTAGAACGAAAAACGATGAAGATGAACACAGTCTTTCCTCGACCTCTGGACGGTGCCACCGTCGGTAGGACGAGTCACCACATAAAGCCATCAGGATCGAGGGGAAGAGAGGCCTCAAAAAAAAAACCCTTTCCAAGTGGTGCGCCCCGAATATCCGCTACTGAAGACAGGGGCACTTCGAAGGACGAAGACCGCTGACGCTTGGGGCCGATCGGGTGAGGAATGAAAGACGTGCAGTTCCCTTGGCGCTTCGCCAATTCATTGAAGAGGAAAATCGCCCGAACAGAAGTAACGGAAGGTCTCCCAAGTGGGTTTCAGGACGGAGAGAGCGCCTGTCTAGTCTAATTCAACCCCCGGGAAGGGGTTGTCGGTAAGAAATCGTGCTCTCCTCCCACACGACTAAAACACTCATAAGTCCACGAATGAAATCCGAACAGGAAATCGCCCCGCAATTAGAATAAATAAAATCTCGACTCAACAGCCTCGAGGATTACGACGAGTTGTGCAGACGACATGACCAAAAAACATTTAAGCTGCTACGAAATCCTAGAGATCCCTCGAGTGCACGCTAGCGCTATTGAACGAACGTCCTAAATACAAATGTTTTCCATTGTAAGAGAGCCTGAGCCGGGACTCTAAGTAAGAACCATTCAACGCCGATTGGAGTACTGCAGATGACCATTTCAATCAATGAGGTTAACGCAGAAAAAGCAAGACACCATCGGTTCGGACGGAGAAGAAAGGGGGCTCCTCCGCTCGCTTGTGAGCAGAATGGGAGCTTGGACACTCGAAATCCAGGAGATAAGAACAAGCTAAAGGATGACGGGCACTGGTCTTCACCCAAATTGGAAAAAAAAAAAAAAAAAAAACTCAGAGCACCCCATCGATCCCGATCAGAAAACAAGGAAGGGGGAACAGATAGGAATTGGGGGGGGCGGGGCCTGGGTGGAGGCGTAGACGGGAAAGACTCGGCAGCCGAAACCGAGGCGAGACTAGAAATCGAGCCAAATGGGTCGGGCCATCGCCGAACGCCAGGAGGGGTCAGGGGACTAGGCGAACATTAATCATGGACCATTCTCGATTAGGATGTTATAAGACCGGGGGACGGAAGCCGGGGCAGGGTAGTGCTGCAGTTCAAGATCTCAGCTACCGGCAGAAAAGTAATACGGGGACGTGGGTAAGAGTGGGAGCGGGACCCTAGCTAAGGCCGCAATGGGCAGGTCATTCAGCCGTAATATACGGGCACAGGTGGGCACACGTCTGGAAACCCTCAGTTTTAAGAAGGATGAGCGACCTTGCCCGGGGCAGTCGGGGATCGAAGGTAGAAATCGGGGACTAGGGGTCCCGCGTCGATCGTCATCAAAAGCACCACGTGGGCACAAAAAGTTGAGGGGTCATGGCAAGGACACGGCGAAAAGTAGGAGGTTGAAGCAGGTATATTGAGGGACGGGAGGTCTGGGACGGCTCGCGCGCTGCTCCACTAAAGTACATTGGGGCCGTAGGAAAGGGAGAAAAGAAATCGAGGATAAGGGAGAAACGAGTCATTTGGCAAAAGCGCGGGAAATAGGAAAAAGACGCGGCCGGAAATGCTAATCAGTCTTAACCCAGCGTCTGACATTTAGGGGACGTAATAAACGATAGGCGGTGCATAACGAATTCTCAAACCTTGCCTTGATCATCTTCATGATCTTCCTCGCCGGCAGGGACGAGTAAGCCTCATCAAATCAAGATCGGCTCAGCGTAACATTCGGGACTGGGCCTTCGACGGCGGGGAAAAGAGGGGGAGTGCGGACGCGGGGGGGGGGGGAAAGAAGGTCCCGGGACAAAGACCATAAAGATAAAAAGTAAAAAAAGCAATCAGGCGTAGTAAATCGGACGGCAAGCCGGTCTTGTAAGTGCCGGCACAACGCAGAGGGCAGATTTAGGGAGATGAAAGATGCAAACACGTCTTCAATCGCGGCGACCCGATGCTGGACTTGGCGGGGGGTGAACGCCTCTATTGGGGATAGGAAACGATGCCTGGTGGGGTGGAGTTGGAAGGAGGTGAAAGGGGTGGTCGACGGTTGGGAGACAAGGGTCTCCGGAGAATCATTGCATCTGAAGAGGGGGAGACATTGTTCAAAAAAAATACAACAGTGATTCTCTCTCGGTTGGGGGAGGCGGTGGAAAAAAAAGAGAGTGGATGTGTACACATCACACGGTTGTGAGCTGGAGCTCTAGCGCCTTCTGAAGGGCACCAGATAGGCGCTCTAGGACTGGGGGGGGCAGGGACGACTCTAAAAACCGCGTCGAAATATTACTCGGTTGACTCTCGGGTAAGGGGTAGCCGATCATGGAGCAAACGGAAACGGGGTACGGAACGTATGGAACGGGAGAGGGAAAATCTAAAAACAGAGCGGCACATTCTTTTTGAGACGCAGGGGAAAAAGTGCAGGCAACAGTCAGTGGCATAAGTAGTCCCTGGTTGGCAGCAGGGATCGGCATAGAGGCTCTGCGCGCCGACAAAAAGTGTAATCCAAAGCCAGCACGATCTCTACGCTGGTGACGCAAGGTTGGGGGGTCGCTGGCTCCTTGTCGGCTGGGGGGGGGGGGGGGGGGGATGGCACATCGGGGCGAGGGGCGCAATCTCCGCCTGCTAACGCACGAAAAGGACTAGGTTACGGGCCCGGACCGGGCGCGGTCGAGATCCCGGTCGACTGTTAAAAATCATCTCGGGAGGGGCCTGGTGAATGAGGGAAAAACAACTGTAATCAATTTCAAGATCTCTGGCTCCTGACCGAACCGACGGAAGGAGTAGGATCCTTTTCGACGGTAGGAAACTTCTCTATTATCTCGCGAGGCCAGGGGAAAACTATGTGAGCGGTGCGCGTCAGGGCAAAGAAACCCTTCAGGTACATCTCTAAAAGGAGTGGGTCCGGCTAAAAGGACAATGCAAAAAAAGGAACGGATTAAAGGGTAAGGAACATTGGAATCTCCAGCACGACCGGCGAAGGTTACACTGACTGGGAAGCAAGGACGAGCTAGCAGGGAAAACTTCGAATGCGGACGACGGCGCCGAAAGGTAGCATCCCTTGTTCGCGAAGACCCTTGCACCAAGAGCGG
>Ga0179593_1430536_pt1 | contig 11537 bp, 12 predicted proteins | sample CZODoug2_1_08_16_FD_185931 | JGI IMG/M metagenome (GOLD analysis project Ga0179593, IMG submission 185931) | Vadose zone soil fungal communities from Angelo Coast Range Reserve, California, USA - CZODoug2_1_08_16fungal (PacBio error correction) | ecosystem: Environmental > Terrestrial > Soil >...
CACTAACTAATGGGGCGTAAGTCGGGGCGTGAAAGATGCGCGGGAAATTGGTTCCGCCAGAAACAGGGACATCTACTTCTTAAAATTAAAGCCCGCCACAAGAAGCACCCCAGGAAGAACTAGCCAACCGGAGAATATCTGAAGCAACTATGAGGTGTCTTGGGTGGATGAGGTCCAGAGGTACTGAGGGGAAGTGTGAATGCCAAATAGAAGTGGGGGGTCTCAGGGAAATCGCGTCGGCGGAACATCTACAGAAGATAGGGGATGACCGACCCAGTTGACTGCTCATCATCGGCACGCCTGGGCGCACTTCAGTTCCGAAAGCCCGCAGCTACTAGGAGTTACCGCCAGCATAAGAATTCCCCCGTCGTTACACGCGCCACATTCCACCAGCAAGATAAAGGTAGGTGAGTATGTCACCCTATTAGGTAGGGCAGGTCCTCATGAGTCAGCTCCGTTAGGATGGTACATCGGACGCGGCGAGGGCGGCTAGGCGTCTAGAAAAAACATGTCTATGAATACGAACCTATTGAAAACGATAGAGGTGAAGTAAAAGAAGCCAAATATCGGACGCGAAGAACTCGAAAACTGAAGAAAGGTGTACGCTCCGCACTGCGATAACATGGGAAAGATGTCCGGTCGACTCCTCAAGATGGAACCTAAGAGGGGGTGCGACGTATCCATGAAGGTGTGAGAAAAGACATGAGAAGTCACATTCAGAACCATCCCCATCGTCCTCCTCAATCTAGAGATGCGGAATAGGAACTGCCCAATGAGTCAGATTTCCATTACACGGGTGTTTGGCACTCGATATAAGACCATCTTGCCGGGCCTGCCTCGCGACTACCGACCGAGTCTGGCGGAGCGGAAAGCCCTCCCAGGCGCCATGCGCTAGACTTAACACACCGGGGAAGTCCTGAAGCGAGAGGAAAAAAATCAGATCGCTGAATGGCCAAAGTAGGACCGTCAGTGGTGGCTCAAAAGGGTAATATAAAACAGAATGTTGAGAAGTGCCCAGCTTGAAAGGTGTTTTCGCCCTACCTCGAGAAAAGGACGTCAGGGAAAAGAAAGGTGCTGACGGTGCAGTGCAGCGTTGAAGGAGTACCAGACGAGAATGGGAGTGAAAAAAGGACAATGGGGCGCTTACGTCAGGCTATCCTGGAAGGGTTTCAAAAAAGAAGCCGAAAATCAACCCTGGATGGTCAGGGAATCTTCCCGAATCTGTGTGAATTTGACCGGCGACTTAGGGTGGTCTTAAACGGGCTTGAGAACATAAGACATACGAATAAGAATGTAAGAACAAAAGTACAGTCCGTACCTCTAAAGGGGCGTATGCCCTCAGGCTACTGTGGAAGGTAGTCGTATCCTGATGGGCAAATATTTCCTAATCGCGTCCACCGAACGTAAACGTGAAGGCGGGATGGGCAAACGTGGGGGGAAAAGTCTTCGGGGAACCGAGCGAAGAATTGAAAAAGGTTTGAGATAAGTAAACAACTTCGGCGGTTTGGACGGCTGTCTTTCGGGTCATCGCAACACTAACTTTAAGCACTTCCGAGGGCCTTTAGCCCCATCGTGGTGAGTGATTTATTATTGAACTATCGCCGTTTCTTACGTATCTAGAAGAGCCCGCCCTGGAGGTGGGAAGGTTTGTCAGGAGTAAGCAGAAAAGGATCAAGGCGACTCCGCAGGCGATCGGGTGAAGACAACGGAAAGAGGCCCTCGTGGAAATGCTTCCCTGGGAAAAACTCTTACGGAAAAAAGCCGCGGAAAGTTTTCTGTTGGGAAAAAAAAGTCGCTCAGGGGAGTGTTTGGAAACGTAAACGAGCTGGAGGGCCTTCACGACTTCGGGTTTAATTCTACGGGATAGGGTCACTTACTGGGCAGAGGGTTTATCTCTTTGTTTGGAATGGGGGGGCTTTATGCATCCTGGAGGGAGGTTGGCCGTATCGTGTTCGTAAGACTTGAGCTCCGCTGGCATGCGTGGTGATAGTCGGCTGTCACCGTGAACAAAAAAGCGGGCATAGGGGGAGAGAGAAACCCGATCTGATGACTGAGGCGGCGTCAAAACCCCAAAGTACCGGGTCTGCCCAAAACGGAGGAGATCTACACGGCGGGAAAAAAACCGGGCGTATACTGAGGTCGGGTTGCACGACATTAAGGCCGCCGAAAACCTGGATGGGAAATCTTTTTTAGGCATAATAACTTATCTCGGACCCGCTCGGATGCCGTCATATTTCGGCACAATCTCGAGAGGAAAAAAGAGTCGGGTGTGCCCTCCAACCCATTGTCATGTTTGGTTAGCCCGGGCTTGGGTTGATGGCCTAATTTTTTGAAGTGTGCTACCTTCCCGGCATCCGACTGCTGTTCCCAACCGGAGGAAGACCGGCGTCCGACCCGACGCGGGGCGACGAGGGGGTAGACCCCGAACAAAAAGCTTAACCACCTAAAAGCCACCCTACTCAATCGGGAGCAGGGAAAGAGGATGGATAGGAGGGGGGGGGGGAGAGGAGGGAAGAAAGGGGAGGGGGGGGGGAAAGGAAGGGGGTCGGAGAGAGGGGGGAGGGAAAGAAGGGGTAGAGTGGGGGGGACCTGGCGATTAGGAGGGCACCTACAATAGGCCGCGGTAGGGGGGAGGAAGCGCGGTTTCCTACTCGGGGGAGCTTGGGAAGTAAGCCTACATATACCTCTTGGGGGGGAAAAAGAAAGGTCCTCTCTTAGCAAAATTCTTTCGGTTTTTGCCCCGTGTGGAGGGGGGGTAGGAACCCAAGGGACCCGCAATGTGCCCCCCACGGGGTGAGGGGGGAGGGAGGAGGACGGAGCGGAGCCGCTGCACCTTGGGGGGGGGGGGGGGGAGGAGGACCGGGGGAGTTTCCTGTGGTTAGGCGCTCTCTCTAGCGGTGCCGGAATACCTCTACCGTCCGGATGGGACCTCGGGTTCTTTCCGGCTACACTTCAAGGGGGCCAAGTTCCATCCCGAACCCGGTGATCATCCGAGTGACGAAACCACTTCTAAGGGGGGGAAGAGAAATCCGGTTTAGGCACCTAAAACGGATCAAAGAAACTAAAAGAAAAAAACTAACGAAAGGCAGCGGGACATCCCCGGGGCGAAGTCAAACTAGGGGATCGGGCTCCAACAAAAAAAAAAACGGAGGATGAGGGAGATAGTATAGTGAACGGACCTGGTGGGAAGCAAAAGGCTGTCTGGGGACTATGTAAATGGAAGAGGCGTCTAGGCGATCAAAAGGGTCTAAAACCGCTTTTTTGAGAAGGGAAACGGGATCTTTCCTGGTCGGCCCTGGCTTCTGGGGAAAGGAAATGTGTTCCAAGGGCTGGTGCTTCTACTTTCGGTAAAGAGGGGGGGACTCAGTTTCCGGTGGGGGAAGGCTGAAGGGTTTACTTCCACGGGGGAGGCAAGGCATAACGAGGACACTATAGGGACGCTTGATTTAAACTATAAGAACTGGGGTAAAAAAGAACTGAGGGAAGGCGGGGGGACACGGGTGCTTCAAAGCAGGCCTTACTAACCGGTGAAAGCGCAGCCTTCCATGGCGGGTTTCAAGAGCGCAGAACCGTTGTGGACGATGCGGCCTTCTTTTTGGGGGAGTGAACCTGGTGTGGCAAAACGCTGTGCTGGCAGGGGGCATGCCTCTTTTCTTTGACTGGCGTCAGGGCTATACCCAAAAAGGTCAGGGAGATGGTTACAGTCAGCGCGGCTTACGGAAGGGTAATCCAATCACCCAGGAGCACGAATGGGGGACACACATGACTCTTTTTTGGGTGGATCTGGCAACGCAAATACAGGCAGGAGTGTTCGTCCAAGCGCCGTGCCGAAATAACGGGAAATAAAGCGCAGTTTTAGCAGAAGTTTATACTAACAACCAAACACGCGGAGCGGCTCTTGTGAAAAGGGAGTCGGCATGCCCGGGACTCTTGGCGGGGAATTTTTCTGTAGGAAGGATTTGGCGGCAAAACCAGCAAACTGGAGAAAAGTACTCCTCTCGGCTGTCCAGCGGGGACTGCCGTTGGCTACGGGATCCTTTGCGAGTTCCGAACAGCGGTTTGGTGGGAAGGTCAGAAAATACAGCGGGTTTTCTACGGATGCAGCACTTGTTAAGAAGAAGGTCATCAGAACCGCCATCACCGCAAGCGCGACGACCGCCCCCCCACTCCTCAACTCGAAAAATAAGGGAAAGAGGGACCGCTTCAAAAGTAAGGCAACCCCGGAAGAACAAACTAAGCTAACACCCAACCGGGGAAGTACAACGGGAAGAGCGCGGCCTTCGGCCCCAAGGGTGCGGCCTTGGGGAACACGAGGTAACTATTAATCCCCCCAGAGGACTAAGGAAGCGAGTGACAAAAACTACCAGACCGCGGAGGTCCTTGAAGCATGTGGCCCAGGAAATTTGTGCCCAATGCGTGCCTCTTAACCGGTGGAGAAGATCCTCCTTGGTAGAGTTCTTGGCTCGATAAATGTACTCGGGTAAGTCAGAACACGCCACCGTGAGAGCTAGTTCCACGGCCGGTCCCTCTGCCTGGTTCAGCTTGAAGACATCTGCGTCTTCTCATTTGATCAAACAAGGCGGTAGTCTCGAAGTCGGGACTCGTCAAGTCACATGGAAGTAGAGGCAGGTGCTATAGAGGCCTGAGACGCTGTGCCCTGGGCGCGTGGGTAAGAGGTCAAACACCGTTCTGGGATTTTTCCGAATTCTGCGCATTCGCTTGGTCCCGGTTCGATGATGGGTTCGCAGGTGCACCTGCAGGAAACAAGACCCCTGTCTGTCCCCCCCCCGAATCGTGGTTCCCTGGGCTCGGGGCGTACAACCTGTCCAGCCCAGGTGATCAAAAATAACGAAACGGGGAACCATCAGGGGAAGAGTCACGACGGGTGACGCGAACCAAGGAAAGAATGACGATACCGGACAATAGGATGATGGGGGACACCCGAAGCCTGCGGGGGAGGAACAGGGGAGTGCATTCAAGGCGGGAGATGCTAAGGTGAAAAATGGAGGACCGTCGGACCGGAAAATCACATAGTTGAAAAGGCTACCGTACACAGGTGAGTTGCAGGCTTCGGGCTGCAACAAGTACCGAAAAAGGTAGCAACAGTAACCCGGGGAGGAACGAAACAGGCTTCTTTCTCTTGCAGGGTTACCCCATCCAGGGATTACCATTCCGCGCGTGCGTTGGATGACGGATGCGTGGAGGTTATTGCCAGGACCAATAACGTGAACTCGAAAAGGGTGGGCGGAGACTTTCTGCAAGACAGGCCCCAGCAATTAAGGGCCAGTAGAGGGAGGAGGGAACTGTGAGGTCTTAAAAGGTGACCTCGGATCGGGTGGTTCCGTCGGGATCTGTTGTGTGAGGATTTATTATCACCGGTGAGGGGGAACCAAATGGGCAAATGCGTCCCTGAAAGGTTTTCCGCGGAGGATCTGGGGACTCCGTGCTGTATAGGAAGTCGTCTAAAAGATCAGTTTTAAACGGAATGGGGGACTTCTGTCCTTAAAGATTCTGTACGGCAATTGAGCGGTCTCAGGAGCCATGAGTCACCTCCGTGAGTACTGTGGAAAGTCCAGGAAACAGGTAGGGGCCCGGGGAAAATTTTGAAAAATGGGGAAGGGGGGACCGGGTCCAAGGGAATTGGTAAAAGGTGAGAGAGGAGACGTGGGGGATGAGAGTCTATGGTCGAGCAGGGTCACTGTCTTTGAGAACTATAGAAACTGGACGACGCGGGCGGAACAACTACAAAGGCGCTGCTGCCTCGGAAACTACCCCCCAGGGAGGCTAGAAGGGTTCTCGGTTTGAAACCCCTGGTTGGGGGGGGGGGGGGGTGAAATAGATTTTCCTGACTGGACCGGAGGGCTGGTTGCAGGCAAGGGAGGGGGTAAAACCGTAATTAAAAATCAGGGGAGGGAAGGTGGGACGGCTGAAGGGCGAACTAAAGGGTGGCGGCGACCGTGTCTGTCAGGGACCGAACTGAAAGGCCGAAAACACTGGCTCTGGAATTGCCCTTGGGGGCGTCAAGGTGCGTCCTCGAACAAGAAAACAGCAAAGTCCCTAAAAATGCTTGAGCGAAGTCAAAGGTGGGGGGAAAGGTAAAAACTGGGGGATGTCCTGTTGGGTCGGGGTATTCAACTGGGACGAATACACTGACTGTAAGATGGGCTACCAAGGTAGAAAGACTCGACGCCCATCGACTTCTCCGAGAAACAGGAGTATATAGCGCGAAAACACCCACTTTAGAAGGGGAACTCAGAAAGCCCTGTTCGTAGTAGATGGAGGGTCAAAGTAGCGGGGCGCCAGTAAAAGCCAGCTACTGGCAGAATCAGGAAAAAATCATACACGAACAAAGAAGACACCGTGACGCTTCTTCATAAAAGTAGACTTGCGGGTTATGAGTTAAAAAAAAGAGACGTAGGGGTTCAGGGGAAGCCCGAGCAGGGGAAGAGGAGTGAGACGTGAATGAACAGAATGAATATCGGGCGCGGAAAACAAAACAGGGACATCAAAAAAAAAAGAACGAAACCTCTAAGGTCCGCAAAGCATCACCTCCAAAATGCCGCAAGCCAAACTGGGACACCATCTCAAGTCAAAGTAAAACGTCCCATTGGCAGTTGTCCCTTCTTTCTTAGAGCCGGGAGTTCGCGACGAAGATTCAACGGAAAAAGCTAATCGTCCAGGTCACCGATACCCAATCCTAAAGAAGAAGTCGAGGTAGAAGCACCCCGGCGATATACCGACATAGAAAAAATGTCAGGGAAAGGAATCAAAACCCTTACCCTTCCCGCAAAACTCGGGTCCTTGACGAAGGAAGAAAAGGGAGAACCCGAAAAACGATATCAGCGGAGACGGGGGAAAGGAAAAGTAAGAAACATTAACCGACCCACATGCCACTCTTAGGAATATCGGGTCTCTCAACTGCAGGTCACCTTAAAGGGGGGGGGACTCAAGGCGGGACGCCAGCATCCGCTGCAAATCCTCAGAAAAAAAAAGAGCACGCCGGAACACGCTAAAAAAGGACTATCCCGAAAAAGGCGTCCTTGCCCTAGAGGGCAGACGGGAAAGTAGTGCCCCTTTGTGACGAAGCTAACCGTGTGTACTCCTGAACCTCGGGGCTGTTAGCCCCGAAAGCGAACCGCCTCCTGAAAATTAAGAGGGCGGCCTTCCATGGAGGAGGTAATGAACATAAGAGAGGGGCTTTTAGGGGGGACCGGAAATGGGGGACTTAGGGGGCTAAGGCTATCCGTGAGATTGGGAAGCCAGAATCCGAATCAACACGGAGTGACGTACAACCACACAGTGATTTGTACGGGAACTCTTTTCAAAAATTCACGAGGGCCAGCATAAACGCAGCCCTGGCCAGACCCGTGGTCCATTACCAGGCAACATGGCGGCGTTAACGATCATAATCATGGGGGAGGTAGTATTAGAACTTCAGGCCGGGTGGCTTGGAGACAGGAGCTAGACACACGACGCTTCGTTCCTCGTCTTAACTTTGTGTCACCGGAGGTTTGCCCTGATAAACAAAACTTCAGAGGGTTTGGGATCCTATTAAAAGGTCGTCTGTTGAAGCCGGGGAGAGCTTTTAATAGCCTCCTCACTTTCCATTCGGTCGAACACAAAGACGTGGGAGTGAAGGGGAGTAGTAAGATGCCTTGCTTAATAGGCTCGAAGATTGGGCAAAAGGACCCGGTATGGGAGGGTTTGCACGGGGGAGGTAGGCCGAATAGATACATTAGAGAATCCAGACAGCAAAAAGCCGAAAAGTGCCTTATGCCCGCATAGGGCAAACATAGGAACACTGGGAAAAAAGCTTTCCGGGGAAACAGCCAAACACTGGGGCTGGTTGTCCATAGCGCTGGAATGTGTTGAGGCGTGTAACAGACTGGCCGCCTAAGTCCTGGGGAAAATAGCCCGTCAGGAATTTATCTTTGAGTAAGGGTTTGGTGAAGGAGGGGCATCCTTTCTGGGGTGCCGGGAGGGTTATTCTTCTTAGCGCAATGATGCCGGAATAACGTAGGTTGAACAGGGCAGAGGAGGGGGGCCCTCGATCACACCTAGGGCTGGCAAGGGGGGCTGCAGAAAAAAAACAACACCGCCTGGGTCTCAGACAGCAAAACTTAACGGCTATCAAAAGGCAGGGAGGGGAGAAATGCGGAGGGGTTCTTTTGCCAAATTGAAGGGCCTCAAAACGAGACCGGGAGAAAGCGCTAGTGGGGTAGTCTAACGAAAAAAGAGGCTCCGAATGTAGGCAAAAAAAAAACAAGGCACGGACAGCAACAGCTTACGGCGTTGCAGATCACAGCAAACGTGCAGTGTGAAAAGGGGTGGGGGGGAGGGGGGGGGGGGTGTTCCTAGGGTGATGGTGAGACAGGTACGGCAGCCGCTGAGGCTCCCCAATCCAAACTTTCAACCGAAAGAAAGCGATGTACCCGCAAAGCCGCACAACATCATCACAACACGAAAGGAAAACGATCTAAACCTGCGGGAAAAACGCCGTCATAGCGCGTTACACCGAAGTGCAGCAGGGCATGAAAAGAAAATGTTGAAAAAAAAAACGCTAGAAACAGGGAGGGAGAGGGGTTGAAAAAAAAAGCAACGTCATCAGAAGCCTGGGGAGCCGACCTCCATTGACCTCTTCATAAAAGGAAAGGAAAGGGGGGGTAACGGGAAAGAATACAAGAGAAAGAGAAAGTCATAAAAAGAAATTCCTACCAGGGAACAGAAGGGTAACTTATCAAAACTTTGGCGGAGGACACGAACCAGCGGATATGCCGAAGCAACAAAAAAACTCGCCCGCCTATAGCCAAAACAAGTGGCAATGAAAGAAGTAAGGAAAATCTCAAAAACATCGGAGAAGATCTCTTAAAGGCACCCTACAGTCTGAACCACGTCTGGAGGGAATGCATAGAATGGTCGGTGGAGGGTATTCACAAACTAGTTCTGGAAAAAACGGCTGTTCTCTTAAAAACGAAGGACGTGTAACTTACGTCGGTATTAAGTAAAAAGGATGGGCTAAAACCTGGGAGGAGGACAGGGAGGTGATGATACAAAGCGCTTACAACCGCTTAAGAGGGTAACTGCCGGGCACAGATACAGCCTGGGGGGGTTATCGCGGCAGGGTGTCTTGAAATTCTGAATCTATGAGTTAAAACACAACGAAAAAGCTATCACAAAGGCGTGGTAAGCAGCATGTCTGTAAAATCGTAGGGCGTGGGGTGTTATTTGGGTTGCCGTCGGGTAGGGAGGGTGGTGGGGTGGTGGTAGTTTTAGGAATGGCACTAAAAAAAATCGTCGACGGATGGCCGTTGACTCTTCGCACAAGGGGACCGGGCTCTGGGGGAAGAAGGAGAGCTGCCGGGAAAAGGGAACCCACAAACAGGTATTCCATCCAGGGGGAACCCAGGAAAAAAGTGGGTAGCAACTAAAGAAGAAAAAAGGGTCTTAGCTGCGACGGGGCAACGCAGGCGGAAAAGGCGAGCGGGCGACCGGTTTATGACTAAATCCCAAACCAAAACAAGAAAAGAAAGCGGGAGGACAGGTCCTGTGATGCGGAAAAGCTTCTTCAAAAAGAATAGTTAAGACAAGAGAGAGCGAGGCACATGCGCAGGAAGCTACGGAGGGAGGGCAGAAAAAGGGGGAGGGTTTGGTAGTAAAAGATCAAGAAGAAACGGGTTTCTCACAGGCGATGCCGCTGACCCTTTCCCAAACGACGTGAATTCAACGCAATCAAGCAGGCGCTAACAGACTAACCTCCTCACGAAACCTCCTCAATGGGGGGGGGTGTGGGGGGTGGGGTGCCGTGCAAAAAACCAGTAAAAAAACGTCAAAACAACCATGTAACAACGCGATGACAGCGCCCCGAGGGAAACATCATAAATGACCACGAATGCGGTAAAAGGAAAGTCCAGAGGAAAAAATCGAGCGCTGAGTGGACAAAAAGCAAAACTTTCCGCACGCCTAAAGGGGGACGGGAAGGGGAAACGCGGAAACGGAAACGTCTACGCTGAGTGGATCGGGAGCAGGGTCTAGGAAGCCAGCCAAACCGGGCACACAACTAACGAGGGCAGTGGAAGAAGCGAGCAAACGAGAGAGTCTCCTACGGACCGCAAGAAACAAACTGTGTCCTTCAGGAATTGATAGGAGATTATCCGCTCACCGGGTTCGTTGGGAAAAAAACGGGCCTGTTTGAGAGAGAAGATTCCCTTCCGTCAATAAAAAGAAGAAGGTTTAAAAAAAGAGACGCGCCCTAAACGTGGTTGGAAGCTATTTAGGTAACGAAGGCAAACGCAGTCCTACTACCGAAAAAAGCTTCTGGGAGCAAGGGAAAGCCGGGGACCTGCGGGTGATGCGCCGTAGGGCAGGGTCCGAATTCGGCTATGGCAGCGTTCCTGTACAATATGACGACGAACATCCCGACTCAGGGTCAGATAACGAAAGAATCGGGGGATTCTATGTCGGGCTGAACCGCAAAACGAAAAAAGGTGGAACAGTAAAAAGGGGGGAGGACACACCAGACGCGAGTGAGTTAAATGACCCAAAATAAAACAGAGCCGCCAGAAGGGGAAATCCGAAGGCGAGGAGTTGGGAACCGTAAAATACGGTTCAGAGGACACGGGAGATAACCATTGTACACCAATGAACTCCTGTACAAAGGAGAGGGGGGATGAGTAGGTCGTTCGTAAAGGAAATTCGGGCGGGAGTCTTTTCGTATAGAGGGGGTGGAAGGAGTGGAGGAAGGGAACCTATCGGCGGACAAGCGGTCAAGTCGCGGCAAAGTACGGACCCTGCCGGGTAGCTAATAAAGGGGGGGGGCGTCGGATCCTTTGGGGGGCGGTCAGGGGTCAATGAAAAAAAGAAATCCTCTCGTAAGGGAGTTAGAGAGAACCAGATGAGCACTGCACGGAGAGGGGAGTAAGAAACGAGGGGCCATTTGAATTGGGAATTTGACCCTCTTTACGGTCCCGAGAGGAAGGGGTCCTCTCTGATCCGGGGCTTCTACTCATAAGGAGATCCCTATGCTTCTTTTAAGCCACTGAGACCTAGGCTGTGACGAAGGAGGGTGGGAAAACGCCGCCGAGAAACTTTCTGGGTCTCTACGGGGATGGAATCTCACACTCCATGGGCAGACGCCTCCAAGGTAAGAGGGGGGGGTTGAGGAGAGTGAATATGTGGACTCCCCTTTCTCTGGAAGGCAGTCATGGCTTTCCGCCGGGGGGAACGCTATCAAAGGGAGGCTCATCTTTGATCACGGGCAAAATTGTGGGCCGGAACACGATCCGAGGGAAGGTATGAAATCAAGACGACGAAAAAACCGAACAACTTCGCAAGCGGGCCAGGGAAATTCGGAGAGGTGATGAATCGGCAGAATCATCAAACAGGTAAACTTCAGGTAAAGGCCTAATCGAAATTTGGAATGAACTTGGGTCTCGGGGGATGTAGGAAGTTGCCGGTGGATGGACCTTAAGGCCGAATGTCTGGGATGATTGCTAACCGGCAAAAAAAATCGGGACGCCGAAGACTTCCAAAAAAAGAGT
>Ga0179593_1579199_pt1 | contig 11537 bp, 20 predicted proteins | sample CZODoug2_1_08_16_FD_185931 | JGI IMG/M metagenome (GOLD analysis project Ga0179593, IMG submission 185931) | Vadose zone soil fungal communities from Angelo Coast Range Reserve, California, USA - CZODoug2_1_08_16fungal (PacBio error correction) | ecosystem: Environmental > Terrestrial > Soil >...
TGTCGAATAAGGCAAAGCGCGAAAGCTAGACAAACAGATGAAGGTGGGAAAGTTGGTGGCTATCACGAGTTCAGGGATCTTGGGGAAAGAGGGAGGGGATTAAGGCAAATTGGAGGTCCACGTAGAAAGTGAGGCCTCCAGTGGTGCCCTGAGGGGAATTTGCACAGAAAGGAAAGGTCTCGGGGGTTGAGGACGGGTTGATCGTGAAATTATCCGGGCAAAGGTATGGTCGACCCTCCAAAATAGGCGCGTACACATCCTACCGAACGAAGTCTAAAGGGAGGAGCATATTTTAAATAGTGATGAGGATGGACTTTTACCAACCCTCCAAAAGGGAGGGAAAATGGGCGAGAGTCAGAATTGTCTTTGGCCGGGGGGGGGTGGAAAAATGGAGTTATGGTCGGGGTCGCTCAAACCACAAAAAAAGGGGGTAGTAAGAGGAGCCAGGATCGCTCCTGTCAGAAATAAAAAACCCGGACTGTTCTGGGAGAGGTACCTCGAAAAAGACCCATAAATGAGGTCGGAAAAGGGGGTTCAAAGCTGAAAAACCATAAAGAATCAATCTGCAAAAGTCTGAAGGACACTTAATCTTAGAGGACGGTGGCGCATGGAGACGCGACTATTTGGCCAGGGGTAAAGGGGCCCTGGGTCCTTGTAATGGGTGGACGGAATTCAACGATAAGAAGTAGCCTCACCCCACAAAAGACCAAACGACAGCCCTTGCCCTCTTGCATGGAGTCATCCATCGGCAAAAAAACCCTTCGTAAGACTGCGTCGATGGGGAAACAACCGAGGAACGGGAAAAATCGAAAAATAGACTAGTCGCGCTCCTACTCTATTTTCCCAACCCGTGCCAGACGGTGGCCTATAAGAGACAGGGGATGGGACAGTTGTGGGTAGTAGAGACAATTCTTCATACACAGAGATTATCCGGATCCGGAACAAAGTGCCTTTCGTAGGGGGAGAAGAGAGAGGGAGATCTCCATAGCGCCTAAGAAGAAATTATTAAAATTCTTTCATCGAGACGATGGGAACTCGAAGGGGGGGGGACGTCTGGTCAGGAAAAATTAAAGAGGAGTAGGGACAGGGCCTTTTAATCCCAATTCCAAAAGGCACTACGGGGAAGGCATTGTCATGACGCAAACAAAAACAGCCATCAGAAAAAATAGGACACTTCGACTAACGATCCTACCCCTCGACATCATCGTTCCGGAAACTGCGGCCAAAGGGGTTTTCGGCAAACCCGGACATGGGAGGAGGTTTCATGGGGTAAAAAAATCAGGACCTCCGGGGCCGCGCCATAAATCAAGAAAAAAAACAGCTCAGTTATTAAGAATAAGCCCGAGAATTCACAAAGAAAGGGCCGAATCTGAGGGAAAAGGTAACCCCCCAAGCGGAGGTATTCGATGCCCGGGAGGTTGAAATGAACGTGCTCAGGCCAAGTCGTAAAAGGGCCGTTGTCGGGAGAAAATCAAAAGAAGAGTGTGGGGAATTAGAAAATTTCTAAAAATCTTGCACAACGTATGGGGGAGGACATGAAACGTTCTGAATCTGGGGGTTTGTCAAGAGAGCGAACATTTTAGGCTGTAGGAAGAAAAAAGGTCTTGGGGGAAGAAAAAAAGGGAGATGAAGGAAGACCTGGCTTGAGAAAAAAGCCTCTGTGTGTCCTCCCGGACTACCAAAAAGGAAAAACTGGGAACTCGAGTTAGATCGCACAGGGGGGTCCAACGAAAAAAAGAAGCGCTTTTTTGAACATGAATCGTGAAAAGCAGGAAAAGAATAAGAGAATTAAGGGGAATGAAAACAACCGCGACCGGAGGGGAGAAACGGCTAACAATGGATTCCAGTCCTGATTCGCATGAAAGTCCATTGACCGTCGAGCTAAGAATCGTTACATTCTGAAGTCGCAGCGATCCGTAACGGAAGAAAAAGTTGGTTAGGGAGAACTGAAAGGGGGGAGACGAGGGGGACGGCTGCACTCAGTTATTTCCCGGAGGGACTCAACGACGTCAGGATGGAGTTGAGGAGAGGAGAAAACTGAAGGGGGTTACTAAAAAGGGGGAGGGGAACGCGAAAAAAAAGAGTCCACCGATTGACTAAAAGTCGAACACAACGGATTAGGAGAGATCTATCGAAATTGATCTCTTCCGTGGGGCTCTGCGGAGGCACCTCGACTGCCAGGGGAGAGAGGTTTGAGGGACACAGGTCATGTAAATGGTATTCGGCAGAGGACATACTGCCTTACCAATCGAAGGCTCAGGCAGGTGACTGTGGACCCAACCGGTCAAGAAAAGGTTAGGATCGCTGCTGATAATCAGGACCAAAATGACAGGGAAGGGAGGTATTAGTTTGTTGAGTGCGAAGCCCTGAGAGAGGGGTGAAAGTAAGCAAGGGGTGGGAGAATGGATGATCCAGAATTCCAAGGCCTTTGGGAGGGAGAAAGCGACTTCGGTTGGTCAATAAATCAATTTTTAATGGGGGCTGATCTTTGGAAACCGGGACAAGAAAGAGCTGCCTGTTTCACGAAAATGAGCGCAAGGGCCTGCAAAGTGCAAAGGCTTTTAAACAGTGAACAATCGGAGAAAAGCACGGCTAGCCTGTAAGGACGACGTAAAAAAAAAACATGGGGGGGGTAGAAAAACTTGAGAACGAAAAGGGCAGAGTTCGCTAACCCGGCAACCTACTTTGAAAAGCTAAGGCGGGACCAAAAAAAAGGAGAGGATAGGAGAAGCGCTCATTCCACGAGAACAAAGCGATCTACGAGAGGGGAGAAAGAACGACGTGCACACCAGTTTTCAAAAAAACGAATCGGGACCGCTTGCGGTGTGTCAGGACGTTGGGGGTAGATAAAGGGATGAGGCGGGCTACATAACTGTTTTTACGGAAAGAGAGTCTTCACCTCCTGGAGGGGGAAGGATTCGAATTACAACGCTGGTCGTGAAGAAACAAAAGAATAAATCTCTTGGTCAAGAGGGTCGCGGACCCATGCGCACTGTATGACATGTCCGAGGAGTATGAGAGGGGTCACGTCGATCAGGTCGGAAGAAGGATCAGGGAAGAGTGCCCTTCCTTCGACAGAAATGACGTAGTGCCTTCTTCAATGCGGAGTCACCAACACGATAAAAGCTGTGAAGGTCTCAATTGTTGAACACATCCGGGTTTCGCGGGGTTAAGTAAGTCAGTCCGATTAGCAAAGACCGCTACGCGGCTAATAGAAGGCACTGGGACAAAAGAAAATGATAAGGGAGAAATTGAGGAAGAGAAAAATGGAAACGGAGAAACTGGCTATGACTATTTTCCAATGTGTCGAGCACATAGCGTGTTCCTCTGTTAGGCGAGTAGAGATTTCGAGGGGGAGAGTTCCCGTTTCGGTCGCTGGAAGAAAGCGCGAAGTGAAAAGGAAGGTCAGAAAGGGGGAGCGTAGGTGCTTCTCAGAACGGTGGAATCTTGAAGAAACAGATTCAAGACCGAAAGACAAAACGCCAAATGTCGCGAGAACTCTAAAGGAAACCGAGATCAAAATACGGATCAAAAGAAAAAAATACTTTTGGGAAAGAAGGTGAGAGAAAGGGAGGAGGAAGGTCCCATACCACTCTTCAATGATGTTCCGTGGAACGCGGAATGGCGAAGTAACTTCGAGGATGGGGAACTGAGCAGGATATTCGGTCGTAGATGAAGCTAAAGGGTAGTAGGAAAAGAATAGACGAGCCGCCCTTGCTCGCACCCAACCCCGTACTTGTCCTGGAAGGACATTAGGGAAACAGAAAAGTCCGATGGGAGTGGAAAGAAGAGGTCAATTTCCTAATGAGGGAAGGAACCAGTAACGGGAAGCTAAAAGGGGGCTGTGAAGTTTCCGTTAACGAGAATATTTCAGTACTGGCTCCTGAAGGGAAAATAGGCCGAAGAAGAAATCCTTGTGAAAAAACCAACGAGAACTTCCGGGACTTAAAGTCAAAAAAAAAACGAAGAGAGCTCGAACCAAAAACAAGGAAAAAGGGACAAAAAATCGAAAATCGCTAACTCGCTCGAACCAAAGAGAACTCACGAAGGTGCAGAGCCAACATCGGAAAAAAAGTTGGACCTGCCATGGATGCGCGGCGGACAGGTTAAGACTTCAGGGGGGACAAATTCGGGAAGAACCTGCTCGCAGGACCCGTGCGAGGGGTTCAGCATAGGAAAACAAGACCCGGAGCTCCTCTAGAAAAGAAGGGGGGAAAGGAGGAAAAAATCAAAGAAGGTTAGAAGACTGTAAAAACCTGGAAAAGGGCGTTCTTTAAAGGGTCCTTGGGGGGAAACACAGGAAAGAAGAATCACAGAAAAATTGAATAAAGGGGGGAAACCACAACGCCGAAGAGGAAGAGAGGAAGCCAGAGAGAGAAAGAAAGACGATAAAAGCGGGGGATAAGTCGAAAAGCTGCTCAAGGGTGAGTTCTCTTCGAAAAAACAGGAAAAGGTGACCAGGACAAAGGCAGTTTTCAAACCATTGGAAAAAAGAGTGAATCTCACAAAGGAAAAATAAACAAACAGCAAAAAAAGAACGGGACCGACGAAAAATGAAAAACCAAAGTGGAAAGACCGCAGCTCTTAAAAAGCACTAACAAACAGAAAGCGGGGGGAAAGGGGGCGATGCCTGGAAGGTGGGTTAGGCTGGGAGCGTGGGGATTGCGAAACTCCAACGAGTGAGGGGACGCAAGAGTCTCTTCGGTTGCTGGGCAGTAGTGGTAAAAGGGATGCTGTCAGTAGGGGGGGGGGTTTAAAGGGAAAAAAGAGAACAAGTTCCTTAAAGGAAACCCCATGGATGTTTGGGGGAAAAAACGAAGGGCGAGGCCCAAAAAAAAGAGAGGAAGGGCTTGGTCAGGGGGAAAACGGGGTCAAGGGAAACCGCTTTGCCCGAAACTGGCGGGAGAATCGGGAATTAAGGGCAGTTGGGGAAAGAACACCCCGAGTTTCCACGGGTCTCACCTGCTGATCGGGAAAAACCGTCGACAAGGAGAGTTATGATAAATCAAGAGAAAACAAAAACGGTGGCTACGGACCGACAGAAGGGGGCAAAGCATCAAACCGCAATTCCCGGCGAAGCGGACACTTTGATGGAGGGACGGAATGACTGAAGGAAAAACGTCCGAAGAGGGCCTGTTCGGCAGGAAAAGAGAGACCGAAAAGCTCTTAAGGGAAAAAGTCCTAATCTTAAAGGAAGTGAAACCTCTCAATAGTGGGAAGGCCGAGTCTGTAAAAAGCCGAACGCCTAAATAGAAAGAAAAAGCATGAGAAGAAAACAACCACCACTTATATTAAAAGATGAAAACGTTTGATATAGTCAGAGCAGTGAATCTGGAGCAATAGAAATTCCAAAGTAATGAAAGGGGGTTCAGGAAGTAATGAAGAGTAAGCTTAACCTGATGGAAGGACCCCCGCTGTACGAAAATCTTCAGTTCTGAAGAAAAAAACCGGTCGGCAGGGAAGGAACTGATCTCCTCATAAGGGGAAAGAACATGTAGAGCTTTAGAAGGTTTCTGACGAATAACAAGGGAGGGGTGAATCGGAAGGGGGTGGGGTGAGGGGTGGAATGATCCATAATTACACGGGTGTGGGAAAGTACGGAAGAGAAAGTCAGGGTGGCGTTGGGAACGAGGAAAAATAAGAGTGCACGTTGAAAAGAAAGAAGTATTTCAAAAAGAGGGAAGGAGTTGGTATACAAAAAAAGGACAGAAATCTTACAAAAAAGAACGGCGATCCGGTAATGAAAAGTGAGTGACAAAATGGGGGGGGGGCAACTGGTCTCAAGAAAAAGGAGAAGGGTCGGTCACAGAAAAAAGAAAAGACAACAAAAAAAATACACTATCTGGATATAATCGGACATCACAATGAACAAATCACTCGGGAGAAGCAGCAAGAAGCACAAAACCCAAGAGATAAAGAAAAAAACCTTTTCAATAAAAGAATAGAAAAAGAATAGAAGCTTGCGGTCGGATGGGGTGGGAGGTTTGAAACTACGGGAGGCAAAAAGGTGTTTTTACTGTCGAGAGGCATTCAATCCTTCATTATTTTGGAAAGAGGGGAGGAAGAAAATGAAGGGAAGGATGCAACGAGAAAAGCGGGGGCAAAGAAGGTTAGGGCGAAAAGGGCAGCATTCGACTAGGGAGGGCAGAAGCTGCCCTTCGTGGGCGCTGCGTAGAAGATTATGGGGGGGGGGGGGGGTTCGAATTACAAGGCTGGCGGGGGGGAGAGTGCCGGATGCGTGAAGAAAAAAAAAAAGACCTCCTAAAAGAAGGGATGTCCAACCTTGAGGGAAAAAAGAAAGATCAAAAAGGGGGAGGCGAATAAGACTGTATAAAAAGCAAGAGGGGGGGGTCGAGGAAAAAAAATAGAGGACAGAAGATTGCTGAAAAGGAACTCGAAGAAAAGGGGGGGAAGAAATTTTCAGAAAAGGGGCCGCCGAGAGAAGATATCCATTCAGTCAGGCCGATCACATCGATCTTAGGGGACGTGGGGTCGAGCGAGGGGGGGGGTCATGAAGAAATGAAAAAAAATAAGGGAACGGAAAACTAGATCCGACTTTGAAGAGAGGACTTTGCATCCAAGAAGGAGTATATGTTTTTCTTGGGGGAGGACATCAAAAAAGGAAGGTCTTGGACAAAAGAAACCCAGCGCAAGTCTACAAACGAGGGAAAAGACGAGACCCCCTACAAATTCCAAAATCCTCTGAGGAATCAGACTTTTTCAGGATTAGTTCTGAGTGACGGAAAGGGACCGCATACCAGTCTTCCTCTAAGAAAACGGGGGAAGATGGCAAGGAGGAAAAGCGTGCCGTTCTTGGAAAAGCGGAGAGTTCGATCTCACAAGAAAGAAACAAAAAAACAACGGAGTCTTCGGAGAGAATCAGCTCCTCCAAAGGCAGAAAGGGGGAGGACGAAACACACAATACACAAAAACGGGATCGGATGAAGAGGCATTAAGAGCCGCCCATTCCAGGAAAGGAGTGGGAAAGGGCTGGAGATTCCTTCCGAAAAGAATCACAAGAAGAAAAATGTGATCTTACCCGGAAGCAGGCGATCTCGCGGAGTTGGGGTAAAAAAAAACTAACGCGAAAAGGGGGGCCGAGGAACTTGCGCAGGGGAACGGCTCGACGTCACTATAAGGGGGAGAAAGAAACAAAACCTCGGAAAGGGGAAACCGAAGGAATCTCCTCTTCACCACCGACGAGATCAGCAACAGAGGACCGTCAGCTTGAAGAAAAAAGGACAGGAGAAACGAAAAGCTCGAACACAACCAAGAAAAAAAGCGGGGGCGCGAAAACACCTTGCCCAGAAGAAGGCAGATCCAGTGGATCGCAAAGAAGGGGGGATAAAGGCATCTTCGAATTCAGAAGAAAAGTCGCCATTAAAGTTACTGTCTCAGCAGATAAGGAAAGAAGGGGAGCAATTTGCTACATTGTGAAAGAAACAAAGAGATGGAACCGTGACATATCCTCTTCGACCAGCGGGGAGGGAAATATAGAATCGATATGGAGTCCTAAAATGGCACCAACTCCGTCACCATAAGAAAGGAAAACCAAAACGGAAAGGCCAGGTCTAAACAGTAGAAAAAGAAAGAAGAAGAGAAAAACGACTCGCCCAGAAAAAACCGCCACCAAAAGGGAGGGAAAAACTGACGGGGACGGGGAGATAAGTAAGTTCGCCGAAACAGAGTGTGACTCGGCTCAAGTCGAAAAAAACAACAGCAATTCCTTCGAAAAAAATCGAGAAAAAGACACCAAAAACAAGCCGCATCAAAGAGAGAAACCCTAAGAGGACGCAGCTAAAACAAGTCTTTCTAAGGGGGGAAGGTTGTTTATCACGTGGGCAGAGGCTTGGAGTGGAAGGGCTAGACTTCGCCGGGGGGAATGAGCGTCAAAGGGGGAAAGAAGAGTGGAGGGGGGGGGGGGGTCACGAGGAGTATGCATAAAGGAGGTGGATGTGTTTGTGAGCCAAAGAGAGGACCTGGGGATTGGAGGGACCCAAAAAAATGGAAGTGGAGGTAGAAAAGAACCGGAGCGGGGCGTCGTGTTGGGAACAGGTGAAAAGGGGGTCCCAACCACGGGGGGGGGTACGAAAACGAAAAATCAGGTGAAAAGAAGGCCGAAAAATGGGGAACACTGGGAAAAGCTACTAGGGGGCCACAACCAAGTAAAAGGGGGGAAGTCGATGATCTATGGAAAACCAAAACGGCTCCCAGAGGGAATGGAGAAACTCAAAACGGAGTAACAACAAAAAAGGAAGTTTCGCAGCAAAAAAATCCCAAATTAAGAGAAGATACATGGGAGAGTTCCTTCTGAAGAGGAAAAAAACAGAAAAAACTTAAAAGGAGAAATGTTCGTCTAAAAGGAGGGAAAGAGGGGACGAAAATGTAGGGGTCCAATCCGGGAAGTACGCTGTACAGGATGTAGAGAAAAACATAGCAATGTCTACAATTGGTCTTAGGGGGGAGCAGAAGAAAGTCAAAAAGGCGAAAGAGAAAAAAGGAGATCTCGACTCAAAGAAGGGGAAAAGATGGGAATCGGGAAAGCGGGAAAATCTTAAAGGGAAAAGAGGCCTCTTCGGAAACGACGGACTGCCAATGAATGAAGGGTAAAAAAAAGAAGAAGTCCGGGAAAAGGCGCCGCGGAAAAAAAAGAGAAAGGTCTTCATCTCCAGTAAGAGGAGTCAGTTAACGGAAACCGGTAAAAAAAGGAGGAGAAGCTGCTGATCTCCGAAAGGGGGGAAGAGTAACATGTTCCACAAAGGGTGGGGGTTGCAAAAACGGAAGGAGCGGGGGGGAAAAAATTTGGGATGAGGAAGACAGAAGGTTTTAATCAGGGGGGAGGAAAGAACGATCAATTGGTGAAAAGGCGGGAGAGGGGAAAAAATTTGTACAGCAAGTCTTGAAAACTCCTCCTGGGGGACGGCAACCGGGGGGAAAGACTGGAACAAAACTCAAAAAAAAATCCGCAAAAGGAATCGTGACCCCAGAAAGAGCTTTTTAGCAGAAAAAAGAAAAGGGGGCTCTGTCTGCTGCAGAAAAAACCACAGACTGACACGCAAAAAGAAGGGGGGGAACACTCAAGAGTAATCGCAGGCAAAAAGAAAGCGGGGAAAAAGCGAATCAAAAAAAGAGAGAACCACGAAAAACCATGGGAGAAAATCGGGCGGTAGGGGAAGGGAGGGGGACGGGGTAGATACAGAGGAAGCAATGAAGGTTGGTGACTTCTACAGAGGAGGTCAGAAGGGAAGTGGGGGGGGGTGAGGGGGTCGGGTCACCTCGTTTGAGGAAATACCTAAGGGGGAATTGGAGAGGAGGAAAAATTGGAAGCGAAAGTCGAGGATGGGGGAAGAAGGAAAATTCGTCGAAGGGGGACGTAGAAAGGAGAGCATGTGGGGGGAAAATGTCTTCAGGAAGTGAAAGGAAAAAAGAGGAAGGACCACCGCAAGGGGGGGAGTACTCGAGCTGAAAGGTCCAAAAGGGTGTGCGCGATGAATCACTAAGCGTGAAGGGATCTCAAAGGGGAGAGGAGTCCACCTCAAAGGGAAAGGCGTTTCTGAGGGTAGGAAGGAAAGCTCAAGGGGGTCCGGAAAAAACGTGGCTAGGCTATGAAAGAAAAAGGGGGGGGGTGGCGAGCACCTCGGAAGGGAGAGGGGGGGTCCTAGGAGTGGAAATACTGGAAGAAAGGCCCTAGTCAGAAAAGCGCCGAGTGTGAACTTTAAAAGGACTGGCCGAAGGTTGTGAGGGGCGGGAGGGCAGAACGGATTGTAATGACCCGATTCAAAACAAGGCGAAAGTCCGAAAAAAAGGGGAGCTCAAAAGAACGGGCGAGATCGACGATCCACTCAATCAGGTTTGGGGCAGATTCAGAAGGACTAGGACCTAAAAGAAAACAAAGACGGTCCGAGAAGCAGACTGGAAAAAAAGGAACGACTTAAGAACGGAGGGGCCGTGAGTGTTTTTCAGGAGAAATTCGTCGGGAAGGAAATCTCAAAAAAAGAGAGGAGGAAAGATCTCTAATCAGAAAGGAAAGAGCGCTCAGGAGAAAAAAAAAAAAAAAAACACGAAACTTGGCGGGGGACCTGGAAAGACGCCCTAATAAGATTGAGGAGAAGACGACCGACATGCCGGGAAGAAAACCGGGGGAGGTCGAAAGGCGGAAGTTTCGGAAAGAATAATGGGGAGGGGAGAACGTGTCTAGGGTACTGTCGTCCAGAGGGAAAAAAAGTCAAGGACCAACCCAAACCGAGAAAACTAAGGGCCCTCTGAAGACAGAAACCGAGAGGGCTAGCACCTAACGGGAAAGTTAACAAATAAAGAAACATAAAGCAGAAACCACAAACTCCGTCTAAGAAGAAAAACGGAAAGGTCATTCCAGAAAGGGAAGAGCGCAGAAAGTTCAGGACGCGCAGAAATTCTTCCGGAAATCCTGCAGAGGGTTCAATGCTGGAGGGTGCAGCAGATTAAGCCAGAGAGAGTCGGAGCTCATCTAAAAAGGGGTTGAGAAAAAGGAGGAAAGATCAAGGAAGGAAGAATGACATAGAACTGAGGGGAAGGACAGGGAAGAAATGAGCTGGGTGTTCCTAGGCAAGAATCCAGAAAGACGAAGCATTGGCGCAAAACAAACGCCGGAAGAAACTCAAACAGGAGAAAAACAGCAGGGCTCTGAAAAAAACATCGGAGAAGAAAAACGTAAAGATACCCAAGAAACATGGGGGGGAGGAAAAAAAAGGACATTTTACTCAGAAGTTAGAACGCGGCATGTTTCAAAAAAAGAAGGGGAGAGAACAGGCATAACAAACAAGGAAGGTCTGAGACTCGATAGAAAAGGACACCAAACTGCGACTAAAAAAGGGTCTGAAAATCATCCTACAACCGCAATCTTAAAGGAAGGAGGAATAAAAGGGGAAGGTTCCAGGGGAGGGAGAGATGTTAAGTAGGACCTGTGGAAGGAGAAAAGGAGGTTGAGAGAAGAAGAAATCCCGAAGGGCCTTTTTGTTTCACGGAATTCATGGGGCAAATCTGGGGGGGGGTGTGAAATCAGGACAAGTTAAAGGAAAACAAAAGGGGGACCGAAGAGAAGCCCTAAAAGGGAAGTGAGATGGGTCCGCTCTCTAAAGTGGGTTCCAAAAAAGGTTGAAAGGGGAAAAAGGCGGGAGGGGCTAAATTCGTTAAAGGAAAAAAGCCTGTGTGGGAAAAGAGAAGTGTTCCCATTATCGACGGAAGCTCCAAAGGTCAGGAGGAAAAAAAAGGGGGAAATAAGGGGGGGGAATCAAAGAGGAAAAAAACGTGGCAGACGGGGCCCAGGCGGGGGAATTCTTAAAAAAAAAAAACCTCAAAAGGAAAAGCGAGCGGACATTTCGGACCGTAGGAATGAAGAAAAGAGGCTCAACGGGTCCAGGGAAGTGAAGGGGACGTCGACTTCCTGGAAAAGGAAAGCGGGGATTCGAAGGGGAGTCCTGAAAGAAAAAAGAGACCTTAAAAAAGGAAACCGCTCATGAAAAGGCAGGAAGGTGCTCGCCGAAAAAGAAAGAAAATCA
>Ga0179593_1281398_pt1 | contig 11536 bp, 16 predicted proteins | sample CZODoug2_1_08_16_FD_185931 | JGI IMG/M metagenome (GOLD analysis project Ga0179593, IMG submission 185931) | Vadose zone soil fungal communities from Angelo Coast Range Reserve, California, USA - CZODoug2_1_08_16fungal (PacBio error correction) | ecosystem: Environmental > Terrestrial > Soil >...
TAGTCTTTGGACCTTCTGGAATCATGTCACTGGAGACCAAGAGGGAGGACAGAGAAACACAACTTCAGTGGATGAAAAATAGGTGGCTCGAAGATACTCCATACGGAACGAAAGAGCCGGATGTCGCATCGAACAAAGGAGGTAAAAGGAGAAAGAATAAACTGAGGGATTGGGCAAAAAAGGTATGCAAACCAGAGGGGATGGGGTCACGCGTTAATAAAAAGGGGGAGAGTGGTAGAAAGGGGTCTGTCAGAGCAAACAACCCGAGGGGATCATGGGGAGAATCAAAAAATCCAGGGAAGATTGGTATTAGAATGGGTTCGGGTAAAAACCTAGGGACTTCAGGGACTTGTAAAGACATTGTCGGGTCGCAAACCCACCAAGGGGCCAAAAAAAATTAAAAGGAATAGCCTTTCGCCAAAAAAGCATAAGGGGGGCAACAAATTCAAAACAGAGGAGAAAGAATCCCGATAAAAATGAGGGGAACGGGGCAGGAAAAAAAACTCATTCTAAAGTGGCGGGAAGTGAAAGAAAAAAAAGAAGGGAACAGGCCGCGTGAAAATCTCAATCAAGTACGCCGAGGGAACGAAAATCACCTGAAAAAAAGGGGGGAAAGGGGCTGGCACTGGCCTTTAAAGATCACCAAGAAAAAGGAAAAAAGGCCACGCGTTATAAGACTAAGAGTGAAAAGGGGAATCCTGGAAGGGGAAGGGAAATCACTCTTCAAACTGATTAAAGGGAAGGAGGAAAAAAATACATGGTGCACTTTCAAAGGAAAAGGGCAGATGAGGATTGGGCTGGACTAATAGGGCAGGACAGAAAAAGGGCAAATAGATAGAAACATGATAGGAGGGAAGAACAGGGGAAAAAGAAGGAATCTTGGTCCTTTGTGAAAAGGAGGAAAAAAAAGGAGAAAAACTGTCAAGGGCAAGGAAAACGATCAGAGGGGAAGGTGTGGCCGGGGTAAAAAACCATATGAGTGGGTGTAAAATGCTAACAAAGGAAAAAAAAAAGTTGTGTTCTACAGAGAACGTGGGACAAGGAGAGCCATGGGAAAAAGTTGGAATCCGCTAATCTACAGGGGAAGGACAAAAAGGAGAAAATGAAGGAACCGTGACGAAGTCAAGTTCAAGTAGGGATACTTAGGTAATGGTGCCAGAGACGTAGGGAAAGGGGTGTGTTTGGAAGAATTGGGGTCTGGAGCCTGAAAAAGGAGGGGTGGGAGGTTCGCATCAGGGAGGGAGCTGCAGAGCAACTATGACACTTGCAAAAGGCGGGCTGGGTGATCTCGAATTATACAGTCGTTCAAAAAGAAACTAGAAAAGTGTGGAGGTTGACGCTGGCAATAGATGGTCGGTTTCTGCCGGGGGGGGCGGATGGGGCCTAGAAAGGAACTATGGAGGGGGGGGGCTTCGGGAAAAACTTCAAGGAAACGGAATTTTGGGATCGGAAGAGAGTAGCATAACAGACAGTCAAATGCGAGCAGAGCGGTTCACCTCCTAGGGGGAACCAGCAAATAGGAAAACAATAATAAAAAACGGAGTGGGTATCAACGTCAAAAGGTCACGTGGGAGGGAGCGGAGGGAGGCAATGTGCGATGCATCGAGCAATCTTCGGAGGGAAATTAGGGGGGGGGGCGCGTGGACGAAAGAAAACGGAAAAAACTAAAGGAAAAACAAAGGGCGGAGAATAAGCATAGGACTGGATGAAACGGTTTCTCTAAGAAGTAGGAAAGCTGATGAAGGTAAGGGCAACGGGGCAGGCATGGCCGGCAGGGGATGGTGGTCTTAAAGGTTAGTCCGGGAGGAGCAGAAAAAATTTGCCATTAAAAGAAGGGGTGGGGGAGGGGGGGTGGGCAGACAGTGAAACAGAGAAAGGCAATGAAAGAGGAAAGGAGGGAAAAAACTCCTTAGACGACAAAAGGTAAGCTGTAAAGGGGGGTCTCACTGAAAGAGAAGGGGGGAAGAATAAGAAAGTCTCGTGAATTGCAGGTAGGAGCGGGAGGGGAAACCGAGGAAGGTAAGAACAAAGTTTGGGGTAAAGTTTGAAAAGTGAATATTGACGCTGAAAGGTTAAACTTATGGGGGAGTTTGGCGGACTTTTAAGGGGGCTGTCGTAACCCTAATCCTGGGTGGCAAGTCAGCAAGGAAAAGGGACTCCGTACAGGAAATAGCGTTGCCGGAAAGCATGTGTAGAAAGTAAGAGCAGGCATGGGGGGGCAGTGTGGCAAGGCACGGAAAGGTCTGCAGGGAGGTTGGGGCGAGGATGGAAGCCGTTTATAGGAAGGACAAGAGGGGTGTGGAGCGCTTAAAAACTCGTCTTGGGCTGGGCGTGGGTTGGTGATGGGCCGTAAGGAAGCTGGCGGAAGGGGAGTTGTGGGCGGCGAGAGAAGAGTAGTTTAGGCGGCAGGAGAAGCCAGAGGATATTAAGGGGCAAAGGGAGGGGCATGTCCAACGGGAAGAGGGGCAGAGAAAAGAGAGGGGGGGAAAAAAATCCGATGGGGTGGGAAAATTCTGAATAATAAACTGCCTAAAAATAAGCACCACGTTTAAACAGGCAAGACATTGAACTGAACCCTTGATGGAAGGGCACTTATCACGGCCAGAGGACTTCAAAGGGGGATGCTTCAGGGGGAAGCTGGTTCGAAAGAACTTGCTGCTGAAACGCGGAGTACGGAGTCATCGGGGGGGAAACTAGGAAGACGGCGAGATCTACACAGATAGAAACAAAAACATGGAAGAATAAGAGAGAATATCGAAAACAAACCGCGTCCAAGGAGGGCAATAAATACGAAAGCAAAAAAAAGAAAAAGCAAGAAGGAAGAAGACAAAAAACATCATGAAGTCAGAGGCCACTTTTGCGCATTCGCAGAAAAGACTAGTTAGTAATAAGACGGAGAAAAATAAGGCGAAGGGAAAAAATTAATAGGAGAGTAGGAAAGATTTAGGAGCCAAGGAGAGATGGGTATTAACAGACCAGGCCCCGCAAGTGCGCGTCGCTCCGAGGGGTTAAGTACAGACTGCGGCAAAAAATCTAGCGCAAAAAAGGGGAGAGCGCCGTCCAAAAAAACCGCCACAAAGGCGGCAATAACGCCAAACTCCAAAAAAAACGCAGAAGCAGCGAAGCGAGACAACAGGGGGGGTACAAGAAAAGGAAAGCGCTCGCGTCAAAAAGACAGGGGCCGCCGAAACTAGGACAAGTCTAGCAAAAGTCGGAAAGGGTTCCTGCACCTGCAGGGGTGCCAGAAAGAAAAAATGGAAGGTCAAGGGTAAAGTGCGTGAAGTTCCACTTTAGTCGGGACGCTCAAAAGGGGACGGGTAGGGACGACGTAACTGGGAAAAGAAAGGACGACTCAACACTAACAGGGCAGGCTGGTGGGGAGAAAACAAAAGGGGTTCCGTTCCGATGAAACAAATGTCAATCACCCGGGGTGGGTCAGGGTGGAAAAAAACGGATTGAAACTTCTTCGCAAGGGAGATAGAGAGTTCTCTAGAACGCTTCAGCGAAAGATCGATTCGATTGGAGAGGCAGGTGTTTCCCGGCCGCTTGGAGAGGGGGAAGACAACGTGGCTCTGATCACCCGCGAGGTTTGGTTAACCAGGGTGACATCAACGAGAGGCCGGCTACCGCACCAACCCGAAGAGGGGGTGTAACGACGAAAGAAGGGCAAGCGCCACGGGGGGGATGGGGATTATACAATATGTTCAAAACCATCGAGTATGAATTCGCCCGAAGGGTGGTGGGAAGGGCAAAGGGGCGTGAAAAACTCATTCACAAAGCTATAAAGTTTCCGGGGGACCAAAAGGAGGCAAACTCCACGGAAGGGAAGGATTAATCAACGTGTTGGTTGGAACGACGTCTCGATGAAAGTTTCAACAAACAACTCGGGAAGGGTAGCGCCAGACGAAGTGAGGTATAAGAAGCAAAGAGAGGCGGGGGGAATAAGGGATAGAAGAAGGAAAGAGGCTGATAAATCATCGTAAAACAACCCCCAAGGAACAAGAATCCACCTAAGACCAATTTGGCAAAAAAAATACAGCAAAACTGGAAAAGGATCGTGGAACCAGAGACGACAGCGAGGATCAAAAGGAAGGGAGAGGGAATTTTTTGGCAGTGGGGTGCCGCTGAAAAAAGACTCGCAAGCATCAAGACCGAAACCATCAACGTCCACAACGAGGAAAAAAGGAAATAGGATGTAAAAGAAGCGGGTACAATAGACCGTTGTAGAGTGGAGTCGGCGGGACGCTGGGCAGGTGGGGGCGCTAAAGATAGAGGGGGGGGAGGAACAGTGTTTTGGACAAAAGCAAAGCTCCGTCCAATTAAGGAGCACACAAACGGATGAAGGTGCGAGGACAAATCGAAATGAAGTCTCGTCGCGGGAGGGGGGGGGGGACCACTAATAAAGTCAGAAAAGGCAACACGATAAAAGAAAAGAGCCAGTTCATTGGGGGTTGAAAAAGTACCAACCGCAAGGGCGTCGGAAAAAACGGTTGAGAAGGTGGGCCCGCACAATCGCGACGAAATGCTGATTTCATCTGGGGAAAGCTGATTTCATCAGCCCAAACGGAGTGAGGAGATGCACAAGGGCTGTCAGCAGAGAGGGGAGTCCGGAGTATGCAAGTCAGATAAAGAAAAGAAGGACGAGAGCATGGAGGAAAGAAGCCGTCGAGTGAGCGGGGAAGGTTAAACACCCTCTCTTGTAGGGCGCGAAAGAAAAGGGACTTGGAGTGAATGGGTAGGCCAAAAAAAGAAACAAGTGACAGGGGGAGAAAAAAAAACGGAGTTTCCCTCAAGTCAGCCTGGATGGTTAAATTTGACGTCCGCAAATAGCGAGATCGGGGGGAGAAGGCGGAACTAGGGAAAAAAGGTGAAATAAGGTTGGTCAAAAGGTAGAAATAAAACCGGATGAGACTGGGGGAAAGGACCTTGCCGGGGAGGAACAGAACCAACTGCGTAAGTCATGTGCGTAAGGATACGGGACATCATCCTAACAGGAATAGAGTGGTGGCATGAAATAAGGTAAGGTTGAGAGATGGTAAGAAAGTAAAAACAGCTCGTACAAAAAAGAATGAAGAAGAATTGAAGGGGGAGTGAAGGAACGGGACTTGACATCCGGTCAAAAAGAAGGAAATAAGAAAGGAGGACGTTCGAACCACGTCGGAATTGGTGATGATGTTAAAAGAAATGAAAGAAAGACGATGTCCGCGAAACAAGGATTTCCATCCAGACCAAGGAAGCAGGGAGTGGGGGACAAACGTGTTGAAAAACAACGTGGGGGGCAAAACGTAATTTCAACGTTGTCATGTACCGCATAGGCTCACCACCGGTGAAAAGGGGTGGTACTTCCAAACAGCCAAGTGAAGTGGAAGAACGAGTATTGGGGGACTTGACGCCAGGCCCCAGAGTGGTCAACCAGGGCTTGAAAAAACAAGGGGGAAAACAAAGGATCACCGGAAGGGAGTCAGTCGCGCCAAGGCACGGCGGGGGGGTGAAAACTGAAAGCTCACACTCAGACTGAAGGAAAAGGGGCACCGCCTTCTCGACTAATAAGCGGGCATCGAAGGGGGAACAGAGTCACTCAGGAAAGGATCTCGCAACTGCTACCAGCCAAGATTGGCAAATAGAAAAAAAGTTCGGGGATTATCGCTGGCAAACGATGAAAAAGAGAAAGAGTTTTTTTGTTTTTTGAACGGATGTGGGGAGGCAGAAGGACAACGAGGGGACCTATGCTTTTTGGGGAGGGAGACAGTCAAAGAAACAAAAAGGACAAAGCTCTAACACTGAATGGTGGATGGGAAGGGGGAGGTAAAGGTAACGATTCAGGTTAACCCCTCAGCTGAGCGGCGGAAAGAAAGAGGGGGGAAAGAAATGAGACAACCGGGAACATTCCGTGGGTTTTTCGAAGGAATTGGTCCAAAAGTGAGCAACCTTAAAGAAAGCAGTATAGGAGCCAAAGATTCCGTAAATGACTATAAAAGGGGCAAAGGGAGATGGGAAGACGGAGGGACACTCCTTTTAAACAATTGTGGAAGGGGGGGTAACCAATAAGTTGCGTCGCGGGGGGGAGGGCGAAAGAGCTGAAGGGCAAAGCTAATTGCCAATCTTGCCGAGGACAAAGAGATACCCTAGGTGGGGCGGGAGAATGTCAAAAACGGGAAACGAAGGGGATTTGAGAAGGAAATGAGGAATGTGCTACGTTTGGAGGGGGGAACTGGGAGGTGGGGGTTCAAAAAAAAACTGCAAAAGAAAGAGGAAAGATCGGGTTAATTAGAAGAGAACCAGACTCTACTGAATTTAGGGCCTGACGGAGATTAAAGAAAAGAAAAAGGAGCGCAGACATCGGGTTCACCCGCCTGCGGGTGAAACGTCAGAGGAAGCGTGGAAAAAATAAAAAGGGAAAAAGCCGGAGAGCTCTCGCAGGTTGTTTCTGGGAAGAGAAGAGGAACAGGAGTAAGGGGGAAGCAAGACGGCGATAAACCGCGTCGGGCGATCATATAAATCAGGGTGAAAGAATAGGAGTGGAGCTGGAATCGGGATCATAAAAAAGGGAGCAGGGAGGTGGGGGGTAGCGGTAGCGGGGAAAAGAAGGCAGAAATTGCACGTGAAAAAAAAACCGACAGGGGGAGACTAAACCGAAAACGTACAAGAAGGACCTGCAAAAAAGACGACTGCGAATCAGGGGGAATCGGGGGCCTTTCGCGCGAACCACTGAAGACGAAAGGGGGAGGAAGAGAAAGTGTGTGCGAAGTAAGGAAGGGGAAAGAGGAACGGAAACCAACTAACGAGTGGTTGAGGCACCATTGTTAATAATTTCGTGACGAGAAAAATAATTGTGAAAGAAGGATGAATGGGTACGGTGGCGTGAGGTTGAAGGTTTACATGTCGTAGAACAGAATCCTTGTTGAATCGTGTGAAAACAAGGGGACGTATCCCAACCGTTACCAGAGAGGCGTTGCTACGAAAAGTCGGGAGATGAAAAAACACATGCTATTGAGTCAGGATCTGGGAGGCTTCACCAAAAGCTGGGGGAAGAGCACGTGTTATTTTCTGTTCACGGGGGGGGTGTGTAGCTGAGAGATAGGAGATAAGGAGTCGTTTGGGGGGGTGTGGGGGAAGGGGGACGTCGGGGGGATGTCTTCTGGGCGGGTTGGAGGAGGAGAGGGAACCTGGGGGGGGTGCGCGATGCGCAAACGCGAGGGAGGAACAATATGCATACGCAGAGGTACGGGAAGGTGAGAGATACAAAAAGAACAGCGGAATGAAATTCGGGATTGAGAGAACACAAAAAAGGTACCAAGTGAAATGCCCTTCGCAAAAAGGGATAGGGACACGAAAAATAAAACGAACTGCTTAAGAAAAGCCGCCGCGTAGGAGGGGAAGTGGATTCTACCGGAGGAGAAATTTCTTTTGACGTCGGAGTGAGGTGCGGCAATCGGTCCGCGTCCAAAGACAGACGCACGAAAAAAACAACAGTGAGAGGCCAAAAATATGCAGCGCCAAGAGAGGGGAGCGGCCAAAATTGAAGCCAGGGGTGGAACTCCGAATCAAAGTATCAACAGGCCTCCGGGAGAATCAAGCCCGCTGTCAAGAAAATACGTCCCTGGAAGGAGAAGTCTTTGGAGGTCAGGTACAGAGAGAGGATTTGGGGAAAGGCGCATTGGTCAACAAAACGGTTCAAGTTCTGTTTCAGGAAGAATTTTTCCCAGAAAAGAGGGAATTTGAAGGGAATAATCAGCGCAAAGGAGGCGCTTCTCAGCTGGGTGGGAGAGGACAGAAGGGGAGGAGAACAGAGCAAAAAAACCAAAAAAGATGCCGATCAAACGTCAGACCGCCCAACGAAAACCCAAAAATCACCGCCTCCAACAAACGCAGAAGAAGAAACCTCAAACCTATGTCCCGAACACCATGCCAGAAAACAACAGCGTTGAAAATCACGGGAAGGTCATGCCAAAAAACTGCCATGCACTGGAGAGACTGTCCCGCCTAAGGAAAGGCCTCCTCGGTCAAAATGTCAGGTAAAAAGTGTCTGAAACGGCAAGAGAACGGCGAGGTCCACAGAAGTACAAACTCACCTGAACGCACAAAGCACTACCTTGGGGGGGTAAACAAACAGGTCCGAGAAAGACAGGACATGAAATCCAAAGGTGCGGACTGAAAAGGGAGGCAGGGAGGACCGTGAAAGAGGTGCATCATCTGCTTTCGCTCGCCGCTGAAGCGAAAGTCGGGCTTCTCTGGATCGCAGGCGTTGTGTAAACAGGAAGGCCGGAAAAGGAAACTGTTGCGAGAGCAACCAGACAGGTTGGGGGTAAACCGTGGCAAAGAAAGGTAGGGGAGTCGTTCCTGAACCAGAACAAAGAAGCGGTTGAACGGGCCGACTACATACGCCACAGAGGCCGGCCAAAGTTCATCCAAAAAGGAGGAGGCAAAAGAAAGGTTTTTATGCGTGGCCGCGTCAGGAAAAAGGCTCCCGGCCGATAAGAAAGCAGGCGGAAACAGAGAACAAAAGAGAAAAATTGAGGACTGGCATCGGAGAAGACGGAGGTTGGTAATACCTTTGTGACTCTTCCGATGAAGGTGTGAAAAAAAAAAATCAGTAGGACCGAGGAGAGTAAGGTGACATTGAAAAGGGAAAACGTCATATAGAAGCGAAGGAAATAAAATCCGAAAAAAAAACTCGGGGGGGGAAGCTTTTTCTACGAAGAACCAATATCTACTTAACGAAGAAGAAAGGCAGTCACCCCCAAGGGGAGCAAAAAAAAATCACTCGTTCGAAGGGGGCCCGCGCAGCACTTAAAGTCTTTTTAAACGGCGACGCGAGGGAGGAAAATCAGGCTAGTTACAAATTGCAGGGAAGGGGGACCGCACAGCTCTCTCGCAGACGCATATCAAAAATGGAGTTATAAATAAAAAAAAAAAAAAAAAAAAAAAAAAAAAAAAAAAAAAGAGAAAAAAAACCGGGTAAAAGAAAATCACCTTAAGAACAATCTAGGAGGAAGGGAGAGAAGTGCACTTGGGTAGCAGGAGGGACAATGCACATGCCGTTGGAATGAAAGATAGGAGGAGGACAAAGGGGGTTGTGTTTAACGGGGTTTCTCTCCAAGTAACACGTTATCGCACAAACAGGGAATGGTTAAGATGAAGAAGGGGAAGGAGCGGGTAGGGCAAAGGAGCGGTTTTTCCGACAAGGAGAACCTTAAAGGAAAAAGGTGGCGACTTGAATGATTGGGTTGTGATTAAGTGAACCAGCAAAATGAAGCATAGGTCAAAGCCGTTTGATGGAGCAAATCAGGGGAGTACAAACAGCTGTACCATGCATCGTAGTAATGATTGGTCAGCAAAGAGGGGGGGTAGAAGGGATGGCCCACGTTTTATGGTAGCAGGCGAGAGCAGAGGTCCTAAGGAACGTAGAGGAAAAAAAGCGGAAGTCTAAGAAGGCGGAACCTCGGAGGGAAGTAAGAGCGGTACATGTTACCCAAAAAGAGAGGGGAAAAAGTCGGGAAATACCTGAAGGCAATTGGGTCTCGTGGGCACTGGAGGGGGGGTGCCCTAAAGCAGACAAAAGGAAATGACGTCCAGACTAAATCTTGTCACTCAACGTGAGGAGAAGGGTGGTGGGACGTCCAATACAATGATCACAGGGGGTTCAGGCCAGAGGGAAACGACTCAAACGTAAAACCCGTTTGAACCACGAGGAGGGTGTACAGGAAAAAAGACGGTATGGAGGGAGGGCTATCAGACTTGAAAACTACAGAACTGATCAAAGGAAGGGACTGAGTCGTCTCGCAAAAAAAAGAGTGCAATCCAAGAAGAGCGGTGAGAGTGAACAGGACAGAATTCTTTTAGAGAAGGGATGAAATGATGGCAAGGCCAGAAATAAAGAAGACTCATCACAACAAAAAGGGAGGAGTACCATATGAGATTGGGGGGGTGGGGAGTTGCAGAGGGAGAGGCAAAAGTCGCATATAAAGCAGGAGAAAGGAAAAAAGCTGCATTTAAGATGATTATATCGCAGAAAGTACGCGAAAAAAAACGAAAAAGAGAAAGGTGGCATCGGAAAAAGGGAGAAAATCAGACGGTCGGGGATTGCAAAAACTTGCAAACCAAGCGTGTAAAAGAGTGTGGGGGGGTAACAAAACATGGGGTAAAAAGGTGGGGAAAAAAGGGGGACAAACCGAAACCGAGGGATAAAAAAACCGGGAAACGGGTGAGGAAAGAGAAAAGCCATGAAGGTTGACCGGGTACTGGAGGGACTGGGTCAAAGGTGTCACTTGGCACAGCAATGGGGTGGGCCCAACAAAGATGCCAAAAAAAAAGTCACAGGAGGGATTTAAAAAAAAAAATCCCCATAGGTGTGGTAGACAGTACACACTAACGGCCGATAACAAGTTTAGAGATACCGCATTCTCGGTGAAGAGGGGAATCGAAAACGTAATTCATCGAAACTCGAAAATAAAACCGCCCAAGAAAAACTTCGGCAATGCGAAAAGAAACAATATTGCCCATCAGACGCAAAAATTATTTGACTTATGAACTCCGCTTTCCGATTAACTGGAAGAGGTGCTGAAATCTAGGTGAGAACATACAACAGGGAAGCGAGGGGGGGTCTTTAACAACAGGACAAAGAAGACAATAGAAAAAAAATTGGAGGAGGGAATGTGGAAGAATAAAAGGGAAAAAGGACCCGCACTCAGGAAAGCGAATAAAGGAAAAACAGCAAAGTTTAAATGACGACTGAAAGGGCCCGGCGAACAGGGATACACCCCTTGGGTCCAATCGATAATAAGGGCGGACCAGGAATTGCGCGGGGCCGCCGACTGTGAGGGGGAAGAAAGGGGGAGAGGATGGGGGAAAGCCGATGGCCGGGGGGGAGGAGTACGGGGCGAAGTTAGCCTAGAAGAGAAATGGAAGGCATCGCACGAGCTGGAAGAAGGGCCACTATGAATTGCCGAAAACGGGGGAGGTCATCTGAATGTTGCTGATGCGTCGGGGTAACAGCCTACGAGGGATTGCCGCGGGGGAGGGCTTATGGCACTTGGGGCCTCCTGGGGGGAGGAAAGGTCACTCAGAGAAAGAAAGGAAAGGTGTCTAGTAGGGAAAATATTACAGAACGCTTAAATTTAAAATCTTCGAGAATGAACATAAAAGAAAACGCGTAAACGGTCCCTACGGCTGTGAATTACAGCAGGACCGTAAAAAAAAAGGAGTAAAACCTTGACCGGGCCGGGGGAAGGCTAAAAGGGTTGCTTCCAAAGCTAGAAGGGTAGGGTTGTCGACTAACTCACGGAGAGAGGGAACCCCCGCGTTTAAGATACAGAGGGACTTTAGGAAAATGGGGGAAGGTATGGGGGGGCGCTTGTAGGCGGTAGAGGCAACCGATCTTCGGAAAGTGGGGTGCGTGATAGATGCGACGGAAAGGCTGCCCTACAGGTTGGTCACAAAGGAATAACAAGAAAACCGGTTGAAAAGGGACTGTGGAGAGACTTGACCACCGTGAGACTAACTGGCCAACGCGCAAGTGCAGGGACCGAAAAAGGAA
>Ga0179593_1315617_pt1 | contig 11536 bp, 8 predicted proteins | sample CZODoug2_1_08_16_FD_185931 | JGI IMG/M metagenome (GOLD analysis project Ga0179593, IMG submission 185931) | Vadose zone soil fungal communities from Angelo Coast Range Reserve, California, USA - CZODoug2_1_08_16fungal (PacBio error correction) | ecosystem: Environmental > Terrestrial > Soil >...
AGTTCGTGAGGGAAATAGGTCGGGCTACTGACGGGGGGGGGGGATGGGAGGAACCCCACTCCCCCCCCAGCCGCAAAGTTCACAAAACCCCCCCCCAACACCCCCCCCATCTGGTCGGTGCGGGTGAAGGAGGACGGCGCATGGGACAAAATTCCGCAACGGAATTTCGAGCTCTGGCTGCGTGGTACAGGCCTACATCTCAGGACTTGACGCTAGCGGGCAGATCTTAGGAGGAAGAAAAAATAGATCAAAGAACCCAGTGGGAACGAATTATTGAGAACTCCCTCCCCCTGCGACAGGTACAAGTGGTTCGGGTGACTGGTTGCTGAGGTCTACCACCGCGACAGTCGACCAAAGCCAGTTCCACAGAGGGGGGGGGAAGGACTCAACTAATAATCCGTTGTCCCAAAGCCGGCACATACCAGAAAAGTGTGCATGACTACCCCACAACATTCGAGCGCTATGGGGTTGGTACTTGAAGAGAATACTCCTCAGAGGGTACCCGCTTCATACAGTTGTGGCATGGGGGGAGGGGAGGGGGAGGCGCCAGTGCTGGGCCTAATAGGGGCTACTTCTAAGGAAAGCGATTCACATAGACTACGTAAGCACGAATCCGAAGGCCGGGGGGGGTGCCTACGGGAGGAAGGGAACGCGTCGAAGTCGGATTTTTAAGCAATAAGCTTTTGGAAAAGGAGGCGGAGGGGCGAACTCTTCTCTAGAAGCGCCTGCTGATCGGACAAAGGAGGGGACAAGCCAGGGAGAGTTGGGGCGTTAGCGAGTCTTGCGACGGGACTGTTGATTTGCGGGGGGAGGCAAAGGCGAGGAAATTTCCGGGCTCAGTAGACGCAGGGCAGAGCGCAGGGAGCAAGAAGACAATTTGGCGGACATGGAAGCGACGTAAATGTCCCGCTGCGATACACCAAGACTTGACTGGGGAGTCCTTCACTCTTGCTCTGAAAGGGAGGGGGGGGGGGACGATGGAGGGTTGTAAGTCCCTTTGTCTGGGGAACTTACGCGTTTGCGTTAAAAAAATCAACCCTAGGCGAGCACAGTCGGACAGAAAAATCGCGGGGTTACGAAATGAGGTAGGGGTCAAGAGAGGGACTACTCAATGAAAAAAGGGACAAGCTTTGGGGGGGATGCAACAACAATCTTTCTGAAACGGGGGGGATTTAAGAAGAGGGCGAAGGAGGGGTGTAGTCTCGAGCGTCGCTCTGCTGAGTCCGGAAACGGCAGGGTGGTCGAGCTTTTCAGGGACGGCTTTTTCGATATCGGACGGGGGGGGGGGGTGGGGGGAGGGGCACTAGCTAGCCGTCTCAAAGGAAAGAAGTTTACCCGATTGCGCGGGCGGAAGAACGGACGTTCTGCACGACGCTGTCGTCGAGGTCAAGGGGAGGACCTGACTGCTCAGACTCTTTCGATGATAAAAAAAAGGGGATCGTGAATAGCGGGACTGTGACAATCAAAAGTCAAGCGGCAGTGTCGGGATGGGGACACAAAGGGTCGTGGACAGCTCTACATGAAGAAAGGTTTGGGGAACATGTCGTTCTTCAAAAAAAAAAATGTGACTAAGATAAAGGGGGACCGACCGAGGGCATTCATGAGGTTACCACCAATTCAAGGAAACGAGGAGGGTGTTTTCGTCACTGTTGGACAAACCAACCGCTGGTCTGGGGTGTCGTCGGGCTAACTGGAACGGGGAGAGAAGAGGTGCTCACCGAGGGGGAGGGGAGGACAAAGGTCTTTGTTTAACGAAGAAACTGAGCACGGCCAGGTGACAACCGGGATCCACCGCGGGGGTAATGAGCGGGGTCGTCGCCAGATCCGCCGAAGACGAGGAGGAAGGGAGAAGGAGGCACACTAAGGCATATCAAACGACAGACCAAGTGCGCCAGGAATTGGCCTTGAGAGACGTCCGATACCAACGGGGTCCGCGGAGGTGGTATTTGAAAGCTAAGGGGAAGGAAAAACCAGCTTGTCACGGGCGTTCCCATTCTTGGTGCACGTCTGGAGGACAGGCCGGCGCGGAGGCCAGACGCATAGCCATTATCAGGATCATGAAAGAGAGGGCCCAGACGAACATCACGCATGTTTTCCAGTTAAATCGGCAAGGAGGCTGAAAAAAGGGAAACGTAGGCTGAACACTAATTTCAACAGGGAGGCGATAAAGAGACACCATGAAATGGGGAAGGACAGAGCGTCCGCCCGGTTCGTGAGAAACGCAGCGCCGGGGGGGGGAATGACAGGGGGGAATAGGGAGATTTTACCCGAGAATTGGATGAGAGTCGAAGAAGAAAAACCTACTTTAAATGAAGGGGGATCGAAAGGTGATCGGGTGCTGGCGGTGACGACGGCCAGAGGAAAACCTGATGGCGACGTGCGCGGAAAGCACTCTTTTCTGGGGAAGAGATCGGGCGCATTAGGCAGGGAAACCACGCCCCGAACGGACCGCCTAGCGCGGGGACCACAGGACAGCCAAAAAGCTGGGAGATTTTGCAAAAAAAACGGGGGGGCAAACGGGGCGGGGGTGGAAGAAGATCCAGTTCGCGGGGCAAAGGCGAACCGCAAGCTCTGGAAAAAGGTTAGTTGTTCACTTGCCAAATGGCTTGGCACACCACCCACCCCTTTTTTGTGCTGGACACACCCAGGGAACACACGAAGGATACTCGCCTCGGGCGGGACATTATATGCTAAAAGCAGAAAAAGGGGGGAGAGGTGGGGGAAAAAAGTACAATCCTTATTCAATAAGGGAGCGCTCCGCTTTGGGGGGACTAACGTTGGGACAATCGCAAGAGAGCCGTCGAGAAGCGGTCCAATAAACTGGGGAAAGAAGGCAAAATGAGCCAAAATGGATTTTCACACTTCCTCGGAGAGAGCTCAAAACACAACACGTGGAGGGGGGATTGTTAGAAGGAGAATCCGGCTGAAGGGTGAAAATTCTTGGAGAAGAAAATTGATTGCAATTGGTTGTTGAACTATAATATCGCAGAGCTTGCCGGGAGGAGGTACAGAAGGACCGAAATGAAATACGAGTTTAAGGCTGGGGACGGTGGAATCGGCGGGAACCTTTTCGAACGCCGAAGGAACGCCCAAAAGTAAATCCACCGAGGATCCCCCTTGAGGCCATCGCTGAACAATCAAGGACCAAGTTTCAGGTTAATTCGGCTTTGTGCCAAGAAGAAAAGGTAGTCGAAGTACCGCTCCAGCTCACCGGGCCAAAGGGGTGGGGGGGATATGCTCCAAAGGAAGCACCGCCTTACACCTTCCGAGCACGAAAGGGGAGCGAAAAAAAAACTGCCAAGCGAAGAGGGACTGCCCTCCCCTCCACAGTGACTGCTAAATCGCGCGGGACTAAGACGCAGGTCATGGTAAACGTCGTCAAAACCAGCTCAAAGCGTGATCGACAAGAGGTGACATGCAGTGGCATAAATCAGAAGAAAAGCCCCCCACCGGAGTGTTACTCGCGGCGGAGAAGCCACAAGACTGGTCACTTACGTCCCGTACGACAAGGGGAAAAAACCCACCTCCTCGAGTAACACAACCCCGTCATCAAATCGCAAATATCTGAAGCAGGGGGGATCTCTGACGGCATGAAAATTAGGTCTAAAAGCGGCTCGAAGCAAACGAAAAAAGACGCCTCACAGGCTTGTGGATAGAAGTCCTGGAACTACCTGAAGCGGACTTTTTCGAGTGAGAGGAGAAGAAGGGACTGCTACCTCGGCGGGAACACTTAAAGATTGCTCTACGACGCCTTTAATGAGTCTACCAACGTGGCGGAACTCACCTAAAAAACAAGCGGGTCAAGACAGGGAAACATAACTCCAAAAAAAAGATCCCAACATCCATCAAAAACGACTAAATAAAGAGGGAGCACTTTCTTTTATCAAGCTAGGTAAAAAAGACAATACCCCCCAGGCCTCCGAAAGGGACAAAGCGAAACAGATGTGGCGTACCCGCCCGGAAAGACTCTCGGCATAAGTGGGCTAGGGACGTCGGATCCGGTACTTGAACAGAATAGCGGGAGGGCGACCTACGAGACGCCGAGGGGGGGAACGGAAGGGAACGATGTGGAAGATTACCGGTCAAACAATCGTTGGTAAAAAAAGGTAAAAAAAAGAAAAAGTCGTAGACAAAGCCTCGGCTTCAAGGTATGGAGAACGGACGCCCACAACCCTAACGTGGGGAATGTCCAAAAGCAAAAGGGAAGACATCGATGGGGAGGAGATTGGGGGGGAACCTCAGCTGCAGATACTACCTGGACGGGAGGTAAGTAAACGAAAAAAAAAAGAGGTTTAAAAAACAAAGAGTGCCTTCCGAGGACTGTCAGGAACCATTGTGTTAAGAACGTGTTACGTACGCCTCAAAAGGGGGTGATCTCCGGGGTTCACCTCACCCCACATCACAGCGGCGAGGAAATAAGGAGGAACGAAAAACCTCACAAACAGAGACTTCTTACTAGCAGACGGGGCTGCTACAGAGGGCCTCCCAATGTACTCGCTACGCACACATCGTCGACGAGGCAACAAAGGACGGGGCCTAGTTTTAGAAGCGAAATCGTAACCCGTGAGTGAAAGGGGGGGGGGAAACAACTCAACTCACATTCGCCGCCGAACAAACACTAGAACGAGAGTAGAAAAAGAAGGAGAAAAGCTCAAAAGACATTGAAAGATCAGATCTACTCCTATCGAAGAAGCAACCCATTAAGAAGTGAAAGGGACAGCTCTTTCCGAAAGACGTGGGTGGGGGGGGTTCATCTAAACAAAGCTTGATCGATAATGGGAGAGAAGATGTGTGCCCCCACCCCCCAAACGATTTTAACTAAGGAAATCAGGGGAAAAAACGTCCATTGGGCTGCAGACCAGGTGCGGTTCTAGCAAAACGTGTGGGTTTTAACACGAAAGTCCTCCAATTACAAGGACCAAAAAATGCCCCAGCAGCGGGAAACACCAATCCCCTGCTTAAGCGACAAGGCGCAAAATCCTCTGGAGACAGGAAATCTTGTGCAGGAACATCGCACAGTACAAATTTAATAGGAACGCAGAAGGAAAGGAGAGAGACTGGGGGAGAAGGAAAATCGCGCAAAAAAAAATGAAGCCATTCCCAGGAACGAAAGAACTACGACCAACTAAAAAACAGACCCAAATCCTCGACCAAGGGAGAGACTACGCGGAACGAGGAGAAGATGGCTAGGTTATGGCGGGCTATCATGAACTTCCAAAGCCTAATATCAGCCGACAAGGAAAGGGGCCAATTAGGGATAGGAGTAAAACTCCAAGGGGAATCTAATTTTACGCACTGAAAACAAGGGACGCCCGGGGTCAGATCTAGACCCAGGGAAAGCATCCCTTAATCAAGGAGCACCTCTCCACGAAAATGAAAAAGTGGGGGGTCTTCGCCGAAAACATCATAAAAAGAACGCAACCCTAGGTCGGTTGACGAGATTGACAGGAATCGGAAATTTACTGGGGCAGTCACACGACAACGTACAATTCGGAGCGGGTATAAGGAAAAAAGGGGGAGGGGGACAGAGGGAAGAAGTGAGACTGTAAAATGCAACCAAAACGAGGAAAGGGAAAGAGGAAGGATATGAAGAAAGGAGGAAAACTTTCTTCGTCATTTAAGCCCTGTGAACACTAACATGCGCAACCGCAACGGAAGAGAAGGATACGGGAACCCCTCACCATCCAGAATCATCCGGGAGGGGGCACAGGTCATAATAAAGAAGAAAAGGCCCCGTCAGGAAGAGAATCCATAAAGACTAACACACCAGTCTGAAACGACAGAAAGGAGGGGAACAGAATCGAACCTCTCTCACAAACACACTTATATGAGGAAAATATAGGTATCGCAAAGGGCCTGCAGACTTGGTGGTGGAGGTGTCTGACTTCTGGTATTCCGTCGACGAAAAGGGAGAGGAAGGGGGAAAAAAAGACGATGAGAGTTTATCGAGGGAACGGCTAATCTAGAAAAGTTAGGACAGGCGATTGGAAAAAGCTTCATAAGAGCGACCTTGGAAGACTGTTCCTCATAAAACTTCAACTAAAAAAACGGTCCCCGGGCAGCACAGGCGGTTTGCAAAAAAGAAGACAAGACGTCTAAAGAAAAACCTAGGTAAAGACTCAGCTCCGCATTGGGAAGTCGCACCGTCGTATTAAGAAGGGGGGGGGCCTATACAAAAAAAAATCCTTTGCGCTCAAAGACCAGGAGGAAAGGGAGAGCCTCTATGTGAAGGGAAGAGTCAAGTTTGGGTCATTGGGACTGCTAAGCGAGGCTGAGGGCGGAGGGTCACAAGGATATCCGCGGCAAAGGGCGGCGTTTTCAAACTGCTTCACCCGCTAGCCCTGGGCGAGCCGATCCCCAGCTCGGCCTTGGTGAATAAGGGGGGCAATGTCCAGACGGCAGGGGGCCTATTGTAAGTCTGGACCTTACTGCAGCAAAGGAGGGCCTTCGTCGGCACTCGGAAGAAAAGGGAGCGTCACGAGAATGGTAAGTATTTGGGGGGGTTTCGCTTCTGGGGCTTACGGGGGGGAAAGGAGGAAGGGCGGTGGGGGGAACCGGCATCTGAAAGAAGGCCGGGCTGGAAATGGCTACGGAATTACTGGAGACAAGGTAGCCTACATTTGTCAGAGGGGGAGGGCCTTTGGGGGCGCTCTACAAGCTGGAAAGATGATTGATCGGAACATAAAGATTTTCCTTAAGGAGGGGTATGGTGTCTTGGCAGACGTGGTTGAGGCCATGGGTAGTATGGCCTGGGCGGACCGTTGCTGGAATACCAAATAACTGAGAGGCCAAGGCAATATCGTTCGCCGGGTGGTTCCGGGGGAAGTTAAAAGCCTTTAGAAGAAAGTACAGTCCACGCGGTGAGATCGCACCCAAAGGGTCACCAATCGGAAAAGGGGGGCCATCGAGACTTGAGAAGGAAAGGGGGCGGCGGCGAGGGGGGGCTGGCGGATCTCTGCTTCGTCCGCGAGGTGGCGCCGCGGGGCTAACAGTTAGGGGGTAGGTCGAAAAAGTTCCTCTAATGCAAGGGGTTGTCCCGTTTGCGCAGGAGGAAAGGACCAAGAAACAGCGTGGGTCCCGGGTCCTACGCTTCAGTAAAGGGAAGGGAGGAAGGAAGAATAGGAGACGAGACTGGAAAACTGCGATAAGGAGTGGTCGTATCTCTTTCGGGGGGGAGGACAATCACAGGGCGCGGAGTGAAGTTAACCCCCTTTACGGACATCCCCCACAAAAACTCTTCACGCAACCCCCCACATAACACATAAAAAAACAACCCCCCCCACCCACCCCCAACCCCCCCCCCGACCCAAGTACCATATGACTAGAGTTTGCGCGGTAAAGGTCACATAGTAAGATCGTGAGAAAGGGGAAGAGAACTCGGACGTTGGGGGACGCCAGGCGAGCAACTACTAAAGAGAGGGGACCACCAGAAGAGTCGCAAACCGAGGAGCGGCCCCAGCCTTTCTTGGGCACCAACTTTTCTGAGGGGGGGGTTTGGGAAATCATCACTGGCTGCTAGTTTCGTTGATGACAAAGGTTGTGTTCGAAAGAGAAAATACAAAATCACAAGCAGTTTATCACAACAAGCTGCCACCGCTGGTTTCAGTATCTTCGCTTCCAAGAAGTCTCTATAAGAGGAAAATTAGTAACAGGAATGGCAGCCAACTTGGAAAAAAGTCTACCACTCAACAACGACTACAACAAAGGATGAACTTGCCGGGTGGGAAGTTACACATGAGGAGGTGTTCTATGACTCGGCTGGGGGTGGGAAGGAGTGGGGGGTGCCTTAGGTAACCGAGCGTCGGGAGGGGGAACCAGGGATTCTGACGAGAGTGGAAGGGATAGGGACAATCGCCGTTTGGATCCGCATGGTCCGGTGAGAAAGGATGACCGCAATCCGTCGCCCAACAATCGAAGGCAGGGTCCTAGGGTGCGAGGCCTACAAATAGTCAGCGTCGTACAGAGTCGCGAGGTCGAAACTAATTAGACAGACGAGAACTCTAAAGTGCTGAATTATGGTTCAAAACACCAAAACCCACGCGCATTGAGGCGCGGGAGGAATGACAAGGTGTGGCTGTTGGGAGCCGAGGTGACCAAAAGTGAGAGGGGGGGGGGATGGAGACGCTAGCCGAAAAAAACACCCCGCCGGTCAAGCGACGAGAGGCGAGGAAAGGAATCGGAAAGGATCTCTGCGCCATCAAAGTTCGTCGCAACTGCCATGACCTCTTCCGATCGCAGGGAGCAGCACGGTGCGAACCAGGTGCGGGGGGGGGGGGGCGCTCGAGGATAGAAAAGAACAGGGAAGCTGCGAACAAAGAAGGAATTGGCGACAAAACGGTGCACGGTTGGATGGAGACGGTAAAGACGAAATACATTTCCCGGACCCATTCTCGAGGAGGAAATTTTAGGGAACGCGGCACCACGCCCACCTCTGGAGAGGCAGGAATTACCAGGAAAAAAGGCAAAGACAAAATCCCCAACTCCCCCAGCCATGATCAGACGGAAAAGAAGGGATGTGCAAGGTGGGGTCGTTACGATCAATGCGCAAAAGATTAGTCGTCCAAACAAAATGGAAAATATGTCCATCGCCGGGGCTTCCGAAAAAACGGGGAAGAAGACAAGGCAACCAACAACGGAGGAGTATGACGAGAGAAGAGGAGGGAAAAAAGGGTAAAAGGTAGTCAGGCTGGTAGCAGTGTTTTGGAAGATAGTAAATCAAAACTCTCATCGCTCCTCGTGCCGTCAAGTACGAAAACCCGAAATATAGAGGGGAATGGCTGGGGGAGGGGGGGGAAAGATCTGGGCAATTTTTCACGAAATACAGGAAAAAGACAGAAGAACATATGACAGACGCAAAGTCCCTAGAACAAAAAGTTACCTAAGACGAAGAGCGCTTGGAAAGACACACGAGATTCTTTACCGGGAGAAAAAGGCCAAAAGTTGTGGGAAAAGAGCCCCTCTTGACCGACCGGACAATGTCCTGGGCAAGCGCAAGGGGACACGAGCGACACACACCGTCAAAAAGTGATATCTTCTGACCCTCACACAAAAAAACACGGAACTAGAATCGCTACTCGCGGGACGGGCCGAAAGCAAAAAGGGGGGGGGACGCCCGGCGACCGGTCGAATATTCAGACACGAAAAAAAAAGACCTCGGTTGTCCGAGATTCTCAGGGGAAAACTTCGAGGGAAACTGTAAAAAACGCAGAACCACCCGGGCCTAAGGCAACATCCACCGCATTTAATCAGCTGACGCTCAAGAGCGGAAGAAGGAGGAGAGTAGTCAGGAAAGAGGACGAGGCAAGAAGGAGAAAAAACTCTTTGTTAGAATCCCGAATTCGATGCACCTCATCGTAGGGAATCTGCAGGAACTACGATCAAACCTGCTATGCCAACGCCGGCCTGCCCAACAATAAAGACGCAAAAGGGAGCCCGAACCCCGCCGCGGCTCCTAATATACAACCACCCCAAACTCGAGGAAAGGACGAATCAAACGACCTTCATGGGGAGGCACCCTCTCAAGAACAGAGATAAAACCGGTATTAACGTTTAGAGACAAGTGCGTGCTAAGGAAAAGCTCCGCGACTGGACAACGCTCAGCACAAAAAGACCAGGCTGGCGAACGAATGTCACAAGAAGGGGCGGCAAGTCCTGGCAAAGACGGGGCTGTTCCTGCGTACAACAACCAATGTCACGCAAGACGCCCGCACTAATTACCCTCCTCGGCGTCAGGCGTATGCAGTGAACTTCCACACACGAGCCAAAATGGGGGGTCAGGATCACCCCGCTAATACCCATACTAGAGGATTTGGGGGACCGAGGAGAGGATAGAAAGGGGGAAAAAGTGCGGGAAAAAGGTTACATTCATGCGCACAAATTTGACTGAGCACGGTGACAGTGGCAATCCCAAAAACGCTTCTCTCTACCGCACCCACTGTTCGAGGGCTCAACTACCGCCAGACGCGTGGGAAGGGGGGGAGGGGGAGAAGAACCCCAGACAGGCGCTGAGAACAGGTACAAAAAGATTCATCCTGAGAGAATGCGTTCGGAGGAGGGTCCGTCCTGGGCAAAGACACCAATGAAAATGGGGACACCAGATCTTCGCCCCCTACACACGACGATCCGAACTTCTGCGCGTCTTTTGAAAAAACGTATTCTGCCGAATGCGAAATAGACTGGAAAAAAGGGCCCTTCTTACGTAGCCGAACCCCCGATCCGGTCGAACTCGTTCGAAAGAAGGAAATAAAAATCTGCCAGATACGGGGGCAAAGGAGAAAACGAAGTCCACAACCGCCACCCTGAAAAAAAAAGCTGACACCTGCAGGACAGAAAAACCTTAGAAGGTGAAAGAGGGGGAGCAATTGAAAAGGGAGGGGTAAAAAGATTGGTGCAGTAAACACTTAATGGGGGGGGGTCCCGCTATTGGAAAGAACTTAAGTCTATCGAAAACAAAAAGTCGCAAACTGTGAAAGGTGTGCATGCAGGGGGGATTTCTCAGCCTTCTGTTTAAGGGTGAGGGGTCCGCCAAAAAGCCAAGGACAAGCCCAAGGGCAGCGCCGCCAGAGGAAAAAAAACCACGAGTGAAGACAGTAGAGATCATCCGGCGCGGCCCAATCCTCAGGGCCAGAACCGGCGCAGCGATAAAAGAAGCGATGAAAAGGAGAAATACGGCACAATATAAAAACAGAACTCGGCGAAGGGACTGCGCCCTTGCCGCAGCACGGCAGAAAAAAAAGCGAAAAAAACAAACCAAGTAATAAGTACTTAATCCTCGTCCTGCCGCACCCCAAGGCATCGAAAAAGTCAGACACTCAGACTGATAGAGAAGAGCGCTCAAAAAGATAAAAAGGCGCGCCAGGAAGAGGAACGCAAGGGAGCAGGGAACCAGAACGACTTCAAACGCAGAAAAGTAAACATCACCAGAAAAGAGAGAGGCAAAATACAAGTAGGGCGTTGTTCATCAATCATTACAACGCCGCCTCGGCCTCGAAGAAGACTCACAAAAATCAGCAACCGGGGAATCACATTAGAGAGCCACGCCAATAAAGTTGAAAAGCGCTTAAAGACAGAGGAGATATCAAGACAACCCTCAAGGTCGGTGGAGAGAGAAAAGGTTTAAGAATACACAATCTGGAAACCAATACCCATGTAAGGCCACTTCCAGTGTATCTGTAGAAGTAAAATTACACCCGTATTGAGAACAGGAAAATAGTGGGGCCAACAACAAACACCAACCAAGCCGAGAGAAACCCGCGCTAAACTAAAAAGAAACTCAGAAAGCTCCCGCGAAGAACTTGGACAAGTTGGCGGTAATGGGGAATAGGAGGAAAGTTCTGGACGTCAGGACAGAAAATCGCCACGACATCTCACGAAACTTTTGGTCAAAAGCGTAGAACAAATGCGGAGTACGAGCAATACGCCTTGCAAGGTCAAAAGAAGGAAACAAGGATACCTAACATAAAACCTAAGCTGACACACAGGTTGAGGACAGCGCCCTCCATATCAAAAAAAGTCCTAAAAGGAAAAGAGTCGACCA
>Ga0179593_1334601_pt1 | contig 11536 bp, 7 predicted proteins | sample CZODoug2_1_08_16_FD_185931 | JGI IMG/M metagenome (GOLD analysis project Ga0179593, IMG submission 185931) | Vadose zone soil fungal communities from Angelo Coast Range Reserve, California, USA - CZODoug2_1_08_16fungal (PacBio error correction) | ecosystem: Environmental > Terrestrial > Soil >...
AAGGGGACCTTTTGAGAGTAAAGATCAACATCACTCGCTGAAGGAGATTAGTGCAAGACTTGGATCGCTTCGTCCAAGAGGATGCCAAAGAGCGGAGGGGACCAAGAAAAAACCTTTGGGTAAGGGGGCGGAGTCTGGCAGGAAGAAAGGGACCTATTTGACGAGGCCGCAAGGAAGGGAAAATTCTATTATAGACCGGCTCTATGGTTAATGGAAGATTCAGGGGTACTATCGGATCAGGGCTCTTTCTGAGAAGACCTATCGGATGGGTTTAAGAGAGGAGGCCTCGAAACCGGAAAGCGGAAACTTACTTTTGATGCGAAATACTTGGAGCGGAGAAAGTCGGGAGTCAAAAAATGGGATGGTAAAAGGCTATGGGGCTGCTCATCTTCACTATGAATACCAAAATCGGGAACGAAATACTCTGAAGGAAAAGAAAGTAGGGTCTCTCTATTTCGGACCGACGTGCCGAAAAAGCAGTAGAGAAAAAAAAAAAAAAAATTGGGAAAATTCTTTCCTGAGAAAATCGAGCGGAGATAGGGCCATTACATCGCTAGATTCAAGCAATCTCCTCTGATAATCTAACGTGAAAAAACACAACTCAGCGAAAGAAGCCTCACGGAAAGGCCGCATAGACAGAATGATGCATTTCAGAACATCTACCGGACACATGCGAGAAATGGAAAAAACGCGCGCGAGACGCATGCGGGGAGGAAATGCTGGGAACAAGCAATAATAAGTGGGGGGCGGAACTACGGCGCGGGGCGTGGGCCAACTCAACTATAGTCCTTCCCCGAATAGCCGGAGGGTCAAAATTAGACGGGCAGACGGGCGCGGGCTCTCTTCAACTAAGGGGGGGCGGAACAAGGAGGTGCTTCGTTCCGAATCGAACGGGGACTTTAAAGATGATTGCGAAAATTGGAAGAGGATGACGCGTCCAGCCAGTGTGGGTCAAGAAACTTCTACGGAGGGCGCGTGTAAACGAACCCAGTCCGGGAGGGAGTGTTGTGGAAGATCATTCGTAGAAGGATGGCTATGCGTATGTCTTCAGTCATAGGATCGGGTCACGGACAGAGGGGGGGCGAATTTGGAGGGCGGGAGGTTAACGCTACTGTTTGCAGAACGATTTTTGAAAAGAAAGGAGTATCCTCTGTGTGGAATCTGGAGAGGGATTCGCGAGCCAGATTGATTTCTCGTGACGTGGGTCAAAGAGGAAAAATCTCAGGAGTCCAAGAGGGGGACGGGCCAAAATCCTCTGTGGGAGGAAAATCAGAAGAGAAGGGGTCGAGACAGCGGGCAAAAAAGGACAATCGTACGAAGCCGTGCGTTAACTCACAGCGTCTGGGTGTAAGCTGTCTCTCCTTAAGAGTATCTCTTGGAGAAAACACAGAAGAAATTCCAGTGGATAGGAAAAAAAAAATGAAACAAAAGTCCTCAGCCGGTCGTCAGCTGGAGGGGGACGGGAGTTGTTTCGGAGGGTCCAATGAAACGTGCAACAAAGAAGACGAAGCTATGTCGGCCCGCGACAGGCGCGGAAGGCTCCTGACCCATGCCCTAAGAAAAAAGTTCTAAGGAGAAAATAGAGAAAACGGAACGCTTCCGGAACTTAACTTCCACGCATGTACCCGTCTAGGTGGTTTAAAGCAGGGGGCGATGCTTCCGTGAACGAAACGTCATCGACAAACTCAGGAGAACGGGAAATCGTGGAGTTGTTTTAAGCACGGACGCACATGCGTGGCGTGCGGGGCGAGTTCTGAGGGTAGAAAGTGAAGGTACTCCGGTGAAAAAATCGGGGAGTGAAGTCGATAGGTTGCGTGTGTCTCACTTCCGAGGCTAACTCGAATTGCCTTTAGAAAGAGCAATCAGCAGGCGATAAAAAGAAGGCGCAAAAAAAACCTCAGCAGGCATGAGGATCGCATACGGAAGTAAGGAGACAATCTCAGCGGGGATGGAGCTCGTTCACATCAGAGAGGGCTCGAGGCGCCGGGACCGAGATAAAACACAGCGATCATGGCACTCGGAGTAAGATAAGACAGAGCCCCCGACTATCTAACTCAGAGGGACATCTTCTCGCAAATCCCAGGGTTGGAGAAAGGCTCACCGAAAGGACGCCCGGCGGACAGAGCCCCGAGGTGGTCCAACGTGGGGGACTATCTACGCAATGCCTAGAGCTCACAACCGTCCATATATGCCGAGGTCCTCTGATCGAGAAGAGGAAACGCGGGGAAATGCTTCCGAGTGCATACAGCGCCCAGAAATAAGGGGAGTTGAGACCGGCAGCCGAAGCCACCGGGGGAAGGGCCGCGCCCAGAGTCCGGGGCCTCCTCTTCGCTCGCGCAAGGAAAGAAAAGAAAAAGAAAGAAGATCTCCTTGAAGATGCGGCACGGGAGAGGGGGCCATAAAACAAGAAGGGTCATCCAGCACGGCAGGGTCGACACCGGTGGCCGCTCGGCCAGGAGAGATAGACGAGTTCAGTCCTCTTCAGAGGAGGGAATCTCTCATCAACCCCCGGCGGATTAAAATAAAAAACTGAAAAGTACCTGGGAAGTCTGACGAGGCCAGCGAAATCGTAAAACTCCGATCTTCCCGCATTAAATGGTGGTCTCCTACTTTCGGGGGAGGCCAGAAAGGGTCTACAAACTATTACCACAGATCGAGAACGAATCGTTCCTAGTAACCGGTAGTCAGAGGGGAACGGGCTCCTGATTGGTCTCCAGGAAGGAGGCCGCTTAGGCCTGTAATGTTGATTCGCGGTTGTCTCTTCTTTCAGGGAAACATCAGAAAGGAAAGGGTGTCTCATGGGGGCTCTCTCGAGATTGCAGCGACCAGCGGAGTAGAGATGCCGGCGAACGGGAATAGGTATGTGGCCGGGTTGGGCGCCGGGAGGTGCAAACTCCGTAATTGTAAGGAAGCAGGAGGGAGCTGCACTGAAAGTTACTTGCCGAGGAGGGGTTTTCTAGAAAAAGTTAAAAGAGCTCTGGGCCCCGAAAGGAGACCCCTTCGATGCCCACGAGTTAGAAGGCGGGGGGCGCTGGGAGTGAGCGAGGGAAGACGGGGCCAGGCTCTGAGACCGGGGCGAAAGAGGGCCTCAAGCCTGCTGAGGAACTGCGAGAATCGTAGGCCGATCTCGCTCAGAAAGAAAACTTCTGGACGAAGCGCGCAGGTATTACTCGGCGGGGGCTGAACCACCGCAAGGAGGACTTAGCAAGCTAGCGATCCAGCCGACAGTACAAAGCGGACCCTCACTCGGACGACCGATCCCCCTATAAGACGGCAGCACTGCCCAGGGAGAAACGGCTTCAGTGTTTCGGGGATGGACAGGGCCGACCATGCGGAAATGAACGAAACTAAGGGTGCAGATAGTCTTTCTTAACAGAAAAATAAAGGAACGTAGAGTAGATGACATGCAATGAATCGCAGCCTCGCGCTCGTCCTGCAAAACAACAGGGGGCCGAGGAGCGTGACTTGGGGAATTCGAATGGAGTTCCAGGTACAGCAATGGGGGGGCTCAGGGAGAATCCTTACTCGAGGGAGGGGGCTGGAAGGTCATTCTCCTGAACTGCGCATGACCTAACGAACGATCGCGGAGGAAAACATCAAAGGGGCAGTGGGGAAGAAAAAAAGGAGGACCTTCCTAAGAAAGCCGTGAATAGTCCGGTGCGGAACAAATGGGTGGAAGGAGAAAAAGACTAGTGCGTCCTACACACTTTCTAAAAGAGAGGACCTTTAAGCTGAAAAAGAACAAACCGCACGGGGGGGGAAAGGGCAAAGGACCCTTCAGCTAACTCGATCTGCATCAGCGCGCCAGGAGCTCTTCTATCCACACAACTCCGGGTACAATCGTCAGGAAAATAAAGATATACCTGCATCAGAGTTGGGGCACGGCATAAGCTCAGCAGTATAGCGAGATAAAAGACTCGTCCCCCGCGGAGGTCCGGGTGTGGAAAAATCGGTCGAAAATGTGCGATGGCGACGCCTCACCTCCAAAGGAGACTAAGGGGCAGAGATGCGGTGGACCGGCGAAACTGACAGCGACTCTAACGGGAAGCCTCTCAGAGAAAGCAGAGAGAGTCGATTGACGGAAGGTTTCACACGCCCTAAAGGCGGAAAGTGCGGGGGAAGTACAACGCCAAGGGGACCGCCGGGAAGGGCTTTGGGGCAGCTCTTCTGGGGCCGAGGGATCTTTGAAGAGTCTAATTCAGAAAATTCCAATAGTCCGCGAGCGGCGTCACCACTAAGCGAAGGCGAGGCCGGGAGCGCCTTGCATGCAGAATCTCGCTAAGCAAGTACAAGAGAACGGGGGAGATCAGGGGAATTTTGGGGCGGTATGAGGGGATGGAAAATTTTCCTTACACAGCACACAGCTCCCTTCTCTGACTCTACACCACTGTGCATGTAGGATGACTCGAAAATAAGCTCGTTCCAGTACCTCGGTCGACGGGGGTTATTCATCTGAACTCTGCCTCTAATCTCCTGTGTCGAAGCATCGGGTACGCTGCACTGCATCGCTGTAGGCGGGCGATGGGGGCGCGGAGTCGGCTGGTCGGGCGTTTGCTGCAGTGGTCGGGGGAAAAAGCTGGTGAGTCATATGCAACGCAGTGCGGGGAAAAGGGGGTCAGCGGATGGGGCCGGTGCCCGTCAAGGGGGAAGTGAGAAATCAGGGGAAATTTGGGGAGGGACTTAAGTTATCAGACCTGATTGGATGCTGCCACGCTCGGGAATCTGCTAGGGGTCAAAGGAAAAGTTTCGGAGTTGGCGTTTTAGATAGATTGGGTAGCGTGAAGGGCACCTGAGCACATCGGGCGCTTAAGTCGTTTTGGTGAAAGCTGCAATACGGAACCTATCGTTCCAAGGGGGGGCGTAGCAAGACCAAGTCAAAGGGGTCATACGGCTCGACCTAAAATGCGACCGGTGAGGGGCAAATAGAGAGATCCAGAAGCTCTCCTCCATTCTGCGTGAGGAAGGCAAACCACGCTGGCCTGGGCAGGGACTCTCGGACGAAGAAAGGGTGAGGGGGTAAACCAAACTCTGGGACTTCCGGCGAGCAGTGGCACTCTCCTGGGACTGCTGCACGCGAGGACTAAGCCACGAGGAAAAGTGGACTTGCCAACGAATACTCTTCACAATGTCAGGGCGTCACGAAATCGGGGGGGAAAGGGGGGGCGGCAGAAAAGGCCCTGGGGGGGGGAAAAGACCATAGAAAATAGAGCTAATTAAGTGAAAAAACGAAGCTTCAAGTAGAAAATCGGGGTGAGCTCGAAACAAGGAATTCTAGAATATCTGAAGGGGGAAGAGATATCCTTTATATTCAACGACGGCTAAGTGGCCCTATCGCATAGGCCTGAGGAGACGTTAGACAGGCAAAATCCTCGAAGCCGGGGAAGTTAGTTTGAGAAAGGGGGGTTAGGAGAAGAAAAGAAAAAACAACAACAAACAACGGAGGGGATATGTACATACTGAACTTCAGGAATTGCTCGACGTCTCAGAGGTCGGGCGCCCCCGGAGCTAAGGAAAGGTTCACGCTCGGCACGGGGGGGGGGGTGGGCTCCTGTAGGCTCCGAAGCTCTCCGGATGCCTTCCGATAAATAGCGAAGGGCAGGCGCGACAAAAGGATCGTGGCAGCTCTTCTTGCACGAATTGGAAAGCTTCTACTTTCTTACACATGTGGCGAGGCACATCCCGAGAGAGGGGCCCTCTCATACATGATATGACTCGTAGCAAAGAAAAAAGGTAAAATTTGGACAGTATGACCGCTCAGCAAGGGGCTTCACCGTGAGATGGCTGCCTGCCCGGTGCGTTATGGTGCGGGGGCAGAAACTAGTCTTGAGAGATGTATCCTGCCCGGCACAGTTCAAGCCGCAGAAGGGAGAGAGAGTAGTAGTCTCAAATCTATCGGCACGTCCGAGAAAAAAAGCGAGAAGCCGTGCTTAAAAGCGGACTGGACGTCCAGTGATCCCTGTGGACGAAAAGCCGGCCGGGGAACTTCTTTAGCATGGTCACAGACAAGAAGCGGGGTACTGATCTAAACTTCAGTATAAACCTGGGAAAAAATTCGTCAAAAGGACAATCAACTCTCAATCCTAGGAGTTAAAAAGCTATTCGTCCAGACTTGGGCCTAAACGAGGGTAAAGTCAAGGGAAAGACACAGTAGAAGGAAAGCGTCCAGACGGAGATCGCAAGGAAAGAGCTATCTTACAAAACGCGCCTCGGGGAACAGGGCCACGACCACGCGCAGACTCAAAGGCCTCTCAAAGCCGAAAAAAGACGAAACTCATATCATTTTCGGTGGACCGACCTCGCCGCCAAAGCGAGACGAGCTACCTGAGAAAAAGAGGGCGGGGAAGGGGCGGTGCAAAATTGCTGGGGGAAAAACTTTAGCAATTGGTACCTTTTAATTTGGGTTCCGGGGGTACTCAGAGGGCTCGTGTGGTTTCTGGGTCCGTCCGTCCGGGTCGTCCCATATAACCAGCCGGGGGAAGATCCCTACGACTAGGGTCAGCCGGGGATCGTATAAGTGAGCTCTATGCCTCTTTAAACACCCGGCGTTGAGGAAGGGCGGCGGTCCGAGGGGTTAGGAAAAATCGTGACGCTGGGAAGCGGGACTTGGCGGATAAGATTTCAAAAAAAAGGAGACGCGCAAGCAACTTCTGTGACAAATCAAGGTAGGGCAACTCGAGTGGGCGTAGTGACTAACCGCACCGAAACGGAATGAACATGCGGGGATTGTTGTTTAATTCAAAGTAATCGTCGTCAGGTCTCGGAGTGGTGGGGTGTGGGGTTTGTACTGTCAGTCTCTAAAGGAGGGCAATGAACAGGGACGCTCTGGAGCCATTGTGGGACTCGGATTGTTTTTCAGCGATCCTGGGTTTCGAACCGATTGGGGCAGAAGCTGAACATCCCGGTGTGACTTCTGCCGGGGATTCGCGCTCATCCCAAGCAATGCATGGTGCTAAAACGTTGCAATAGGAAAAAACAGGGGATTAATTTCTATCCCTATGGGACAGGAGGTCAATTTTTGGGAGTAGAAATCCCATGGTGTGGGGACGTTAGAGGAAAGAGGGCAAGGCTGCCGCCGCCGGGACGCACGACACCGCGGGCTCGGGGGGTGAGACTGGAAAGTATCCTAAAATATCATTTATCCGGAAGGGGACGCACGCCGACAGCTGCGAGATACACCCCGGGAAACGGCCTCATCCTTCTAGTACATAGGAAAGAGGGTTACGAGAGGGGTTTCGAATTGCCACACTGCCAAAGGCGACACAGGAGCGCGAGGCCGCCCATATTAACCTCTCGGAAGGAACGCAGGCACCAAGAAAGGGAAGCGCGAGGAAGCTAAACTTCTCTCTCTAGACAAGAGTATCTCGTGTCAAACGGCAATGTCCATTTAGCCCGAAAGTAACAAGCTCGCAAAGGGGGTAGGAAGAGCGCGGGCATTCTTCTATGAATGAAATCAGGCGTCATCGACGCAAAAAATACAGGAAAGGGCTGCGGTGAAAATTGCTTCAGGAACGACGAGGGAAGGGTCAAGGGGGGCATGGGGTCACGAGGCGCTGCACATATGAAAATGATAACGGGGTCCACCATTCTTCTTGGAACAGCGAAATGGGGCTCAAAAAAGACGGCGAGGGCGGGGTTAACGCCGGGGCATGGCCAGGAGCTACTCTATCAAGAGAGCTAAGGAAAAATAGTTTTCTACAAGACTCGTAGTAATACAAAATAGCGCCGTCAATTACTGAAAAGAGCTCGCGTCAAAGGCAAGGCGCGCATCAAAAAACTCGCTACAAGGGGGTACTCTTCTCATAGAGAGGATTCAACCGCGTACTGACGGGAAACAAGAGATCAGCGCCGCCGCAGATAGGAGTACTAGATCACACAAACATCAATCCCAAAAAACGATCTTCAATAAAGCTCGCGGGAAGAAAGGGAAATCCTCTTGACCAGGAGCGGCACAGAAGGTATACCGGCCCAGCCGGACTCCAGTGACTTCAACGGAATAGAAAGGGTCTCAAATCCCTACGACCAGACGAGATGATCAGATAGGAGTTCACAAGAGGGAATCCGACGGGGCAGCGGCAATCAGGCGTAGATATCTACATCTTCAAACGAGCTTCCAATCACATGCAAAGGCAGCACCCGCCGCCCGCCAAAGCCGGAGAGCGTCTCGTCAGTGGGCGCCAATCTCAAGAGCGGTCTCCGCACGGCCGGAGAAGAAGAAGGACCGATTGAAGAAGTGGTAATTCCTCTCTCTTGGTCCTCTGCACAGGAACAGCGAGTTAACCAAAACACTAGGAAAAGGCACGACATAGCCGGGGGGAAGAGCTTGGCAAAATTATCTCTCAGAAGATGTGGAGAGGGGAATAGGGACTAATAGGGGAAAGGACATCTCTCGACACAACACTATTATGAGAAAAGAGAATTCCACGGCGACGAGGACATTTCCAAAGAGAAAGGGGGCGAGAGATCCCTGGCATCTGGTTCCCTGAGAGAGGGGGGTGGGGGGGTAAGGGCGTAAACTACAGAGGGGAGGGAACTCCCTGGCACATGGAAACAACGTTCTCTCGACCTCAGGTCTTCTAAGAGGAGAGTCGGAGAGTCTATTTAATGTTCAGATAGTCTAAGTTGCGACCACTTAAAAATCAAACTGCTCGCACGGCCGGCTTGGTGGGAATGTCTCTTGGTAGGGGATTGGACCGGCGCACTCTTGAGCAGACGAGTGGCTGAGGAAGATCATAGGATCCTTCGTATCTCAAATCGCCAGAAGGAGAGGGGGGGAGAATCCTATCCTCGTGTCTCAGTTGAGCGAGGCGGGTAAAAAGTCGGGGAAAAGGAAAAAAAAGAACGTGGCAGTAGAGGGAGCGAGGCACCTCTTCCTAAGAGTGGAGATACCTGGTAAATCTTCAAGATAAAAGCGATGCAATCACTTTACTAATCGCTTGGGGACGGGTCTGGGGCGATATAAAGGGACAAAGACAGGCGCGAGGCTAATGAACTGCGGTGCGTCTACCGAAGCATGGTCAGCGTATCCGGGGGATGAGACTCGCTCACGAGGAGGAAGGGCTGGGCTCACGTTACTACCGCGGCGGGGAGAAGAAGTTTTAAACGTACATTCTTAATTCATCAGGGCATGCGCCAAACCCGGCTTCGAGCTGCTGAACGCCGCCTCCGATTCACATGAAGGCTTGAAACAAGTGATCCGCTCAGGTGGGGGGGGGTGTGTGGAACCGCCATATGGAAGACACCATTGCTTCACTCACATACTTTCTGCAGACCGAGTAAGTGGCACTACTGGACTTCAGGTCCTGCCCTCGGAACTGACACCTCACCTCGGGCCCGGATTAATTTCTGCAACAACTTAACCGAGTAAACGACTGATTAGGTTGATTGCAGATTACAGTAGAAGGGGGCGGCCGTCCGAACGCGCTGCGCTCTAAGGCAAAGGCAAAACCACTAATGATGGGGATAGAAATTCCGTGAAAAAGGTCGAGCCGTAAGTGCAGGACAGATCCGGGGTATCGATACGAGAAAGAGGGCCTCCTCTAAGGAATAATGGCCTTTTCTTAGTCCGGAAATCGCGCCCTAGAGGGAAAAGCCCTCGCGAATGGGCTTCATCTTTAGGGAAGATTTCGGGGGCCAGCCTCACCAACGAGCGAAGCCACACGACGATACGAGCCGGACTGATTACGTGAGAACCAGGGGTTCCTATCAAATACTATTGGTTTCGGAGGAATAAAGAAAGTCTCAAAACACTAGAAGCCTGTCCTTCTCCAGGGCCCTGAGGTAAAAACCTCAACTCTGTGGGCCCGGCGGAGGTGCAGCACTTCAACGTGATCTCGGAACGAAGAGACGGATCTAAAGAAAAACAGGTTGTGGCCTCGAGGACTCAACTAAAAACAAAGGGGAGCGAGAGCCCGGACACGGAGGTAGACCGGAAGATAGTGGGGAATACGTCACTAATCAAAACACGTTCTACAGAGATCATAAGAAAAAAAGTCACGTGCTTCCACAGGGGAAAAATTGAAAAAAAAAAAGACGTCGGAAACACAAGAGCGCTGGAACCATCCATGGGGAACAAAAATGCCCCTGGGGAACGTCCAGCGAGGAGGTCTTTGCCGCAGACTGTCACAAGCTCGAACTTTACATTGCCTAATCACTAGCAGCCGCTCTAGACAATAACCTGGTGGCCCCGCACCGCAAACAAAGTAAAGTACGCACTGGTCGTATTAAAAACCAACGGACCCCAATGTCTCATGAGCCATCAGGGCAAATCTCGTCGGGGCTTTGCCTCGTAGAATGAGGGAGGAAATCTCTTCTACTAGGAATCCTAGGAATCTTCATGAATGGGCCGCCTCGCTATTCCCGCCGCGAACTGGGGGAAGGGGAAAAAAGTCCTCGCTACTACAAAAAGGGGGACCAGAAACTAGAATGGAACATGCCGGCTTAATCGGAAAAAACTATTTGCAGGTATAAGGCAGTTGGAATCCCACGAAAAAAAGAGACCTGTCGCCTTTACACCTGAATTTTCAAAACTCTCGACTCTAAGGGGGGGGTCAAAGCATCGTCGCCGGAATTGCTGCCATCGCTGACGAGGCAGTTTCTAGGACTGTTTATAACTAGTTCGGCAAGGAACAAAGAAGCGGAGAGTACGGTAGGGTGCGGCGTGAGAGGGCGGGATTCCTTGAGACGGGGGCGTGGTGAAGGGTGTTCATTAAGGGGCAAATTATGATGCAGGAGAGGAGGAAAATCAAGACAGTATAGGGGGGAATGGAATTCAAAAGCCGTAAGTCTCAACACGAAGGGGGGGGGCCACTTTAAAGGTGATCTACTTAAAATGGTGGAGGAAAAGAAGCAGAACCTGACTGCACGGACAACACGAGGGGATGATCTTAGTGAGTTGAACGAGATCTGGGTAGAGGCAATTCAACTCTTTCAAAGATCGTAGTAGTGAAAACCACGAAATGGGAAGAAAGAAGGCCGGGGGGCCAGTCAAAAAACGAAGCGGCACATCGGGAACGCAGCAGTTTCAGGAAAAGGCTACTCGAAAATTAGTTCTGGGGTTAAGTACGCGGGTCTAAGCGATACATCTACCTAAAAAAAGATAGGGGGGGGAGATGACGAAGACACGGAGTGGGACTTCCAAGGGATCACGCAACCACTGAAGAAATTTCTGTGACCTAAAACAGCGCAATCGCCGGCTAAGATCATCAATAAGGGGCTCGAGCCGGAAACTGAAAAATCGCGCACAGGTGAGGGAATCACGAGGAGGCAAAAACATGATCTGAGTCCTTCACGACTTACTTTATTTTAGACTCACAAGGGGGATCCCAGCAGAAGAAGACCCAGTACTGAAGAAAGCAGTCACGGCTCGTGGAGTGGGGCAGGCAACGAAAAAGGGAGGAGGGATATCGTTACCTTTATCGCCTATCCTTGAAGACAGAAATCTATGGAAAGAACTGCAAATGTCCTATTAAAGATGGTGGAGAACCAGTCAACATGCAAGAGACTGATATCCTGGGAAGATGAAGTGAATCCAATGTAT
>Ga0179593_1523214_pt1 | contig 11535 bp, 12 predicted proteins | sample CZODoug2_1_08_16_FD_185931 | JGI IMG/M metagenome (GOLD analysis project Ga0179593, IMG submission 185931) | Vadose zone soil fungal communities from Angelo Coast Range Reserve, California, USA - CZODoug2_1_08_16fungal (PacBio error correction) | ecosystem: Environmental > Terrestrial > Soil >...
CAGAATTTTTGAGGGGGGTGAACAGGGGAGAAATAGGCGCTTCTCGAGCGAATGACCCACAAAAAAGGACTAAGCCAGTAATATGAAGACCCGCCCCCTACAAGCTGTGGGGGACTAACAAAGGAATGGAAGGGAAAACGGAATGTGATCAAGGAAGAAGGGGTACGGAGGTACGGAGGACCCGGTGAGGAAGAAGAAGGCGCAGAGAAAAGATTCAACTAAGGAGAAAACTGATTGATGGGGAGAATCTGCTTATAAGCAGGGAGAAGAAGACGAGTGGGTGTCTATCCCAGATCGCGGCCAGGGCCCAGGCCCGAGGGACTGATCTCTAAACGGAGGAAGAAGAAAAAGATATATCAATGAAAAGTCTGCCTTTCGATGTGAAGCGGAGGGATGAGAAAGCAAGGGGGCTTCACTCCTCAGAAAAAACTTCGAACAGAAGGGGCGTACCAGCAGATGCTAAAAATCAAGGGCTTCGTTGGACTGGCTTAGTACGGGGTCGAAGACCCCGAGCAGAAAAAAAGGTTACTCCTTAAGGAAGCCGGGAAATCGGGGGGGGACCAGGGAATGACCTAGGTGAAAGTAGCCCACCTATTAGGGGGGTGGATGGAAGGGAAAGAGGGGGGTGCGAGACGTGCACACAGTGAAAAAAAGGGGATGGGTTGGTCAGATCATGTCAAGAAGAAAGAACTCCGAGAATCAACTCAAAAATCCAGGTCACTGGAAGGATAAAATACATTCTGTCAATCTGAAGTTGGAGGCAGGTGAGGGGGGGGTTGTTGCTGACCGAGTTCTTTTCTTCTTGAGAAAAACCATCTCGAGACGAGAAAAATAAATGAGCCAGCTACCATCTAGATAATAATTAGTCGCTGGATTCTAGCGACGGATAACGACGAAGAAAAAATCTGGAACAGATTGCTAGTTGAACGCCCCCTCATGTTTCTCTACGTGGCAAAAAAAAGGGGTCTTGCCAACCTGGCAAGTCCTGAGGAAATGGGAAGTTCTTGAAGTTCTCAACCTGGTCAAGGGGGAGTACTGCGATGGAGGAAAAAACGGGGAGGAGTGGTAGGAAATGGTCCGATGACATGAAAGCCAGGGGAGTTGTTAGTGTGGGGCTTTTTCGGGAAAAACTCCCAGGCAAGAAAGGGTTGAGATTCAATAATCAAGACAACGTTCCCCCCCACAAACCCTGAAAACCTGTGGTGAAGGAGGGAAAGAAAGAATTCAGGAATACTAGTAATGAGAAAAGGGTAGGTAAGAGAGGGGGACAAATTGGGAAAATTGGGGGGAGCGAATATAGAACGTCATCTTGCCCCACATTATTCCAACAGCCGAAACGGAAAAGACAATCGTATTGATCCTGTCAAGCCTAGGGGGAAAAAACTTGTGGGCCAAAGTGCAAAAGAGGAATCCTGGACCGAAGTCCACAAGAGGGATAAAAACGGGAGAGGTCTGCAATGAGCTGTGGGGGAAAAAGTCATCTGGAAAGGAAAAGGCATTACGCTGGATGGCGTAAAAAGGGGAGAGGGGAGGTCATTATAGCGGTGAAGGTACATACAAGATCAACGACCGTGTGCGCCCACGTATAAAATCTTCGTGGGGGTCTGGAAGGCTAGGAGGATGACCACTTAGATCATAAAAAAAGGGGGGTTTTTCGAAAATGGAGTCCCGCCAAATTGAATCCGACAAAGGAAAAAACACAACGAGACAAAAAAAAAAGAGCCTAAAACGACTGAGAGAAGGCCAAAACCTTACGCAGCAAACTACTCACATTCTCCGAAATCAAATCTGGAAGGTAACTTCTAAAAAAGGAGAGAATACTCCAGTGAACTTGGAGGTCACGAACCCCCTGGGTTTCCGGAGAGGGAGCACTGAGTCCCCTCTCAGGACAGTGGCGGCCAGGAGGGGAACAGGCAAACCAATAGCAACCATATGGGAAATGGAGGGCTGTTCTTGCATGGGGGTCCACGTAAAACTTTAGAAAAAGGATCGATGACTTAAGGGGGAGTGGAGCTTCTCAGAGAGAAAATTAGGATATTTAGAATAAGAACAAGAATACAGCAAAAGAAAAAAAAAAAACCGTGAAAATGGAGAGTAATACCTGAACAAAGGGTGGGGGGTGGAAGCTGGGGAAGAGCACAAGGTGAAAAGAACCAATCAAACAAAAGGATTTTGGGTATCTTCCAGGGAAGACGTTAGGGGGATCATAGTTATCATTTTTTTTGGGAGAGCAAAAGGGCTCCTTGGCCGTCGGTGCGGGTAAGGGGTGTGGTGGAGACAGGAAAAGCAACGTAATTCAAGAGTGAAAAGGAAAAGGCGTTGACAACAAAGGCACATGGAAGGGTAAGGATACGTAGTCTCGGGGTGAAACACAAAACCATTGTGGGAAAACGTAAAAAAAAAATCGTATGCAATAAGTCTAGATACACAGTTCAACGGGAAGGATTAGATTAGAACCAAAAAAAAGAGGAAGACCCGAGAAAGATTTTCTCGGGAGAGAACCTGCATGACGATGCGAAATGGGTGATCCACAAGACGGAGACGTGCAAAGGGAGAGACTATTGGTGAAAAGGGGGGGGAATGGGGGAACTTTTTAACCGCTGGATTGGGAATTGTTGCCTGGCCGCCCAAAAAAACACGGGCCCCCCCCCCCCGGCAAAAATTGAGGCGACCATATCGAAACAGTCTGAAAGGCTCCCGCTCTTCGTGGGCAAAAGGACTATTGAGGGGAAAGGTATAAAACTCCTTTGGGTGTAGGATTTGGGGAGGCAAGTATGAAAAGATCCAAAAACTGTGGAAAGCAAAGGTAATCAAAAGAGCCTTTTTGGGATAGCTCTTTGGGTACTCTCCTCCTGTTCGAAAAGGTCAACTATGTGGCCGTGACTTGGACAGGAACTACGCAGGGGGTCATCACGGGATACGATGAAAACCACAGGTGAAGCACTGTCAAAAACACGATTAAAAAGGGGGCATGCTATTGGGGAGATATTGAATATTGGGCAATGAGAGAACCAGAAAGTTAAAGAGAGAAAGGACCCGGCCAAAAGGTTTAACACAGGCGTTATGACGCCTGAACGTCTTTTAGGCCAGATAGTGAAAGAAAGGTTGAAAAGCTCTCCAAGTTTTTGGGACCGAAGGTGAACGAGAAGTGGGGGGTGGAGGAGTGTTTCTGGAAATTTTTGGCTTCGGTACAGAGGGACAATAAAACAAAAGTACGGTTGAGACGAAAAAAGAGCCGAGCAGGGAGGAAAAGGATAAGGCACACGCCGTTACGGGAATCGTGGAGGATGGGGGACACACTAATATAAAACAAAAAACCTTACGAAATCAAACAAAGGTCTCAGTTGGGGGGGAGCCTTGTCAACCATAAAAGGGTCAAAGCCTACGCAATGCCTAAAAACCTATGTGCAATGTTTTTTGGAGGTTATGGAGGGAAGGAACCTCCCACAGCGGCACTAGGAGTGACAGATATGAAGAAAACGATATGTCTGGGCGATGACGTAAGGTCTGACGGATAATAAGTCTGGCGGCGTGTTCAATTGGAGCATAGACGAATCAGACGCAGTTTCAAGAGAGAAAAAAAGACTCCCTCGTAAAAGTTAAGAAAGAAAAAGTACTTTGGGTGCTGGCCGCAGGCAAGATAGAAAAAAAACGTAGTATTATTAGAAGAAGGGAGCGTTGCGCTAGTGCGGGAGGGAAACTAGCAGACAACGCCACCTCAAAAGCCCCAAAATCACAAAAATTACTATCCGAAGCCAGAGGCCCAGCTAATGGTGAAAGAAAAAAAGGCAAGAAAATTCTGGTACTCCAAGTAAACACGCGACTAGAGAAGGGGGGGTAGGAACCTGCGCAACCAACAGTCACGGAGACCAGATCTGGAAAAATCACGCGGACGAACAGTTAGAGTATCATCGAGAAAACGTAAAGACTTCGATGCTCACCAGCAGGGAAAGGGAAGCAGGTACGCTCTGGTGGAAAGAGGGTTCCACGCAAGAGGAAAAAGAGCAATCAACCTGCCGGTCCCAAAACAGCGGAAAAGATCGTGATCAGACTTCTGGCGACGGAAAAAATGGTCCTAATCAAAGTAGTAATTCTTGTGGCGCACCCAAACCACGGGACCAAAGTCCAGAACCAATGTCACCGAGGACCCGCCACGACAACCTCGGAGAACAATTACTGAGACATAAACCGGGGCGGCAAAGCCTTTGTCCATGAGAAAGGAAGAAGGAGCGAACGCGCAGGTCCGGGGGCGCAAAGGACTACAGCTTGCTAAAGAAAGGGGAGTAACAAAAGGTGATCGGGACCTAGAGAGACCCACAAACTTCTGTCAGGGCCGAGAAGCCCATGCGAGAAGCCCGTTCCCGCAAGGAAAAACCATGATACTAAAGGGTGGTTCTTATTCATCTACTAAAAAAGGAAGGAAGTTACGGATACCGAATCGGCCTGTAGCGGGCCAGGCCGGATCGCTCAAAAAAAGCAGAATGTCTCAAGCCCAATTCACAGACGGAGGATATCACAAAGCAGTCCATCCTCAAAATTCAAAAGCTGATCGTTCATTACAAAGCTTTCGGCCGCACGAGTGCCGGTCACTGTCCAGAGGGAAATCCTCATTAGGGGAAATGTGCTTGGCACTCAGCGGTTGCGGACAGAGCCTTGAGCAAGACGTAATTTATGGTTAATCCAGGCCCTGTCTGGGATTGCCGTGGTTCTCGGAGGTAAAACGTTTTTTAAGGTGAAGGGTTACTTAAGATGGCGGGCTCTCCGCATAGAGGGCTTTACCCGTAGGCCTCCCCAAATAGTCGACCCCGCGTGTGGTCCCCGACAACCAAACCCGGTCCTAACCTCATAGCTAGGTCAATCGCGGGCTGTGAACACTCGTCTCCGCAGGAGGAATAAGGGTGATTGGTGAAAAGAAAAGAATTTCTGGGGGTCCAGTCTTGAGAGGAGGGGGGGAACTTATGGAGTAGAATTCGAAGAGACAACTGTGCTAGAAATAATAAGTAAACATTATTAGACACTTCGGATGGGGGAGCATAGAATGCCATCGAGCGAACAGCAGTCTGGTTACGGTCCGATTTAAGACTGTAAGGGGCGGCGAAAATGAGATGGAATCCTCTGGCACCGGAGAAGGGAGGAAGTCGAGGACCCGGGACGAGTTAGGGGAAACCTTAGTACTTGTAACTTAGTAGACTGCTCTGGGGGACTCGGACCAGGCGGAGTAGGTGAATTGTACGGTCCTTTCAACTTTGTGGGGTATTTTCCTATTGGTCAACGTACGTCATCGAAGCGCAAAGCCTGCAATGTTCTATTAAAGATCAAACACGAACGAATAGGGTGTCCAACTGGCCCCGCGGCTAGCACCAAAGTTGTAAGAAGAGAGAGCACGCGCTAGGTATCGATCCAAAAAAGGTAATAGATAACATCGTAACCTATTGGGCAAGGACATATGAAAAAGAAAGCGACGTTTCCCACGAACCAATACATACTGTCTTCAAGATACCTGCAAGAAGGGAGTAACAAGAGCTTGGGAGAATCGACAGGCCGGAACAAGAGATGATGGACAAGGGTTCTGTTCAGACAATGGCTGGGGGGGAAAGGGCATGCTGTAAAATACTATGAACTGGGATGACCTAAAAGGTAATTGGGGTCGATCCTTAGGTAGTCCGGTACATACTTAAAGTCAAGTAAGGTGTGCCGAGTGTCTCAAAAGTCTTCGTTTTCTTAAAAAGGGAAAGAAATCCGCAAAAGAGCAGAAAACTTTGTTGGGTCAAAAAAAAAAAAAAATGAAGTAAAACATATCGAACAGAAACCCATAAAAGCTCCAAGCACAAGATCAATAAATATAATGGAACGGGAACTTGGCCAATAAAACTCTGAAGGAGAACAGCAGGGCGCCAATTCTTGCCAACTAAATATACTGAAAAAGGCAGCTAAATCGCCATGTTGTCGTTCACCAACCTTTTGGTAGTCTTTCAAAAAAAGGACTCCAGGGAGTAGCATACAGGATTGGCTCAAAAAAGAAAGAAACAACCAAGAAAACCCAAGAGCTGCAAGGTATTAAGGGGGGGGGGAAAAAATTCAAAACCTGGGCAGAGCGTGTTAAGCGGAACTCGTAATTCCAAGTAATATAAAAGCTCAAAAACAGGGAGATTGAGAAGACCGGGACTCACGAAACACAAGAGATCGGGATTACATGAACTTAATGAAAAACTGGGTAGCTTTGACAGAGTAACCTTTTAAATCCATACCCCCCCGGTTGGAATAAAACAGATGGCCGAAGGGGGGCACTTGGTGAAATTAGGAACTTTGTAAAGAGAGGGGTAATCAGAGGAGACTGGTCAGCGTGCAAGAAGGCGTTCAAAAAAATTCCTTGGGGGCAAAAAAAAAAATCCGGGATGCGCAATGTCTAAGAGGGGAATCGCAAAGGGCCCCTGGACAGGGCACAATGCATACTAAAGAGAGCAGTGATCAAGCACCCTTCGCATAGCATCAAAACTCAGCTACGGGACTAGCAACGATAAAAAGCGATCGAAAACACACTTCTTCTTGACCCTGGAGAAGGATCTTCCATCATCGGACTAACGAGCAGCTTGAGTAGACGAGGTGAGAATGGTTGGGTGCACGATAAAGCTATAGAGGAGCCCGGAAAAGGGAAGATCCCTATGGTCAAGTGTTGCATTGTACGAGGCCCCTCTTCGAACAGTGCGCATGAAATCTAAGAAGGCCTGCGCAACCAAAAACGACAAGCCCCGAGCAAGGCCCAGTCGCGGGAAAAAGAGACTGCATCCTCAAAATCGATTGAAAAACCAATAACGTGCGGGTAAAAGCGGCTGTATTTAGGGCAACGTGTACTCGTCAAGCTTCCAAACGGAGGTAGGGTCTCCACTCGCCTGAAGCGGTCTTGATGGGGGGGGGGGCTGGGGGGAATTGCTCATCTCCTAAGGGGGGGAAAAACTTCCCTAAAAAAGAAATTTTATCACTGAAGGGTCAGAATTCATAACGAAAAGGCCCAAAATGAAAGGGAATGAAAAAAAAGTTCCATATGGTCATGCGGGGGGAAAGAATACTTTGATGATATGGGGATATTGCGCTATTATGGAGACTCGGCCATAATGATCCTTGAAAGCGCATCTTCGCCCCGTTGCAGGAAAAGGGCCGAGTCGTGAGGGCAAGGAGGTTGAAACTCTTGCCATTGAGGGGTGTGGCTCCGGTAGAGGGAATGGGTCTTGAGCGTTGCTTTGAGGGGATATATCAGCTGCCGTCATGAGTTCGACGGAGTACACACATTTATTTCGACGGTGCACAGGAGAAAACTAAAGGTTTGAGGAAAAAGGAAAAAAAACCCGACTTTGGGTTGACCACTAACAGAGAGCGACCCGCCTGCACAGCACTCATCAATAAGAATGCCTTGTCAAAGCCATACAGAGAATGACCCAAACGCAAAACAATTTCTTCACATAAGGTGGGTGATGGCGGGTCGAGTCGAAGTGGGTGTTGGTTGGGGGTTGGGGTGTGGGGTGGAATGGGGGTTTCGGTTTTGAGGAAAGAGCTGTTGGAGGGTGGTGTGGTTGGCGAGGGGGGAGGGTTGGTGGTTGTTTTGGAGAGTTTGGGTTATTTTTGGGGGGGGGTGGAGTTATTGGGGGGGTGAGATTGGCTTAGCACCCAACTTCGGCAGGGGACTAGGACGTAGACATGCTCGCTAAATCTCGGGGGGGGCCAGGCGAGTCTGAGGATGAAGGCCGGGGAAAGCGTGTTCACTAGGACTCCCATAGAAAGATGGGCTGAATAAACAAGGTGGCACTGGGGGGAAACGCGAGAGACTACCACTAGGCACGAACCGTACGAGTAGGACTGACTTGGGGCTCAAAAACCCCGCTCGCGTCGGCTTTATGTAGCCAACATGGCCTTCGCAGGGGGACTGGGAACAGAAGAAACACCAACATGAAATCCCCGGAGCATTTACCGCGTCCCCAGACTCGCCGTGCAACAAAGAACAGAGCCGTCTACATGACAAGTTAGGAAGGTTGAAAACTTAGAAGGAAGAAGCTTGGTACCCGAGAAAAAAATCCAAAGCGCTCGTGCGGGAGGAAGGGAAAACACTTGAAAAAGGCTCAATCCGTACTCAAGAGACGTGCGGGGGGAAACGTACGCTCGAATCACGAAGCAGCAGTTGATAGTGGCGCAAGAGAGCGTGTCGCAAGGCACGAGATGGAATGTGCTAATTCAAACACAAGCAAACAACCCCCAACCAAAGAAACCCACCAGAGAAAACGCATTCAAAGACAACCCCGCCGGACGATCGTGACAGACCGGGACGAGGGCGGACGTGGACAAGTGGAAGGGTCTTATCCGGCTCTGGGCGGGAAAAAAACATCCGTGAAGGCACGTCCTTGCCGAAAAAAGGGAAAAAAGAACCGAAAAGACACCGACAACTTGGAAACTGTCAGTGCAAAGAAGAAAAAAGTGACCAATAATGATAGTACGGGAGAAGAAAAGCCTTTTCAAAAAAACAAGTCTACGAGCACGATGGATGGATAGCATCTGCGGCGGAAGAAAACGGCGGCGGCTGGTAAGCAGGGTGCTTAGAAGAAGCCAAAGCCTGCCACTATACAGGAAATGATGGGTGCTGATAGAAAAGGCCAACAGGGGGGGAGAAAGAGGAGAGAATCCCAAGTATCGTAAAACGGGCTTCGTGGGCCATGCCGGACACTAGCAATTTGATCAAGAAAAACCATACTCCCGAGCACAAAGAAAGGGGTCCGGGGGGCTATCCACAAAGGAAGCTTATGAAGCGGCTGTAGGTTCAGTAAAAAGTTCGAGCCCAAGGCCGGGCGCAACTGCGACCTTTTTAAAGTTACTCAGAGAACAAGCTACCGGGGGTGCGTGCACGAACTTGGACGTGTTCGAAACCGGCTGTCGTGGACGTCCTGCCGGGAACATGTTTCCGCAATTTCCTTTGTGCGGGGATGGGTGGTGGGTCGACTGCTCAAAAAGGCGCATCTACGAAAAAACCCTTAACCAACTGCCACCACGTAAGACTCGGAATGAGGGCCAACGGTAATGTAAGGAAAGCAGGAGGGAAGGACTAGTATTGGGAAGGAATTCTATTTGGGTCGTTTCGAGAGAAAGCAAAAGGCTCGGCGTACCTGCGAATACACAAAAGCGCAGCTGTCTAGCCTGAAAAGATAGAGAGAGAGGCTACCGACTACACCGCAGCCTCAGTGAGTACATTAAATAGAGCTGAGGCTTTGAGAAGGAAGAAACATGGTGATGAAGGAAACGCAAAGGCACCTTTCAATAGACTTGAAGTTGTCAATAAATCTTAACTGTCATTATGAGAAAGAGCTTGGACAATGTGGACACGGCGAGGATGTGAACTTGTACGGAGTGCAGATACGTGGGTTGTGAGGGGCTGGGTAGGCTAGGGAAAAGATCCCACCGATGATGTCAAGGAACAACCGTCCGAGGTTGGTAGAAATTGTGGCCCTCGGCCAGAAAAGAAAGTGAAACGTAGTCAAATATAGGGTATTTACGAAGGGAAAATGAAGGGGTTGCTAGATCCATCAAGGGAGACTGAATTTACCCCCATAGCATCAGAAAAGGGCACCACAGACATCCTTAGTTGGAGAGTCCTGTCACAACCTATTAGGAACAACGATTGTGGGCATTGACAACTCCAGGCCGCAACAAAGGTGGACAAGAAATGGAGGAGGTCTGTATAGGAGCAATGGCTATGTATCATGATGTTAAAAGGGACTCTTAGTGGAAAAGGGTGGGAGGGTCGAGTATAGGTAGTCAGGGGGCCCATTAAAGAACCCAACGTAAGATGGACAGAAGATCAAAATCTCTTTAGGTGAAAATTTGAAGACCATCCACGGCGACTCCGAATTTTGGGGGTGCCGAGACGTAATGTAGTACCAGCCCTGTATTCGACAAAGCAAACAAAACAAAGCTCCAAACTCAAACGCAAAAGAAAGTAAGCAATTATCACAAATTCTTTAGAACATACTGCTCCAATCGAACTTACGGCTGAAAGGACGGCATAACGTGAGGGGAAACCTTGGGCCCGGATCAGTCCTTTCAAAAAGCTCAGTCCCCATCAACAATGCGTAATATCGAAAAATCGATCCACGTAGGAGGCAAAGAAGAAGGAACCAGGGAAAGAGGGCGAAGAAAAAATCCAGGGGGGAATCTGGGTTGAAGAAAGCTCGGACGGAGTCGAGGGAGTAGTGGACCCGGGCTCCGTCACTCAATGAGAAGACCAGGCAAGCAAGACACACAAAGCAGCGAAAGGGGATTACTCCGTGGAGTTGGACCTGGGAGAAACAGGGGTGCCTCCAATCCGAACCCAAAAAGAGTGGTAGGTTTGGCCAAAGTATACCCACGTTAGTTAAATATTAAGGGGGGGAATCCTTTGCTCCCGAGACAATGAGAAAATGACGGGAGTTTGTCCGTTTTTGTTCAGAAAAAAAAATACACAAGATGCGAAAAATACTCCAAGATGGATCGCCTAAAAACCATGTCCAAACAGGGGGAGTGTATCACCACCATCCTCTGTCATGGCAAAGAGACAGTTCCGCTCCGGCCCCTCAGATTCGCGAGCAGATGCAACTGGCAGAACGGGTCCGTCCGGATTGGAGAAGATTAACGGAGCACGGGTTCATCGGTGAGAGAATAGTAAGTGCCCTTAAATTTGGCAAATGGGTGTACTCAAGACGAAGAGACGGCGGCAAGGACATGGTTCCATGTTTGGGAAGTTGAAGACTAAGTTGCCCCTCTTCGTAGCACTTTCGCAGGGAAAAGATTTAGGAACAACCACACCGGACCACCGCCCGATGGCAAGCGACAGTCAAGCGGCGCAAGCGAGGTCACCTCCTCCAGATCTTAATGAGTTCCAAGGAGGCGGTATATATGCGATCAAAACTAAAGTTTGATTGGGGCCGGGTTAAGAGGGAAATACTTCCAAAACTCTGAAGTCAGGTATGTGTCAAGAAACATCTCAGCCTGGGTGAAGGGCTGTTTCCTGGGAACTTCTAAGAGCTGGAGACTGAGCAGGTGGAAGACCCCTACTAACACTCCGGCATCACGGATGGCCCAAAAGCAAACGGACTAGAGGACCAACAGCAAGATGGTGCCCTCCGATGATTGATTGGAGATGATGGCAGCAAGAGTGGGATATGGGAAAGGATTCAATGGGAAAGACATCGGAAAACTTCGAACGACCCGCCTGTATTCAGACCAGGGACATAGGAGGCACAATATTGAGAGAACTGAGAGTGGGATAACTTTAAATTTTTAGACGGATCTTTATTTGAGGCAGTGGGGGAGCGTGGGGCTTTGGAACAAATCTGTTCATCACGAAGAAAAGTACAGGTTAGGGAGCAGAGAGAGGCCGAAAGGGCAAGCAAAAGAAGATGTGGGACAAGCTGGCCCACAAGATTATTTAAGTATTAAAATAAAGGGTCAATGCAAAAAGTCCTCATAAAGGGGAGTATGTCAGCATGCATGTCAACCATAGAAACAGGCTCAAAAGGG
>Ga0179593_1638675_pt1 | contig 11535 bp, 12 predicted proteins | sample CZODoug2_1_08_16_FD_185931 | JGI IMG/M metagenome (GOLD analysis project Ga0179593, IMG submission 185931) | Vadose zone soil fungal communities from Angelo Coast Range Reserve, California, USA - CZODoug2_1_08_16fungal (PacBio error correction) | ecosystem: Environmental > Terrestrial > Soil >...
CCTCTCCCGCGCGAAGCGTGCTAAAAAGTCGCGACCGTCCAGTCACGCCCCCAAATGTTAATGCCGCAGGGGACATCGACAAAGGCACTGGCTGCACGAACTTACTCTTGCACGAATCCTCCTCAAATCGTGGAGAAAAAAAGAGATATAAACGCCCGTCGCGGTGAACCGAAACGTGATCGCCTCCTTCCGGGTGGGGGATTGGTCCTTCGCCTATATATTCACTGAAACTGTCCAAGAACCGGAAAAAAAAAACCGGGGGGTTTAATTCTTCCAGGGGAGCACGTCTCTAATATTTGGGGTCAGCAAAGAAAAACGGAAGGGGGGCCGTTTCATCGTTTTCAGGGGACAGAGCTCAGAGAGCAGAACCTTAAATATCCTAAGGAAAACCAAAAAATGATCCAGGAAAAAGTAGCGGTTCGGCCTGAGAAAGTCAAAAAAAAAGGGTGAAAAATCCGGGAGGGGGGGGGGAGGACTATCGGGTCCGAAGAGGAGCATGACCTGACCGAACGCTCAAGGTCAAGACCGGACAGGTCTGTGGAAGGGGGGGTGAGGACTTGTTCTTCTTCAAAAGCCTAAGTGCAACATAGGAACTCCGGAACTTTCGTCGAAACCCGACTGGGCATCAGGTATGTCGCAAGAGATTTATTGAAAAAACTTACAACAAATGAAGGTGGCGCCTAAGCTCGAGGTGAGCCTCCTTCGATTTCTGGGGGGGCTGTTGATAAAACCACCAGAGCCGTTTCGGAAAATTTAAGGGAGGGAAGTCGACGAGACCGGGGCGAAATAGAGGATGCCGGATCGGCATGGCAAACGTGCTCGCTGCGTGAAAACATAGATGACGGGGAAGCCAGGGAGGTTGCAACAGCGTTAGCTCGTCGAAAGTGAAGGGTCTGGGAGAGCGCTAGTCCTGGAAAAAAAAGGTCACAAACGGCTGCCACTGAAAAGGGAGTTATAGGAATGTCACAAAGAGCCCGGAAAAGGGCGCGACCTGACAGGGCCGTCCTTAGGGAGTTCAAAACCGGGACAGGAGGTGAAGGGTCTCCTAAAGCATGTCATCGTTTTTTGGGGCCGGGGGACCAAGGAGGAACATACGCGCAGAGACTAAGATCGCAAAACCAACCGCATGCATAATTGCAGCATTCCAACCAAAAAGAGGCGATAGACGTATTGGTAAATACTAGTTAAAGAAGGTCTCGGTGACGGTACCTGCAGAAAAAAAAGGCAGGCCGAGAAAAAAAGTTCTGCGCGTGGAAGTGAACATGGGATCGACGCGGGAAAGGCTCTTCAGCTCGGGGGGGGGAAATCAACCAATCGAAACCCCTTACTGCCGTACGAAAAAAACATGGAGGGATATCAAAGACGGTCGGAATTTCGCAACCGGACGCCAACCTCGGCTAAGAGAGTTATGGCAGGAACAAATGAATCGTGCAAAAACCTAACGGCCTTCGAGAAGGGAAAACAGAAACGCCTCTTGCCCCGCATAAGAGGGAACCACTCTTCCTGGGGTTCCAAGGATTGGTCAAAAGCGCGGCAGAGTAGGGTATTCGGTGGATGCTGAGGAAAGAAAGGCGTTTGCTGCGCGCTGGGCATCGGACTCGTGAGAAGGGATTCAAGGGAGAAAAAAAGCAATGATGCCTTAGGGGGAGAAGAAGAGCGGGGGAAAGGGGTCACTGATCCCTGCAAAATTGCCGCCAGACAAGGTCCCGTCAAATGTCCATTGTTGTCACCGGACGAAAGGGGGGGGTGCCGCGCGGAAAAAAACAAGCTATCAGTAAAAGGCGAAAGAGACAGGTGACGCCTGACCACAACACTGCAGGGTCTAAGCGAGTATGGACGACTTCCGGTGGCGATGGTCTTGTCGAAGAGAAGGGGGACGGTTCTCAAAAGAGGGCCTTAATAGTCTATCCATAGGTTTTCAGGGGGGAAGAGGGATATAGCCGCAAAGCGCAGTGGCGGATCGCCACCGCGCGGGGATAGTCATCCGCGGAAAAAAGGCCCTGCGTAGGTAAAAAATTGTTCATAACGCGCGAAAGTGGGGGGGGATGATCGGAACGGAAAGTTTGGGGGAGAGTAGCAACGCGTGAAATCAGCGCCGGCCTCGGAGGGGGATGGAGGCGAGATTGTTCAGAGTTGCGACCAGTGCCTCGGCCTAGGGAGAGTAGATACCAATGGGAAAAAAAGGAGCGTAGAGGGCAGGGTCGGTACAAGTGGGGGGAAAGAGACTAAACAACTTCGCCATTTGTTTCAGCGAAAACTGGAACCAGATCTCTCAAAAACGGAGGGAGAAGAGGGATCGAGGGGTCAGTCTCTGAAAGACGGGTGTACGAAAAAAAGAAACAAACACGTCCACAATTGTTCCAGGGCGAGGGGGCGGCAGGGGTCTACGAAAGGAGCCCTGAGGGTCAAAAACTTCCTTAAAAAGAGACGGCATGTAAAAAGGAAGACGAAGGCGACCGCTGGGATTCAAGCAGGGTTCTACTTAATCGAAAAGGGAGGAGAAAAAGCAACGAGAAGGTCTGCATCGTTCTAACAATCTGGAAAACTGGGGGAGCCGTTACGCTTGATGGAAGAGCCTCTGTACCAGAGAAGGCGACGCTTTGCGGCAAGAGAAAGGAGAGCAAACATCGAAAGAAAGGGATTGCAGACAGCCGAGAGGGACAACCGTCCGATGAAAGTAAGTTCGGGGGGAACACAAAGAGCAAGGTAAAAAATCGCGCGTCGCGCTGGGCACAGTTTTTTGTCAGCACAACAATTGCTGAAGGGAGGGTAAGGAGCGGAAACTGGGGGGTCCACCGGCGTGACCGTCTGACCATGCCGCGAAAAGAGGGAAGAAAAAGTTCGGGGGGGTGTGCCGCCGGAACGAGATCGTCGCATTGGGGCGCAGGGATAAGAAACGAAGGCGAAGCCAGAGAAAGACAGGCCAATATGGGACTGGTCTCGAGAAGCGTCCCGCTGCCGAGAGCTGCAGAACTCCACGTCATTTCAGAAACCGCGCCACGCAATGCAAAAGACTGGGGGGCCGTAAGTAAAGACTATGCAGGAGAGTCGAGGCAAGGCAAATATAGCAAGTCGCTGCTGTAACGGGCAATGAGGAATGGGGTTGGTCTTCTGCGGATAAGGGGGGAAAGTATGGGGGGGGGAGAGACGCAGGAGGGTTCTAAGGGGATCCCATTCCTGCGAGGCAAAGGGTGTCGCTAAGGGGGTCGACTTCCCGGTCGTCTATCAGCACGACCGGGGAAGGCCGTGAGGGGTAGGTGAATGAAAGTGTAAACCGAGCGGTCAGACTCTGCTGGGAAGGGTAGTCACTGGTCAAACGGCAGCAGGTCACGGTAAGCGCCTGGGTCGTGTGCCATATCTGCTGGTACCCAAGGTAGAATCCGTTCTTGACAATAATTAGAGGGCTTCGCGACGGCTGCCTGGAGGACTGGGGTGGCAAGAGGGGGGCGGTGTTGTCAAGTAGTTGTGATAAATCTCTTCGGCAGGAGGTGGGGGATCATCTGATCAAGCAAAAAAACATACGCGGCTACCCCTGTTAAAAACCCGTAGGCCGTAGGCACGCACTAAGAATTCAGGCGCTAAAAAGTACCTAGGGAGCGAAATGGCATATACCACTTCTGCAGCAGACTGGGATGTCTCCAGCTAGCGGGGAGCAATCAAAAACTGAAAGAACGAGGACGAGCTCAACGGGGTTCAAAGGGTCGGCGATAGATCTAGGGGGAGCAAAGAGGACCGTTCAATCGAAGGAAAGCCAGCGATACATCTAGGTCAAAACAAAACTGTCAGAGGACTACATGTCTATCGCCCGAAAAAACCTGAGATGGTGGTTGAAGATCGAAGAATTCCCAACAGGAACTCGAACAACGGCCTAGAGAGGTCAATTGAATCTCAATTTTTTTGGGAAGAGGGGGGAAAGGCAAGCCGGCGACAGAACGCCGAAGCGTTGGTTGGGGCGAGCGTTCTTCTACTAAGGGGGCAAGGAAGGGTTGAAACTGGTCGGGGTGGCCGCCCACCAGCCCTCACCACAATCGACAAGCTATCGGGGCCTATCCACCGGATGGGGCCCTAGTAAAAACAGGCTGGCATAAGAAAACTACTATCGGACGAACAGAAAAACGAAGGAGGTTGGGGTCCCAATGTGGCCCTGAGATAGGGGCGACCTCTAAATTGGAACTATCAGTAGGGGGCCTCCCTCGAGGAAGGTTTCCGGAGGGGGAAGTCAGGATCGTCGCGGGGAGCCATGACAACGAAAAACTGAAACATCGCGGGTCTAACTAACAAAGATTCGACCTGGAAAAAAGCTGTGGCCTACTAAAAAAAAAAACGGGCAGGAGGGACGTGGAAGTGGCGGTCATCAGTAGTATGGGACTCCGACAAACAAAGCTCTATTCAATTGGTCAAGGGGACCGAAACTGGGGGAAAAATGTACCGCGGAGAGATCTCGCGGGTTCGAGATAGGCAATAGATGCAAGCGGTGCCTGGTTGGCGCTGACAAAAGGAGTAAACTCTGCGGGCTTGAAATTGGGGGGAAGCCACATCTTGCGGGAGACGCGTGCGAGCGGAAAGGGGAGCCATCTCGATCACAGGAAAAGGGGCCCTCCCGCCGCAGCGCGTGAGAAAGGAGCGGGAAAGAATTCCAGTTAACAGACAAAAGGGTGTTAAAAGGAGGGAAAGACCGTATGCCATAACACAAGAATCTCCTCTCACCCGCGTATCTCAGGGGAAGGCTACGGGACTAAGCTCCTCTGGCGCAGGATTGTAAACAGAAAAGGGGACCTGCTTCGTGAGGGGGGGTGTGTGGGGGGTTGGGGGGGGGGGGGGGGGGGGGTTGGGGGGGGGGGGGTGGGGGTGTGGTGGGTGGGGGGGGGGGGGGGGGGGGTGGGGGGTTGGGGGGGCGTAGGCCCTACTACTGAGCGAAAGGCACCGGGAACCGCCGTTGTTGGGTGTTATTCTGCCACATCGTTGATCCTTATTTTTTTGGTGGGCCAGACGTCTGGGAAGAAAGTAAGTTGGCAGTTCCAAGAGGTTGTCATGCGGCTGAGATCAGATCAGAACCCTTCCTACGGCGCACCATCCACAAATGGACAATTTCGTTGGTACTCGCCAGCACCAATAGGGAAAGGGGACAGAACGCCGATGGAGTTCTGGGCGACGAATGTCCGGGGGATAGAATGACTGAAAACGCCTCTGAGCGCCAAGAAAGGGGGAGGCTTTGAGGACTAATGGAGAGTCTATGTGCTATTCCGTCGAAAGAAATTTCGAACCAGAAAACTCGCCCTGGAGATAAATAGCGCCAAACAGGACCGCTTCGGATCAGTTGTCTCCGGGGCATGGATGGACACGCAGGACAGGGGGAATAGGGATACCGTAAACCTGGGAGGGACTCTCTCGAGGTGAAAATGCAGGAGGTGCCGGGGGCTGTCGGCAGGCTCAACACCAAAATAGCGGCATGTAAAGTGACGGCCACGTCTGACGAAAAAGAGCAAATATCTTTATGGCCAACGTAACGGGCAAGGCGCGGGCCGTGGTCTCGCCACAGGTTATATGACGCTCGGAACGCCGAGGTCGTGCAAACAGAGAAAGGAACGGGCAGGGGCACGCATGGCTGAGAGAAAGGACTGGGCGCACGGGAGGAATGGCTAGACGGCCGATGTCAACCCGCCCGCGACGCCGATTGGTCTCTCCTAGGACCGGAACTAGACGTCTCCGTCCTCAGAAAGTGGTTGGAACTGGGGGAAAGAATCTGGAAGGGTGTGAACCTTGAACGAATTTCTCCAAATATAACGATTCCGCTCCGAAAACGACCGTCAACACTACACAGGAAGGACTCTGGATCAGCCAGGAGCTATAAGGACGAATTTTTACAGGGGGGGCCGCATGCTTCTTACCACATATGGCTTGCATTGAGTCTCGAAGGCGTTCGAAAATCAGGCTGCGGTGCCTTGGAAGGAAATAGAACGGAAGCAGTTACAAGACTGATCGGATATCTAACAAGCACACAATTGCCGAAAGTGACGGAGGAGCAAAGAAAAGTAAGGGAATTCGCAACCTTCTGAACAAGAAGTAGGGGCGTGTTTTTCCAGTCGAACCCGTCTTTGAATCTAACGGGAGACTCCGCAAAAGCAAAAAAATCGCCAGTAAGGTGGAAAAAAGCACGAAGAAAAAGAAGTTGTGACGTAATCGGCCGCGGGGACGAAGAGAGGGGCAGAGGAGGGAATTCGGTCGAAAAGTGGAGTGGCGCGTTCAGGAAATGACGAAAGATTTGGCTTCTCGCCCGTGATTACTAGACAAGTAGAACGGCTGGGAAGATTGATGGCCTTTTTAACATGGAGAGAGGCTTCGTGCAAGGGTCCTGATCCAGGCGAACACGTAAACTAGACGGGACACGTCGAAAGGAGTTTTAGAAAGTCACGGCTAGAGGCCGGACTAACTGGTGAACGCACTCACGCCCAGCGCCTCGTCGACTTCTATGCAAAAAAGTGTCCGACGGGCCGCTGACCAGAAAAGAGAACGAGAGATGGCGAGGGGGGCGGATTTGTTCATTGGGAAATTTCCACGAAAGGTGGTCATGGGGGCGGTGCGCCCCTAGGGAACCTGATATGCAAGATTTTCCTAGAGGTGGACTAGAGGAATCGAGCAAAAAAAAGGAGTCTTGGGGGCGATCGGAGACGCACAGCGGGGTGAGGCTCGCAGCCGAGTACGCCTTGAAGAGAGGGTCCCGCACAGGTGAAGTCAGCGAACGAATCGAAAAATGATCGAGGGGCCTGGAGACACGTTGTTGAGGATCGTAGCGACCGAGAGAGGCTCCTGCATAGAGAGCGGAAAACTGTAGGGGAGACCTGGGCCGAGGGGGACAGGAATTGCGACCTCATTGTGCGAAGGCCGTCTTCGAGCAACCTCTGCGCTTGAACAGAAGGCTCGGAAAGGGGAGGGGAGTTCTCGTACACAACGTCTCCAGATTGGGAAAAATGAAAGGGGAAGAATATAAAATCACAACAACACCTAGGAGAAGAGGAGATCTCGGGGGTCACGAGAAGTGGCGACTTTTGGATAACAGGAACGATCCGTAATTTGTACGAATGCTGGCGATAGGCGGGGTCCGGAGCACCCTGACGAGCACGCACCTGGAGAAAATCACATGTCGACAGGCGCATTCGCTACGCAGGAGAGCAAAACGTTCCGAAAGGACTATCCCGAAAAAGGTTAGGGGAACGAAGAACGATGTGACGGGGGGAGCTTTCGAGGGGAAAAATAAGTCTATTAAAAGGAAGGGGCCTTACGCGAGTTAAGGGGAGGTGTGGAGTCCTCCAAAGAAGAGCGGGGAGAATACAAATCCGAGCGCACATCGCTGAAAGAAAGGCTCCTCCAATAGTTTCGCACCGCCGGGTGCCCTGCACCTTTACAGACAAAGAAAAAGGGGGCGACAGTCACTCAAGTGGGGCAGTGTTGGGGTCACGCAGCGGAAACAATTGGGGAAGGAAGACACGAGGACTCGGGTGGTCCCCAGCGCGGCAACAGGCTCGCGAAGACTTAATAAAACTGGCTGTGAAAGTAGAAAGCGTACACGAATGGGGGTGCGAGGATCAGACTAGAAAACCAGGTACTGATGGCCATCATTGCCCCGGTATCCATGCTGAATGCAGGAGAGCGAGAAGCGCAGATGAAAAAAAACCTTGCCGTCAGGCCGCCGAACGAAAAAGGCAGACTGGTTGTGGAGACGTCCCCGACTATTAACGTGAGAACGGGGGCCGATGAACTGTCAAAGATATGGGAGAGGCGGAGGGAGCGATGGGTGGAGGGTTTTCGGTCGGGAGAGGAAGTGTTGGAATCAAAACATGACGGGTTCGACTGTTCCCAATGTCCGAAAGAGGCTGTTGTAGAAGAATTTCGAAGGAGGATAGCAGTCCACAGTGATTCACGTCGCAAGTCAAGAGGGGGAAGAATCTGAAGGGCACCCAAAGGCATGTACCGACGCGCCTGGGCCCGGTCGGCGGGTAAGGCTACCTTCTGGGAGCCTCCGGCGCGCCGGCGCTGCCTTGGCCTGTGGTTCAAGGAAGCCAGTCACGGGAAAATGACGAGAAAGGAGAGCTCGCGCGAAAGGGCCGCAAAAGACGGAGACGGTGTCGGTGTTCGTCGGAGTAAGTCCGATCTTTTCGCATCGGGATCCCGGCAAAAAACGATGAGTCTGGAGACACCCGGGCCAAACCGTCGGAAAAGGGGGAGAGGTGAACAGCAAGTCCGCAAATGAGAGATTACAATGAGTGTCGGAAGGAGGACATGGGTGAAAGATAAGAGTACCGATTCTTGATTGGGAGGGACGGGGCACGACCGCGCCATGCTCAGGCGCCTGGGGAGATAACGATACGCCGGCGAGAAGCAGGGGTTCAAAAAGACAAGTTCCCGCCTTCAGCTATTCCCGGAAAAAAAGAAATAACAAGGAAAGGGAAATCTAGAAGATACTTCCATCATCAGGATGAGCAAACCAAAGATAAGCAAAAGGCAAGGCAATACGAAAAACCTTGGTGTTGAGAAACGTAAAACCTAACTAGAACGAGTGCGAAACATATAATAATTCTAAAAAAGTTGAAAAAGGAATGAAGGAATTGGGTGTCTGTAAAAAAATCCACGGGCGGACGACAGGTTTCGCCGAAGAAGTGTAGGGGTCGGGACCATTCATACATGCAAAGGGCGAGGGGGGTCTGCAATGTCTGATAGTGGGAAAATGCCACACTCCTACAAGACGTAAAAAGAGATCGGAAGGGCTGAGAGGTAAGTTTCCGGCGGAGAAGTCGGAAGTCTAAAAACGACATATCGTTTCTCCCAGAATCTCAAGGCTTCTGGGAATTGGAGAAATGAAAAGGACCCAAGAGTCCTGGTCATTTGGGGGGGGGAATGGTAGCCGAGATAGGAAGTTTAAAGTTGCAGGGCTTAATCTTCCGCGGCAAAAACTCGAAAAGCACGGCAAAGAGAAGGGAAACCTGACAAAGGCGATCCGGGATCACGCTTTGGGGAATACCAAAAATGCGTGCTTGAGTAGTTCAGCATTATTAGGCCGACGGGACCGGAAATCCGTAATGGATATTGATTCAAGGAAAAACGAGACAGAGCTGTGGGATCGAGCGATCGATGCTAAGATAGGCTTCTGTGGACGGGCGTGCATAACCGGTCAGGGTGGGGTCTCCTGAAAGACTTCGGGGGGAAAGGGAAAAAAACGGGAAATTTTTGGAAAGACCCAGCTCTGGACGGAGGGTCGCGGGCAGATATACAAAAAGGAGGAGGAGGAAAGAGAGAGGGTGGCTCGATCGCGTGCTCAAAGAGCTTTTGCAGGCGACTAAAAAAGTGGTAAGAGGGGATTTGTGCGAAAGGGTGAGGCAACCCCGTCTCGTGAACGACCTACAGAAAAACGGGGTTAGGATGGAAGAAATTCCGCTAACCTCGCCTCTTGCGGGGAAAGAAATAGCCGAGGCTTCGGCCGTACTACTGGATGTAACGGACGCGCAAACAAGAAAGAAACGGGTTGGGGGGGGTATTCCGGCCACAGCGTTGATGACGGGTTGTTAAAAGGGTTGTGAGAAATGCGATTTTGCCGGTTTGTACACTGGGGAAGGGGCGCGAACGAAATAATGCTCGCTCGAATGAATAAGGGCGGCGCACCATCAAAAAAAATGAGAACGAAGAGAAAAGCATGGCAAATGGGCCCATAACACGTATTTGCTTTGCGACGAAGGTGACGTTGACATGCAACGAAAAAGTAGAGGCGCGGAAAATCCCGGGGAGGGGTGAGACGGCGACAGGTCGAGGTGTTAGGGTGTGTCGCTTAGAATCGAAGGTCAGAAACAAACAGGACAGGGAAAGATAACGATTTTGGCCCCAACCCTACGGCTTCGGGAGGGGTGTAAACATCACCACCCAATCGAAGGAGAGTCAAGGGGGGTGCTACGAGTATCGAGGGGGAGCATCGGTCTAGTTCGGTTGCTGGGTCATGCGCACACGAAGGTGAAGGGTAGATACCCTGCCGTCGCCGTCCGAGACCGAAGAGGGGGTGCACTTAAGGCGGGGCCATGCGCTTTACATGGGCTCGTCTTTCCTAGAGTGATATCGCCTTCGGGAGGGGGTGGGAAAAACGCGGGTGGAAAAAAGGATTCTGTCTGTCGGGCAGGAGCAAGGAGGCGCGAGAACGGGGGTCGTCTACCGCAGAACTTCAAAAAAGAGGTATTCAGATGCACCAAACCTCGACGACAGAAGGTAGATAAGGAATTGAAAACCGTGCACGCGGCGGGGCGCGATGAGAACAGGGTTGACGGTGGTGGTAAGGGGACAGTTCGCGGTTTGTTGTGCCGGGTCACCGAAAAAAGGCAAGATAAAAACGCACCCTACGGCAACCCGAAAAACCGCCGCTTCATCATCCAGGGAAGAGGGGGGGGAGTAGATGAGGGGATTAGGAGGCCCCGTACTCGGCTTACTCAGGGAAAGAGAAAGGGAACGAAGGCAAGAAAGCCCGCAGGCAAGAGGACCATCATTCTTCTCTTGAAATTGGGGGGAGGGGGTGCAATTACAGCAGAGTCGACTTAACGTCAGAAGCCAGCTCGTCACATCCCACGACTTGCGGACTGAAACGATAGAAAAAGGAGGGAAGGGGGGAAAAAACGGCAACCTTCTGCTACAGCCTCTGAGGAGGAAAAAAGTGCTTAAAACCCGGACGGGAGCGAACAGAACGTTCCGTCCCTGACCAAAAAAAAAACAAGAGGGTGAAAAGCACACGAAGTCGAATCATACGTCAGCTTTTGAGATCGGGAAATAGGTTCTGTTTTGGATGGCAAAATGGGGGCAGCTGTGCGCTTCGCCGCATGAACGAAAAGGCTTTGCATGCGCAGCTGGGGAAATTCAAAAGGATAGGAGACGGTCAAAAGGGGGGCACGCTCCTAAAGCGGCCAAAGGGGCAGTCCAGGGAAGGCAGAGGTCCTGAAACTCACCAATGGCTCAAGACTAATCGTGCCCAAAAATCAGGAAAATTTATTCCGGGGACGCGGAAAAGAAAAAGGGGTGCGGCATGGACAACTCCCCAGAAGCCATCGGGGGCTCCTTCGGCCGAATCAATTTGAAAGGAGAGGAACCACAGAAGGCTCACGCGCGATGGGCGGCGGCCGTGGGATCCACGACAAGAAGAGGAGGTTGAACCAGACCGGATAGAGCGAACCCCAGATGTAGAGTATGGGGGGCAGAGAATCGTTTGATGACTCCGCACAGGAAGGCTTTGGAAAACGAGGGGGAAAAAAGCGCTCGCAGCAAGCGTACGAAAGGAGGGGGGGAAGGGTCCAGGGTTCATCGGCAGAAAAGACATCGGATGATCGCGGCCAATGGGCGCGACCGCTTTATCAGCGTCTCGTCAAGGCGTATCGTCCTGGCCAAAAAGGGACAGAAAAGAGTGTAAAAGAAGGTGCTCACACCCGGGACCGACGAGGTGAGAGGGGAGCTGCTACGAGGGAATCGTCAGTGGGGCGGTTACTGTGCTCGTAGGACAAGAAATTGCCCGAG
>Ga0179593_1316236_pt1 | contig 11534 bp, 15 predicted proteins | sample CZODoug2_1_08_16_FD_185931 | JGI IMG/M metagenome (GOLD analysis project Ga0179593, IMG submission 185931) | Vadose zone soil fungal communities from Angelo Coast Range Reserve, California, USA - CZODoug2_1_08_16fungal (PacBio error correction) | ecosystem: Environmental > Terrestrial > Soil >...
ACATTGGGGGGGGGGGGGGGAAGAGGGAGAGGGGAAAGCACCTCTCATGGCACCGCGGTTCTGCCCCGCAAAAAAAAAAAAATTATAAATGAGATGGATTAACCGCGGTCCGAAAGTGTGAAGGGGAACTTAAAGGGTAAGGGAGGCAAGATGCAGCAGAGGACGGGGGGAAACGTACAGCTCCGCGCGGCGGAAGGGAAAAACTTTGGGTGTTGAGGCGGACAGGGAACTTGCAGGTCTTGAAGGAGGGAAACGCAGGTTGGAAAAAACCACCAGCTAGGGGGGGGGGGGTGGCGGGCGCTGGTTTGCGCGGGGGCTACGACCAAAGGTCTCTCCCGGGGGGAGGGGACGCCGACCCAGCCAGACCCGTGCCCCCCATCCCCAAAAAAAGGAAATTGGAGATTTGACGTAAGTAGGGAGGACCACTGAAATCAAAAGGTAACCATAAAGTGATGAGTGAGGGGAAAAAAAAAAATCTACCTTTCCTGAGAGGGACGAAAATCCAGCAATCAGTACCGGTTTTTTGACGAGAGCAAAAAAAGCGAGGAGTGTCAAACCAGGTAACCCATTGAATCAAAAGGAAATCCGAAAAGAATTTCGCCCGACGCAAAAAGGGGGGCCGAACTCGGACCCTCTTAGGAAAAAAAAAAACTTTAATTGGGGGGGAAAAGGGAAAAGGAAAGAAAGACCCATGAAGTCAAAAACACACCACACCCATACACGGCTGAAACTTCGGAGAAAAGAAAAAAAAAAAAAAAAAAGAGAGGGAAAAGGGCCAGGACCAGGCCGCAGAACGGCAAGGTGGAAGATTGTCGCAAGTCATGAAAACAAATGGCGGAGGGAAAAGCCTTCTAAAAAATTAACTGGGACCAGGAATAGAGCAAAGCCGCAAAAGGTCGAAAACAACCAGGCTGTGCCCCGCAAGACGAATCAAGGATCCCTTCTTCAAAGTGACCTCGAGCGCAGCCGGCAAAGCAATTGGACAGCAAAAACCGGCCCGGAGGATGTTGGGGGAAAAAAAGTTGCGGTCGAGCTGAAACCGTGGCGTAGCGAGAACGCGCAATCGGGAAGCAGGAGCAGGGGGGGAAAAAAAAAAAAAACTTCGGTGTAAACAGAGTCCGTCCAAAGCACAGTCGGACGGGGGGGGACTGGACAGGGCCAGGTGGCGGGCCAAAAAAGTCGCCCCGTAAAAAGTGGGAACAGCTACGGCGCACACAATTACCTTCGACGGAGACGGGTTGATATCTAAAGGGTTAGGCCAAGGAAAATCACTGAGTGGGGGGGGAGAACTGGGCAGGATTACCTGGCTTGAAACGATGAAACAAAGGACCAAGGGTTATCTCGGATCTGACTTAACGGAGCGGCGGGGGGTCGCCAAATGGCCATGGAACGTAAGTAGGGTTCGAAAAAAAAAAGACAGCACACAAACAGACTAAAGAGGGTGATGGGTGGGGAAAAAAGTACACAACTCACGGCAAAAACAACTCTATCTCCGGACGGTTAATTCGCGGGTGTCAAATCAAAAAAAAAAGTAAGCAAAGGCACGAGGAAAGAAAACCTAGCGAGATGCGGGGGGCTCTGCGGGAATAAGTAGTAAAAAAGGAAGTATAATCCACTTCGGTGAAAGGTCGATACAGACCCTGGGTGTCAACGCTTTAGGAAACTTTGGTCCATAACCTCGCTTACGGGAAAAAGGGACCTTAGAAGCACCGGCGGGAAGATCGACGAAGGGGCCGTAGGGGAATGTGTGGGGGACGCGGGGCCCCCTTCTGTCACAAGACCGAAACAAAAGGAAATGGGGGGCCACAAGAGAAAAAGCCCCAAATAGGTCTCAGTTCAAAAACAAAACTTGAAAAAAAAAAAAAGAAAACGCAAGAGAGACGCTGTCCATGGGTTGGAAAAGGATTGAACCTGCCACCTGGACGGCGGGGCAGAAAGGTTGAGTCCAAAAAAAAAAAACAATTAGGATGAAGAAGATCCTACCCGGACCAAGAATGGAGACTGGGGACAAATCCGCTCAACAAAAAGAAACGCGAAAAAATCGGCGCCGCACATGGAAGACAGCTGATGAGATAACGTAAGGGAGTCTCCAATTACCATTCCGGGGGATCGTGATAGGGGAAAAAAACAAAAAAAAGTACGGCTCAGTCGTTAGGAATCACGTTCGAGGGGACCCTGTACCACGAAAAACCAAATTAGACTGGACCAGAAAGAAAAAAAGACATCCGGCAAGATAAAACGATCGAAAAACCAAATACATACGAGGGTTGAGGGAGTGTCCCCATCAAAGCAATGCATCAGTAGGCGAAAAGGCCTCAAAATAATGGCAAAAAAAAACCCTTGGGGTAGAAAGCCTTCGCGGAGAAGGGGGAACCGAACTGGTGAAAATGAAAAAAATAGAGGGTCGGGGGTCCCCCAAGCACCGGGGGTGGTCTGCTTCGTGGAACTTCCCTAAAAACCGGGCGACACAAAAGAATCAAAAATGGGAAAAAAAATCTAGAAGGGCCTGTCGGGGGGGCAATTAGATAGGAACCCGTCTAAATACAAGAAATTCACCAGGCAAGGTCCGGTCCTCCAAACTAAATTTTCGACAAGACAGGACCGCAAAGCTCCGCTGAGAGATCAAATCAAACGATCCTTTCGAAAGGCTGTCGTCAGAAGAAACGGACCCGGAAAAAAAAACTAAAACAGCTTCAACAAAAAAAAAAAAGGACAGCGGGGGGTGCAGGAAACACCGGTACCGGTGAAAAAAAAAGCAAAGGAAAATTTCAAACCGACCAAGCCGACAGGAAAAAAGTCCCGACCGCTAAAACGACGGCCAAAGGGGAAACATCTAGAAAAGCAAAAAAACAAAAAGGCCCAAAAATAAAAAAAAAAACCGGACTGGCGGCAAGAAAAACGCAAGATCAGACAGGAGAAATTATGGAAGATTTTCCGCAACCAGTGTTGTTGCCGCCACATGGAAAAAGGGAGAAAACGCTGGCTAGCAAAAAAGAATAAGGACACTACCCCGAAGAAAGAAGGGCCCCGACGGCAAAAGACAGCAAAGCTGAACCAAAGACCGGCCTTTGGGGGTTGGGGCCGTCCCAAAAAACCTAGGGAAATGGAGGATCTCTAAAAGTAAGTTAGAAGAAAAAGACAAAGAAGGGGCTGGCACGCCCGTTCAGGGAAACCGCAAAGTCGGAAGAATTTTTGATTGACAATGAAGGGGGCTGGAACCCGTAGGTGTTTTGCTCACTAGGGTAATGGGACTGGACCAAAGTGTAGATGATCACCTGCAAAGGGGGGAAAATAAAAAAACTCTCAAGTCAAGATTTCAGAAAAAACGACGGGGGAGACGGGTAAACTAGAAGACTAAAAGCTGGGGGGGGTCCGTCTTCCACCGGGAATCGGTACGACCTTCCGAGGGGGGAAGAGCCGAGCAAAAAAAAAAAAACAGGTAAAAACCTCGCCACCAGGAGAAAAACAGGTCGCGGGGTTGTGAGACCTTGCCATAACTCCAAGCAGTACCCTAAGAAAAAAAAAAAAAAGCAAAAAACCAGAAAAAAGCCAGCAGGCAGGAAGCGGAAAGCCGCCGGGCAAGGAAAAGAAGACTCAAGCAAAGGAACTCAAGGAAACGCGGGTTTCCCTCACCTCAAAAAATCAAGGAGCGTGAAAAAACGAAAAACGCGTTGCCGAATGAGCAGAGAGAGCGAAAGAAAAAAACCTGTACAGACGAGAAAAGAAACAACAAAAACGAAGTAGAAAGCAGTGGGGGGGGGTTCTTCTAAAAAGTCGAGGGAAAGACGCCTGGGAAGGTCCAAACCGAAGGATGGGGGGTACGGGCAAAAAAGACCCCCGCCGGTCACCAAGTGAGCCAAATTGAAGTTTCTAGGGGGGGTCTCAACCCCGGCTACAGTGGAAAAAAAAAGGCCGCAACGGGGCTAAAAAAGGGGGGGAGACGCCCCGCCAAAGGGTGGGCCGGGAACGTGAGTTGGGGGCACAAAAAAAGGGGGAAAAAAAGCCAAACCAGACCCCGAGACAAAAAAATGTTTTCGACGGTGCGCGGGGTAAAAACGAAAGGGGGGGAAAACGCGCGCTCGAAAGGCAAAAAAAAAAAAACTAACGAAGCGCATTTCCAACGCGGGGGGGGCCGCCGGCCAACCAGGGAGTTTTCGGACGGGATACAAGTGGCAAAGAAAAACCTTTCTACAAAAGGGTGGGTGGTAAAATGGAAAGAGGGGAATTCTTGGTCCGGGACAGCAAGGGACGGGATATACAAGTCGGAAGGGTCCATGTTGGAAAAAAGGGAATAGAAAAACAACAAGAGAGGCGTTCCAAAAAAAAATGTGAAAAACATAACAAAAAAGGAAGTGCACTCCCGAAAAATGGCCGCCAAAACGACGAGAAAGGGTGGAGCAAAAATTTCGGGGACTCAAAACTCCATCACTAAAATTGTGGGGAAGAAAAACCTCACAAGCGGAAAAAAAAAAACACTTAAACCCAAGGGGAGGGTCCTGGGTAACGTTGAACGCGTAAAACGACAAAAAAGAAACCGGCAGAGGAAAGGAACATGGTTAAAAAGTGGAGGGGCGTCGACCGGGTTAATTTGAAACTTCAAAAAGATTCGTCCACTAGGGGGCTGCCCCTAAGGAAAAAAAAGGAAAAAAACAGGTTCTCCAGGCTGGGCAAACAAAGAATGTCGGGGAAAAAAAAACGAAATGCGGCCAGGCTGCAAATCCCTTATCACCTCGCTGACTGGGGCGACAAGGGGAAAAGAAAGAAACGACAAAGGGCGAGAAGGCCGTGATGGTGGGGCTCTTGAGCGAGCTTTGGGTCCAAAAATGGGCGTATGCGGGGACATAGGGGGAGAAAAGAAGCGAGGCCGGGTGAAGCTCGGACAGCGTAAACCGGAGGAAAACGCCTCACCTTTTACGTGTGGGATGGGGTGTAAAAAATGGAAGGACGGGGGCAACAACGATGACAAGTGGCACCAAACAACACTCCAACCAATTTCTATGGCGACCGGAGGCTCAAAGAAAAAACGCACTAAAATTGATCGTTCGCAGTGGACCCCCTTGGAGGCCGGGAATCTATAAGGAGGGCGTCCTTTTCGTAGGGTTAAATTGAAAAGGGACTTGTACCCTTTGAAACATGTTCGCAAGTGCTTGTAGCCGGATCAACCGTCAAGTAAAAAGGTCACTACGGGTGGGGGTCCCGAGATGTTACCAAGAACGCGGGTCGGGACGGGACAGTCAAAAAAAACAGGCCCTAGAACTGTGATGTTTCGAACAAAGAGGCCAAAAATCCTATCTAGGTGGAACCCGGGAGTGGCCTTAGGCGAAAGCTCCAAACACAAGGGTTGGCCGTGTGAAAAAAAAAAAAAAAAAAAAAAGGGACCCAAGAAAAAGGCGGGCCAACATTGGGGAAATGTCCCAAAGCTTGAAAAAGGGCAACAGCCGCCAAAAACCTGAGACCGGTCCTGCGGTGGGTCCGGAAAGGAAATGGGCCCGTGGGGGACGTTTCTTCCAGGGGTCACAACGCCAAGTTGCGTTAAAGGGGAAAAGAAAAACTTCAGGGGAAACCAGGCTCGACTGGGACTAAGAGAAAAAAATAGGCGGTGATGTGGGGGTAAAAGTCGTGGGAGTCTCACCACAAAGGGTTAAGGGGGTTTGGGGGAGCCCCTCGAAGGACACTTATCCGACCATTAACTCGGGGGGAAAAAAGAAAGGACCGAGATAAAGAATGCGCTGCGGGGGGGACCCTAAACGGGGGGTGGAAAGCGGAGGTAAAAACACCTTTACCCTGGACAATTTGATCAAAAGTCGTAGGGACAACAACAAAAAAAAAACAACACTTGATAAATGAGAAAGATAAGACGCACAACGGAAAAAGGAGGTGAAATTAAGGCAAAGACCTTAACAAAACGGAGCGAGACTCCTCAAAAGGGACAGGAAGCAACTGAATTGACTTTGGGGCGTGCCTCGGGAAGGCACAAGCCCGCGGTGAAAGAAGTGCCGACCGTCAAAGCAACAAGAGGACGCCTTTCGTGGAGAAAGAGAACGGCGTCACGGAAGCCTGTCAAAAAACGCAAATTAGAAAACCAAGTAAGAAAACACGCAAATATCGTCTCAACGGAAGGAAGTGGGACGAAGGGTGATACAAAACGGTCCCAGGAAAATGTCCAAAAGGCGCCATAGACTGGCCGCAAGCAGTGGGGCGGCCCCGGGATACAAATTTAAAACGCCGAAAGTGCCCTATAAAAGAGGATAGAGGAGGGGAAAAAAAAAAAAAAAGCAAAATACACCGAGTTTCGGGCCTGGGTTCGGTTACCTTCGAATCGGTACGCATGGTCAAGATAAAGATGAGGTTAAAGGCCACCGGCGACGAGGCCGATAACAGCGGGGGAGGGGGGGACAGACCCATGTGAGTGAGTATGAAGGTCTACAAATGGAACGACAATTGAGGACGCAAGAAAAAGGAGGGGGGGATCGGACATCACCGAAGCTCGCCAACCGAGACCGGTTGTGTGCAAAAAACATTCGCCAAGTGCTAAATTGGGGAAACCTAAATCGTGGTAACCGCATCCAGGAAAACAACGAATCCGACAGGAACGGGTGGGGTAGCAGACAACTGGACGCAATTCCGAGGCGAAAGCGACAAAACCTAAGAGCAAAAGAAGGGGGGCACCCGCCGCCTTACGAAAGTAGGCGAAAAACAAGCTCGAACGCAAACAAGAGGCACAACAACATAGGACTCCTCAAAAGCCGGTCGCTGTCGGGTCAAGTCAGGAGGAAAAACGAGAGAAGGAATGACCGTTCGGGGAAAAAAAAGGAAAAAAATACAAAAAAATAGGGTACCAGCACGGGCGACCATGCCTCGGACACACGCGTCCAGCTCACCCCAGAAAAAATATAAAAACTAAAAAAGCAAAAGGAGGAAAGTCAATACCAAAGGGAAAGAGAGGGGGCCAATTTTGGGTGAAGCCCAAAGTCGGTCCCCGACATGAGCAAGAAAGGGGCGGAGTGTAGGGAAAAATAACCCAACAAGGGGAAGGGGTTGAGATAATCCCAGAAAAGGGAACTAACGCTTACCAACACCCCACCGGGGGGGGGGGAACCCTTGGGGGAGGGAAACTGGGGGGCCCTGGGGTGAAATTCAATGGACGGACTTACCCGACCTTTTGTTGCTTAATCATTTACCAAGGAAAAAGGGAAAGGGAATGCGGATCGCCACGAGGGGAACCCGGAAAGACTCATCGCTAGCAAAGGTATTAACCGAACAAAGGATCTTGGGGGGAAAAAAGACTGGTATGCACAAATCTAAAGGGGGGGGGACGTCGAGTCGTGGTTGGGGAAACGGTTTCGACGGGGGAACTTCTAGGTGAAGAAGCGGAGAGACAAAACTTCGCAAAAAGAAACGCCACACACGCCCAGCTGTCTGGAAAAAAAGAAAGAACAAAAAACAAATACTCACAAGACCTGGAAGGGGAAAAGAAAAGACCAAATCAACAGTAAGCATAACGCCAATCGGAAAGGACCATGAACGAAAAACTGGAAAGAAAAATCAGGACTGAACAAGAACTTAAAAAACCAAGGGAAATAGGGGGGGACCACAAAGGAAAAAATGAATCATATTCGGGGTGAGAGGGGGGACAGACCAAAAGACGGGTCAGAATAAAATGCTACAAAAAACCAAGCCACTACTCTAAAAAAAAAACGAGTTTGATTTAAAGGAAAGAGAAAAAATATAAGACAGGGGGGGGGGGGTGGGGGAAAGGGAGGGAAGTCTGGGAACTATCATGGGGCGAATTCCAATCAAATAAGAAAACAGAAAATGTCATGAGCGGGCAGGGAACACCCACTTCAACCCGCCACTGGGGGGGTGAAAAAAAAACGCTGTATGGAATACCGTCGGTAGAAGAAAAGGGAATCAGCCTGAGACAGGAGAAGGAGGGGGTCCGGTGGTAGGGGTGAGGCGGTGACCGCCCCCGGATGGGTAAAAAACTTGCTTTAAGTTGTCGCGCTTTGGGGGGGGGGGAAAAACAACGGTCTAATTCAACCAAGGGGCGAAGGTGAGGGGTCGGCGGGAGGGGGGGGAAAAAAGAGAAGGACCGCAAAAAAAAAAAAAAACTGAACGCTGTGGTGCCTGGTCTTGAGGTTACGAAGAGAGCGAAAGACCCGTTGAGCATCAAATGGTGGGGAGAGAGAATGTGTTCCGGGAAGTCCAACGGGGGAAAAAGAAAGCTCTACTTGTGTAAAAAAGGGGATCAAAAAAAAGAAATATGAACTAGGTGTTAAGGAAAAGGGTCATGGGTACAAAAAAATTGAAAGCGCACAGTGCTACAAATCGAAGAAAAAAAAACTTTATTCAGCGTCAAAAAACAGAGACCACTAATTTGTGAGAATCCTTCCCACGACGACAAGGGAGGAAAAACCCTCAAAGTTCGGGACGACACGGTCTAAAAAAATCAGGAAATACACGGGGCCAGTTTAGATTGGGGTCAGCCGGGGGAGGACCTGGTAATTTTCACGGGACGTCCGGAGTTGAAAACTTCTTCTGAACCGGCTGGAGACACCAGTCGGACGAGTGACCCGCTGGCACACGAGAACCGAGCCCGAAAATAAAGAGCCCTAATGCTCACCTCGTTGTGGCGAGGGAAAAGCGACTGACCGAACAGAAACGCCAAGCGGCGATGCCGTCTTGTGGGAAGGGGTGGGTTCGAGCAGAGGAGGATCACGGAACTAGTCACTCGGAGGAAGTGAGCAGGGGGGAAGAAGGCTGGACAACTGGCGATGAAGGAAAGGATGAACAAAAAAACAACCTGAAAAGGTCGAATTGTCTGGGACCGTCAACGAAAAAAGGGAAAAAAAAAAGGGGAAAGCACGGGTGGAATGCGTTTGGCGAAAGCTTCCCCCCCCAGGAGAGAAACGGATCACGGGGCGAAAGCTTGGCAGGCAGAAAAGACTTCTGCGAGCCTTGTCGATTAAAAAGGTCTATGGTCCCGAAGGTAGAAAACCCGGTCGCTGAATCCCTCGGTGGCGGATCAGAGTTAGTAGACAGCGGGTAAACGAAAAGGTCAAGAAAAAGCTGGACCAGGGAAGGAAAGGCGCCTCGGCCCTACGAAGGACCCCGGGGACTAGGGGGGGAAGTTGGCAGACGCAGAGGACTACCGGGGGGCAACGGAACCGGGGGGAAAAAGGGCAACTTGGGCAGTAAGCAACGTCCGTCAACAAAGGGGGGGGGGGGGGGGACCATGTCAAAGAGGGAATGGCGGCAAAAGGAGTGCGGAGCTTGGGGGACGGGGTCCCCGGACGAAGTAGGCAAAAAATCCTCTTCGTTAAAACAAGACTGGTGTCATGGGGAAAGAAGAAAAATATTGCACGGGAGGGAAGGGCGGGGGGGGGGGAAAATCAAGTTCAGACTGTACGTGGAAAAGACACTTCCACGAGGCCGACTGGGCTCGATCCAGACCGAAGTTCGTCTAGGAGGGGGTTAATGGTGGTGTGACGAGGAACCCTGGTAAGCCATTCAAGCTGGTGTAACTTGGGCGCACACACCTGTAAAAAGGGGGGGAGAGAGCTCAAGCTGCTGGAAGGGAAAGGGGGAAGTGGAATGCGGAACTGGTGAAGCCTGGAACTGACACCACTGCCCTGCCGATGGAGCTCGAACAAAAAAAAACTAAGGGAGGAAAGAAAGGAGAAAATCCCGACAAAAGGAAACAGCAAGCAAGGGTGGCAAGGGTACGCAGATTTAACCCAAAAAGAAAAGACAGCGCATTCAAGGGAATATCACCATGAAGCCAGCTAGAAAGATGAAGGTTCCCTAAAAAAGGAACCCGGGGGGGGGGGGGGCCTGAGCTAAAAGTGGCACGGAAAAAAAAAAAGGCACCGACCTACGGGACCCTGCCACCGGCAAGACCGATTCAAAGTCGTCTAAACTGGCCACGTAAAAACCAATGAGCTGAAACAAGAAAAGGAACACAGCCGGCAAGAAGGGAGTCCGAACTGCGCCAGGGGGGAAAGTAGAAATTGGGTGGCAAACTTCTGAAATGCCCAATCAAAACAATTCACGGGGAACAAAGACAAGTGCAGACTGGGGGGAGAAAGGGGCGGGGAAAGAAAAGTTTTCACACCACAAGGGCCCAGAAAATGACTCGTGGATAACCCAATCCGAGTGTCGACGGGGTTTTACTGTCGGCAATGACCCCGACGAAAAAAAGCCGAAAAACGGAAATGGGGGGTCCCATGAGCGGGACCTGTTAGGGGTGGGGTACCCATTCACGATTCATCCCTTCACTACGCGACCAGGTAATGGCAGAATTGGAAGAGAAGACGAAAAGAGGGACAAGGCAAAGACTTCACGCTCGGGAAAAAGCAAGCAGCTCGGGGGAAACGGATCGGTCGAAGGTTGGCAACTCGCAACAAAAGGTTCGGAATGGAAAAAGGGAATCGGGGGACGGCAAAAAGGAAAACGGCAGAGAAGTCCAAACGTGAGGTACTCAATCAAGGGGCTCAACGTCAGCACTGGTCCCCCCTCAACCGATCCTCAAGAGAACCGAAGAGACGGAAAGTAGGGGCGACAAGGACCTACTCACAACAAACAGGGGTCGCTAACCCGGACACGAACCACCAAAGGTGCAAAGGGGGGGGGTCCAAGGGCTAGACGAGCAGAGGAGGGAAAGGGGAAGAAGGGGAAGGGAAAAAGAGGGGTCGGATCCGTCCTAACGCTGGGGGTGTGCCAGCCGGGGGTCCGAAAGTGTCTGGCAGAAGAAAAAGCGCTGTCCAAAAAAGAAGGGGGACCGAACAAGGAGGAAAGGAAGACGTCTACACTCGAAAAGAGCCGGAAAACAGAGGGGGCACAGAATTTTGCCCAGGGCACCGAAGAAGCCTGTTAAGGTGAGAGGAGAGACCAAAGTTGGAGCAAAGGGGTTTGAGAAGAGAAGCAACACATCGCATGGCACGTCCGGGAACAAGGCGCTTTCCATGGTGTGAGTGAACGTGAGGGACACGGGGAAGGGAACTAGGTTTGGTGGGGCTGCAAGTTGTCATGGGGGTCGAAGTGGACCCGCAAGGAGCCTGGCCACCCTCCGAGCCAAGAAAAATCACTATAAAAAAAGAGACAAGGGGGAGGGGGGAACTTAATACGGGTGGCGGACGGGTAGGGGAAAATCTCAAGTGCTTTTGGGTGGCCGCCGGGGGCACCTGGGGGGGAGGGGGAATGGCAAACGCGGGGTTTTTTACGGGACCCAATTAGAGGGGGGGGAAACGGAGCCCCGAAAGGTCGCAACCGCCGCAACAGCAGAAAAAACATTCGCGGTGGCGGCAAAACAGCGCGTTGGCAATTTCACTGGAAAAAACGAAAGAAAAAGGAGAAAACTCAGGAACCTGCGAAGGACGAGAAAGCAGGGGGAAGAGAATAAGTAAGCTCCATAGGAAAAATCAAGCGGACCGCGTTTGTGACCTCCGGAGATCATGAAATTGTGGCGGGTCAAAAGTAGAAAGGAAAAGATCTCCCGGAACCCTAAAAACAACCAAAGAGTGGGTGGGAAAGAA
>Ga0179593_1391803_pt1 | contig 11534 bp, 16 predicted proteins | sample CZODoug2_1_08_16_FD_185931 | JGI IMG/M metagenome (GOLD analysis project Ga0179593, IMG submission 185931) | Vadose zone soil fungal communities from Angelo Coast Range Reserve, California, USA - CZODoug2_1_08_16fungal (PacBio error correction) | ecosystem: Environmental > Terrestrial > Soil >...
AAGTCTCTCCTACAAATCCTACCGGTAGAAAACTCACCCTAAAGAAGCCCTTCGGCCGGGCATCCGCAAAGAGAATTGTGACATGCTCTTAATTCAAGAGAAATCACGAAATAAGAGCATTATCTCACTTGGGGAATAGGTGGGTTGTTAGAAAAAAGAAACATCAACAAAAAGGGGGGACTTCCCGCAAGCCGGGGAGGGAAGCTGAAGAAGAATAAACAAAACAAGTGCTACTGCCACACCACCAAATGGGAAAACCATAAAAGATTTGGGGGGGATTTTGTCGGGGGGGGGGGAAAGAAAGCCCCGCAAGACTCCACCGACGTTCAGATCAATGGTAAGGAAAAGGGGGCTCAAACGAGAAAATGAGGGGGATGGGGGGGAGTCATACTCTGAGAGAAAAGAGGAAGATCGGTAAAATTAAGCAACGCACGCCAACCAGAAAATACGGGGGGTCTCAATGAAACTCAAGACGAAGGAATACATAGAAAAATGCGCCGCTCGGTCCATGTCGCGACTTTACCAGCCGGGGAGAAGAAATGATGGGGAGAGCTCAAACAAAAACGTCTGAGGGGGAGGGGAAAGAGAGAGAGAAAAGGCATTGCTTATCTCTAAGAAATAAAAAAAACGGAAACTCTACTCTAATTAGCAAGGGAAAGGGTGGCAGAAGAATGTATGAAGTGTCTTAAGGCAAGGCAGAAAAAAAGAGGGGGGAAAGGTTAGGGGGTTGCTGTGCGGGAAAAAAAAAAGAAATTGAGAACTCTCCTTTTGGAGGGAGCACGCGAGTATTCCCCAACTACCGAAGGAAGAGTGAGGACCGTGTCGATTTAATGTAAACGGGATGGTCTTGTGGTAGGGGGACAAAAGTGACAAAATACATCAGCAGAGGGATGTTTGTGGGAATGTGTTTTGGGGAGTCAGAACTTGGGGGGCCTATGGCTCCGGCCAGCTGCAAAAGAAAAGGTGAGGGGACAACTCTTCTGGGAGTGGGGAGGAGATAAAAATCAAGCTACATGCGATCCAGGAGGGAAGCGAAGTTGAAGGGCGATTGAATAGCATTAAATAGATCTTTCAATGCCAGCGGTCGTCATTCAGAGGGGGGTCGGAGAGGGAAGGGGTGTAGGATGTGGTAGGATCGACGTCCACGTCAAAAAGGGAAGAACTCGACTTATGTATGTTTGGGCCTAGAAAAAAAAGATGGTCATTTGATAAGAGGATGGAAGGATGGTCCACAACAAGGAGGGAAACGAGGGGTGAGTCGATAAATCATCACGATGGAAAAAGAGACGCAAAGGAGAGTGTCTTGTTCTATAGCATGTGACGCCCACAAAGAGAGTCCTTGGAAAAGGACCTTGACGAAGACTGGTTTGGGGGGGAAATTCCGTCGGGAAAAAGAAGAAGAACACAAAGAAATCTACCAAGCTTTGAAAGGTCAACACCTCAGGGCAAAAACGTTTCAGCGGTATGAGAGCGGCTGCGAGCAGTCATCGCCCCAAAGAGATCACTAACCTGATTTTGATCAAAAAGAAAAAAGACTGTGCATTGAAGAAAATTGGTGGGACCCAAGGGGGTGTTCCCAATGGATCCAGAACAATGTCCGTCAGATAAAGAACGACGCCTATTATAAGTAGTAGAACACGCGATGAACAGACTTGGGGTGCAGAACCCCTCAGAATCAAAAAAAGGTGGAGCTAACTAAAAGCGTGTCATCCAAATTCGGAAAAAAAAGGAAATAGTCAAGGGTCTAAAAAGAGGGGATGTTAGGGATGGATCTGAATGAGGGGGAACTTCGGCCGCAACAGCCTTGGAAGGGGAACGAATCCTAATCGAGAAAAGGGGCAAGGTCACATTAAACGGAGGGATGTTGAATAAAGAAAGTTTAGGACGTGCCGTATAAGTTGACAAAAAAGAGGAGCAAGAAGAAGGTGGCGCCTTCTTGGCCAAAAAAAGAAAAAGGTTAGGAGCGGGTGAGTTACAAAAAAAGGGTCAAAAAACTCCGTCGTCGTACTGCAAAAGGCCATGCGAAGAAAATGAGCCTCATTTCAACACATGAGGGGGCGGATCAATTTAGTCCAGACAAAACCGAGAAAAATTTGGAAATAAAAAACCAACAGCATAGTATGGCGAAGGAAAGTCATAGGTCTACAGGAGGAATCCAATGATCTCAATCAAGAACTAGGAACCGACCTAGACAAGGAGGAAAGGGGGAGCGTCAGAGGAGGTAAGGAGGTTGGAAAAAATTAAGTTGAAAGGTGGGAAGAACCCGGCAAACGGGAAGGAAATCTACAACTGAGGAAGGAGGAAACAAAGGGAACTCGAAATCTCTTCACCAGGAAACCGGTATAGGCCAAATACAAGGGGAGAGGGGGAGGGAGCGGAAAAGTAAGAGCAGCAATCATACTCCTCGGGAATGAAAAAGGGGGGGGGCATTGGAAAGGTACCCTTTATCAAAGAGGTCGTGGGAAGGCTCCCGTATCAAGTAAAAGAACTGTAATAATAGGAAAAAGTGACATCATTACTTAGGAACATAAAAGGGGGATGAGCGTGAAAGGACAACGGTCTCCACGTATAACCGAAGAGGGAGGGAGGTACCGGCAGGCACGGAGGGAACCAGGCTTGGTACGGGTGCTTGGCTTTCCTTCCGGGAGCGTTGGTGGTTGAGAAAGGGCGGTGTTCCTCAATCAGCGGAAAAAGAAGAGAAATCGGGGGTTCCCTCCTTTTGAGACAGAAAAGAGGGTCGAGAAACCTCTAGGTGAGTTCGGGGACACCTAGTGAATAACTATCGAGGACATAGCCTTCGAGAGGGGAACTTCGTGGCAGGAGGCGGATCTGCGCGAGGCCTGACATCCAATCAAAGGTGAAGGAAAGGGAGGAAGAAGGATGCAAGCCGCTTATAATACGGAGGACGCTAGATCATCTTGGTAAGAAACGATTCCTGCAGGAAAGTTGCAAGAGATTCTTTCAAATCGGAGAAGAAAAAAGCAACAACGGGGGATGGGGAAAATATGGAGGATTGAAAAACGAAAATTAGCTCCCAGGGACTGGAAATGAGGAGTGAGCGAAAAAAAGCAGAGAGATCTGCAGAAGGGTTAAATCAGAGGAACATCGATAAAAGAAGCGATGGCAAATCAAAGAAGAATCTTTGGAAGGGGAAGGCTCTCTCGCCTCATCCCAGACAAATCTTACCAGGGGAGACGTATGAGATTGATAACTGCGAGAGGGAAGGGGAGAGACTGGAGATTCAATCGGAGACGGCAGAATGGAGTCTTGCAAAAAAGCGGACCCAGAGTGAGACTCTATCTACGCCGGCCGCAAGGCGACAAACGAGCATAAAACCCCTACAGCAAAAGCAAAAAAAACGGCCTGGCACATTCAAAACCGAAAAAAAAACCCATTTTGAGAACGAGGCCGACCTCTGGTTGACCAAAGTTTCCAGTAGGGGGAGTATGTCTACGCCAAATGCGGCAAGTATCGCGGGGAATTGCTGGACAAAGAGCAGAGAACAAAGAAAGGGGGGAGGTTGAAGCAACGTCCAGGAAATGTTGCGAGATAAAGGGAAGGAAAATGCTCTATCAAACAAAAGAGGGGAAAGGGGGGGGAAAATCGAAAAGAAAACATGAAAAGGAGGATTGCTGGTGAAGGAGCGGAGCAAATACTAGGGCCGAATCCGAGACAAAAGGGAAGAGCTGAGAACTTTCCTAGTGGGGGGGGGAATCAAACGGGGCGGTGAGAAAAAAATTTCGGCATCTGAGGACTGAAACCATTGAGCTGAATCATTTTTTAGAGGAAAAAAGGAAAGCGAGGCTTCAGAAAGGCTGAAAGGAACCATGGGAGGTTACCTGAAGACAGAGACCTTCCTAGACGCGATCCAGGTGGGGGGTTGGGATGCTTTTCCGAATTAGGAGGGGGGGGTCAATGGTAGAAGCATCAGGGAGGAAAAGGTTGGGGGGACTTATCTGAAAGGGTTTGGTTTTGACATCAAGGGTTTGGCCTTTTGCGAAGACGCGTTAATCAAAGGAACAAAGAAAGGGGGGAAGACTCGCAATTCTTAGATGGCTCGGGAAAAAGGAGGGGCATCCCTGGCTTCTGACATGGGGGAGGGTGTACAAACAGACCAAACCGATGAGGACTGGAGCGACGAACGGGACTCATATCTTAAAAAAGGAAAAACTGTGGGTTACCGCGTATCAGACGCACTCCAAAATTAGGGTAATTTGTTCAAAATCTATATTGTTTTCATGATCCTCTTGGAAAGGTCCGATCTATATTCTCTAGGAGGGGGGAGTTATGGGTGAAGGAGTCCAAAGAATCGATAGGGTGGATCCATCTCTAAAGAAGAGTATGACGGAGGGAGACCGAGCGGGGGCGTACGAGCTGCAATCCTTTGGGATGGGGAAATGTCCAGCTTCGGTGGGGGGAGAGTCTGCACTTCAACTTACGGCCTTTGTCGCTATGAGAAGGACGGGAAGAGAAGCATGAGGGCGGACAGTGGTGTGGAGCATCCCTTAGGTTGGAACAAGGCAAGGGTGGATGCAACAAGTCCGGACAAGGGACTGCAGGCTTTTAGCCAATCAGGAAGGATCTCAGTGTTGGCGAGGAGGTGGAGAGGGAAGGGGGGGCGAGGTAACGCGGGAAACGCGGGGGTGGAAATGGGACGTTGTGAAAGCTTTGGGGAAGCAAGGGTGTTCGATTTCATGTGTTTCAAAAGAAAAAAAAAAACCGAAGGATTTCTAATGTCTTCCAAGAACGGCGGAGGGGGAAAACAGTCCGCATGGCCCGCAAATAGGGTAGGGGGGAAGCGGGGGAAAATGCTTGATAAGGGGATAAACCCGAGCCCCTCCCTTTGAGCAGAGACATCAGATGCTCAAGGAAGATTGGTGGCGATCTAAAAGAGACAGCCGCAAAGAAGGAAGAGGAGTCAAGCGTACATCACTCTGACTACAAATACGAAAAAGGGTATCAGCCAAGCGCAGAAAAAATTCCGAAAAAGGAAGAGCAAAAACAGCTTACAGGCGATTTCAGAGCCCGATAGTCATGCAAGAAATATAGATGGAATCGAAGTGTATTGGGGGGACTATTGTGGGAGGGAAAAAGAAAACGCCCAGAAAGAGCTAACAAGAGGAGAAGGGGAAAGGAAGCTGAGCAACTACCATAGGAAGAAGGCGAACTGCCAAAACAAACAGAAGGGGGGAAACAAGACGTACAGGAGGGGTCTTTTTTTAGGTTATTCATCCATAAACGAAGCAAGACAACACCTTCAAGACAAAAGACATTCATAATAGGAAAGGGTCCTAACGCACGTAAGTTCTTATTTTTTATGGGAAGAATAGGACGAGCCAGGAACGAGGAGAGGGAAGGGCGAAGGAAAAAGAAGAATAGGGAAACAACTGAGGTGGTGAAGCTCACGAGGGGACAACAGAATGAGAGGGAGGTGCAGTGCAAACCGCCGACTTTAAAGAGAGATAGAATGAATGGAAGAATCTCAGAAAAACAACGTATGGTAAAGGAAAAGGAAGGAAGAGGAGAAGGAAGGGACTTTATCGCGACGGGAAAAGGTAAGGATGAAATCTCTAAATAAAGGAGTTGTGGGCTCGAGGGAGGGGAAGTCGTCAGGGGAGGAAAAAAATCCGTGTTACAGATCTGTTTGGGGGGTTGGCAAGGGTACTAGGGAAGGGAAAAACGAAAGGGTGTAGTGTCGTTGCAAGGGAGGGAAAAAAAAAACAACATGAGAACTGGGGGTGATGCTTACATCCGGTCCAAGGGAAGGAAAATTGAGGGGGGGGATTGATGACTAACGACACAGAAAAAAAAGGGGACGACATGTGTTCACCTTTGTGGGAGAAAGTGGCAACTGGGGGCTCAAGAGGGCACATCACATGGAACCTATTCGGATTGTGGAAGAGGAAAAGACAAAAGGACAACGCCCAAGGCTGAAGCCAATGGGGGGCCAAAAGGGTATGGTCGAAGGAAAGAAATGGAAAGAAGGCGGAGGGGGGAGGGTCCCGATTGTCAGTTATGAGGCGGCGTTTGCGGATCAAATTCCGGTCTAGGCAAGACTCTGAAGAAGAGGGGAATAAGCTAATGATGGAAGTGGGGAAGGGGAAGCAACATAGGGGACGGCATGAGAAAAGAGAAAGGGGGAGCCAAAAGTGGCTAAGTCAGGAGAGAAGCAAGCAACGTCTTGCGAGCGCCTAACGATAGGTCTTATTCGGTGAACTGCAGGCAAAAAAAACGAGGTCCTTGCAGGAGACGTCGACAGATCCAGGGGTTGAATTCCTTCTGAACAAGGATCTAAACCAATCATGGGAAACAAAATTGGACCCAAATACAGTTCCAGAGGGGAAGCTATAACAGGCAAATCTAGCCTGAAGGGGAGACGCCAAAAACGTAAACTAGACCTTATGCGAAAAAAAAAAGGAGGGCCATCGGAAACTTTTCTACAAAAGATAGGTTAAAACGGAATTCGCAACAAGGAGAAAGTATAAAAAAAAAGACGCCAGGAATTATCCTTCTTTCGAAAAGAGGGGAAAAGGACCAGGCTAAGTCATTGAATTTGGCGGGAACCCTCGTGCATCCAAGTTCAAAAGGTAAGACAGACATCCTAAAAGGATGCCAGCAGCGGCTTAACTCCTCCCGGGAAAGGAAGGCATGGAGGGACAACAAAAAAAAAAAAAAAAAAAAAAAAAAAAAAAAACACAACCAAGGAAAATAAAAAAACACCAAAAAACCAAAAAAACACAGGGTGGTATGAGAAAGGGGTGACCTTCTACACCTCATGTTTCGACTATCTGATAGAAGGTTCCTTTAGTCAAGAAAAAGTCCGAGGAGGTTAAAATAGCAATGTTGTCTTCTTGAGGAATGAGTAAAGCGGTGATTAAAGGAACAGATCTGCAGGAGGACAGGGCAGACTCCATGAAAGGACGGCGGAGATTTACCCATTAGTCGACTCACAGGGAGCAAAGGGGGAAAATGCGGGCCGATCCCTTCTCCGCATGGGGGAGACGTAGAAAAAATGTGGACATCAAAGGGAAGTCTGGTACGCGACAGAAACCATGTGATAAACAAAACATAGAAGGGAATGTAAAAACAAAGCCGGATTACTCATGCTTATATAACAGGAGAGACACAAGAAAAGCGAGAACCTAACCACGCTTATTGAGAGGAGGCTAAGGTGAGGGTTAAAACTAAAAGGTGTTCAACTTGAAAGAAGACGGTGCAGACAAGGGTCCTATGGGAATGGAAGAAGTGATTCTAGAGGATGGAAAAGCCAAAGTGATAAAAAATAGGCAGGATAAAATTTCTCGTGTTAAGGCGATCAAATCATGAAAAGCCTCAGACAAAGATTTATTCCTATTGGGAGAGGGGGGGACCAAGGGGAGAAAAGGGGGAGGGTCAATTAATTGAGAAGCAGCAGGAGACAGGATCATCGAAAATTCATCGAGGCGCTGACAAGTGGATGGAAGTGAATCGTTTCCCATCAACGGCGCCCACTCACAACTTAGCCTCGATCGGAAAAAAGGGGACAGTTCGAGAGGAGGGGGAAACGGTGAGGGTTTCATTTTCTTTACCGACGGGCGAGGGACAAGAGGTGCAGATGGGGGAGAAGGGAGGGACGGCCTAATCAAAAAGGAACTCTGGGTGGTTTGGATTCAGAAAGAGGATTTCGAGCGGCGGAGAAAGGCGAAGGTAAGGTATCTAACGCGGCTTAAGATCGGGGGAAAAAAGATTTCATTATACACGGGCGACGTATGCGGCTAACTAAAGGTCAGCAAGGCAGGAACGGGATCGCGGGCTGAAGAAAGGGATAACAGGGAAAAAAGCAATCGCGAAATAATTGGCGGGGGTGAGAAAAAGAAGGGACCTCCAAAGCCATTCTGAGAAAAAGTTTCAAAGAGTCAAAAAACAAAGAAGGGATGGAAGGAATCGTTTCTAGGATCGTCTTGAACTTGGCTGGCGGAGAAAAAGCACACCGGATGAAACAGAGAAGCTCATAAGGATAGGAAAATAGATGGGAGCAGCCTCGAGGGAATCGGAAGACACTTTAACCGGGGGAGGTCAAATCGTGATGACGGGATCCTCCTCCTGGGGAAAACGATGTCTTTCCCATGTATCCGTAGGTCTATGTTAAACGTATCGTAGCCGGGAAAGGTTGGGGACGGGCTGCCAGAGAACTTTAGACTGCAAGAGTCTAGCCATCGCTGAGAGATTTCCCAAAAAAACTGAACCCACAGAGAGGTAGATTCGATCTAGTGCCTGGACGACCACATCCGAAGACCACGAATGAAGAGACCATCTCCGGCAAGGCAAGAAAGGTAAAAAGAAATTTAATGCCGAGAAAAGGGGCCAATTGTTTCAAACGCGCAGTGGAAGTATATAGGTGTGAGGAAGGGGATGGTGGAGGGATCTCATCACTTGATGGGGAGAAAGCCCTTCAAGGGGGAAAAAAAATCAAGGAAGTAAGATGACGAAACGTACAAAAATCTGAAGTGACATCTCCAATCCAAGCTGCTGGAGGAAATCTGGAGGGTATGGAAGGGGGGGGAAGAATTGATAACCGATACCAAATTAACATCTTCCACTGCAAATTTGGAAATCTCGAAAAGGGGACTAAAGACTCAAAAGAAGGGAGTGCAGCGTCCTACAAAAAAGGTCGCGACACGACAAGGTAAGGGGTCATGTCGGAAAGCTGGCTTCATAAGGGGCAACCTCTCCATGATGGGGAAATGACAGCGACTTTCCGGGAGGGAGGCAGACCCGTGTGAGTGGGGCGAGGGGGTTGAAGGGAAGTGGAGGTATAAACAAAGTGTTATAGAAGAAGGAAAGAGGAGTGGGAATGTGTCGAAGAGGACAGTCGGAAGTTTGGTTTTAGAAAAATGGGGGTGAGGGACGGAAAATCGTTGGTCGAAAATCAGGAGAACCCAACACCTGAAGCGCAATCGAGAAGGGCGAGGCGAAAGGGCCGTTGAGATCCAATACTACGATGGGGTGGAAAAAGTCCGTCTCGACAGGAAAAGGAATAATATTGGGAGAACGGAAGGGGAAGACGCATTTGAAAGAAAGTAGATCCGTCTTCATCGGGAGGCACCAAGGGCTGTAAAATAGACGAAACCTTGAGTTATTTGGGAAAACATTCGAGAATGTGAAAAGGGAACTCCCTTGAAAGGGGCCAGAGAGAAGCTAATTAGTGCAAAATTCGGGTCTCTGAATAATTCACTCACGAGGGGTATTGAGCGCAAGAGAGAAATAAACGGGCGTTATTACGACATGTCAGGGAAAAGACGAACGTCAAAAAAAAATACTGTGGTAGGGCTAGGATGCGCACCTGTCAAGCAGAGTGTGGAGCAAGAGGGTAACTTACAAGCAAGCAGAAAAAGGGGGGGGGAATCGCGAGGGGAGAGGGGAAAGAAGCGAAAGGGAAGGATGGATGGACGAATGTGAGGGGGTATCATTCTTGAACAACCTCTGGGGGACAAACAAGAGCGAAAGAGGGACGGAAAGTTCCTTCTTGAGAAAAAAGGGAGAAGTGGAAAAAAGACGCGTTGGCGAGGAATAGGTCGAGGAAGGCTGAGTATAGGCGCATGGTAACTCTGTGGCAAGGAGGGGGGACAAGTTTGAAAGACGTTTTGGAAGGTCCAGGGGTGGCGGGAGAAGGCAGGTAAGCAAGGAATTCAAAAAAACCGGAGCTTGCTAAGGTCTTTACAGGACTCGTCGTTGAACTGAGAACAGGAAGAGAGATCAAAATAGAGGGGGGAGGTCAATCTCAAAATCTTGGGATTAGGAGAAAGAAACAAGCGCAAAAGTCCGTGCGGGCAGAGAGCAGAATTATCACGAAAGACGGGGTGGACTAGCAGACCAACACAAGAGGAAGAGGGAGGGACCGAAAGATTGAAGGCAACGAGAGAAGAAAAATCCCCAAAAACTGATCCGAAACCTAGTTGCCACAACTGGACCAAAAAAAGCAGGAGAAATAGTAAATATTGGAAATGAGATTAACAAGCGAAAGAGAGACTTCTTCAGAGGATATATAGGGATCGCACTTGTCTGGGGTGATAGGGGGGGGGGGGGGATGATCACCAAGAACATATAGTGCGACACGCAAGAGGGGAAAATGGGCTAGTACGAACGAGAATAATACACATAAAGACCCCAAAAAAACAAGATTTGAAACAAACCCAAAAATAAAAAAGGGGACATGATTTTATTTTGTAGGGAGTAAAAACATAATCCCGAAAGACCTGACGAGGGAAAGGAGATGGATACATCAAAAGGACTCAATCACTCGTAAAGCTTGATGTGGTTGAGAGAGGAAGAACGGGAAGAGCGCGGGAGGAAAGGGGAAGGAAAAGCAACAGCCCAAAATCTTTAAAAAAGGAGGGGGTCCTGAAACCTTCAAGAATAGGTAAGAAAAACTCTGACAGATGGAAACATGCATGGCGATCTTCCACGAGGAGAGGACGGACTGTTCCCGAGGAGAGAAGAAATGGAAAGACTAGGGAAACAAACTTAGAGGAGGAATAGAGAGGGCCATTCATTTCGGTAGAGAGGGAAAAGGACGTGAATACTCCTCGAGAGGAAAGGGGAGGGGGAGAAGGGATGAGGGCAGGTAAGGGAGAAAAAGCAGGTTTACATCGTGGGCTGAAATTCTCGAAGTGGAAAAGGGGGGGACAGAAGGGATGAGTTCGGGCAAAGGGGGGAGCAAGAAAAGAAAGGAAGGGGGGGACGAGTAAAACTTTAATGCTTAACTAAAGTCGAATGAGTCTTGCGGGAGTTATGGAGGAAAAGAAAGACAACAGAAAAAAGAAGAACGCCATTTTTTTTTTTAACAGGGGGGTGGGGGGGGGGGGGGTCAAGCGCGTGTGGGACCTATTTCTCTGCTTCAGCAGAAGAAGTAAGTGTGGAGTCCCTAGGCTGGAGGGGGGGGGGAGACATAAAAAAAGAGAACAAAGGGAGAGAGCAGAGTATGGGCAAGGGAAAGAAAAGGGTAGTGGAGAGGTGAAGCCGGGACAAATGTCGCTGTACCTAGGTGAGGAAAGTTTTGGAGGGACGTCGTTGCCATCAAGGGGAAGGGGGCGGGATTGTAGGCGCGGGCCGGAAGGAAAAAGTCAGGGACAAATCACGGTGTATGTTTGTACTGAAGAGCGGGGGACAACAAAATTGCCTTCTAAAATTTTGCATCAAACCAACCACGCGGCCTGGTAGTGCGGTCTTAAGCAGAAGATGGGAGGAACGCCACGATATTGCCGGAGACTGTGAACGGTACCCCAACGAGAGGGGGGAAAAACCCTTCCAGACACTCCCGGGTGTGAATAGGAGGAACAGCAGAGAGTACACCCACGGACAGGAAGAAAGAGAGGGAACCAATGGGGGTCAAAAACCCCTCCAGGTGACAAGTAGGGTCCAAGAGGGGGGTAGAGTGGGCCAAAGCGACAAGAAGTCATAGACCAAAGAGAGACTAAAGACCTAGTGTTGCTAAAAACAAAAGAAGATCCTAACGAGACTAGGGGTGTGTGCCTCCCAGAAGGGGGGGACATAGG
>Ga0179593_1538548_pt1 | contig 11534 bp, 10 predicted proteins | sample CZODoug2_1_08_16_FD_185931 | JGI IMG/M metagenome (GOLD analysis project Ga0179593, IMG submission 185931) | Vadose zone soil fungal communities from Angelo Coast Range Reserve, California, USA - CZODoug2_1_08_16fungal (PacBio error correction) | ecosystem: Environmental > Terrestrial > Soil >...
CGAGGAAGGGAAAACTAGCCCTAACTATTGAAAGGCGGGGGCGGAGGGGGGGGGGAAAAAAAGAGGAGTGCCTCGGGTCAAAGACAGGAGACCATCAACCACGAAAAAAAAACCAGAAGTGGGTGTTGGTCACTGAGGGGCGAAAAACTTATTTTGACACCGGGGAGGGGGGGGGAAAAACGGCAATCGGTTTGAAGGAGAGAAAGAATTCCGCTCGGAAGCAAACGGAGGGGTAAAAACGAAGGAGGAGAAACCTGTCTCGGGTTCAGGGGGGAACTTATTGGAGGACGTCCGAGCCAAAGGGAAAGAAAGGGTAATCCAGACGTCAAAAGAAAGCTCAGAAGGAGGGGACCACTTAGGAAAAAAAAAAGATTCCAGCATTCGAAAAAGCTAATGTCGAACAACAAGAAAACGAAGTCGAACTTTCGTCGATATGGAAAGGAGGGAAAAGGGGGAGGAGTACCTCGGAGAGGGGGCAATGCTTTCGCGATGCTGAAAAAAAAAATAGAGCGAAAGGACGCGGGTTTGAGACTAGGCGTAACCATACGCGGTTGCAACGGGGGGGGGACATAGGGGGGGAGAGCTGACTACTCGAAAGGGCTTTTTTCAGGGAAAGGGTCGAGCAAAAGGTCAAGGGAAAGAACGCAAATTGCTCGGCAGGGGGGGTTCAAAAGAAGGAAGGAACATTAAGAAAACAACAGACTTATTATTTTAAGGGAGAGGGTGTGTTTGTTGGGCGACATCAACTCCTCGAGCAAATACCGAAAAAAATCCGGAGGGAAAAAAAATGATGTTTTCTACATCTATCCACGAGGGCCCGAGATTGGCGGGAGGAGGGACTGAGGAAGCAATAGCCGTTCAGGCAGAAAGCGGGTAGGGAATTGACGCTAGACTCCAAAAAACGACGTACAGGGGGGCCGCTAGGAGGATGGGTCGCATCAGAGAAGATTATGGTCCCAGACAATGATCTTTCAAGGAAGGATAATATCTACGAAGTCGAATTGACGGGAATGGAGAAGGGAAAACTTGGGCAATCAGGGGGGTTTTTAAGACCACTAAGAGGAGAATGAATGTTCTCATAGAGAGGTCTCTGAAATAGAAATTCTTCAGATTGATCGACCGTCCAAGGAAGATAGGGGAAAAGAAAAAAAAAAAATTCGATTGTCGAATTAGGGTACCGCGAAAGGGAAACCAGCTGCTTGAGCGGAGGGGCAAAAGAATGACAACCACGGTTTGCGTTGGAAAAGATGGTCACAAGTTCTCTACGCTGTGAACCCTAGGGTGTTCCGAGGGGGGGGGGGGGGGGGGAAAGGCTCGGAGGACAATTAAGAGAAAAGAGAGGGGTTCTAACCCAATACCCTCCGCCCTCAACAAGGGGGGATAGGTGTAGTTCGCGGGAGGGAGGCGCTTTTGAAAGGGGGATGAAAGATACTAGGATGTCCGAGGGAAAACATGAAAGAGAGAAGAAAATCGAGATGGACCGAGACCGGCGCACAACCGCAAGATCAGGCAGTAATCCGAAATTCCAGGGAAAATCTCAAGAAAGGCGGTTTCAGCAATTAATCCGCCATGGCGAAAACAAGAAAGAAGAGAAGTGAAGGTTTTAGACGGAAGGGAGATTGGTGAGATGACTGAAGAGGCGGAATCCCGGCCCACCGGACATAAAAGTGGTCTAGGAAAGAACCAGTGGGAAGGGTACAAAGGAAACTTACCGTGGAAGGGTCCGACAGCTAAGGAACCACAGACCATCGCGGGAAAAACGCGTCCAGGCTGGGGTTCCTCTTTAGGCAACGGAGCGAGGAGTTCGATCACGGGGGGAGGGGGGCCACCGTCCCTCGTCACGGAGGGGGGTGAATGTTCTTCAAACTGCAGGGACCACGATGCCTGCGTGAGGAAGGACAAACAATCAGAAGCCGAGGGGGAAAAAAACCCAGTGTCGCAGGTCTTCATTTCAGAAAGGGAAAAAAAAGTGGTCAAGGGGAAGAAGAGGGAATGGGACGCTTTTACCACAACTAGGAAAAGGAATTCCTGGGGAAGGGTTGCCTGATCTAACGGGAGAAATGGAGAGTTCCCGCCCTGATCGATCGGCGGGGGGGGGAACCAAATAGGGGGTAGGGGGGAAAGAACGAACGTTTGAAACAACGGGACTACGGAGTAAATCCCAGTTGCAGCCTATCGTTTCGCAAAAAACACTCAACCTATTGGGCGCGAAAAGGGGGGGGGGAAAAAATGGGGGGAGATAGAATGCCACTCCCTCACGAGGGGGAGGCACTGACCTGTTAGTGAGAGGGGGAGTGGGAGGAAAGCAGGAAATGAGGAGACGTAGAATCTTACGCTGTCGTTAGGAAAGAAAGTCCAAAGAGGGCTGTGTTCTCTGGGAGTGGAAGTCCACCGTTCGATTGCGAGAAAATCTAGCGGGAGTGAAGGCAAAAAGGGACACCGACACGGAAATAGGAAGGTAGGACAAAATAGGGGCGAGGCAGCATCCTTAGTATCCGGTTTGCAATCTCCCTGGGAGAGGGAGAGAAGTGCAGATGACTACGCGCCTGGACCGTAAGGCAATGGCGATCGGGTGGGAGAGGCCAGGGGGAAGGGAAAAAGGAAAAGGAGGGCGCGGGATGGTGTTACCAAAGGGAGAATGTTTGTGGAAGGGGGGCAAAGAGGGAGGAGCACGGATTGGGGGGTAGGGATCGGCAGGACAAACTTGCTGGAACGGGTAAAAAAGGAGATGGGCGAAAGGCAGGATTATTGGACCTAGGCCCTGTACTGAGTGAACTGTGTAAGAAGGGGTTTTCATGGGGGGGAAGGCCATGGAGAAGACTCAGAGCTGGGAAGCAGTCCGCGGAGGGAAATGGTTTTGGGGACTCGTGATCGAAGAAAAAAGGAGCCACGCCCTGCTGCGTTTCCGGGGATGGAGAAAAGGGGGTGACTCGCGGAGAATAGAGCAAACAATCCGACTTTAGTCCTAATGGGGGATTGAACGGGGGATGCTCTGGCTTTGTGAGGGGCTCCGTTGATCGGCGTTGAGGAAAAAAGGCGCGCTAATCTTACCGGAGATAGGAATCGGGCAACCCTACAGTGGAAAAGGTGTCCGTGAGTTCAAGAAAGAAGGGATCGGGTTGGCGGTCCGGGGTAAAAAAAAAAAATGGTCCTAAATGCTCTACAGAAATAAGTCCTCATTCATGGAGGGAAAGTCTTTTGGGGGGAGAGGGGGGCTCTACTTATCTGAAGAAAAGAATGTGACACGAAAACAAAAAAGGGAAGGGACTGTCCTCCACTCGCGTTGGGCAAGGGAAAAGCTTCCACTTCTTTTTAGCAAGGGTATAACGCTTCTTCTTCCGGAAAAGGGGGAACGTATGGTAGGGGGAAAAAAAAACCGACGGGAAATTGAGCAGGAGGTCTCGGGGATCTCAAAAAAAACGGGATTCTTCAACTCTATAGAAAGAAAAAAGGGAAAACAAAATGATCAAGTGAGCAAACACGATAACAAACCGGCAACAAGTGGGGAAATCAAGAAGAAACGGCTTCACAATCATGGTCAGGGAAAAGGGGAAGGACACGAGGGGCCAAAGATTTGAGAAAGGGGGAGGCGGCGCAGTGGATTCGGGAAACTTACGAGGGAGGAAAAAGGAAAAAACTGGGATCGCAGCGTGCCGAGAAAGACCGAATACTGGGAAGGTAGGGAGAAAAAAAAGTCAAGGAAAGGGGGAAAAACAACGAAGAACACAAAAAAAAAAGTTTGAGTTCTCGAAGGAAACGTGACATTTCGGGGGAAAAAAAGAAGAATCCGAGAATGGGTGGGGAAGGGAAGAAGAGAAGCGTAGAAAACGCTCGAGTCAACCGTCGATTAAAAGCCAGATCGAGAAATCGTGAAAATTAGGGAGAATGGGGAAGAAAGAAGGGATTGTAATTAGGCGGGCTCTCTGCGATCAAGCCCAAAAAGAAAAGAGGATGGTTCAGAGTAGAAGACGTGAAAATTCCAAAAACGGGGAAAAAGAGGAGATAGGCTCTTTGAATCAAAAAGGGTGCCGTAGGGGTTCTGAGATAGCATGTTCTCTGAGACAAGTGAAAAAAACGACACGGGAAAAGGAAAGGAGAAAAAAATAATAGTTAACAAGGGGGGAAATTGAGTGCCCCCCATCGCCGAACCCGAGAGTAAAAAAACAGTACTGTTAGGCCAAGGCCGAGAAAGAATCGCTTCAAGAAAAGAAGAAAACAACATCCTATCTCAGGGGAGCAAGAAAGAGACGAATTGGAAAGAAGTGCAAACCGTAAGTAGCAAAAATCGAACATTGCTTTAATTCAGAGGCGGAAAAGGAGAGAATTGCTAGAGGAAGTAAGACCAAGATAAGTAGAAAAAAAGAAGGCGCCTGTGGCCCTCCAAACCTACTCCTGATTCAGAATGTGAAGGGGGAGGTTCGGGGGCGTTTCTTCCTTGGGGAAACCGAAAAGCTTGGAATATCACAGAAAAATGACACGGTGAAAAACGAGCCACATATCAGCCACGCCGAGGAAGAACTGAAAAAGGAAAAAGTAGGAAAATCTCTAACCCCACAAAGAACGGATCTCCTCATGCAGAACTCCACAAGGAAATAAGGGTCAGTGGCGTAAACTTAAGGGAAATCGGGGAGAAAAAAAAAAATTGATCCGAAAATTGTGGGAAAAAGCTCCGATTGCGCCAATAGTTAGTGGGGGGGGCGAAGATAGGCAGTTTTTAAATATTGGGGACGAAAACATCTCTCCAACGTTTCCGCGCGGAAGGAGAGAAGAAAAAGATCATCGATCAAAACGATCCAAGCCTGCCAGGGGAAAGCAACCAAGGAAAAGCAGAAGTGAGTTGTTTGCAAAGCAGGAAAGCCTCGAAAAAAAGAGGGAAACTTAAAAGGAAGAAAGCAACCCTAGGGTTTGGCGGTGAAAGCGGGCCGGACTGGGGAACTGGAAGGGATCGTCGATCCGCAGAGAACAGACAAAGAATTCAAAAAGGCAACGTGACGCGGGGACACTGAAAAGGAAGCAAGTGAATAAACCAGGAAAGACACGGGAATCCGCGTGGCGGGACGGGACGGGGTTCTGGAGAGAGAGGGTCCGGGCTGGCGCCTTAGCGGTGGAGGCCTAGTCATGAAAGATCAACGGTCATATGAAAAACCAAACTCACAAATTGAGAAGGGGGGGAAAAAGAGAAAAAAGGCATAACTATCAATCTCGGCGTCATACAGCCGAGAATCGGCCTAGGGTTGTTTTTCGAAAAAAAAAGAGTGATACTGCCTTCCCATAGGAGGGGGCAGAGGGATAGCGAATCTTTCTCGGGCGGTCCCATGTGGTGTGAGAAAGGGGCTCGAAGGAGGAAATGAGTGTTATCTCTCTCATCAAGAAGAGGAAAAAAAGGCGCAGCTTGAAAACCAGAGGAGAAGCGAAGGCCAGAAGGACAAACGGGAGTTTCTCAAAGGAAAAAAATATTGTTCTTGATGGCGAGGGGGGGGAGGAGAAACACCGAGATCGGAAAAGAAATGAATGGTTTGAAATAAAGGGAAGGAAAAAACCAGCAACTCGTCCCAACCAAGATTGGGACACAGGCGGAGACGGAGTTTTACACCGGGAGGTAACGGGCAAAAGGAAGAGGGGGGGGGAGCAAACTACGGGGAGCCATCGTTCCTGCAGTTCAGGAAAAAAAGAAAAACACGAATGGGAGAGGGAGGATGGTATGAAAAAGGAAGTGGGAATAAGTGGGAAGAGGGAGGGGGCAAAGAGACACAGAAAAGTCGCGCCCTCATTCGCTAAGGGAAAAGCTCGGCGGGGGGGAGGCACTCTTGAAACTTGTCATGTATACATCAAGAAATTACTAAGTCCGTACGAGATTGGGAGGCCTTCTTGGGGGGAGTCTCGTCGGAGGGAAAAGAAAGTCTGTAGTCTGCTAGACATCATCAGCGGGACGCCAACCTCAAGTAGGGAGTTTAAAAAAGGGGGTTTATACGAGATTCACCAATACCTGATCGGGGGGCAGAGGGTCGCTTATAGGACCTCAAAAGAGATCTCTTGGTTGGAAAAATCCAAGAGATTTTAAAAGAAAGCAGCAGGTCAAGACGTAAGCAAGGTTGATACGAGGCAGGGGGAACCCTCTGAAGCAAAGGGCAATCAAAAAACAAGACAAAACAGGATAAATATATACGGATCTTGCAACCTTTCAGAAACGCTCGTGCCGAGGAGAAGTCCTAGAAAAAGTAGGAAAATGATTGACTTCACGACGAGACACCGAAAGAATGTCAGAGGTCCGATAGCCAATAGAGGGAAACCAGTTCAACCAGGTATGTATTGACGCTAGGACTCAACGAAAGTCAGGTGGGCGAAATATGCTTTGGGCGTCGCTAAAGAATTATGGAAAGAGAAAGCGAAAGATCGGTCCGCCGGTCAAATAAAGGCGAAGTCGCACGTCGTTCGACATGGCAATGGCGTACTAGGGGGGGGGGACTAAAAATAAACAGGCTAATAAGGGTAGGCTCCAGCTCTCAAGGAAGTGAGCGGGGACCTATGAGGACCTTTCTTCCCTTTGGAAGTCGGATCACAGAAGAACCTAATCTCCTTTCACCTAAAAGGGATTACGGATGCTGGGGGGGGGGGAGCAAAACTTGCGGGAAAGACGCTGGCTCCGTAGGCGATAAGGGACATAATAAGGTACGGAAAAAAGCCGGTGGGCAAGTTCGCTACGAAGTACACTTAGTTGGTCGAGTGGGGGTTGGCCTTCTAAGAGGGTACCGCAGCGAAAAAAAGAGGGGGGGTTCAAAGTCCCAAAAACCGAAATCAAAGCAATAAGGTGGATGAGAAATCAAAGCTCTCGAAGGGGGAGGATTCAGTCAGCTAGGTACCTCTTGCAAAAAAATAGCAGCAGATTACGATAAAATCTCAACGGAAAAAAAGGTTTAGCACACAGAGGGAAAGAGTGGTCGAGGGAGAAAATCTATATATTCTCCTGTAAAGAGGGCAAATTCACGGCGCAGCGTTCGTAGGCGCCGACGCTTCTCTAAAAATATTGAGAACCCCCTCCCAGTCGAAAAACCGCTGTGGGTAGGTTCTTACAGGAAGTTCACGAAGGTGATAGTTCTGCCGATAAGCATAACACCCCCCAAGGTAGCAATCGGGCGTTCCGACTGACAAAAGGGAGGGTGGACATGGCAGGGGAAGACAAGAAATGTCTCCACCAAAAAAGCGCGCACCGCGCCATGACTGCCCGTCCACTAAGGTTCCAGCGAGGAGGAATCCGGGAAATCAAAAAAAAATGCCAGGACGGCACTCGCGTCACGTGAGGGAGAAGTGTTAAGGGTTCTTCCAACGATGCACTTTGCCAAAAAGATGACTGTTGGATCGAGCGAAAGAACAAGCCGAACATAAAGGAAAAGACTGGAAAAAAGAAAAAAACAGTGGACTTAGGAATTGAATCAAGTGCAGAAGTGGTTTCCCCGGAAGAGAGATGATGCGATGAAACCAATTCAGAATTCCGGGGGCAGTGCCTGCTCTCCACCTGAAAGGGGGAGACACTATATCGAGGAAAAGGGAGCGCTTCGCGAAGGCCTAAGCTGGAGTGATCTCTGGGTGGGAAAGAAGATCCGGGTCAAAAAAATGAAGAGAATGTTCAGACAAACCTCAACAAGGGAAACGCGAGTTAAATGATGCAGGGGGGGGTTAAGAATTTTTCCCCCCGTTTAGGAGGGAAAGGACCACGTTAGTGGGAGGAGAAAGGAAGTAAGAGTGGCGAAGGTCGGCTTTTGGGGGAGATAATACGGACTGTCTGGGAGAGGCCGACAGTCCAAAAGTGGGGCGATGTTGCTCACGTGGAAAGGGGGAAAAGACCCGATGGGGGGGCGGATAGGCTTTTCGTCGATTAAAGCAAAAAAGCCGAACCACCGGAAGATCACCGCTGAATTGGGAAAAGACAAAGAGGGGGGGGGGGGAAATGACCAACAAAGGGGAGGGGGTGTGATATGCCTTTGGGTCTCAACTCGCCAAAGGGGATTGACTCCAGCTCAAGAAGGGAAACGGGAAATTTGCGATCTGTGAGAAATGAAAAGCGGGGCAGTCCTGAAGGTAAAGGTAGGGGTAGTAATGCGATCGTATTTGGCTGCATCCTAGTGAAAGGAGGAAAACTGTTCAAGGTTACGGATCGGCGGTCCTACGACTCGGTCGAATGGGGGTTACAAGGGGGGAAATCCATGACTATTTATTTCGATCGCGGGGGGAAGGGGTCGGGAAACTGTGGTCTTCTTCAAAGGTTTTTTTGATAGCTACCAGAGCTAACTAACAAGACATTACACGACGCAGAAGAGCCAGGTTACTTTGCCATCGGGGGGTGTTTGAGACAAGCGAGGACGACGAGACTGAAAACCCCATAAGGATGACCTGTTTCCTGGCCTTGGGAAGAAGGAAGAAAAACGAGAAAGTCAGCCGAAATCGACCGTGACCAAGGGGCGACTAATGGCGCGATTTATCTCGCTCTTGCTGGTGCGTATCCTCTTGATCAGGGGAGCGTGGATTTCCGCGCGAAGGGAGAGGAGGGGCAGGAGCGAAGGAGACTGAAAACGACATGGTGGGGGGCCGTCGAGCGAAAAAAAAGTCTTTGGGGTTAAAAGTGGTCCTGAAAAACTGGGATTGCTAATCTAAAGAGTTATGAAGGTCTTAATTAGGGGACCGCTTTTCGAGGGGAAAGGACTGAAAATAAATGGTAATAGGGCGCAAATGCGACGTGGAAAGAGTCTAAGAGAGAGTGTTCGGTGGAAAATTGAAAGAGAAACTTAAACAGATGGGCAGTTATGATCGTCTTCAGGTGAAAGGTATTTTGCCGAGAATCTTCTGGTAGGGGGACGCTGAGATGATTTCCGGGGAATTACCAAAAAAAAGTAGGGGAGGGGGAAAGGAGAGAAGAACCTGAGAAACGTGATCAATTGAACAGAAAATTCAAAGGAAAAAAGGACGCAAGCGCTTCAAAATGGGAGGGGGGAAGGGGCAGGTTGAGACCCGGGGGGGACCGCTTAAAAAACGCGAGGAAAGGGACAGTCGCATTTGGGGACGTTAAACGGCATCGTAGATCAAGCTGGTTGAACTTCCTCCGCCGAAAAAATGAAACATTCTTCTGTCGAGCAAAGGGGGAGAAAAAAGGGGTTTACAAACCGAATAAAACGTTCCGTTGGGGGAAGAGAAGGAAGTTAAGGGCGGGGGGGGGGCAGATAATAGCTAGATGGCCAGCTCGCGCCGCCGGAAAATAAAATGAAGGGGGGAGACGAAAAACGATGAAAAAACTGGGTTCCCGAAGTAGAGACGTTAAGAATTGTAGTTGGTTCCTGCGAGAGGGAATCGAGTAAAAGAGAAAGAAGGGTAGAAGAAGGGTAGTGCAGAGTAAGGGGAGGTACAGAGGGGGGAAGTCCAAAAACGATGGCCGCCCCGAGAGATGGCAGTCAGCTCCTTGGCGGAGCCGGGACGCTAGACCATAGATTACCAGGGGAAAAAGAAGAAAAAGGAAAGGGTAGATAGGGATTGAAAAAATTACTCTTGTCCCCGGTAAACCCCATGCTAGACCGATCAAAGTCGGCCAAGGCCATCAGGGAAAAATGCCTAGTGCGAACAACGCAGGGAAGAGCAAAACAGAAAGAGGGCCAGGGCTCAATATCCCACTTTATCCGCGAAAACATGACCAGCGACGGAAAGCTGACGGGAGGCTCCACAAGTAGGTCCCTTGCCGGCGGTCAGGGGGAGTCACACTAAATCGGGGAAAGGGTGGCGAGAGGGGCGAAGGGATAGCAAAGGAAGATCCACAACCCTAGAAGGGTTGCCTCAAAAGGGGGGGAGGATAGAAAAACGTACTTCATGCAAGCGTTTCGGTGTGGATAGCTTTAGACTTTGCCAAGAAAAGGGAGGGGCCCAAGACAACCGGAAAAAGAAAGAAAAAGAAAAAGGAAACCCCGCTGTGGGGACCATGCTCGAAGGGAGTCAACGTAAAGAGAGAGGGGGGATGCACCAAAGGAAACGAATCGCCCATGCGGAACCCCAGCGAAGGATCACTAACTGCGGGAAGATTTCTCCCTACGCGGGGAAACGCTGGAAAACAGGGTCTCAGAAAAGGGGGTAGCGCCCGTTCAGCGTGGAGGGGGCGACAACAGGGGAAATCGGGCGAGTAGGAAAAGCACAACGTTTACGGCAAAGAGGCCGAACGTCAGAATGGGGGGCGCGATCAAGAAAATTAGCAAAAGGAAAAGGGGACACAAGGAAACGGCAGACTGTACGAGTGTTTGGTTTCAAATCAAAGGGGGACAAGGCCTAGGGGAACGGAAACGGATACTTTCTTACGAAAAAGAGTTGGGCAGGTGGAAGAGGGGCCACTCGGAATATTGCTGGCTGTCTTGGTAAGGCCTCGACCAAAAATGGCAAAACAAGCAGGCAGTGCATCGTTGAAGAGGAAAGGACGTAAGGACGCGAGGGGAGACTGGATTCCACCCCGGGATACTCCTCGTCTGGTCGAAATTTAAACAGAATTGGACTCGGGGGGGGCGAGAGGGTCCCTGAGGGGGGGAGGAGGTCGGGGCCGGACGAAATAAGAGTATGAAACAACTGGTCGAGTCAGGGTTGAAGGGGGGGTTGGGACCAGGAGACAGAACTATCAATCGTGAAAGCTGAGAAATCCGGGGGAGAAGCGGGCTTCTTCACTTTGGTTTTTCTCCAGAGTCTAACTACTAGTCCAAACACAAGGGAGTGGCGTTCGAGGAGAGGACGCGCAGAATGGTATGGTCTGGTGTGCGCCATGGGATCGCATCTCTGCTAGGTTTTATCGTCAGGGAGGAACATTCATAACAGCCTGGGGTCAAGAGGGGGACCTAGAGGCCCCGAATTTAAAAGGGGGAAAAAAAAGAGGGTTCCGAATAGAAAGTCACGAGGACTTTCTTTATGGCGGGGGGTGCGAACACACGAAGTCTCTAAGGTGGGTCAAAAAGTTAGCCATCAAAAGAAGGGAAGCCCCTCCTGGCTAAGTCGAGCAAGAACAGGTTCCACCGCTTGGGGGGAAGAAAAGTTATTCTTTTTAAGGGGAGAAATCTCCCGGTTAAGCCAGCGGCTTTGAAACCCCATGGAAAACGCATTCGAAATATGAAATTATATTAGAGTAAAACTGGGAGCAAAGGAAGGGGGAGAAGAAATATCGGGGAGAGCACATCGGCGCGCCATAAGCCAGCGGCGAGTATTTATGCCCACAAGGTTCAAAGAAGTCAAAAAATCAACTAAGTCGACTGTTCGGATGGGGATCCGGCGAGTAGAGAGGGGACAGAGTCTTTAGGAGGGGGGGGCGACAAAAATCCGCGCTCCCCGCCCGTCGGGGTTTTAGACTCGATAAAGCCTCGCTGGGAACGAAACAGTGGAATCTCTTTCTGCTCGACAGACCACAAAGCTCTGGTTTTCCGAAGAAGAAGACACAGAAAAAAAAAGGCCGGGTCCAGACCGGACTCGCCGAAAAGTGGGGGGGCCGACTGAATGTCGCAAAAAAACGCTGGAAGAGCGAAAAC
>Ga0179593_1565439_pt1 | contig 11534 bp, 20 predicted proteins | sample CZODoug2_1_08_16_FD_185931 | JGI IMG/M metagenome (GOLD analysis project Ga0179593, IMG submission 185931) | Vadose zone soil fungal communities from Angelo Coast Range Reserve, California, USA - CZODoug2_1_08_16fungal (PacBio error correction) | ecosystem: Environmental > Terrestrial > Soil >...
GGGAAAGTCTCCGAGGCGGTACCGGGAAAAAAAAAGAAAAAAAAAAAGTAAAATCGCGCAGCAAAAAATAACGAACGGGGGAAGAAAAAAGGAGGGAAGACAACACGAGGGCAAGTTATCTTACTTTTTTTCCCCTCTCTTTTATTTGGAAAGGAAGGGGAGGGAGAGAATGTAGCACACTCGGGAGAGGGAAAGAAAGAGGAAAAAAGGAACCTTTCCATCACCTCTCTTATACAATCTGGTTTCTTGCACTGGTGAAAGAAAAAAGAAAGTCTAAGGCAGCGTCACACAACCCAAAAAAAGAGGAAGGAGAGGGGTCGGAATCGCCTGTCCGCTTTCCAGCCCAAGGCTTACCGAACTATACTAACAAAAAGGGGAAAAAAAAAGAAAAAAAGGAACAAGCCCTGAAAAGTGCGGCACAACGGGGGACAGGGAGAAAAAAGAAAAAAGAGAATAAGTCCATAGGCTGACTTTTTCATTACTTCAATTCTTTCTCTTTCAACATCTCAAGTAAAAAGGGAGAAAGAAGAAGGTTTCAAGAAAGAAAAAAGGGAGAGGGGAGGGGGAGGAAAAAAGAAAGAAGAAAATCCGAATTGGTCGTTCATCTCAGTTTTCCAGATGGCGAGGGAACAGTAGGGGGAAAAAGAGAAAAGGAAGGAAAAACCAGGAGAGCAGAGGAGAGGGGAGACAAAAAAGAAAAAAAAAGAGTAAGGGAGAAGGTGTGCAGCGAGCCGGGCGGCCTCCCAACAAGTAAACTCTCAAAGAAAAGAGGAAAAAGAAAAAGCGTGAAGACAGCTTGATATAGCAGGAAAAAAGGCAGGAAACAGGGGGGAAGAAAAAAAAGTAGCTTTGCCATACCAATTGGAATCGGGAAGGGGGGGGAAAAAAATTAGAAGGAGAACGGCAAGACGAAGAGAGAGAGAAAAGGAAAGAAGGGAAGTCATGAAAATGCCAAAGAAGACAAGAGCTTCGTGAATAAACCAAGGAAAAAAAGAAAAGGTGGACGGACAGACTAAGCGAAATTCGAAGTTCAGCCTTACGGTCGGCCGGTTAGGGAGATAAAAAAAAAAGAAAAAATGAATAAAGGGCGCTGGGCGTGGGAGGGGAGGGGGGGGGGAGGAAAAAAAAAAAGGGAAAGAAGGGAAGGACCATTGCAAATTGGTAGATTCTATCGCTTCCGTTTTGAGGGAGAGACCAGGTGCCAGGAGGAAAAAAAAAGAGAAAAACTGGATTGTAGTTCGGAAATAAACCAGGGAGATGGGAGGGGAAGAGGGAGCGATGAAACTTCTTCCTTTCCTGAGCTGCAAGATGTGGGTCACATCGGGGAGAAAGGGGGGAAGAAATGAGGAAAGAATATTGCTACAGAGTGAGAAGGGAGGAAGGAGGACAGGTTCTGCGCACCTTCATCGATCACTGGTTATACAGCGAGAAACAAAAGGGAAGGGGGGAAAGGGGTCCAAGAAGGGATGGCAGCGAAAGCGAGAAAGAAAGAAAAAGGCACGCCTCGCTCGTGCTGGTCCCCTTACATGGGCGGGGAAAAAGAAAAGATCGCAAGGAAGCGATAGGGCATATGCCCGGGTGGGGGGACGAGGAAGAAAAAAAGAGCGTAAAAGGGAAAAAGAAAAATCGCGTTGACCCACAGTCAGATACCTTGCCAAGCGTGGGGGAAGGGGGGAAAAAAAAAAAAAAAAAAAACCCCACCAAAACGAAAAAGGATGGGTGGGGGTAACAATGTGTGGTTTTCCCGGGCGGAATCATCCGAGGAAAGGGGAAAAAAAGCAGGAAAAGCCCGAAAAAAAGAAGATTGTCTAACGGATGGAAAGCAGAGGGAACTGAGGGGAAAGGAGGGAGAAGGGGGGAAATCATCGTGTGTTGAACTACCCCATCCCATTGAGCCTTAGCAACTTCGACATGGGGGAGAAAAAAAGGGGAAGAAGAAAAACATCTTGGAGGGGAACTCAGGGCTGTTGGCAGGGGCGGTAGGAAACAAGGGAAAAAAAACAATGAAAAAGAAAGGCCCGGTGTATCATTTTCTGTTCTGTGGACATTGTTATTCGTGCCAAAAAGGGAAGAGCGAGGGGAGAAAGAACTTAGAGAGGTTCGTGGAACGAAGAAACATGGAACACAAAAAAAGAAGGGGGCAGGAGGAGGGGACGGAGAACGCCCCTCTCCCTATCTGCGATCCCTGCCACCCCCCCTGGTGGAACCATCTAAAAAAAAAGAAAGGTAAGAGGCACGGGGGAGGGACCGCTCCAATAGTCAGGGAGGGGGAGAGAAGGAGGAAAAACACAAGGATTAGTTCAAACTCCTCGAACTCGTATCGAGAATTCCGCCAAGTGTGGAGAGGAAGGAAGAGACACTCGAGGAGGGCTCGGAGGAAGAAGAAAAAGGACCAAGGAAAGGCCATCATATTATTCCTGCCGTGAAACACCCGCACTGGTAAAAGAGAGCAAGAAAAAGAGGAGGACAATTAAGTCCCACTCCTCTGTCAAGTGTATCTGACTGTGGTTCCAAAAAGAAAGAGGTAGTGTGGCGTGGGAGATTTACTTTTAGAGGGAAGGGGGGGGAAGGGGGGGAAAGAAAGATGGGTTCGAATTTCCCGATTCGAACACAGAGGAGGAAAGAGGGGCTTGCCAAAGCAAAAGTGAAAGGAAGGAAACAAGAAAGGGGAAAAGAAGAAAGAGGGAAAGGGGACGAGGGAAGCCCCCAATGCTGACATAAACTTCTCCCCCGCCATCGGCCCAACCACAAAGTAAGGAAAAGGGAAAAAAAGATAAGTAAAAGGTGCCGGCAGAAAAAGGGGGGGGAAAAGAAAGAAGAGAAATAGAGCAATCTCTGTACTTTTCATTAAGAGGCAATGAGAAAGAAAAAAGGGGGGGAGAAAAAACCAAGCGCTCAGCCCGGAGAAAAGGGGAGAAAAAAAAAAAGGGAAAAAGGGGGGGGGAGGGGAACCTAAAATCCGCAATCCGCCCTTGGTCGTTATCCAGGGGGAAGGGGGAGGAGGAAAAAAGAGAACTAAAACCAGCAAGAGCAGGGAGAGAAAAGGAATGAGGGAAAAGGAAGGGAAGGAGGGAAGGCAGTGCCATCCAAACATTCCTCCTCCCTCCCAGCGCAAGGGAGGGAAAGAAGGAAAGAAAAAGGGGGGTCCCAATATGATATATCCGAACACGGGCAAGACAGAGAGGGGAAAAAAGGGTTAGCTGGGTGTCCCAGACCAAATTATATCGTGTTTTGTGTATACGGACACGCTCTGGGAGAGAAAAAAGCGGGAAATCTCAACCCCAACAACTGATTAGTATTAAAATAGAGAGAGATGGAAAGGGAAAAAAAGGAGGTGGCCCAGCCCGTCAAATACAAGAGCTTTCGTTACTAACCAACGGCAAGAGAAGAAGGGGGGTGGGAAGCGCGCTAAATTCGAAGTTAAAGCCTGAAAGGGGGAAAAAGGGGAAAAAGAGGGAAAAAGTGCACCTTGCCCGAATTCTGTGACCCGGGTCAGCTTGAATATCAACAAGGGGAAGGGGAATGGAACCGGCTCGCTTCCCACAGTCGAAGTGATCCGAGGAGAAGAAAAGGGGGGGGGGAAGGGGAAAGGAGAGGATCGGTTTAGGGCGAGCAAGGTTGCCATTCTCGGACTCTGTCAAGAGAAGATGGGAAAAAAGGAAGACTAGGGAGGTTCGAAAACCAGTTGAAAGCTGGAGTCTGAGGAGGAAGAGAGGAAAAAAAAAGAAGGGCCTGATATTCAAGATTGTGGGTTAAGAGGGAAAGATAGGAAGAGAAATCATTGCAGCTTAATGAAAGTACGAAGAGGGGAAAGAAAAAAGGGAAAGAAAGGGGGGGGGTCCTCCGCTCACCCCTTCTGCGGAACCTGTGAAATGTCATCGATCACCATGTTGATAAGGAGAAAAAAAGGAAAAAGGGGGGGGCCGAGGCGGGAGAAGATTTCTGTCAGAAGGGGGGGAGGGGGAAGGGAGCCGGGGGGAAGATGACTCTGCCCTCACTTGGAAAAAAAAAAAGAAAAAAAGAAACGGTGACTGGTACAGGCACGAAAACGATTTTTGTATGCCAGAGAAGGGGAGAAAGAACCACCCCCCCCCCCCCCCCCCCCCCCAAAAAAAGGGAAAAAAAAGAGAAAGATGGCTATGCCCTGAGTGGTGCTACGGCGGCGAGAAGAAATGACCAAAAGAATTCTTCACCGTTCCAAAGAAAATCGCGGTTTGAACCAAAGAAGAAAAAAGAAAAGGGGGGGAAGGGTGTGCCTCACCCGATGCTATATCTTTTCGACGGAGGGGAAGGGGGGGGGGAGCAAAAATTTGCACAAGGTTCTGGTGGTGCAAGAAAAAACAAAAAGAACAGGGGAAGAAATGGACAGCTCGGCTTCGCTGCGCCCGAAGCCCAAAGGGGAAGATGGTACGCGTCGGCCTCTACGTGAAGAAGAAAAAAAGAACAGGAATTCTCATCGATTTCGATGATTTTGAACTCATCGTGTGGGGAACAGAACAAAAGCAAAGGGAGAAAGGAAAACGAAGAGCGCACAATTGCACCGTGCGGAATTGGGCATACGAATGTCAGGCGCTAAAAAAGGGGGAAAAAAAAAAAGAGGAGGAAGGGCTCGGACGAGGAGGGCTCTCGACGGCACAAGTCTCGTCAAGAATCAGGAAAAGAAAAAAAGGCTGGGGAGTTTTTCGTTCCAAGAACGGACGATGACTCTAAGTTTTAATCGTCGAGAAAAAGGGGGAGGAGGGGGGTACCGTTCTTTGAACGAAATAACCTGTCCACCGCAACCGAAAAATGATCAAAAAGGGAAGGAGGGAGGGGGATGAAGCTTTGTTCGTCGAGCGCCCCTCTCGCCGAGCGCGTAAGCAAAGAAAAAGAAAAAAAAAAAGAGAGAATGGAAGTCGTATTCCCAATTTCCGCGCCGTTGCCATTTTGCAGGAGAAAGAAAAAGTGGTCCTTGTGGGTCTTTCCCCACGGATGAGGGAAAAAAAAGAAAGAAAGAGACTTCACGTAAGAGGCCGACGCTTCCGCATCTTTCTATACCAATCAGGAGGGGGGGAAGCGAGAGCCGAGCGAATCCGGTCTGTCCATTCCTCACCGGAGGGAAAAAGGGGGAAGGGAATGATTGCCGACTGGGAACACCCCAGCACCTTGTTCAAATCAGAGAGAAAAAAAAAGGGATTAGAGGATAGGGTGAGCACACTCCACTCCGCTGGCAAGGATCTGAAAAAGGGGAAAAAAAAGGGGGGGGAGGGGGAAAACGGTGAAGATCTGATTCCTGTATAATGGCGGAGGGGGGAGGTAACATCAGTTGCTATCCCTATTCGGAAGGGGAAAGAAAAAAAAAAAAAAAAGAAAATCGCGGATACATCTTTTTTCTTGCCTTGTACCAGGAGGGCGAAAAAAAATAAAGGAAGGAGGCCAGTCAGCGTTCGTAATCTCCTGTCTGCTCTTCCAGCAAAAAGGGAAACAAAAAAAAGTCGAATTTCTTTTTCTCGCTGTATCAACCCAAAAGGGGGGGGGAAAAGGGGCACCGGTTCCGCGCGAAGGTGGGTGAGCGGATAAAAAAGAAAAAAAGAAAAAGAAAATGGGGAATTAATTCTGCAATGCTTTCTCTTCACGATCGCAGAGAGGAAAGGGAAAAAAAGAGGAAATGGCCAGGTAAGCATTTTCATATCGAGAAACGAGAGAGGAAAAGTGAAAAAAAAACTGTTTTCGAACCTTAAAATCCGCAATACGCCAGGGGGGGGGGGAGGAAGAAGGGGGGGGAAAGGGGCCGCTTGACAGCTTCCTCGAACTGGCACAATAAGAGCATCTCTCGCATCTACCATTCAATCTTTGACAAGAGGGAGAAAAGGAAAGGGATCAATTCGACTGTTTGAAGCGATCCGGTCGGCCATACAAAAAGGAAAGAAGAGATGAAGCTCGACGGTTCACAGAATTTCGGTCACGCGTGCAAAAGGGGGGAAAGAGGGGAAAAAAAGGGGAAGGCTTTAACTTTCGGAAAGGGTCGCTGCTTAGAAGGGGGGGAAATACCAATTAGTATCGGGAAGTGGTTAGTACCGAAAAAGAAGTGGGGAAATCCGGATGAACCGGCAATAAGCGGAAGAGAGAAAAGAAAAAGAAAAGGAAGGGAAGGAGAGTTGCCGTCATCCCTGAAGTGGGCAAAACAGGGGGAGAAGACCAAAAAAGATACTAATTGTGTATGGCAACATGCTACCGAAGGGGAGGACAGCGGAAATTCGAAGTTAAATCTTACGGTTCGCCGGGTTTAAGGGGGGGAGGCAACCTTTGCACAACGAGAAAGGGGGGAAAAAGAGGGAGAGGGGAGTCCCTGCGCCTTGGTCGTTATGAGTAACTTGTTGGTGGCCGCCAGGAGAGGAGGAAAAAAAAATGAAATTTTCCAATTGAATTGGTAGAAAGGAAAGGAAGAAGGGGGGGGGGCGAGCAAGGTGCCATTCTCGGAACGCTGTCAAGCAGCCCTAGGAAAAAAAAGAAGCGAGGGACGGATTTTAGTTCGAAAAACCATGTTGAAAAGGAGGGAAAAGGAAGAAAGGAGACTGGCCGAGATGCAATAGTGTGGTTACTCTTGAGGGGGGGGGAAAAAAAAAAGTCGAGGTTGCAGCTTAATGAAAAAGTACAGAATATGAGAGGGAAAATCTCTTCGTTTTTCTTCTCCCCACAAAGGAGGGAGGGACAAGCAGCACCTTTCATCGATCACAGGGGGAAAAAGAGGGGGGGGTTGGGCCGTATTCTTTGGAGAAATTTCTGGAGAAAAGGAGTTGGCCTCTAAAAAAAAAATTTTACGAACAGGGGGAAAAGGAAAAGGAAAGCAATAACGAGCTGGCGGTCCCTTCACTGGGGCGGGGGGGGAGCAAGACACGATTGTCTTCCGCGATGTGATGGAAAAGGAGAAAAAAGGAAAAAGCGAATGATGGATCTTCCCTTAGTGGTGGGAGAAGAGGGGGAGTCTACCACTCACTGAGAAAAAAAGAAAGGAGGGGAAAAGTTCTCACAGAAAATCTCGGTGACACAGAGGGAAAGGAAGTGAGCCACCCGAGATAGCTAAGAGTTTTACAGGGAAGGAAGGGAGAAAAAGGGGGGCACAGGTGCTTGTTGTTCCCGAGAAATAACGGAGTGCCTGGCCAGGGAAAAAACGGGGAATGTACAGACTCGGATTCGCTGAGAAAAAAGAAAAGGGTCGAACGATGGTACTCGTCGGCCAGAAAGGGAAGAAGCACTCTGCCGGAATTCTAGAGAGGGAAGGGGGAAAAAAAGAAAAGAGGGGGGGGAACGACCCACAATTCCTTTAGCCTTACAACTTCTACGATGGAGGGGAGAAAAAGCAAGAAGGTCTAAATTGGGCATAAGAGGAAAAAAAAAAGGTAGGAAACCATTGAGGTTGGGCAGGGGGGAGGAGGAAAAACAAGAGGAAAAGAAAAAAACTCAAAATGGGGGCCAGCTTAAAAGAAAAGGAAGGAAAAGGTAAGTTGTTCTTTGCGGTGGACAGGTTTTATTTCGTTCCAAGAAAGGGGGACGAGAAAGAAAGGGGGGATAAAAAACCAAACTGAGGAGGAGGAAGGAAAAGAAGGGACTGTGGAACGAAATAACCTGTCCACCGCACCTGAAAATGATCCACCGGGCAAAGGAAGGTGAAGGGCGAGCTTTTTCCGAGGAAAGAAAAATAAAGAGAAGCCACTGCCACCGCCTCCCCTGGTGGGAAGGGCGACGCCTTGCATTCTAGCCGCAATTTCCGAAAGAAAAAGAGAAAAGATGAGAAGTTGCAAGTCTCAATGGGCCTGTGGGAAGGAAAACGGGGGAGTTCAAAATCATCGAACTCGATCGAGAATTCCGGAGGAAAAAAAAGAAGAGAAGAAGTCCCATCGTTTCGACAATCGCTTTGATGGCGGCTCGCGCCGAAAAAAGAAGAGCCTCACCGCTTTACCTTGGAAGGGAAGGAGGAAACACCCAGCACCTTGTCAATCGCGCGCAAAAAAGGGAAGGGCCGAAAAGCTCTGTAAGAGAAGAAGAAGAAAAGGAAGAAAAGGAAGGGGTGCAACCTCTATTTTCTTTGAAAGGGGGGAAGGAGTTGGAGGGAGATTTTCTTTCTCGCCCCTGTAGCAACCAAGAAAGGAGGGAAAAAGGAGAACCATACTCACAGTTGCTCACAAGCGGGGGACATCTTTTTCTTTCCTTGTACCAGCAAGTGAAGGAAGGGGGAAAGGAGGGGGGGCGGGCAGCGTACTCTCCAGCGGCCGTCAGCGTTCGTAAGAAAGGGAAAGGAAAAAGAGCTCTCCCCCGCATAGGCCAACCCCAGGGAGGGGAGGGGGGAAAAAAAAAGGGGGAGACGCGAAAAGGTTCTGTCATCACCTGTTCCGGGCAGCAAGGGGCTATGACTAAAAAAAGGAAAAAAAAGAGGAGAAGGGGAGGGGGATTCAATGCTTCTCTTCACGATCTCCGCGATTTGCAAATCAAGAAAGGGGAAAAAAAAAAAAAAGTAGGGTCCCAACGAGAAACGATCTCTTCACGCAGAGAAAAGAAGGGGTGGCGAACCTAAAAGCCGCAAATCCTCCCTTGGTCGTGCAGAGGGAAGGGGGGGTGAAAAGAGTCCTCGACTGCATCCTTGCAGAAAAGAAAAAAAAAAGAAGGAAGAGGGAAAGTAACGTCTGCCTGCCATCGGATCACGTGAGATCGAACGGGAAAAAAAAAAGACGTCCTCACGACCAATCTCAGGATTTCCGCTCGCGGTTCAACAAGAAAGGAGGGGAAGGTATCCTTAACCGTCCGACCGGAAAGGTGGAAAAAAAAGGAGGAAAACGTAGCTGTTTCCATAAAAAGGGAGGGGGTGGGGGGTTTCGTCCCGACACAAAGGGGGAAAAAAAGGAAAGGGAACGGCAATAGCGGAAGACTCTCGAAAAGAAAGAGAGATCTTCCGCCTATTGCCCGGGGAAAAAAGGAGAAAAAGAGCGGGTCGGTACTACCCCAATTCCGAGAAGGGGGGGAACTACCGTTGTCCTTCATCGCATCGAAAAGGGAGGAGGAAAGGGGGTTTCCGGATATATCAAGAGGGCACCTTTGCCGCGTGCCAAATGAGGGGAAAAGGAACTGGAAGGGTCTTGAGGAGTAATTGTTGGATGGCCGCCCGCTCGAGGAAAAAAGGGGGAAGAGCAGCATGACGTACTTGTCCAGATTGCATTGGTAGATGCGAGCGAGAAGAGGGGGCCAGCGGACGCTGTCAAGCGCCTCTGAACCAGAAAAAAGGGGAGGGGGGGAAAGGGTCGAAAAACCAGTTGAAAGCTGTAGTCTGATTTGAAGAGCTCGTTTCGCAGAGGAAAAGGGGGGAGAAGAGGACCCAGTGATTTGTCAAATCGCTGAGATCGAATAGAAGAATGGGGAAGGAAAAAAGGGGAAGATACGGTCTGCGGTTTTTCTCCTCTCACCCCTTCGCGCGAAACCGGTGAGGGGAAAAGGGAAGAATTCAGGGGGGTTGGGCCGCTGCGGGGTAGAAGATTTCTGTCACCGGGGGGGAGAAGGAAAAAAGAAAAGAGAAAAAGGAACGATACGAGCGGGCGTTCCCTTCACTTTTAGGAAAAAGGTTTAATCGGTGAATTCTGGGTCTCATCGGGCCAATCGAATATGGGAGGGGAAAAAAAAAAAGAAAAGAGAAGAAACAAGCAACTTATCCAGGCATCAGATTCTTCACCGTTCCAAAGAAAAAGGAGTGAAAAAAAGAAAAGAAAAGGATCCCCACCCGAGATAGCTAATAGCTTTTACGGCAGGTGAGGAGGGGGGGGAAAGGGGAAGGGATGGGTGTGCCCGTCGAATCATCCTGAGTTCCTGGAAAAGGGAAAAGAGGGTGTAGCGCGATCCCTCCCTCAAGCCGATTGTCGAACGATGGGAAAAAAGGAAAAAAGGGAAGAAGAAGAAAGCAGGAGGAATTCTCGATCGCTTTCGATGATTTTTGAACTCAGCAAGGGAAAAAAGAGACTTGAAAAGAGCGGCCAAATGGCAACGGGCGGAAATGGGCATACGAAAGAAAGAAAGGAAAAAAAAAGGGAAAACCAGGGAGGGTTGGCCGGGTGGGCTTCGCACGGAGAGGGGAAAAAAAAACGAAAGAATCAAGGAAGTCATCTTCACGGCCGATAAGAAAAGGGGAAAAAGGGAAGGAAAGAAACGGACATGCCTATAAGTTTTTTCATCTCTCTCATCTCTAAAAAAAAAAAAGGGGGGAGGGAGAAAATCATCTTCCGTTCTTGGGGGAACGAAATACAGGGGGAAAAAAAAAGAAAAGGAAAGGGGGAAAGGATTGTACGAGCTGTGCCTCTACTCCCCCTCTCCCCGAGCGGGAGAGAAAAGAAAAAAAAACAGAGGATGGAGCGCTTGGCCAGTGTATGCCCAATTTCCGCCCGTTGTGCAAAAAGGGAAAAAAGAAAAAAAATAAAAAGGGGGGGTCCGTTCCCCCCACGTATGATTTCAAAATCATCGACTCGGGAGAAAAAAGGTCCGGGGCCACCCATCGTTCGACAATCGGCTTGAGGGCGGGGGAGAAAAAAAAGAAAAAAGAAAAGAACATGGACAGCACTCAGTATTATTCCGACGAACAACCCAAAAAAGGGAGAGGGGTAAAAAAAAGCTCTTTAGCTATCTCGGGTGAGCACAAGAAAAAAAAAGAGAGGGAAAAGGGGGGGCATTTCTTTGGCACGTTTGAAGAATCTGAATGCCTGGATGGAGGGAAGGTATCAAGAAGGGCATATTCCATATTCGATTGGCCAGGAAAGGGAAAAAAAAAAAGGGGAAAAGGAAGAAGGGATCCCTTGCCTGTACCCTCAACGTTCAGTACCCCCGCCTCGGAAGGGAAGAGAAAAGAGGGTCAAAAAGGGAGGTACATCTCCTTGTCCTCTGCCAGCCCCAAGGGAGGGAAAAAGAAGAAAGGAAAAAAAAAAAAACAAAAGGCGAAATTTCTGTTTCTCGCTTTAATCACCATGGTGATCGCTGGAAAAAAAGGTAAAAAAAAAAAACGAAAGCCTATGAAATAAGCAATATCTGTACTGTTTTCAGGAAAAAAGGGGAAGAAGGAAGAGCTCAGCGATTTGCAAATCATATTTACCACACTCTTGCAATCTCGGACAGAAGAGGGAGAAAAAAGAATCTTCAACTCATACTCCATCTTTCAACTGTTTTTCGAACCTAAAATCAGATAAAGAAAAAAAAAGGAAGAAAAAAAAGGGTTCCAGAGGGCGCTTGACAGCGTCCGCGACTGGCACCGGGCTCGCCCTAAAACCGACAGCGAGAAGAGAAAGAAAGGAAAAGAAGGGAAAAGAGGAAAAGTCGCTGTGTGAAGGTCTATCCGGCGGAAAGAAAAAAAAAGAGAAAAAAAGGTTCAATCTCTACTGTTTCACAGAAGTCGGGAAAAAGGAAGGATTGATATAATCCAGGAAAAAACTTTGTCGCTGCGATTAGGGACACGGGAGGGAAGGGGGAAGTTGGGTTCAGCACCGACAAAGGAGAGTTGTATTTGACCGGTCTGGGAGAAGGAGGAG
>Ga0179593_1584319_pt1 | contig 11534 bp, 11 predicted proteins | sample CZODoug2_1_08_16_FD_185931 | JGI IMG/M metagenome (GOLD analysis project Ga0179593, IMG submission 185931) | Vadose zone soil fungal communities from Angelo Coast Range Reserve, California, USA - CZODoug2_1_08_16fungal (PacBio error correction) | ecosystem: Environmental > Terrestrial > Soil >...
CATTGGCAAAACGGCCCCTTCACTTCTAAAAGGGAAGGACAAACGGCTGCCGACGATTCGGGGACGCTGAAGTAAAGGAAGACCCCATGAGAGAGCGAAGGAAGAGATAAGGAACCAACTTCCTTAAGCGCCGCACCACCGAAAGAAGAAGCTCTTCTGCAACTCAAAGTAAAGAGAATGGAGGGAAATATTCCAGGAAGAGAGTTCAAACTAAAAGAGGTGTAACCATGTGGCAACCGCTCGTGAGGAAGGACGGAAAATTTCCCTCGTCGGCAAAAAAAAAACGTTCCGTCGCAAGTGGAGGGGGCGAAAAAGGACGAGAAAAAGGAAAGGAGCGCTGTCGCGCGCGAGATGAAAAAAGATTAATGATTTTCCGGAAACGCTGCTGGACAGAAGAGATTCACTTTTGTACGAGGGTGAAGGTGAGGGAAACCGGACGGGAAATCCGCGCAGGCGACGTGTCGTTGCCCGCCGGAGGCAATCCGGAACGAGAAAAACAATCCAGGAAAGGGGCACAAGATAACTTTTGCGTTAGCGAAGTCGACGACTGGGAAATAAGGGCGATTAACTACCTGAAAAGGCCCGCGCCTACGACGGAGAAAAGTGAAGGAAGTCTCCGGAAGTGGCGGATCACACTCAAAGAAGCTATCCAGCGTCGAGGCCGGCAGTTTGTGTACTATACGGCTCTACAAGAAACTACCCGTTCGCAGGGAAAGAGGGCTGGAGAACGGTTCGATGGCAGGGACAGATCGCCCCCCACTTTTGAGACAACATTACTGATAAACATTAAAGGAGCGGCATCCCGAGGCAAAAAAAGAGAAAAAGATGAAAAAGGGCCAACACGCAACGGGGGGGGACGTCTAAGCGGTCGCGCTGCAGGAGAAAGAGGAGACAGCAACTCTGCCTGGAGTTGTTGCGAACAGGGGGGAAAGTAATAAAGAGAGGATTCCTCGCAAGTAAAGGGTAAACTCGCCAAATCATTCTTTTAAAAGAAAAATTTTTTGATCATGCTGGAAATAGGTTGCCATATACACCTTCCCGGAAACGTCTGCGTGATTTGGCAAAAAACCAGGAGGGAAGGGCCCGGCTTGAAAGAGAGATGTGCAAAACCGATTTAACATCTTCGTCGCAAATCAAAAAAACAGATTTGCCGAAGCAACTGGGAGAGGCAGATTCAGCGTCGGAGGGAAGGAAACACAGCTGGCGCCGCCTGCATCCGCTTGAGGGATAGTCGTCACCTGGGGCGGCGGGGATCAAGGAGCCAGCCCTTTGGGGACAGGGGAAAGAATCCGTTGTGGTGGGGGACGACCGTCTGCCTGAACGGATCCTTCGAAGCATCCGCTGAAAACGCCTTAGCGCCCGTAAAGGAAACAGTAATATTGAAAAAAGAGGTTCTAACTTCCATGGGCCAAAAGACGGGCTGGGGAGCCTTCTCATCCCCTTCAACGGTCGGGATCAAGTCGGGAAAAAAGAGGAAGGGACATTTGAGAGGGTAATAAATAGGGAAAAAATTGAAACGGGATGGATGATACCATACTTATGTGTGACCGTACGCTCGTCCCGGAAATCCTGTTTTAAAAGGGTGTGCTCTCACCGGAGAAAAAGGCGAAAGATTCTTTTCAATCGAAAAAAAATTCTTGCGCCCCTTTGACTAACCACAGAGACTAACCTTAGTGCAAGCACAATAGTCGGGAAAAAAGGAAAGAAGAAGTGAAAAGCAGGGAAAGCCCGCGGTGGTTTTCCCGCCAACATCCGAGGGCCGCAAAAAACAACTTTCAAACTTTCCCCAAGAGGGGGAGAGGAAACCGAGGGGGGTTCTGGGGGGGAGATTAAAAACGGGCACGTGATTTGGGTGTTGGCAACCAGAGGTAGAGAAGGAAAAACCAACAACAACTTATTAGGGAGAGCGATATTACCCGGCGGAAAAAAAAAACAAATAAAGTGTGGGAGGGCGCACCGGAGGAAAAACCCACTCGTTTACTATTTCGCAAGGGGTGATCTTGGGGCAAGTTTGGGGGGGGAAAATCGAGGAACGAGAAAACGCCAGAATGATCCGATCGGGAGGGTTCATCTTTCATCTTCTTTGGGGGGGAACGCTACTATTTTCGGACTAAGATTCGTAAAAAAAGAAGATTTCAAAAAAAAGGAACCGAGGGAAGTCAGGCGGCGCCGATTCAGGGAGTCAGGTGGGGAGAGCACAAATGAAAAAATTCACTTACTACGAGGAGGAAAAAGAAGAGGGGTTAGAAGCCAAGAAGTTTTGTCGGCAAACGGGTGCCATTTGGCAAACAGTTTGAAGGAAATGAGCCTAATAATATTCGAGAATCCCGGGATTGGTCGAAAAGAAAAGATGGGGGGAGAATATTTTGTGAAAGTAGGAATTTCCTCATCTACGAGGGGCTGCTACAAAGGCCGGAAAAAACAGCGTATGGCCAAATAAGAGGGACGCAGTAGGTCTTGGGGGGAAGAGAAAAAACCGATGACGGAAGATCCGGCGGCGGGTACGTAAGTGCCTCCTGTCATAAAGATCAAAACCGCATTTCCTACCTATTGCTAAATGAAATGAACAGCGGCGGGACGTGGTGAAAGAAAAGAATCTGGATCAGATTTCGAATCAGGGATACTCAAGCTTGCTGCGAGTTGGAAGCATCTGGGCGAGGAGTGGGGATCTGTTCAACGCTTTTTTAGAAGAAGCAGGTAAAAAAAAGTGTGGAGGAAGGAACAGAAATGGGGGGCTAAAAATCTCAGAAAAGCGAGGGGAATTCTTTTCAGTTTTATCAAACAATCGCATTTCCAGACGGGGGGAGAGGGAGCGAAGGAAGTGGCCTGAGGGAGATGAATCCTCGATGCTCCTGGGGGTAATATCACAAGGTCGCAAAAACAAGCCGGCCTGAGGGTAGGGAGCCCCAACGGGACGGAAGCAAGTGCGGGAGCAGGGGGAACGTACGTTCAGCACGCAAAACGTTGCGTGCTTGGCAAGAAAGGCGCATCTCTCATGGAGATGGACTGCCGACGCGGATGCATCCCGGGAAATGAGGTTTGGCAAGTCGAAAAGGAAAAAATGGCACTGGCCAAGCGAGGGTCCTTCTAACGCATACTCATCATGAGAGGGAAAGTAACTTTTCTTCTCTCAGGAGAGTTCCTAGAGGGAGGGGCCGGAGGAGGGGAGCTTGCGAGTTTGCTCCTGAGTGAGAGAATCGACAGACGCCATGTTGGGAACGTGCTTTCCACTTTCAACAGGGTCGTAGGCTCGGGGAAATTCAGGAAGACCATAGGAGAAATCGTCGCGGAGGACTACCGCAAGGCTTTATCCCAGGTGCCACCGGCTTTTCAGGTGATGAGCATTTAAAGGCGAAAAGGGATGCTTGGGGGAGGAGAAAAGCGGCAACGAACCGTCAAGAATTCGCGGAGTTCTCGCCGTACCGTTGAGGACGGTTATCTCTCGGAATCGCTGGACTTCCAAGAGAGCAGTCGGGAAAGATAATTGGGGGGGGAAAAACAGCGCGATTAGACCGGCAATCTTGAGGCGTTTTAGTCACGCATCAACAAGGAATAAAAGGAACGGAACTTCATTTTGCCTGATGAAATCGTGCCTTCAAAAGGCCGGTTGGCCACATGGGACGCGGCGGGGGAAAAGGGAAGCGAGAAGAGCACGCACGTGATGAGAAGCAAAGATGAAAACCCACGGGAGAGGGAGTTTCCTCCTATCATGCTGCGCTGGCCGGGGGAAAAAGGAACGGAAAGGGATCGGAAGAGAGAACGGCCGACATGCTGTGATCTGGGTGATTCAAGCGCCTCCCACGTCAGAGAGGAAAAGAAAGGAGCATCCCTTTTCGTCACAAGAGCTTGCCTGTGCCAGAGGAGAGAGAACACAAACAAGATCTCAAAGGGGGGGACACCCCCGCCGGGCAAAGGTGATTGACTAAACGGCTGCCGACTATCGGCAGAAGAAAGTTGGACTAGTCTCTTTGAAAGATTCCACAGCATCGTCAGAGCACAAGGAGAGAAAGTTCCGAAAACACGGCCACGAGGAAAGTCCTTCCGTCAACGCCAACCACCTAAAAAAAATTTCCCTCTCCGGTCTCATCACGTCGGAAAGGGAGGAAGGCCGAGTGAAAGTGATAAAATGGAGGAAGGACTTTTCACCTTCACCAAAACATGCCGGGAGGTCTCAATCATTCTGGGGCGAGATAAGGCAACCCCTTACTTCAATATGGAGAATGCGCCGTTGAAGGAATTTACAAAAAAGAACGGAGCAGAGACCGAGCTATTCAGTGGAGTGCCAGCGGGGAAAAGTTCGCGATATCACCGAACGGACCAAAAAACGAAGAAGTGACGGGGGGGGGGAAAAACCCAGGACAAAAAAGGTCAGCGCAACATCCAAAAGCACCACGTGTGCACACGGGGAATTAAATGAAGCCTTTGGTTAGACTAACTACGCAGGGACTCCAAGTTCGAGGAAAAAAGCCATCGCCCGCACCTACTACCAAGGTGTGGCCGCGCACTACCGACCTGGCGGGGGAGAAGAAGAAGGGAAAACGAAGAGAGAAGGAAACAGCCTCGAACGTTTTTTCCCTGAGCGGCTAGGAGAGACTCCCACGTTTCTCGAGGGGATGCGTCTGGTCCTAAAAACCCGACGGTCAAGACAAGAACCCCAAAGTTGACTTCCCAAGGACGGAGAAATTAAGTTCTCGGGAAGGAGGCATCCGAAAGGAGGGAACAATGCTGAAGAGGGGCAGCAGGGCGTGCTGAATTGCGGGGGTCGGCCGCGCGGCTTCCCTTCACTTGAAAAAAAAAAGGATCCTTTCATTGGTTGCTAACCTGGAGAAAAAGGCATCGCCAGTCACTTATCTCGGAAATCATTCCTTTGTCCAAAGAAGAAATCTCTTTTTATCGGGGAAATGCGAGGGGAAAGAGAAAAGAACGCATTCAAAGAAGGAGTCGCACCTGTCCAGGGAAATGCCGTAAGTCGAAAAACTAATCCGGTTGACCGTGCTTCCTTTGAAAACAACCCAGAAAAAGGCACGCTTCCAACTCGAAGAAGAAAAAGTCGAGCACTGATCGAGGGGAGCCCATTCACGTCTCGGGGGGAAACGCTGGCCAGCATCAAAGCGCCAGGTGAAGGGAGGCGGCGTGTGATCGAAAGCCTTTAAAAAAGAGACGCCGGGGGCGGGAAAAGTGTGGTGACGGAATGACAGGAGCTGCCACTTAATCACATGCGCCTCAAAAGAAAATGCCGAGAAGTCGTATAATTAGCCTCCAGTAAGAATGGAAAAAAGCGTTCCAACTTTTCGGGACGCTCCCACAAGGGAATCAGGAAACTGCGGAAAAAAATCAATTTCGATATTGTTTCTGAAACGGCATTTTCATGAAAAACTGTTTGCCTTAAGACAGCAAAGCCCAAAAAGGAACCAGGAATACACAGACGGATGTTCCCGACCGCGCTCCCGTTGACGCGGGGTTAAGAGAAAAAAAAATTATATTCAGGGGGGCGGGATCCTTCTTTCTCGGCACCCAACGGCGGACCCTTTTGAAAGAAGGCAAAAGAGTGCAAGGGACAAGAAAACAACAAAAGCCGCGAAGGGCCCCTCCAAGATCTGCTCATTCTGGCGAAAGTTTTTGAAAAACGCGATTGCCGGCACAACAACTTCACCAAACGTGGCGAACAAGTAAGGGTGGGCCGGCTGCGCCAGGGGGAGTCAGTAAAACGTTGCTAGGTGATTTGGGGGGGGGGGGGGTTGGGGCAAAAAATTCCGAAAAAACACCAAAGGAGGGAAAAGAGAGAATTACCGGCACATTCAACATCCACGTAGCCGGGTTCTCAAAAGCCGAAAAAAGTGACAGATTTCGCCACGGGGGTGATTTGTGACCTTTGTTTGGGCGGCCATCCTAGGAAAGAAAACCGCGAAAAATGGAGGAAGTTCATAATTGGCAGCCGTTGTTTGTGCACCGACTCGGGCTGGCACCGAATTGGGTTCGGAAAAAAAAAATGGGCGATTGAAAGAAGTTATCAGCGACAAAGGGGTATCAGGTGAAAAGACCAAGAACAGAGCGAGATAAAGGGGTGGGATTCCGCGACTCGCGTTTCAATTTTTGCGGGGGGGGCCTTTCATTTAATGCGGTTGATTCATAAAGAAATGACTGGAAAAACGCGGCGCAGGTGGGCGACTTCCGGTGGACGATGGGGGGCGACCAGGGAACTGTGAAAAGATTTTTAAAAGTGGGAAAAAATACAGAGGGCGCTCAAAGGCCCGGGCCCAGCGATGCGGAGGGTCTAGTAGAAGGAGGGTCATCTCAGTCCCAAACTGCGAAGTCCGCACGATAGAGGGGGTTGAAATGCAGCAAAAGCATGGCCGACCTAGTGAGCAGGGTTCAAGGAAGCGCGCCAGCGGGTGTTATAAAGGGCGATACGTCTTAATCTGGATCAGAGAAAGTGGACTCGACCCGGCGGCGGGAAGAGAAAGGGAGGAGTATGAAAGCGGGGTTCGAAATAAGAAGCGGGCCGGAGAATTAAATTTGGTAGGGTAACTGTTTTCAGGGCCGGTGCGAAAAAAAAGACAAACGCTCAAAACGGGAGGGGGGGGGCATCGCATTCCAGCCTGTCAAAAAGATCGCGCCAGATGTAAAACGAATGAGGTGGCGGGGGTAAGGACTTTCTATTATAGATGCGCCGCTATCCCAAACTTTCTGCACAAAAAGGTCTGCTGGGAAAAAGGCAGCGGCTAACCCAATTACAGACACAAAAAGGCGTGGTTGGTCATGCGGCACGCGAATGGGCGATGGGGCCGAGCGTATGCATAAGAAAAGAAGAAAGAATGTTATCAGTCCTGAACGGGGGGGCTATCCAAAGGGAGACCAGACGCATCATGCCCTATTTTGAACTGTAGGACTCTCACCGTAAAGCCGATGTCAGGTCAAAGGCCGGTCGAGCGATCTATAAGGCTTCAGGAGATGGAAGGATGGTGATCAAAAGAGACCCAAAAATTCGGCTGATGGTCTGTCACTTTAGTCCAGGTCTTAGCTGCTGCGCTGATTACAGTTCGTCGGGGAAGGATTCCAGCGGCCGCTCAGAAGAACCAAAGGTGGGTTAGGCACCAGGGCCCTCAGGGCGGAGGGGCAATTTTTCTCTTGCCGGAAAGCGTTCCTGACGGGAGGAAAAGGGCCCGAATAAAGTTTTCTCCGGGCCTGGCGGTGATTCGCAGAAACTTCACCCACGCTGCCCTTCAAAGTGATCGGGAAAGCGGAAAAAAAGGGGGGATCGCGCCGGCGAACAGCCGATTGCTACCGGCATAGGACCGTCAGGGTGGGATTCGGGACAGCAACCAGCATGAAATTGAAGCGGAAACGCATGGGAGAAGGGGGAAAGAGGGAAAAGCGTTGGCCACTGAAATTCGTTTGACTCGGCAGGTTGGAATAGCACGCCTGCTTCGCACGAGATTTCCCCTGAAGGGGGACGTGCCGCGGAAAACGTTTTGGGGGCAAAGGAAAAAGATGGTAAAAGGCCCGGCTCGAGCAGGCAGAAATGGTGAATCTTGGACGTTTCAAGGCGCCATCGTCCAAGACGGCTTCAGAATCGTCAAGGGGAGTCAGCATCGACTTGGGGGAAAAGTAATAAGAGAAAACGGAGAGGAGGGGAAAGAAAAGGGGCCCGCCCGGGCCCAGCAGTCGGCCTGCTAAACTGCCGACCTTCTGCTCTGCCCCAGGACGTTTGGACGATGCGCTTGAAAATTCACAGCATCGTCTGAAGAAGCGGGCAAGGCAAAAAAAAGCTCGCGAAAAAAAAAAAAAAAAAAAAACGACTTCTCGGCGGACGTCAACGCATCCCGGGACAATCTCGCCTGGCGGAACGGCGTTCTTCTTGAGGGGAGGTACTGAGGGAGGGGGAGAACTTGCGGAGACATGGCCAACCGCTAAGAGGAATACGGGTCACGATTCCCACGCTCTTCCTTCCAGAGTTTCCGTCGCAAAGGGGGGAGCGAGGAAAAAAGATGCAAAAAGCGTCGCTGTGCCCGCGGCGATTCAAATCTTATGGAGAAAGGCCCTCTTCTTTACCGGAGAGGGTTCAACGTGGAAAGGAAGGGGTATCGAGAAAAAGACACCAGCCGAACGGACCCGATAAAGAGAAAAAGTCGGGAACGGGGGAAACGGCTTGCAAAAGCAAAAAAGATGTGCCGTTCCCAGCGCACATCACCGGCAACTCCCTTGAATGGACGGGATTTAAAGCCTGGGGTTAAAAGAAGGACGCGACAGATGGCGAGGAAGAAAAAAAGCGCCCTGGATCCTACCGGATTTGAATTGTCCACGCAAGAAGACCTCCGACCTTGCGGAGGGGACTCAAAATCGGAGCACATCGAAGGGGTATCTCCGAAAAAAGGAGGGGGTCGGCTCTACGGTCGCTACCTGAACACTTCTCAAATGCAGAAAAGGGTCCTTCATACTCATCTCCAAGGGGGGAAGTGCCATGATCTTAAAAAAGGGAAAAGATTATAAACGTAAAGCAATCCCGCCAGGGGAAAAAGAACGCCCATGAATTTCCAGCGCCCGGTTTGTGGAACTTAATTGCGGGTCAGACGAGGGCTCGCCCTTCACGGGACCAGCAGACCGGCAGGGGGGAGGGGGGGAACCGGTGTGATGTAGACTGAAACAATGTATGCAAACAATTTCCTTGGAAATGAGATCCTCATTCCCAATCATGTTTCCAATCTGCGCGAAGGTTGGGAAAAAGAAGCTGGGAGGATACACTGCAAGAGGCTACGTCTGCGTGATTTTTCTAATCATGGTCTGCAAACCAAGGGGGAAGGTCGAACAACTGGTAAAGGGCTTTACTTCTTCTTGATTTTCAACAAAGGAACAGATGCATCTCCCACTCCTCCCAAAAAGAAAAAACAAGATTGCTTCCACTCAAAGGCGAGCACACTGAGGAAGGAAAAAAGAGGAAACAAAAAAAGGGCCGCAGGCGGGAAGGTCGGCAATTGCGGCGCGGTGAACGGCCCAGGCACCGCCTTGTGAACTTCCAGCGGCGAAGGGTAAGGCGAAAGCCCGGCATCTTTTGGGCCGGAGATGAAGGGGGACCCTGCACAAAGACCCAGAAAAAAAAAAGCTATCCCGCCGGGAGCCCCTTCTATGAGGCCGAGAGGGAAAAAATCGTTTCGAAATGCCTGGTCCCAGAGGGAGAATAAGGAAAGAGACGTAGAGAGCAAGTCGGATATCTTCGCATCCATGGAAGAACTTTTGTGCCGGCCGAAAAAAAAAAAATTGAACCGAGGAGGGCGCGGATAGCAGAGCTGGAGGGGGGGTTTCCTCATCCTCGAGGGGGGGAAAGGTTGAAGGGATACCAAGCCTGATCCCTTTCCTCAATAAACTTCTTGACAAACCTTGTGAAGAAAGGACGGCCCTCGGCAATACGAATCGGTGGCAAGACAATATCACAAGAAGGGAGGAAATAGAAAAAAGAGGGGGATCATGCAGGGCGGGCATCTCTTCCTCGCCGCACGATGGGCCGCCCTCAAACCACAAAAAATGGCGACAGGGCAAACGGGGTTTTTGTTCAGCTGCTCTGGGAGCATTAAAACAACATGGCCTGAAGGATTTGTTTGTTGAAACATCGGGGAGACACTCTCACAACAAGCAAAGAGATCTACTTAACCTGCTGGTTTGCCAACAAACAAATCCAAAATCGTTGTTGTAACAGCGCAGCCGGCCGAAAAAAAAGGAACGCCACGTGGGGAAGGGCGGGCAAGAGTGCGGCATACAACCCGCGCCCAGAAGATCCGAATCTGGTGGATGGTAGATGTTTCCGCTGCTTGGTGTTCCGACTAAGGGGGGAAAAAAAGATTCGGGAAAAGGTTCAAAAGGGCAAGAAGTGGTGTCGAGGAAGAAGATCATGCGGCGCGAAGGATCCGAACAAGAAAAAGGTAACTTACTAGACGGATGAGGAACAAGTCTGGGGTCCGCCGCCACCCGCAGGTGATTTTTTCTTCTTTTGCGGGTTTACGGCAAAGGGGAACAGGAAGGCCCGGGAAGTGGGGAAAAACGGAGAGTTTTTGGCTGACGGCAGCGATTGGGGGGAACCAGGAAAGTGAACGAGGTTGGTGACTTACTGTTGCTGCCTCATCTACGAGGACGCAAGGCGGGCTCAGCGCTGACCCGTGGAACCATCGCTTACAAAAGATGAATGCCTGTAACGGCGACGACCTCCGGCGCGCGGGGAGTTTCAACGGGCTCCTTGCAGATCACCGAAGCCGCATTGCCGACCTAGTAAAGAGACCCAAAAAAGCGGCAAGGGGGGTTATCCGGTCAAAAAAAAAAGCGAATCAAGTGGCTCGGACCCGGCAGCAGTTGGAGGGACAAATCAATCTTGGCGAGGAGGGGAGCAGCTTTTCACCAGGGGGCGAACATCAAGAAGAGCATGAAGGCCTTGTAAGGGGGAAAGGGCCTGTGCACAAAGAAGACGGAGCCAACTGACATCCGGCAGGTATCTGGCCAACATCGGGCCAGCCGCTCAAGGAACGATGGGACCTGAGAGTAAAGGTCCGATGAATAAACTAGTGAACGCCGAGCCTTCATCAACACGGTTCGCACCCGCCTTCCTTTCTAAGTGAAAAGAAAGGGAGGGACCCGCAAAAAAAAAACAGTGAGGAGGGCGCTCATTGTCTATGTTTTAGTCGACTCGGATGCAAAGCTTCCGGCCCTAGGTTGATGCCATGTGGACATTCAACTTTGAGAATGACTGCCAATCGACGGCGGATGGGAATCAGGACTGGCGTCTCTAGAAATCATTCCACAACTGCAGGAACGAAGGAGCGATACTGGATTCGGAAGGTGATACGATGGGGAGTCTATTCGACCAGAAAGGGCGCCGATCGTAAAAACGGGAAAATCGGAGGAGTGCGGATGGGAGTCGTCATCGCCATCTTGGAAGATGCAGCGTCGCTTAGTCTAAGAAAAGGCTTTTCAGGCAAGGGTGCCCAGGTAACAACACCGGAGGGTTGCAAGATTCCGGCAAATAGGCAGGGCTGGCTTCTCCTTTAGGCAACCGACCCGTAGGGTGGGGGACGGGTTCGAAATTCGGCGTGAGTCTGCGAACGCAACACGGCCTTCACGGAAAACGTGAATATCGAGGCCCAGAAGAGAGAAGGGCAGATAAGGAAAAAAAAACTCCGGCGGGAAAAACAAAAAAGATTGCCTTAGGGGTTGGAGTCAGAACCGCAAAGATGACTTTCTACGGGAAAAGGAGCCTGCCTCTCTTTGCGTGCCCGTAGGAACCAAAAAAAAACAGTTTGAAAAAGGAAGTATCGGAAAGATCACGCCGTTATGGACGCCGCCATCCCAACACGGACGGTTACGTTGCGCCCTCCAAGGCGCAAAAAAAAAACTTGTTGTGCAAAAAAAACGTTTTGGGTGATTATCTCTTGCCCGATAGCCGACGATGAGTGAACTCTTGTCTGGCAAGGGGGGGGTGTGTTGGGGGGGGGGGAGAGAGAGGGGGGGAGGAGGAATCGTCAGGAGAAGAATTGAAACAAATGAAAAAAGGC
>Ga0179593_1670802_pt1 | contig 11534 bp, 14 predicted proteins | sample CZODoug2_1_08_16_FD_185931 | JGI IMG/M metagenome (GOLD analysis project Ga0179593, IMG submission 185931) | Vadose zone soil fungal communities from Angelo Coast Range Reserve, California, USA - CZODoug2_1_08_16fungal (PacBio error correction) | ecosystem: Environmental > Terrestrial > Soil >...
ATAGGGGGATAATGGGAAAGGAGACCCAGAGGGCATCTCGATTCAAGCTGACATTCGGTATTAGACACCTCCTGTAACCGAATGGTTGCAAACTCAAAGGAAACAGGGGAGGACGAAGGGAAAGCTAGATGTTTCAAGAAAGTCTTAATCTACAAAACACCTTGGGAGAGTCTCTAACGGGGAAGGGCGGGGGGCCAGAAGGGGGTATGCAGTCTAACGAGGCGGGATTGGAAGAAGAATGCCAGTATGTGAGAGGACTCAGGGTATACCCCGGTTGGAGGGGCCTCGAAATTGAAAAAAAAATGGCGACTTGGCCGGGAGAGGAGAAAATAGTGTCAAGTCCGCAAATCTCCTTATGGTAATGATTGGGAGCTAACGGGGTTTAAGATTTCAACCGCGAGTTGCGGTACGGGTAACATGTCCGAAGGGGGCGAAGGCCTCGTCACAAGGATGTCGAATGTTATAACCGGATCAGGGGTCGGAAGCAAATGACAAAAAACCGCGGGGGGCAAGAGAATTGAGAGGGGGGTGTCACCAACGCTGAATCAAATTTGGATGTCTATTAGCTGGGAAAGAAAAAAACCGTTGGTGTCATGGTTTGCGATATATTAATTAGGGTCAGTCTAAGAAGAACGCCTGAAGCCTAAGGAGGAAGCCAAAAAACGGAAACTCCTCGCATTCTTCCACAAGAGGGCCTTAGAGAAGACGGGAGGGTAGCTTGGTCCCGGACATGGTCAGGAAAGAAGGAGGCAACGAGGGGGGGTAGGAAGGTGATTCCTGGAGATTTGCGCGACAAGGGGCACACAACACAGGGAGGGCTGAAAAATACGCACAGATACTCTAGGGAGATATAGAGGAAGCCATGGAAGAGATCTTTCAGTTATATCCTGCAACCGGATTGAGAAAGTCCACGATTGCCAGACAGAAGACGCAAGATGAGATATTCAATAAAAAAGAAATGTAATGCCTGACGGAGCGGAATCAAGGAGAAAGGGGGGGTTAAAAAAACCGGGAAGGGGGAAGAGGGAATCCTGATGAATCGGTTTAAGATTAAGGGATGGAGTGGTCTCAAAGGGAGGAAAAGTGTCAAAAAAACGAGGCCTTTTTCTACAGCAGAGGAGATCTTGGGGTTAACGGGGAGATGGACAACTGCGCCGGCCAGTCGGGTCAATACCCTGCTAAAAAGAAAATACCTCGATTCAAGATTTTTCATTGTGAAAAAAATCAAAGAGAGAAACGTGCGAAAAAAAAGCCCACGTCACCGTGAACATAGAAACCCAATTATGAGGATGAAGCCCTTGGAGGGGGAAGTTAAAATGCCTGATGTAACCGGACCTCAGAGACAAATCTGGGGGCAATCACTGCAAATTGGGCTCCCGCGAGGGAGGGACGGCTTCATGTTTTGGAAGGGGAGGTCTCGAGGAGGAAGCCACATCCACGGCTGCGACCGCCGGGGGAAAAAGGCATAGGTAAAAGACCGCGGTCACGGCAGAACAAATCACTCGCTTTAACAATGGAAGAGGGTCAGGTAGCGGCGGAAATAAACGGATCGTCGCCGACTGGTTTGAAGGGGAAGAGGAGGAAAAAAAAGGAGGAAGGGGAAACAGCGTAACGTCCTATAACGGGACAGGGGAGATCACAGGGCCCGGCAGCTTCCTTAGGGAGAAAAGGCAATAGGGATAGGCAGCGCCCTGTCAAGGCTGAAGGAAGAAAAACAGTCAAAAAAACCCTCCAGACATGAAACTCCGCTGAAAAAGATGAAGAAATTCCCGCTACAAGGAATGGACAGAGGACTGGCCGTGCAGCGGGGGGAGGTTATTGGAAAGAAAGGACAGAGGGACGGGGCGGCGGGGGAGAACTTCTGCAAAACCGCCGGAGGGGGGTAGGACTCAGCCAACAGAGGAGAAATATCCAACGCCTTTCCCCTATGATCGGCGAGAGGACATAGCCAGCTGCAAGGAACACCACCAGGGGGAAAGGGAGGAAAGCCAAAATGAACTTCCGCGGAAAAAAATCTTTTAGTCGCCTGAGACAGCAAAAGTTTCCAAAACCTGACCAATGTCCAGGGGAGAGGGGAGGAGGAAAGGGGGGGAAGAGATTCGAAAATGTGGACCGGCGCCAAAGCCTCCAACAATCTCAGCCGGCGCGTAAGGCCGCTGGGAAATGTGTAGACCCCGCAGGAAGAGTTTACGTGTCCCGGCCATCTGCGAGGAGTGACGGACCCACTCGGGAAAGACGGCTACCTACTGTTGTCTGAGGAAGAAAATTGCAAACTAACCATGTTTACTATGGGAATTGAGATGTGAACAGTCGGAAGGAAGTGCACGTCGGGGTAGGAAGGCACAAACGCACGAGTGAGACATAAAAGATACTTCGTCGAAGAAAACAAAGAATAACGAGAGCGCAAATTGGAGACGAGTGGGATTCCAGGGAAGACCAAAAAAACGGAACCACACGGGCCGTATAAAAGGGAACAACAATAAGGACATGGGGGAGCCTCGGGGAGGGTGGACGGGCTTCTTTGCCTTTCAGCGTCTCGGTGAGGTGGGGAGGGGAAAAAGAATTTTCAAAAAGGTTGGAAATCGAAAGACCTGATGTGCAAAAAAAAAAAAAAACCTGTATATTTCACCGACTCAGAACCATACGCCGTCGCAGGAAAGGGACCTTCGGGGGGGAAAAAAAACCACGGGGGTCAATCCAAGGAGATAAACACTAACTCGGCGAAAACTCGAAGGAAGGGGGAAAAAAAAGAGATCTGATACTCTACCTCTGGGAGAGAAGATGGATCCGCAAAGAGGGTTGTTTAAAAAAAGATTCGGAAGGGGGGAATACCAGGAATACAGGCATCACGGAGTGAAAGGAATCTTCCTATTGGCGTGGAGAAAAAGCGGGGAAATTCCAAGAAAGAAAACGAGAAAGGTAGCAAAGCGGAGTACGACGCGAGATATGCTATCGGGAAGTAAGCTCCGAAGAAGAAGGTAGTTCTCACGGTCTCGTCCGAAAGGAAGGCAAATCACCTTCGCACTTAATATTAAAACGGAAAAGATCATCCAGTGCCCAAGTGAGGGGGGAGCTCAAAGACGCACGTCTTTAAAAAGAAACACTCCTCGTTGTGAGAGGGGATTACCTGAGGGCCGCTGTGGCCGCTGAAAAGGAAGAAATTCATCGCTGCGGGAAGAAGAAGTCGGGGCAAGTCGTTGGCTGAAGGAGAAAAAGAAAAGATAATTTGCACCACCTCCCTCTTGCTGCAAAAAAATCGACCTCAACGCCATTCACGTTGGGGGAAAAAAAGAAGGAGGCGGCGCACAAGATGCTGTGGTGCATCCAAGAAAAAAAAAAGGACCATTCTCCGACTGAAAACTGATGTAATAACGAGGAAAGAAAAAGACCGGAACATGCCTGTCCCGGTGCGTCGCAATTAGACCGGACACACAACTAGCTCATTCGTAATCAAGTCGGTAGACATCGACTTAACTATACTACTGCCGGACGAGGGGAACAAGCGGGGGTTCTGAAGGAAAAACTTCTTCGAGGGGTCGGGAAAACAGAGAATCGGAGGCTGACAGGAACAATTGTTGTGACGTATTCTCAAGGAAATGAGTTAGGGGAAAGTGCGGCCAGCTCGACCAAGAAAAAAACTCCGTCCAAAGGGGGTTATATAGTTAATCCCAGGACAGAAAAATCGACCTTTCCAAATTGAGGAATTCCAAGTTTAAAAAATGATATTGCCAAATGGGTTCTACCCGGGTTGCAAAACGGGGAGGAACCAACGAATCGAAGCTGTCCTGTCCGAGTCGGGCTTAAACAACGATTATGCACAGAAAATAGCACAACAAAAAGAATAGAGAGAAGGGAAGACGAGGGTAAGCCCAAGAAGGAGGGACAAGAGCATTAGTTACATTTCAGGAGGAAGAGTAGAACGGGTGCAAAAAGTCGGTACCGGAGGGTTGGGGATAAAGAAGGTCGAGTGTGTCTCAAGGGGGGAAGTCAGAGACTATCCAACCTGTGGGCGGGGCTCGTTGAAGGAAGAGAAAGCCCAGTGGATAAGAGAACGAGAGAAGGGATCCGCAGAAAGAGTTCATGGTGTCCTCGGGGATATAGGCAGACGAAGACTATGTTTCTCCCAAGGGAGCGTCGGGTGCAGTCCGCCGAGTCCTCCCAGAGTTTGGACTACTGAGCAGATTTTGGGGTCCGGTAGTTCACACAAAAGTCAGGAATGGGGCGGACCAGTCAATGTCAGAGGGAAAGCGGTGGGTCGAATAAAATGCACCAGGAAGCGAGCGGGGGGGGAAAAACTGGTGAAGCTGTCTTGAATTCGCAACGACACCGTGATTGGTGCATGGGTTTGCACCAGTCGCGAAAGGGGGGGTCTCGACCATAAAAGGACGCCTCGATCCAGGCTGGAAACGGAGAAATGGAAAAAGGAAAGTCGATGGGCAACAATCTGGGGGGGGAGTGGGAACGTGTCGGAGCTTTTCATATTAGGCAGGAAGCAGTCATTAAGGGGAAAGAGGCGGAATGTGTAAGGAAATGTGGACTAAAGAGGGAGGAACAAATTGAGGGTGGGAGGGAAAAACCCTTAAGGATAAGATCACGAATATCGCGTCGTAGAAAAAGTTCAGCGATTTCGGATCCAGAAAGGGGGAAAGGGAAAAGAGAAGGCCAATGACGAAGTCGGACATTTAGGGAAGGAAAAGGGGAGAGTTTACAGAACGACCGTGCCTGAAGCGCATTCCGCTTGAGTACTGGGTAACCCCAAGCCCGATGAGGGCTTAGAGAAAGAAAAATTTTTTAACTCTTGGGATTGAAACATTTTACTCAATTGAAATTCGAGAGAAGGGATTGGGAACGCGAGAAGTAGAGATCGGTAATTGAAACTGAGAGGACGTATGGTGAGGCGGAGGTCGGGCAATAAAAGAAAAAAAGAAAAAAAAAGAGGTAACGCCAAATGTCAATCTTTTGCAAGGAGGGGGTTGCAGAAATATCAAGGGAAAAAAAACGTACGAGCTGAAAAAAGTCACCACAAGGATATGGAAACAAGGACCGGCTTGTCATTAAAAAGTATAAAATTCACCCGGTCACTTTGGGGGAAAAGGAAGCCCGACAAGGGTGGCGACGCGGGTTTTCCACGGGACGACTTAATATAGGAATTGTTTGCCTGGAAATCTGGGACCGGGGGGAGCGAGACGAAAAGTCATGACGCCCCGCTTACGGACCAGGAAAGGATGGTAGAAGCTTCTCCAAAAGGGTAAAATGGCCGCTGACTGAGAAAAACACTTACTGCTCCTGGGGAAAGACATGCAAATCGTGAGACGCAGAGAGAAATAGGAAAGCAAATACCGGCCTTGTGGAGTGTACGACGTCCGGAACAGAGAAGGGAGGAGAATTCTTGGTTGAAGGATGAGGGGCTCCTGTCCTTGCAAAGAAAGAAAAAAAAGGATCAGACGCCCCCCTGGACATGGAACTCAACTGGCCCCCGGGCTGCCTAAATAAAACCAGACTCTTAGCCAGTTCATAAAGAAAGACGGGATACCCCACACGGTGCTGGTCAAAGTGCTGAACGGCTGCTGGGGAGGAGGGAAAAAAAGGCCCTGCCTTAAGTAGGTACAGGGGGAAGGGACTCAGATCAAAGGGGGGGAGTAAAGAAAGAAAGTCACCCAAAAACCTATGAAGGCGGCGAAGGAGAAAAAAAACAGCAGCCAGTAAAGAAAGGGAAGTATGAGCAAGGATAAAAGACGGAAAGGAAGAAGCTGAGGGGTAGGAGGGAAGTTACGGAAAGGCTTAAAAAAGGGAAAAACAAGAGGTCCAAAAGAGTTCGTTAAGGGGATAGGGGGAAAGAAGGGAAAACCTTGTTGCGGCGCCCACGAATTAAGAACGGCTAATGGCCGCCCGGAAGATTGTCGACCCGAAACGGCGGCAAAAACCGGGGAAAAAAGGGAAGGGAATGTGTCCATCCCCAAGAGTGCTCGCTGAATTAAAAAATAGGCGACGATCGTTTGAGGAAAGAAGAAGGGAAGCATTTGGAAAGAAAAATGTGCTGCCCTAGGAAATAGTTAAATTCATGGAGGGGGAAAAGGAACTGTGTAAAAAAAGACTAAAGAGGCTTCAAAAGACGGGAACAAGGCTGTCTCAAAGTGCCGAGGGGGCCAAGACAATTTCCGGGGGTCAGGTACAAAAATAGACCAAGAATGTTAGAAAGGAAAAAGGTTCAGAAAAAAGATTACGTAAAATGGTGACGGGAGGGGCTGGTAGCCGTGGTAGGAGAGGGTTAAAGGATTCTTGGAAAAAAAAAAAAAAAAGTATTTAAAGAGGTGGTTCTCAGGACTGGACGATTGGTTGGTTAAAAAAGATAGCCCACAGTAAACGCCAGGAAGGTTGGAACTCGACCTGAGGTAACCAAACCAAAGAGCAATCAGGAAAGGGGAAAAAAGTAGAAACACTCGAGGCGAAAAAAGAAGAAAAATGAGTCAAGGGTAGAAAATTGAGAAAAGGAACTATTGACCGCTCACCTTGGCGGGGGACCCACTACGTTAGGGAAGCCGAAGAAAAGATGAATCTGATTGATAGAAAGAACTGCTTCGAAAAGTAGAAGAAAAGAGGAAGGGGCAACGAACGGATGTCCACCGGAAGAAAAAATGAGCAGAAAATCGCTCTGGTGGAAAAGGGATCGTATCTGTAAAAGGGTTCGACGCGACCTGTTGGTAGAAGAGAGAGGACTCGGAACAAAACCGTCAAGATTGATGCCACCGGGTCAGGAACTATAAGGCCGAAAAGACTATGACAAGAAGAAAAAAGCTTCCGGGCCCTAGAAGAGGAGGGGAAAATGTCTCAGAAAGAAAACTGGTGCAAAACTCGCCAGTTTTCCAGAGAGGAAGAAGAAGGGGGAGTCGTACTGGAGAACAAGACTGAAATTCCCTCGACAAGATTTCACACTTAAAACAACTACCCGGGGAGGGGAGAACACAGCGTAGAACTTCATCAAAGAAGGAAACGGTGGGAACAAAAGACAGAACTTCAACAAGTGAGGGCATCTTCTAAAACACCGCTCCGTAACATTAGAAAAAATAAAAAAGGCCCCTGGAGAAAGATGGGAGGACCAAAGTGGACGGTCAGCAATCTTCGTAACGAAACAAACAAAGGGGAGACATGAATCAAACTAAATGGCTATAGGAGAGAGGGCGGTATTGAAAAAGGAATATCCTCACTAAAGAACCCGAGTTCAGTAGGGAGTAGGTCTGACTAAAATCGAGGCGATACACCATTCCGGACACTGGGGTTTCCCTATCGGAAAAGGAGAGAGGAATCCAAAGGCTGGTTGGGGGAGGGGGGGGGGCGCAGCGTAAAGGCACCCGAAGTAAAAATGGTGGTTCAAGGGACAATGAGAACAGAAGGTCTCCCCATTGAGGAGAAGGAAAAGGGAGGTTCACCACGGGAGGGAAGGGGAATTTAAGAAAACAAAAAAAAAAAAAATTGTACCATCGAATCGGAGTAAGGAAGGGGGGAAAGCAAGTGGCCATTCAAAAACAAAAAGAAAATTATGGGCGAAAGAAGGTAAGATCCCTTAAGGGAGAAAACGGAAGACCGGGGAAATTAAAGGGGGGAAAAAATTGGGTCCGCGAAAAAAAATATCGGTGCAACTTTAAGACTCAAGGGGGCAGTTCCGAAGGGCACAGGAGAAGGAGCCTATCCCAAAACGAAAGGGGGCGTCGAGTCGCGCGGGGCAACAGCAAATTTGGATCAAGAGGAGACTTATTCAATTGGAAATCCGAGAGTGCAGCCTGGTGGATACAGAAAGGCGTCAAGAAAAAAGACAACGGAGGGTGATCCCGGGGCCATCGGGGGTAGAGATGCCAAGCATCGGCAGCCAGTAGTGAAAGGGAGAGAGCACCGGTTTTGTGGGTCAGAGGAAAAGCGAGCTTTACGAAAAAAGGAAGCATGTACTTGGTGAGGAGGGAGAATCATAGTGGGGAGAAGGAGGAAAAATTGTCAGGACAAGAGGAAATAAAACAGCATCCTTTGCCCGAGAAAAAAGAGGGGGGGGGGGAAAAACAACTATGAAGGAGGATGTCTTTTTTGGGGGTTTCATGACTCAACATTTGAGGGTTTGGGAAAACATCGAGGGAAATTGGGGGGCAGGAGCAAGCACCCACGAAAAGAAAAACTTCAGACGATCCGCTGGAGACTACCGGAAGCGCCACATAAGAGAGGGGAAAAGGAGTCAACGGGTTTTAAAAATAGGTTGAAAACGTTAGTTCGTGTCGTGCACTGATATGAGCAGGAAATGAAAAAGACGCAGGGACCTGCATTTTTGGTAAGCAAGATTCTACCAACAAGAGTGAACGCAAGAAACGTATAAAAAAGATGATCGCGTATCCCTTATTGAGGGGAGAACATTTAGAGAGAAACGGTGCCTCCTTTCTGGGGGGGACGAAGGACCACGCGGCTGAAAAGGGAGGAAGGCCGAGAAGTCTAGATAGGGAGGGAGCGAAGTTGCAAAAGAACGAGCAAAGGAAGACATGCAGAGAAGATAGTGGGGACCGAGCGGAAAGAGGAATCAATTGGACAGAGAAAAGGTACGACTGTTGATTCATTTTTCGCTTGCATTCGAGGTTCAGCCAGAGGTGGGGGAATCTAGAGGGGGGAGGGTTTGGGCAACCGGTCAACCAGGTCTTATTTTCCCTGGGAGAAAGGGCAATACAAAAAAAGCAATAACGGGGGAAGGCTTCGCCTCTGAAGAGGGGGGGGAAAAAGTGGTTTTTTCAAAAAGATTAAAAACGAACCGAAAAGAAGGCACCATCCCGTATACAGAAAGGGGGAAGCTTGGACTGAAAAAAAAAATCGGGATTCCAATCCCCTAATTGTAGCCCGGTCGGGGGGGGAGAAATAAAATCTACGGCAGACAACAAAACAAACGCGTGGACCCGGAGACTTCTATCTTTCAAGGGAGGAAGGACGTCAAGGGAATCCACGCGGAACGAAAAAAAGAGGGCCTTTGTCGACCTGTCAAAAAGCAAAGACAAAAAAAAAAAATAGGAGGGATAGCGACTTCGGCTGCAAAGCCGTCGCAAAGGCGGAAGGGTTGGTCAAGAAGATAGGGAAGGAGGGGGTTCAGAGAAGCCAAAACCTTTGAAACACGGGGGAAAAAACAAAATTCCCTTAAAAGGAAGAGAAGTCCTTCGTCGAATTCGTTGAGGAGGAATGGGCGCACGGGTTCCAAAAGAGGGAATCGGACAAAAAGGAAACAAAAGAAGGGACATCTTTAAGGGTTCGGAAACTCAAGAACACTGCAGGAAAAAAGAAAGAAAAGATGGACAAGGAGAATGGAAAAAGAGGATTTCTCAAAAAAGGTCCAAGTGAAAAAAGGTCTGCTTTTCTGCTTTGGCCGACTTCTTAAAGGGAAGGAGAGGACGATCATCTCACAAAAAAACAAAGGCCAAAGAGAAAGTCCCAAAAGGAAGTATCTGAGAAGGGAGAAGGGAAAGAGAAGAAGAGAATTCAGAAGAAAAAAAGGTAGAAAGTGAAAACTCAGGGAAATTCCCGCCGGGGAAAGGAGAGAAAGGCAAAGCCTGGCTCTACAACGTGTTAAAATCCAATCTGGATTGAGAGGGTGGAGGGAGTTAGAAAAAGGGAAAGGCGCCCAAGACTGACCGCAACCAAAGAAGGGAAAAGTCTAGATAAGGCCTCGAAATAAAGGAATTGGAAGAACCTCACAACTGCACAAGGAGATTCAGGAGACTCGGAAAAGAAAACGAAGCGACTTTCCTCGTGGGGAAGTGAGGAACAACATCGAAGAAACATTGGGGGGAGGGTTTTGTTTCAGTTCAACTTTAGCGGACGGGGGAGGCGGGGGTCTTTGCGGAAAGAGAAAAGAGGGAAGTCATCGCGGGAAAAGAAGTGGCACGGCGGGCAAGACATGAAAAGGTTATTCTTCCTGCACGAAGGCGGGCAAAATTGGAGAAGATTGTGATTCAAAGAGGCCGCCAAAACTTGAACTGGTTGGACAGACAGGGAAGAGCCGAAACAGAAAAGGAAGCTTTCATTTGGCTCAGGGGAGGGGGGAGGGGGATTCGGTAAACCAGGGGGACTCTCGTTTTGTCAATGGGGAGTGATGAAACTGGGAAATAAAGGACTGTACCGGGGGCCCGGAAGGATAGGGACAAAGAACATCCAAAAGGAAGAAACCAAAGCCTAATCGCGAGGGGTTGCAACCAATAGAAAGATAGAGGGTGGGAAAAGAAGAATCAACTAAGCTGAATGAAAATGAGAAAAATTTTGGTGGAAATACAACAAGAAGTATAAGTTAATAGTGATCCTCTAAACGCGTTCTTTGGTTTAAAAAAGAATAAGTTATCAGGGAATGTCACTCTAGTAGGCATATCATTTGAAACGGGGAAGGACTCTTATTTGTCAGTGAACAGGTCGAACAGCACCAAAGTGGTTCGCAAGAAAAAGGGGGGGGAACGACAGGGTCACGAAGAAGGGAATCGCTGGAATGGGAAGAAGGAGAGTATATTCAAACATACGTAGAAACTGACTCCAAAATCTACGATTGTTATCAGAGTCGGTAAAAACTCCCCTCAAGAAGGTCATTATATTCAAACTTAACAAGAAGGGCCCTCGAAATAAGAAAGGATTTAAAATAAGAAAAGGGAGAGGGAGGAAACTCCTCGCGTGTAATAGCCTTACGAGCCACTAAAGGAAACATGGAGGAAAAGGGAAATCGAGAAGCTAATCCGTCGGAGTCCGGGAATGGGAGGGGAGGACTCAAGCCTGAAGAAAAAGACGCGAAAATTGTTCAAACCAAAAACTGCACCACGGCTAGTGGAGGATAAAACCGAAGCGGTCAAAAATAAATGTTGACAAACAGCAGATCTCGGAAAGAGGGGAGGGTGTGGGGGGGGGGAAAACTCCAAATCCGGAACCATGAATCAAGAAGTTCGACACTCTGAGGAAAAGAAGTCCACAAATAATGACGAGGTCCAGAACCCTCTCGGGGGGAACTACCAAAAAAGTGGAGAAAAGAAAGGAAAGCAGCACAAAGGGCTGAAGAGGCTGGAGGAATCGTGCGACTTGACACTAGGAAAGACGAGAGCCCCTAAGTCCCAGAAAAAAAATTATTTAGGAAAAAGGGGCTGACCGATCTTCCGAAAAGACGGAGCACTGAGGTTGGCACGATGTCTCTGCCAGAAGAAGAGACGACAAAAACAAGAAAAAACTTTTGCTCAATAACTGACTGCAGAAAGAAAAAGAAGAAAGTTGGGGATAAGAGGGGAAAAAAACCCTGATGGGAAGACCTCTATCGACCGGTCGCCAATAGTCTGACGTGTGCACCAAAGGGGGACAGGCTTGGTCTAGCAAATCAGAGGACGAGAAAAAAGCTTTCCTTTGCCAGGCAGGAATAAAGGGGCCAAATTCAGCTCAAAACAGCTTCTTCTACCCGCCATAAACTGAAAGAGGGAGGACACTCAACGGTACACGAGTTGGGGAGGCATTTGAGGATGGCCGCGAACACGGAGGAAAGAATAACTCAGGCT
>Ga0179593_1683240_pt1 | contig 11534 bp, 8 predicted proteins | sample CZODoug2_1_08_16_FD_185931 | JGI IMG/M metagenome (GOLD analysis project Ga0179593, IMG submission 185931) | Vadose zone soil fungal communities from Angelo Coast Range Reserve, California, USA - CZODoug2_1_08_16fungal (PacBio error correction) | ecosystem: Environmental > Terrestrial > Soil >...
TTATCCGTTCCTTCTCTGGCGTAGTTGTGCTCGAGTCTTTTGGGTCGTGCATGAGGGGGGGGGGGGCTTACTCAGACTTCTTGAAGAGCGGAAGGGCTAAAAACTCTTTCAAGTCGGGGCGAAGAGGGAAAGAGATGGCAAAAACCGGACATCGACGGACACGGGATTCTAAGGGAGGGACCAGAAATGGGGAACTGAAAATCGGAGAGAGAAGGGAACGTCTCTGACAGTCGAACATTGGGAAAGCAGCCCCCAAATGGAAATTGCGTGGGCAGGGGAGGAGAAAGGTTCAAACAGGAAACGGCTTCGTATCAAAATCGATTGCCGGAAGCAGAAGTATACCGATCAGTCAAGGGTAGCGGACTAATTGAGCAATGCACATGCTTTAAGGCCTAGGAAAAAAACGCGTCTAATAGTCAACCGAATCGGACAAAAACGCTGAAGCGCCCGGCGGGGGGCTCTTTCTCGCGCAAAAGAACGGAATGAGAACTATCCCTCAAAGCAAGAAAAAAGGGGGAGTTGTGGCTGAAGAATCTGAGCCTCCGCCAAAGGAACTTACCCTAAAGTGAAGGGGCCTTTCAGGAGACTTTATCGGGGCTTTTTTGATAGAAAGGGGTTCAAACGGCTTTCAAGACAAAAAAAATCTGACGCAGAAGACACATGGTTTTACTCGACAAAAAAAACAAGAAAAGGAAGGGACCTCGAACACGGGGGTAGAGGTTTTGGAAAGGCGAAGACACGCATGGGGAGGGGATAGGGAAAGGGGGGGATCTTCAACATCAAGGAGGGGATTGGAACAACTTCAGGTTTTTTGGGAGGATGAAAAGGAGGAGAAACGAAGGGGACCTGCATGGCCAGGAATTGGGGGTGAAAGATCCGATTCCTATAACAAAGACTGGGAGGAACGGAAAGAAATTGAAATACATCTGATGGGATTTTCAGGAAAGGGGAAGCTGGAGGAAGGGTGATGTAAAAGGCTTAGAAAGAACTGCGGTCAGTCCTCATCGGAGACGAAAAGGGTTCATTTAGCCGAGAAGGGAAAAAAAGCGGAGGACTCTAACTCCTTAGGAAATCCTCTATACCCCGGGAAGGGGGGCGAAATGAGTGCCTTTATTTACAGAAGAGAACCTGAGATTCAGGGAATATCCTCGAGTAAAAGAAAGAGACGCATAAAGAAAAATTCTTTTAGGCAATACTTACAAAAAGGAAAAGAGTACAGATAAAGGAGAAAACGAGGAGAGTCCTGTAAGGACAGTCTGGGGGAAGGGAATAACAAAAATTGTCCTTCGTTTATGGGTGTTAGAAAAGGAGAAAAAGTTGGACTTCTATAAACTGAACGGGAGAAAGGCATGAGAAGGGGGGTCAATACGACACAGTAGGATTTAACGAAAAAAAGCATACGGAGAAAAACACAAAAAAAACGTGAAAGGCACAACACGGACGTAACGCGCGGGGGCTCAGGGGCAAAATTCGGAAGCCATGAGCCGGACGAAAATCAGAAGTTCTGCGCCACAAGGAGGCATCGGAAGGGGGCAAGAATCCGATTTCTGGGGGGGGCAACCACGCGGAGCAATAGATGGGACGTCCGGATTGCTCGAGAGGCAGATTTGAAACAAACACCAACTTCTGGAAAAGTCGAAAGAAATGCGCGGACATGCGCCAGGGAAGGCTAAAAACAGGAAATAGGGCAACTCTGCTTGAACGAATAAGATTCACTGCGGAGAGGTCGACCGTCCAAGAACGTTACTTACAGCAGGGAGGCTAGCATTCGAAAATTCGTTTTTAAGGGGGGGGGAGAATAGAGGAGTATTGGGTCAAGCGAAGTGAGCCGGCTCCGCAAGGACACTAACCCCGCAAAGAGAAGGGGCACCGGGGTATGGTTTCGTGATAAGGGGATAGGCGAGCTGATAAGAGCCAAGAACAGGAAATCTAAGCAAAAACTGCGTCAAAAGTGTGGTCCAGATTAGAACTTCAAGGAGGGGGGCGCTCGTAAAGCGGCCGGGCCGCAACGGGGGGAGGTAGTTGCGAAAACTTGGGGGAGGGGGAAGAGCGCAGTGCAAAGAGGGGGGGGTAAGGAGAGCCTGTGCCGCCATAGTTTTGGAGAGGGAGAGAATAGGGAAAGGAGTATAAGGTCCGCGCGATGAAGAGTTACTAAACACAATGTCCGGAAAGGCCTGGGGCCTCTGGCGCAGGAGGAAAAACTTGGGAAACTCTCATGGGACGAAGACGGTCCATGTGTTTGGGGGTTCTGCACGTGAAGCAGGGGGATCGTTGACGTCTCCTGAGGAAAAGACCGGGCCATTACTACGCACCTCGGGGATGTGTGGGCAAAAAAATGGGCCTCATTCTGCTCCGGATTAAGGAAGTTCTTCGCCATCGCTGAAATAACTAGTATAATTCAAGGACTTCTGGAAGTAAGGTCTAAGGCCCAGTAGAACGCGCCACTATCTTAAACCAAAGATCGCAAACCGCCCGAAAAGCCTACCCTCCGAAGTACTTTTGCAGGAGAGGATGCCCGCAAAAAGTCAGGAAAAGGAAGGGGACAAACATCGTGGGGTCAGGCCAAAGAAAGAACGGCGCTAATTCACTGAGAGAAGACTCTGAAGGGTGACACAATTACTTGGTCCATTAATGGGGGAAAGAGTCAAAAGACTCCATGTCCTTTCTGGCCGGAGTAGGTGATACCTAACAACTACTGAGTTGTAACTATAAGGAACTCTTAGGGAGGGGCAGATGTTTCCGGATTTCAAATACTGGGAAGCATCTCTACACAACACTGAGGGATTGCCGGGTCGACGTCCTCTGGGTAAGTTTCGTCTCTGCGCGTTGGTGGGAAAACTGAAAAACTCACCAACTCAAATAAACCTCAACCTCGATTAAAAAACTTCCACTCTTGGAAGTACCGGGAGAAAACGGCGCAATTTCTAACGTTCCTTTTAAAAGGGAGGAATTGGTACATCCACACTAAAAGGCGCGGATGAATGGGTTCTATTATTCAAGTGAAAATACGAAAATTTCAATCATCTACTCGAGGAGGCAGAAGGAAAGACGGTCCGCTTACAAAGGCAACAAAGGTCAAATCAGAGAAAAATTCGAAAAAAAAGCACCTCCTATAAGTCAAGAAACTAAAGAGGTAGCGGAGCGACGTTAAAAATCCCGACGTTGCTTCCGAATGGAACAAAGGGGGGACGAAAAATATGTCCTCAATCACCTCTAACCGTGCAAACAGGCATGTCTGTCATCGAACAAGACAGACTTTTAAGAGGGAAAGAAAACATTAGAAGCAAAAGTTCAGATCATAACGTCTTCCGACAACTTGGGCGCGCTGGGGGCGTTGGAACCGACACGACAACGGATACGATCAGGTTGACCAGCACTGGAAAAATCAAGAAAACAAGTGAACCAGAAGATTTCAACCTACAAGACGGGGAACAGATCGTTCACACAACAAGTCGGATCACGGACATAATTCGGTTCCTTGCAGACCGGCCCGATAGACACGTCTTGAAGGGAACGACGGCCCCGAAGGGGACCGGCAACACCATACCCATAATGCCCTTACTCCGAAAGGGCGACCCGGTATTGTGTACCCTCTTGCAGGGAGGGTAACCCCTTGGGACCTGTAGGGGAAATCGGCTGACCGAGCACTGTTGATAGTAAGTGAAGGCTATCTCTTCAAACCCATCTCTAGTGAGGAGGGGTAGAGGGGAGCCATTTATTGCATGCAGGGGGGGGGATGAAGAGTCGACATCGCTCGGACTTTCTCAAATAATCTCCAAGGCCGGGTGGATATGGAGGAAAAAAAAAGCCGCCATCAGAAAAGACAGGGCCGAGGCCTGTGTTTGAGAAGGGTCTGCGTACAGCGCCTAGTTGGCCCACTGACAAAGGGAAGGGCGCAGACAAAATGGTACACTTGATGGCAACATGGGGGAAAAAATTCGGCTGAAAATGAAGCGCGAAGGGGAAATCCATCCAGTCAGGACTGGCTATAAAGGATGGTTTATCAAGAAAAAAACCCCAAAACACAGCCGGGCGAGCCGTTCTTCTTGCAAAAAGTAACAGGGAACAAGGATTCGAGGCAGAAATTGGAGGGAGAACTCAACCAAAAGGAGCCTTAGAAGAAAGGGGAGAAGCCTATACTACTGGGGAAAAATCAAAAGTTCTGGGAACTTTAAGGTCACTCGGTGGGCGAATTTGGGGCAGACACTCACTTCGCACTTGGGGGAAGGAAAGGTCAATGCAAGGGTGCAAGGGGATTTCGAATGTGATATAAAAAGAGTGTGACTGGGACTCGCACTAACTATTCAGAGCAATACACAACAGGGTAGGGGAAGGAGGAATCGGAGGAGGTGTCGTAAGTTTCGTCCAAGGAAGGCTGAATTACTAAACGCCGAAACGTCCATGTGGATACGGTCAAAAAGCTAGGGGATTACTTCACAAGTGTCAAAGCTTTGCACGGGAAACGGGGACAACGGAACCGGAGGGGGGTATCCTCGCTCTCGAGGAAAGCCTCTTGAGGGGAAAGGACGGGTTTGACGTCCCATAGAGAGGCTGAACCCGGGGTCAAGGTGCTACGTCGGGAAAAAAAACCCGGGGGGGGTTTACTAGTTCGGGGAGACGGGGTCTGTTTTTGGGGTTGGAAGGAGAAAATCGTAGAACAGAAGAGTAGGAGGGGGGGGGGGGGAGAAAAGTCCACTTCATACTAGGGGAGGATCGTTTTGCCGACGAGAGTAAGGGGTAGTATAATAATGATCAATAAAAAGGGGGGGGAAATGCTGTTCTCTCAAGACCGGAAAGGGACGTCCGGATTGAGAAGGCGTTTGACAACCAATTTGAACGCAAAACAAAACCAACAAAAAAAACAAAAAAAACCCCCCCACCCCAAACAAAAAAGAGCAACCCAAAACACGAAAACCCCCCACCCACAAAATTCTCCTGGAAATTAAGGGGGGGGAAAGAAGCAGAGCTTATGGGTCGTCTTGGCGAACTCGAAGAGGGGGGTGGGAAAAAGAAGTGGGGGGGAAATCCAGAGCATCTCAGATGGGGTAGTGGAAAAGGGATTGCTCCTGGGCACTTTTGGGAAAACGGGATGAAGAGAAGGGAGAGAAGTGAGGGACAAATAATTTGACCGTAAGGTAGGCTGACTGGGGGGGGGGGGGGGTTTATCCCGGGTCTTAGCCGGGGGGAGGGGGAAACTCCGGGGGGTTATTGCTTAAGCACGCAGATTCAGCGTAATTAGTTTGACCTAAGCCGAGGTGGAAAGCCGGCAAAGGGTTCCGTCTGGGGTGGACAACGGTAGTGGGAAAGTGGAGTGAGGTTCCCTTTCTTTAGTGGTTTGGGTCCAGCGTTTTGTAGATTCGGAGTATGGTAGGTTACCGGGGGCGTGGGCCGAGCCTCGAGTCTGGAAGATGATTGTGAAGGGTGACGGAAGGAATCGTTTTCCTGGCAAGTCCCCTTGAATCTCTCCGCGGGGGCGAACGGTATACAGACTCGGGAGTACAAAAGGGATGTCGTACGCTAGAAAAACTAGCATCAGTCGAGAAAGGTGTGTAGCGCGAGTGGGTATTTTTAATCAAGAAGGGAGGAAGGGGGGGAATTGTAATTGAGGCGGGCTCACGCATGTGCCAAGCCCCCCGGGGGGTTAGATAGGGCTCCACTGATTTGTGAAGATGGGAAGATGTCCCTGAAGCGGGGTACCTTGGGGACGAGACTATTTCTTTGAAGGCTCATTGGGGTGTGTAGGATTCAGGTCAAGAACCTACTAAGGAGTAGGTGTTGCAAAAAGCTCCGATTCAATTAGGAAAAGTAATCGCCTTGATCTGCGGGACTAACTAGAACTTCCCTGACTTGGGGGGGAAGGGCTCCGGAAAACAGTGTGAAGTCTTCCTTGTATATGAGGGCTGAGGTACCTGTGGGGTGTGTCTTGTCTTAGAGGGGGCATGGGGGGTTGGGTGGGGCCCGGAGGTTCCATCTTTGCCGTCTCTGGGGGTCGGTCAGTAAGCGCTTAGCTACCTATCAGCCTACGCGTTGACAAGCGCGGGCCCCAAGAGGCAAGGTTGTGGAGGGGGGGGGAGCCCAGTCCAAAGAGGAGGTCGCCCGGGTCTTCTCGGTTCGATTAATCGCGCGGTGCCGTCAAAGTCAAGGGGGAGGGTGGTTTAGATATCACGGTGCACAGCGGCCGAGGTTAGCGAGGGGGCAGACATCAATGCTCGTGGGGGTGTATATAAGTTGGAAAAAGGGTGGAGGAGGACACGGAAACTGTGTACTATCTGGACTTTTATCGAAACCCCTGAGGCCGAAAGACTCTTGTTTTGACTCTACCTTCTCCATCTCTAAGCGTGAAGCGGATTTCCCTTGTTTTGGGGAACTTCCTCTCCTGCCAAGGGGCCTGGTTCCATGCCATTTGAGTCCTGGTGGTAAAAGCGCGGGTTTTGCTTTGGTTACAAAAACTCCTTTCATTGGGTTTCGAAATCAACCGTTCCTTTGGTCGGGCACCTTCTATACTGCAGAAGTACGTTGGTGGGTCCGGCGACTAGCTGGGGGGGGTATCTGGTGGTGTTCAAAATCATTGGGGGGGCGCACAGCGGGCTCGAGGGCCTCGACTCATTTACTTCGGGGCGTTGATAATGGGAAAGGGCGACCGTAATCTTCGACGAGAGAAGATTGTGCGCAGGGGAAATCTTCGCCACCAGCAGAGACGCTAGGGTAAGGCCAGTGCTGGACACGAAGGGGGGGCGCATGGCAGTCGCGTGAAAGGGCGCACGGCGCATCCCCCAAAGGGGGAGGGGGTACTTCTCTAGGATGCGGAGCATTAACAATCTTATTCAGTAAGCTCCAAAGCTAGTACCTGCAAGGGTGTTTCATGTACTATCTAGGGGTAGATTCTAAACACCTCTAATTTAGGGACCAAACCCCAATTTCGGGGAAACCATTCGGTGTTCTTCGCCTTTCAAGATCAGTGTTCCAAATGCGCGACCTAGTCCGCCGGCAATTTTTGTGCTCCTAAAAAAAACTTACTCGGAAACGATCGCTTTCCGAAGGCGCTCACGACGAGTCTAAGTCGGACTCAGCGCCAGAGGGGGACTACTCCAGGTCGGTTGGGAAAACACTACGAATGAGTTTCCCGTTAGAATGAACATAGGCTCGAGGGAAGTGAAATTGAGAGTGATTTACGGTCTTTCACGGTATCAGGTTTTCCACTTCCCCTCTTCCCCTACTACAAGCTTTGTTCTCGAAAAGACAGTGGCCGTACTGAACCCTCTCTCAATCCCAGGTCCTTTGTGGTTTTCTTGCTGCAGGGGGGTCATACGACTGTCTCGCAGTTTGGAGTCATGGTAATGAATAGTTCACAGGGAAGGGGAATAGAAGTTGCGGGGGGAAGCCCTTCGCGTCGGGAACACAGCAGAGAGTGCCTGCGGAGCCGGAATTTGGGGGGGAACAGGGGAGAAACAAACGACATAGACTCTCCTTGTCATTGTGAAAGGCTGGGTTATTTACCAGTTTCTATCTAGGAACACAGGCTGCCAAGTTGGGTGGGCTTTCTCCCCCTTAAATTCTTTTCAGCTTGCACTCTCCGGTTTCACTATGGGGGCAGGGTAAACGGGGGAAACCGCGAGCGAGGAACCCGATGCCAGACCCGCAGAAGGGAGGGGGCTTAGCCTCAAGCTGGGTAGAAAGGGGAGAATGACTTTTGAAGAAATGCTCGCCGCAAGAGGGAGCGCTGGACCAAAAATAAACCTTCCAAGATGGGGTCTTCCAGTCCTTGAATTCCTTCCCGAGGGACCTAGCGTAAGCCCCCAAACACGGCGGCTTCTTCCCCTTCTCTCGACGATGCTTCTTCTTGGCCTTGGTACAACCCGACCTTCGTGCTTCTTTCATCCACCCACAAGAATCATCTCGTGAGGGCGCTCTCGACTCCAAATAAAAGTTCTTTTCTACGCTAGACACCCCTATGTCCCTCGTCGTGCTTCTTGCCTAACTTTTTCCTGTTCTGCAAGCGAACTGCTTGGAAAAGCTCCATTCTTTGTGGTTTTCGGGTTCTCGTAGATTAGGGCCCTTCCCCCCTTTTCTTATGAGTCCTTTTCTCCTATCCGGCTCAAAACTTGAAATTCTGGCACCCCCATGGCAATCCCCTTCCAGTGGCCCGCCCAAGACGGGAGTCAGGGGGGAAAAGACCCATTCCGCCAACCTGCGCGTGAAATCGAGTCGCGGGGGGGGAGAGAAATTGGAAAAAACTGCCTCTGTCTCAGCAAGTCTGAATCGAGGGGAGGCTGGAAGAGGGGGAAAAAACCTTGCCCCCAACCCTTCCCTTCTGAGACTAAGTCTCCCCAGTCTTCAGGAACCATCCTTCCAGTCGGGGATCACGGGAAAGCCCCTTACTACAATATGCTTCGCAGAATGGAAAGGATAGGTTACAAGGGGGGGGGCGAGAAAAAAAAAATGGGGGGGGGAAAAGTACGTCGCGAGGCGTGGACCGGAAGTCGCCGAGGCAAGGAACCCGCAAGTGCAAACAAAACTCAATGCAAGGGGTTTCCAACAACCGGGGTCCAATTTTCGTTAGAAGTAACGTCGACTAAGCATTATTCACCAAGAGTCTTCAAGCAGCTTTCCTGCCTTATGGTTTCTTCCTTTCCTATCGCCTTCGTGCTGGAGCGTCTGTTATAACTCCTGGTTCCCACCCCCTCCTTGGCGTCCAGCCGTACCCCTTTTCAAGGAACTCGCGGCTTTTAAAGAGAACTTTCATTAATGTGCCTTAGGGGGGCTGATGCGGGGGTTATATTATTCTCTTCATTCGCTCCTCGGATACGGTCTTATCGTTCAAACTGGGGAATTGATTGATGGGCCTCGTTCCGCGCTAAGCGGCGTGGTTAACACAAGCGCCTCAATAATAACGGAGGGGAATTTTTTGTGTATGTGCATTTCTTATCGTAATTGGAAGGCTTTCAATCACTTCACATCAATTCTGCGTTGAGGATGTCTCTCTTTCCCTCCCCGATCTCGAACGGCATGTCTGTTTTTAAAAGGAGGCAGGCGCAAGTCGACAGCGTCGATTAAGTGTCATACCGACTTCCAGTCTGGAAAGACACCAACCCAATTCAAAACCTCGCCATTGTCCGTCCGCAAATATACGAAACGAAGCTGACCAGCAATCTCCCTCGCGAAAAGCGGCGAGGGGGCCGGGAGGCCGCCCTCCGGAAGACTTGGGGTAATCCCTCCCCTTCCAAGGTATTGACTTTCTCCCACCCTCATGTTAAAGCACGCCTCCAACACCCGCGCACCATCTTCACTCTCATTTGGCCCCCCAAGTTTCCCTTGATCATTCTTCTTTCCATTGGCCTCCCTTCCCACAAAACGCTAGGGGCGGCTGCTCATCACTTAGAAGGAAACCGGGAAGCTCTTCATTGTTCGAAAGGGGGGCATACCATTGAACTCTCGTCCAACTTTCCAGACTTGAAAACTTACTGACTCGCTAGCAAAAAAGGAGAAAGTTCGTCACAGCTCTAGAAATGAAAACCGTCCTCTTCTAAGTGTTGTGTCATTCACCCGGCCCCCTACAAGTAAAAACTACTGTCTCTGCTCTTTTTAAACTAAACTCGTATGAAGATTTTCGATCTTCGTGTCTCAAAATGGGTGAATTAGTTTCAGGCCCACCCCCTATGTTGCCTCTGGTTAGAAAGGGTTTCTTCCTTTGCGAGGGCTCTTACGAAGAGAGGTTCTTGATTTCCCGTCCTTTGACTCTCCTTTGGCCTTAATAAGTCAACGCTTATCGACACCAAAGGTCAAAGACAGAGTAAGAAATTTAAAATAGACGCATCAGAAAGACTGCAGGGAATTACGAGGGCGGCGACAAACTTTGGTACGGGGCACTCTTTTGACAGGGGCAACCTCCATTCTTTATGCTTTCCTTCTTAGTCCTAATAGACAAACCAGCAAGACAATCCCCCTTCAAAAAGGGGAAGGGCCTGTCATCGAACACAATTTAGGGTAAAAACCGGTTACGGAGAAACGGCACACCACTCTAAGGGGATGAAATTTATCAGAACTCTAGGCAACCCCAAGGGGTCTCGGGCCTAAAATGGACCCTAACAGCATTATACATCTCGGCGCTGAACGGACCATCCTCTGAAAAAAAACCTCTTCAAAAAAGAGTTTTACCACGGAACGTGGCCGGGGGAAAGGGCGAGGAGAAAAATGTGGCGGACGAACAGGATAGAAGCGGACAGGAGTCTAAGAAAACTCCGACCGTGGAAGAACAAAAAAAAAGATTAGGAACTTCGACGAACCGGGAGAAAGTGTTGTCCATCACTTCTACGAGTTTAAAATGAGAGGGACGCGAAAGAAAAAAATAAGGCCGATACAGACGGAGCTCATCATCAAAAAAGAGGTTCTCTCGGATGTCCAGATGATTGTGGATCGGCGTGGTTCGTCAACATCCCTACTAGAAAATTTTATATGAAAACACACTCCAGTAAGGGGGTCTATATATGTGGCCAGCCGCAAAATAAAAAAGCGGCCGGGGAGTCGGTAATATAAGGGAAAAGAAAGTTGACTATTACGTCTTCCGGGGGGGAGTCAGATTCAGAGAAACCAAGGCGCTTAGCTCGCAACAAAAAGGAGTAAAAGATAAAGGGGAATATAATCCGAGACTTCGCGACTCGGTTTGAATAAAACTCAACCAAACCAGCCTGATATGAAGCGGGGGTTATTCGCTGTCCGGACGCGCGGTCGAGTAGGGGGGCGGAATAACAACTAATTTCACAAAAGGCTATCAGCGAACGGCAGAGAAGCCACAAAACACAGAGTAACTGGGGGGGGGGGAACGGTCGTCAGGAAAAAAAAAGCCGTGCAAAGGCCCAGGACAAGGTTGGAAAGTAAGGAACACAACACAATGTCCGGGCAATTCGGCGTGGATCTCTGAAAGAAGTTAACTGTTGCATCACCTACACCGTGAGAAAAAAGAAGGAAGGGAGGAGATCTCTCCTTTGGAGGAAGAAAGGTGGTAGCTTGAAGTAGAATACGCGAAGAAAGGGAACACACGTGAACTGATACAGACCACCAAATGGGCCCAACGTGCAAAAAACGCGGACGGAACCTACCGTAGGACAGATGGTGGGGGACTCGCGTCGAAAAGATATGACTGGGACAGGTGGGGGGAATTATACTCCAAGCTCACGAAGCAGGGGAAAAGGTGAAAGGGAAATAGAAAACAGGTGACAGGTCCGCAACGGGGGGATGGTTGGGAGGTTATACGCCAGTATGGAAAGAACATAGAGGGGGGGGGAGACACGTTTAGACGATTGAAAGGGTTACCGCGGAAAATGGTTCGGGGAGAATCAATGCCATTTTTGATAAACATGGAAAGTGATCGCCTTATATACATAGAATTCTCCGAGCCATAGAAGAAAAAATGATCATTCGTCAGGTTCTGAAGAGGGCGTAGTTGCGACCACCATATAAGAACCACGTTCGAAGAAGTATTGCGTGTTTCAAAGCCCGCCGAGACTGTCCGGGACTGGAAACGGGGGGACCCTCAC
>Ga0179593_1691375_pt1 | contig 11534 bp, 12 predicted proteins | sample CZODoug2_1_08_16_FD_185931 | JGI IMG/M metagenome (GOLD analysis project Ga0179593, IMG submission 185931) | Vadose zone soil fungal communities from Angelo Coast Range Reserve, California, USA - CZODoug2_1_08_16fungal (PacBio error correction) | ecosystem: Environmental > Terrestrial > Soil >...
TTCCCCGTGGCGAAAGGGACTCCCATTCCAGAGCATAAACGGAAGGGCTGGTGTGAGACATGAAGGGCGGAAGGGGGGGATGTCGAAAAAAATCAACAAAGGGGGGACAGGGGCGAATCGAGTCCTTCCCAACATGCACGATCTGAAGGAGTTAATAGAAGAGTCATATGGAAGGAACTTATCGAGAGAGAGAAACGGAAAGGAAATTGCTTTTCCGAAGGGGACCTCCCATCCCGGAGACCGCGAGGGGGGGGTAAGACAATTATGAGGGGAAAAAATATCGTATGGAACAATATCCGAGAAAAGTCTTGCGGTCGAATGCAGTCAGGGCCTAGGAGGGTTCTCTTCTGGCCACCGGGACTGGGTCCTCGATTGAACAAGCACGGGAAAAAAGCGTTGAGAAAGGAATATCGAGCCTCCGGTCTGCGCGCCGGGGATAAGCGAGCTGGGAATAGAAAGGCCGAGTCCCTGGGAAAAAGAGAGAGAGCGCAGGGGAACGTTGAGTTATGTTCCTTCTGAACTGGGGGGAATAGCTGTGTAAGACCGAATATGTTTTGAGAGACGTTGGGCGAAACGCCAAATTACCACTCAGTGGAAAAGCCCGTTACAGCTGAACGTTGGACTCCTAGGTGGGCAACCACGCATCCGGAAGCTCTTTGGAACGGCAGGACGACGGAGTCAAAAGGGGCGTTTAACATCCGCCATCATAAAAAAATAGGAGCCATCCCCTTCCGGAGAAATACTCTCGTTCCGATTATAAAAAAGGAGGCCTCATTCACCTGATAGGAAAAAAGCAGAGCATCAAATGCGTTGAATGCAGCCCTTGGATATGACATCCAAGAAGCGAAACTTCGTGTTGCAAACGATTACCGTGCCGAGGAAGAAGGGCGCAAAAACGTCTACGGGCAGGTTCTTATTATGACCGAAGGAAGGGAAGACGATGCCTCCGGGGGGAAACAAACATAGACGTTGACTAAGACAATGTCAGCACCGTCGGTAAGAGAAGTTAGCTGGGGGACACGCTCAACACATAGTGGGAAAGGGATCCATGAGACCTACAGTCTGGACTAATTAACGCGCGGGGAAATGGCTCCTCTCGGGAGGGACACTCCACCGACGAAAAGGGGGGGAAGGAGAAATAGTTGCACAGAGGAAAAAAAAGTACGAACAGAGAGTAAGCTGCTCCTCCGACTAAGAGAGGGAAATCCCATTAACCTGAAGACTCTTCCGCCGATGAACAGAGCGTTTTCTGCAAATCAAAACATCTGATCTCCAAAAGGAAAGGGGCTACAGGAGGAGGGACTGGCGGGTACCGATAAAAAAACAACACGGAGGGTGTCTCTCACATTCCCGGGAAAGTATCTTTACGGCAGTGGAGGGGCGAGCTGAGGGAAAAAAGAAAGGGGACGTTATTGCCGAAAACTCTGAAAAGCGGCGCCGCGCGTAGGAAGTCTGGTATTTCCCAAAAGGCTATATTCGGAGCAGAGGGGTCAGGGAAGATCAGGGGGGGGATTGGATTGTTTCTAGGAAGGAGGTTGCGCCACTATGAAACCCTTGTCTCGGGTGGGGAGCTGCGAGCGGCTGCACAAGAAGAAAAAGACATGCGAGAGGGTAGACCGCTCACCGAAAGGTCGCAGGTGGATCACTTTGAAGGGTTTTCTCAGCTGCGAAGCCTACTCTCTCCTCGGAAAAGGTTGCTGACCATGAAAGGGCATGTCTCAGAACAGGGGTTGTAAGAAAGAGGTCGTCGGCAAAACGGGTTCTTTCCTGGGGGGGGGGGGCCGCAAGACCAGAGAAAAAAAAAGGACCGGACGTGCGCAGGCTCGGCCAAGGAAATAGTCTGGCCCGTCACAGAAGGGACTGGGGTGGGGCCGTCGGGGGAAAGATCTGTGCCAAGACATGCATCCCTGCACTGGGCTTACATTTTTGAAAAAGGTATTTATTTTCCTAAGCCGGACGGGAAGAGAATTGGACCGAGTGACCCGGAAAGTCCAATCGGGTCCCTAGGGGTTTCTACCTGGGTTATTGAGACATGATGGTGGGAGACGGGGGGGGTCGTCGGGGGGCTTCTTCTTTGCCGTGGGGGCGCTCTCTTCTGGAACACTCTATATTTTAGCAAGGAGAAGTTTGCACCAGTCTTAAAACGCCCCTTGAACGCCAGTTGAAAACGCGGCGTTCAGATAAAAGAAAGCGGGGTTCCGGGGGGGGGGACTAGCACCATGAGGAGTACCGATACAGGGGAAGAGGAGTTCCTCACGGCAGTCTCTCCTAACATCAAAGCAGGAAAATTAGAAGAACCGTTGCGAAGAGCACTGCGACTGGGAGAGTCCGCATCTAATCCCCGGCGAAAAGCAATTATTAACGGAACAAAAGGATCAAATCTGCTCCTACCACTAAAAAGCTTGTACGGCGGCCGGTCATCGAGGACGTTATACGCGACGCGCAAATGACATCCGGAAGGAAATTTCTCGCGGACCGGGCCAGCATTCAGAGGGCAGGGTCAAAGCTTCAATGTCGACTATTGTCACCCACCTGCGCGCGGAAAAAAAGGGTGGTAGTTCTAACAAACCTTTCGGGTTCTCCGTCCGGCAAGGTGCCTGCGCTCGCAGGGCCCTGTGTCGAGACGAAAGGAGAGGGCCCTGTTCTAAAGATAATTCGGGGGAAGGGTCAAGGAAAGCGTGTGGGTAGAACTGGGTTATTCTGGAAGGCAATTTTATAGGAGAAAAAAAACTCCGGCCTTAATGGATGTGAAGGGGATGTTCTTCCCTGGGGTCAAATAAAAAGCACACACACATCATTTGAGCGGCCTGGTTCCGCTTCGGAAGGCGGTGGTTTCTCAATCGGAAGACTATGTTCGAGAAACTCAGGGGCATGCCGGCGTTTTCGTGCCCTAAAAAGATCTTTTCGGGGGAGCCCCCCCTGAGGCGTTGGGACAGACGGAAGGTTCAAATCAATTAATACACACTGCTGCAACCGCGGAGAATTCCTTCACCTCTAGGGAAGCAAAAGTTGGCGGTTGTTTCGGAAAACCAGAAAAAAGCCTTCTGCACCGATGAGAGGGCTAAGGGAAATAGAAAAGCCTATCACAGCTGACAAGAAGGTTTCTATAGAACCGAGGGGTCTTCAAGGAAAAGTCACGATCTCTTAATGGGTCCCTCATATTCTTTATGGCAGAGAGTTTTAGTGGAAATTCCAATACCGGAAAAAAGCCCGAGTTTTCGAACGAGAGGAGGAAAACCTGCCGGGAAAGGGGAAAAAAAAAGGCCGTTCGGATGACCAAGGAAAGGATGAACGACCTTGGAACCTGGTCTCGGACCAATTGTCCTCTCTGCGGAAAGCCCTCCTGTCCGGGGGAGAGCTTCAACAAGAGAAAGTGTAACACACAAAACACTCCTGGCGGGGGCAGAAGCAATCGACGCTCTGTTAGGAAAAAAGAGGTTTCCCATCTCGAGCGGTGTCCCTAAGCTTGAGCTCGCTTCACAGGGAACCTACGAGGAAGGGGGAATCGATCAAGGAGTAGTTGCGCAACGACTTAAAAGATGGCAGATTGAGGGGGGCGCTTTGCAGTATGAATCAAAAAAGGGGGGAAACTTGATCGAAGACAGGGGGAGTCACCCGGAAGGACTGGAGGCGGGCCGAAGGAATTTCAAGGAGAACGAAAAAACTATCTCCTATAAGGAAGGCTTCAGTCCCTGGGGAAGGTCAAAGAGGGTGCAACCAAGCCCTCGCGTTCCGGAGGCATAGAATTATAAGAAAAAATTACTTGCATTTGGTTGGTCGCCGAAGGGTCTGAAGGGGAGATCCTAGGGAGAGAAGTCGGGCGATCAACAACATGGAAAGTTATCTGGAAGGCATCCAGGAAGTAATCTCGTCATAGAAACAAGTGCATGCTCCTTCAGGAAAAAAGTACTGAAACAGAACTAGGAAAAGAACTCAACGCTGAAAGGCGTATCTGGAAGGTCCAAGGAGCTCCTCTCTCGGTTAGAAGGGCGGTCAGGAAACGGCCGGAGGGGAATTCTTCCCTCACCCACGGAAAACTTGAAGGGTAAATCGTCACCGCTGCTCTCCAGTAAAACCTCCTTCAAGGGAGAGGTGCTCCTGGTGAAGACCGGGTCAAAGAAAGAGTCATTTCTTCCTACATAAAAAGGGGAATCCTGTGAACATTGAGGAAGTGCATGTCATTTCCGGGGGGAAACAAGTAGCCTAGATCCCACCTGAGCGACACAGACGGCTCCGGAAAAGCACGAGAGGAATCACTTACTGAGGGGTGACTATGGGGGTATGCTGAAAAAGGTTTTGGTAGCGGTGCTTGGTGATTTCAGTTTGAAAGCGGTGCATGTTTAAAAGAATCGGCCGTCCGCTGGGGGCTTATATACCCGTAAAAAAGCTCATGATCAAAGAGGCTCCCGGAGCAAAATCGGGAGACTATAAGAATTCATTTCTGTACCTATGGGGTGGAACGTTTTTCTTGCAAAGCCGTTGTCAGCCGAAAAGGTAGGGAACGAGGCTATCGAACGCCAGGGGAAAGAGAGATTCGAGAACACGGAGGAGGAGGCGTCGTTCGCGTGACTCGGGAAAACCTTTGGAGGGAAAAACCTGTTGCCGTGCCGCACCACTGGAGAGAAAGGTACAGAAATGAAAGAAGGGGGAAGAAGGGTCGCGGGAGAAGGTCATTAGCGCCCAGTTGACAAAACCTGTCTTACGGCTTGCGGAGTTTTTAAGAGGGGGGGGGGGGAAAGCAAACTGCAAGGTCCCGAGGTACAACCGTTACGCGGCAGCAGAAAGAGTACGTTATTCCTGAAGGGGAGATCCGTGAGACAAGTGTTGGCAAGGTGGTATGCCCCGGTGGAAACCGGAATGCAAAGAAAGAAAAGGATTGCCATTTCACAGAGCTGGGAGGGTGTAGACGCCAACTTATTTGGGGGGAAACGGTCAGTCCATCACCAGAAAGATCTCCTGTGAAGGTAGTCGGGCTAGCTCAAAGAGGGAAAGAAAACACCATTTTTCCGGCAGGAGGGACCGGGGGGGGGGCGGAACCCGGGGAAAGCCTCGAACAGAGAGGAGAAAAGGCCGCGCGTTCCTTTTCCAGATAGATCCGCGTTGAAAGTCCTCGCCGTGCAGGAAAAGGACGAATGACTCTCAATGACGGCACAAGACTCAAGAGGAATCTCACAAGGAGATGTCACATGTTGTTTTGCGAGTTGAGCCCACTCAGAAGCAAAGCTCATCATTACCATAGGACAACAAAGCGGGCACGTGTTGGCGCGAAAGAGTGGGCAGTGTCAGGAACGCGAGGCGAATCTTTTACCGGGGCGGGTACTTCCGAAGGCTACCTTCTCAGGGTGTTCCGAAAGGGAAAGAAGTCATCAAAGATGGAAAAAACCCTCTGACCAGAACGGGTGACGCACAGAGGGAAAAATCTTGGATCATAAAAAAGAAACACCGCAATCTCAGAGGGAAGAAGTTCAACGGGTGATTCTGAGGGGGAGTCTGATCGATCGCCGCGACGGGGAGGACACACGGGGGAAAAAGCAGGCTATCAGCCAGGCCACAGGCCGTAATGGACAAGGAGAGGGATGATGAGCCTCGCAGGGGGAAGGGTTCGAAAGAAAACCCTAGCCGCTTAACAAGAACGGCTTCCGAGTAACCAAAACAACTGTGGGAAAAGAGTGGCAGTCCTTAACCGACAGGCTTTTCTAAAATTGCCCGGGGGGAGACTATGTATATCTTAAAAAGGGGAAAAATAAGGGAATTTGGCTGTATGTATCACGGAAACTTCTTAGGAAGACCGAGGAACAAAGATCTCGAAACGTCTGTCATCCGAAAGGAATCAAGGAAAACGGATAGAAGAGAGTTGGATACTGAAAGAAGCGAACACCGCGGGGAGGGGACGAGGAGGGGAGAAGGACCACCTCCAACCTTTCCATCCAATAGGGACTTGGAGCTTCGGTGCAAGGGGGGAATTGATTGGGGGGGGACCATAAATAAAAAGAAGGCCAAGTCTCTCCACGGTTTCTCCCTTCGCTGAAAGAGATTTATGCGGAAGAAAAATTCCTTTCAGAAGGTACAATTAGGAAGGAATATTGAGAATGCAGAAAACTCGTAAAAATTCGTATTCGAGCACTCCTTTCTTTGAAAGAGCGAACTACTCCCCAGTAAGATCATCATGAAGAGGAAGGTGGTTGGGTGAATCCGACATTAAGTGAAAAAGGGGAAAGGGGAAAATCAACCGTTTGAGAGACAAACCCACAGGAAGTCCGGAAAGTAGGCTAAGGAAGGTCTTCCCATTAACAGGCACTAGGAGCTGTCCTCAGACGTCTATTTTCACTAACTGAGTTCTGAGGTTTCTAGGGGGGGGACAGAGGATAAGTTGAATTGCGGGGGGTAACTCTCTTTATCGCGACCGGAGACTCTCTCAAGGAGACATTTATGACTACATTCTTGATTTACCCAGAGAACGGTTAAAAACTTGCGTGTCAGGGGAGAAATTCTTGAAAAGTGGGGGAGAAATTAATAATGGCAGCGTCTAAAAACTAACTGTTGAAGGGTAATCAAAGGGAACACTTGACCCGGCCGAAGGAGGGTAGATCAGCTGTCATTGCTGTAGAGGATCGGGCGAAAGGATGTCTCCAAGGGAGGGAGGAGGTAAGGGAAACAGGCGCGGCCTTGTTAAACGGAAAGACAGCGCGCAAAAAAGGACGTGCCCTGCATGTGCGAAAAAACTCTGACGGGAAGAACAGAGGAAAAATGTACTAGGGGTTTTCGCGACCTTGGAAACTGAACTGGTTACCACATCAGGGACCGAACTCTAAACGTGGCGGACCGTTGCGCCTCTACTGAGGGGAAACTCATCTTCTCTCGAAGAATACGTTTTCCGGTCAGGAGAACCATGGTCGCAGAAGGAGGAAGCCAGCAAAACAGCCGTAGAAGACTGCGGACACCATGTAGAAAACGATGATCTGACCCCAGTCGCCGGAAAAGGGTGATAGACCGCCCAGGAAAGGAAGAAAAACTAGAAGAACAAATTTGAGAAAAAGATTTTCCGGGAAAAGTGACCAGAAATCCGAAGTACAAAAAATTCGTTTTTCCTGGAAAGGGAAGTTCCGGGGAAAAAGGAGGAAAAGGACCCGAATGAAAGGCGACGGCGAAGAGGAAGTCGTGAGGGGGGAAAGAAAGGTTCCCGACCCGCCGCAGTTGAAAAGGACAGACAAACGCTGCGTGCGAGGGGGGGTCAGCCCCGTCGGAAGGACGAGGATTAGCGGGGGAACTCTCACCAAGAAGAAATGATCCTGGAAAGACCGAAAACCAGTTGGAGCGGTCTACGCAGTGCGGCATGTGCGCAGAAGAGGTCACAAAGGGGAGCAATAGTTCGCAAAACGGAGACAGCCAACAACACGCCAAAAAAGAAGAAGGACCCGGAAGTCCGACATCTCTCCACGGGAAATCCCCAAGGACTAACGCTCTGAAAAAAAAGCTTTTTCTGCATAAAAAAAAAAACGCGATGGAGGGGGAAAAAGGCCAAACAAAGAAAGGCAGAGCTGAAAAAGGGACTTTCTTACCATCTCTCTCAAAGGAGGGTAGTGTAAACGAAAGAAGGGGGAAAAAAGGTCCCTGCGCAATTGTATGATGCTTCGGAGAGGGAGTAGGATGCTTGAAAAAATAAAGAGGGGGAGGAAAACGCTGCGGTCATAGGAGAGATAAGTCAATACGCGAGGGGGGAGATGTCCCTTTGGCGGGGAGGTAAGTCGGATTCTCCGGGAAAAGGGGTATGCCTCGGGGAGTGTTTCTGGCTGGTAAGTGCGGACTATGGTCTCTAGCCTTGTCGAACGTTTGTGGGGGGCGGGATGCTAGAGGAAAAAAGCTGAAGGCATTCGGGAAGGAACGAACTTGTATCGGTCGGCCGGGGGGAGAAAGGGGTTGGCTATCTAATAGGGGAAAAAGGCTTCCTTACTCAGATCAGCGTCGGCAGGAAGGGACTTTGCTGCCGGTGGGGGAAGGGAGAGAGAGCAGAGGTGAAGTATAATCAAAAAGGGCCTCTTTATCCCTGTCTTGAAACCGCAAGACTCCGCTTTGCGAAAAGGAAAAAGGCCTTGTTTTTCTTTAGAAGAAAAGAGGGGCGCGGCTAGGCCAAAGGGGAAACATGGAAAGCAAAAAAGACTATATTGGTTTGAGTCGTCTTGGGGGGTCCCAATTCTGCAGAACGGCACTGGGGGTAATTTTATCAAAGAAGGTTCTACCGGAAGGAGGGACGGAGAAGTTTTCCGAGAAAAAAGATCATCTTCCCTCTTGTTCGGGGGATAACCTGGAAATAGGAATGTGATCCGGAGGGGGGGCTTCTGTTCCGCAAATGTCGCTGTCGATGGAAGGAATCTCTCTTACCGACACGGGGGGAGCGCCGATTAGTGGGCAAAGTCAAAGAGGCTCTGCAGAAAACCCACTTTTGCAAAAAAAGAGGCACGTCAGAAAGAAAAAATTTGGACAATAGCTGGGGGGAAACTTAGGGAAAGACCACCAAGAGGAACATTACTACAGCTGATTAAAGGAGCCGAGCACAGAAGCCTTTGCCAGTCGTGCCGCGACTCGCCTTGGGAAGGGGTTGACACGGACGAGGAACGGGACGATTCCTCAGCTAGCGGGACCCGGCCGCGAAAAAGCGGTACAGCAATAGAAGCTATAAAAGACAAGGAAAACTAAAATCCTGGGGTTCCGGTTAAAGGAAGGTCGATTACAAGTGGGAACTAGAACTTTCTGGAAATGCCTTTTACGATTTCTCGCAAACCTCCAGCATCTCGAAATGTAACTAAGAGTACCTCCATTTTCTAAAGGAAGAGGGAGGGCGCCGGTTTTTAGGGGAGGGTACACCTCTTTTCTGCCAAGCAATGGATGGAGACCGTCGCAAGGCTTGGGGGATTCTGGTCTCTCGCTCAAAAAAAGGCCCGGTGTCTATTAACGCCCTGGAAGGGGACCGAATGGAGGACAGAGGAAACCCTGTACAGCGGGTGGGAAGGGGTTATTTTCGACATCGGAGAAAGACCCTGGGGGAAAACAGCCCCTCCGGCCTGATAGGGGGGGATGGGGAGGATTCCGTTTCAAGGGACGGGGGGGCGCTCCATAAAAAAGGACGGCGGGCCGAGAGAATTGGAGAGGGCGAATCTTTCTCTGGCGGGAGGGGCAGGCCGGGGGGGGGAGGGGGGCAGGAACATCTCTGGGCGGGAAACGTTTATTTTTGCCGGGGGGAAGACGTCAGAAAAGCCAAATCACTTTCATACACGCAGGAACGGCTGAAGGGGGGGAGAGAAAAAGTCCTGCAGGGAAAGCATGTACAGTTGGCGGGAAGAATTCAAGGAACGGCGTCAACCCAAGAAGGTGTTTCGCCGACCGAAGCCTCTATGCCCAGTATCCAAAAGGATCCTTTTTCGTAGAGGAAAAGGGGGGGAAGCGACCGCTTGGAAAAGAAAAATGAGCGCTCAATGGGTTTTCGTGAAAGAAATCATGAGGTGTCCGTTCCTTCCCGCCGGGGTTAAGGGGAGGAAGGACATACCCCCCCCTCAAGAGGGTTTCGAAAGATCATACAAGTCGAAGAAACCCGAAAACTTCCTCATGGAATAGGTCCGGGGGAAAGGATTACGAACCCTTTTTTTTGGGGAAAAAGGAGCGACCAGGAAGGGGGGGGAAACGATCGGAATGGATATCTTGGGAAATCGAACGCGGTCTTAAAATAAGGGTGTCCCATCTCTAAAGGAGGAAAGGGGGGGGAAGGGTATCCCCTGCGAGAGAATGTGTCGTACCTACTCTAGGGGCTGATCGATCATATAGGGGGGCACACGGAGGGAATCAATCGGAACAGCTCTGTGCAAGAAAAAGGGGAGTTGAGAATTCGTTATCCAGATCGCCTAAGGGAAAAGACTACAGAGTGTAGTCCCAGGGCATAAGGGTCTGGCTTGTGGCCGGGGAGGGACTTTCAAAGTATCGGAAATATATCGGAAAGAAGTCCCCCGTGGAAAAAGATATGGGGAACTTAGCAGAAGGAGTCTACATCGTCCATACGAATGATCAGAGAAAACAAGTGACTGTATTGGAAAAGATCACAAGAAAAAAAAAAAAAAAAAAAAAAAAAAAAAAAGAATATGCGGCCGAGAGGGAGATACCGGGGGCTACGTTTAGGATCTTCTCTTTAATGTCATCCTTTGGAGGGATGGCCGGAGCGCGTTAGAGCACCGATTAAGGAAGTGAGTACCTGGGAGAAACAGAGCAAGCCGGAAACTCACCCGAAAATATCTGTGTAACAGCAAAAGGGTGAATCGCTCTCGGATGAGGGGAGGATTGGAAGGGAAGTCAGGAAGAAAACGACCCAGGAAGACCTAGGAAGAGGGGGGGTCATCTGAAATGGAGGGGGGGCCGATGCGAGAAAAAAAGAGACCCTTTCACGGCGGCGACTTCTCCGGGGGGCAAAGGTGGAGAGAAAACGAAGGCATCTCTCATCTCTTTTAACAGAGACCGGCAGGAATTGGACCATAGCCTAGAAAACCACCTTAGCTACACGCATCAAGGAGCACTTGATAAAAGGAATCACGCGGCGCAGGACCGGGGGATGCAAGGGCCGGTCAAGGGAGTTTCTTTGTACGGGGATGCAGTTTTAAAGTGTAACAACTGCAAGGCAAGGCCGTAAGCTGTTGCGGGGGACCGTAACTGGGCAAGGAGGAAAAATTCTTCTCCCCGAAATGAAACTGAAGGAGCATTCTGAAAAATTTATGTACATGATTTCGTTGGGGGGGGGCGCAGAGGGGGAAAACCCAGCTCTAAATTGTCTTTAACGAAAGAAGAACGAAAAAAAAACTCAACAACAACAAAGGGGAAGGAAATAGATATATAGGAGGGAGGAGTGGACGGATCCTCTGTAAAAGAAATCACCTTTTGCACGGGAAGAAAAAAAACGTAAAAAACCAGCCAGGTATATTCTCCCTCCATGGCAAATTTTGATAAGAAGGGGAGGGAACATTTACGGGGGGGAAGGCGGACGGCTTGCCTTGTGGTGTTCCAGGGGAAGCGGATGCAATCATGGGCCAGGGACCCAAAAGTTGAAAGGAAAAAGGAAAACGTTCCCGCGAGGTTCCGGGAAAGGAGAAACAGGACTACATGCAGAAGTTTCTCTCATGTGTGAAAGGTAGATAACTTGATGAACACTTCGCCGGTCTAGGGGCAAGATCTTATACTATGGAGGGGGGGAAGAGGGGGAGGAGTGACCCGGGAGGAATCCGCGGTTATCGCCGTGGGCGGCGTCGAGAGAATTTCGCTGACGCCCATTTGGGGAAAAGGGGGGGGAAGGGGAACGACGTGGGGGGGGGGAGGAAAGGGGGCGTTGGACGCCCGATATCCGGGGGAAAAAAGCGCGCGAGCTCGACGGTGGGTTGAAGAGCCGCGAGGGAGTTTCCGTATTTGCTCCTAGGGGAATGTCGGAAGGAGAATGGAGAATTGGTTCCGATAGAGGGATCCTCTCACCGAGTAAAGAGGAGAGGTTCAACAGGGGGTTATCC
>Ga0179593_1384148_pt1 | contig 11533 bp, 10 predicted proteins | sample CZODoug2_1_08_16_FD_185931 | JGI IMG/M metagenome (GOLD analysis project Ga0179593, IMG submission 185931) | Vadose zone soil fungal communities from Angelo Coast Range Reserve, California, USA - CZODoug2_1_08_16fungal (PacBio error correction) | ecosystem: Environmental > Terrestrial > Soil >...
GGGAAGAGGGGAGTTTCCATGAAACCAAGGGCGCCGAAGTGTGTCGAAGGAAACCGGCCGTCGGCGCCGTTTTGTTTTGGGCCTGCCTGAGTTGGAAAAAAAGCCGGAGGCCTCAATGAAGGGGAAGGGAGGGATTGTCATGAAGGCACAGAGCAGCGGGGTGTGGGGCAAGCCATCCGGGGGGGGAAACCGTAATGCCGGTAAATAGCAACATCCTCTTTTAACTTGTCGAATGGAAACTGGAAGGAGGGGTAGGGGGGGGGGCACGCGGGTAGGACTTGGGAACTTAGAAGCTCCATCAAGGATATCAACGGCGCGCGGTGTGGGAAGTCTCGGCCGGGAGGGGTCAGGCCGGCTAGAGGAGTACCCCTGTCGAAGGAAAACGTCCCTGAATGGTTCTGAGACCCGTCGGCAGGTAGGGGGAAACAGGAAATTTGCACCCGGTGAAGGGGATCATCGGAAAGTTGGGGATAAAAATCTACCTCAGCTGTCTCATTAAAACCTGAGCAGTCCTTGGGCCAATAGTCCACCCAGCTCAGATAGGAAATAAAAAAAAGTAGGCGGGCGGCTTGCCCAGCTGTCCGCGCCTGATAATCAGCGAAGGGGGAGGGTCAGCATCAAAATCATACCAGTGACATGAAACACCTCCATCATATACAGGATAGAAAGAAAGGGGCTGTCAAGACCCAAGTCTACCCCGAGGGGGAGGGACTAAATTGTGATAGCGCAAGGAACCCAGCCGTCGGGCAATCCACGAGGCGGAAACGGACGGAAATTTTGTGCAAAGGTCTACATTCCGATCAAGCACCAATATTTCACACGGGGCATACGACTGTCTAAAACAGGTGAGCCGGAGAGGAGAATCCCTACTTATAAAGAAAGTGGACAGAAGAGTCGCAGAGACGATAGGGGGGGAACTACACGGTTAAAAGAGCCACGGTGACGGCCAGAGCAGAGGGGGGACGGGAATGGCGATTCCAAAAGGGCGGCACGCGGCGCGGAGCCAAACAAGGTACGCCGCGCGCACCCATGTGCAGCGGGGGAATCAGCTCGGGTCTCCTAGAGAACCACGAGTCAACAGACGCTCTGTTGTCACACAGCTGAAAAAACCTCCCAGACAGAAGAGATAGCCTAACACCAAAACCATTTAGCACAAAAAACCGTAGACTGGGAAAGCGACTCACCACTAGGAGAAAAGTCAGGATGGAGCCACGGTTCTCTGATGACACGCAGTAAAGAAGGGAGAACGGGGAAAAAAAAAAATATAGCCGTCTTGCCTATCGTAACGTGCCTAGTGTTTCGAAACGCAAAAAACGGGGAAGACGGTTGGGAGGCCCCAGGCCTACCACGGTGGCTGCCGGCGTGGCGATTATTCTTGCTCAAACAACGACTGGAGATCGAAATAACCGCGTCTTAAAAAGCTATGCAGGAAAAATGCAGGCGAACAAAGACGGTGAAATCAGAGGCTCCGAGACACTTCTACTTTTGTTTGATACGGGGGAAGTATTCCTCAGGGGTCGTAAATATCTAACACCCGAAATAGCGGGAGGGTGGGAGGGCAGGGTTGAAACTGAGTAGGGACTGTTCTGCAGGATGAAGGTAATGGTTTGAATCTTGTCAATGACTAATATAGAAAAGGGTCGACCATGCTCGATCCTCTTGGACACCGGCTCCTTTAATGGGACGGGGGGTCCGAACAGCATGTACGCGATGAGGGGTCTGCGCGGGTTGAGGAGATCGAAAGCTGGACCTTGGCAAAAGGCGCGCACTGGGTGGAGGGGGGAACGGGGTTTCTACTTTTCGGGCCAAATGGTCTTGAAGGGGTAAACGAAGGGAGGGGATCATCAAAAAAAATGGGCGAGTCAAGGCACCGCTCCCAGGTGTCGGAAGAATCGCTCACCGGGGATTTAGGGGATCTGGTACCGCTCCCATCCCAGCCCTAAATGCGCTGCACCAGGAACAAGGGGGAGAGCTCCCGGCGGAGGCAAGAGAAATAGAGGAGGAGGGGGGGGTGCTGGCGCGACAGCGCCGCCGCAAAACTTAAAAGGAAAGGGTCAATGTGCCTGTGCCTATCGTCACGCCTATATCAGAAGCAAAAAACATGTGGACGAATGACAGCAGAAAAACGGTCGAATTCGGACGAAAATCTTGGGGGTAATCGCGGATGATTCGTCGCCACTCGCAGGGAAAAAAACATCGATGCCTTAGGGGTTAGGCCCTTAAAGGGGGACCATCGACACGCCTCCGTCCACCTTTCTCCGGCAAAGGGAGGAAAGAGATTTTTTTCCAAGTCGCGGTCCTCACCGGACATACCACTTGAGGGAAAAAACAGACGCAAGCACTGACTGGGGGGGGCAGACGAAGCGTTTAGCAGAAAGAGCCAGGGAGGGTGGTCCCCTAGAGAATCAAAAAAAACAGTAGGAAAAGATATATATAAGCCCGAAGGCGACGGAGATTAACAAGCCTGCGTTCTTTCCATCAGAGGAACGAACGGGGAGCCGACAAGTTGAGCCAGGACGCCGGATAACTGAGGCAGGTGAAAACATGCTGGCGAAATAAAGCCTAGAAGGCTGCCTGGTTTTCACAAAAAAGGGCTTACGGCGCGTCTCAGGGAAAGGAAAAAATCAAAGGAGACTGGACTGCGTCGGTTCACGCAGCAGGAGACGCAAGGCACCCAGAGTAGAGGAAGAATTCGGAAGCGTCCTGCGCTTCCTAGTGTTGTCTAATGGGAAACTGCTTACATTAGTCGGGTCCCGGCTCGAAAAAAAGGAAAAAATGTTGCAGGCTCAGAGGAGAGGGAGCGAACAGAACCGGCGGGCGGTTTGGAGAGTCTGAAATTCTAGACCAGGCTTAGCGCCGAGGATAAAAAAGGGCGAAAAGGAAACTCAGCAGTCTTTTCGAAAAAAGAGGTCGCCAAGCCAGTGCTCGGAACCAATCTCAAAGGGGGTTTGATACTAATCATGGGCTGAAAAGAACACCTTCGAAGCACGACGGCACCGGTAAAACAGGGTGGCGCGGAATCTGGGGGAAAGAGAGCTTGGTCGGGCTCGCCACTCGCAAGCCGGAAAAGGAAGGTAGTGGGGTTGAAATTTCACCAATTACAGAAATCCACCGAAAACCGCAGGCTCTGAGCACAAGGTGCGGACAAAAGGGGTGTGCTCATATTGGACCAGGGCGACGAAAAAACATCAAAACTCATCTTCGAACTGACAGAATAAAAAGTCGTTAACCGACCTAAGGAGTGGAGGGGTCAGAGATGTCCGAAAGGCGATCAGCGACACAAGGCTAAAAACCGGTCGGATTGGACCAGGGCCGATCGTCCTTCCCGTAAAATTCGAAAGCGTTGGTCGCCTGCATAGGAAGACCCGTTGCGGGTCGATATGAACAGCATGTTGAGGAAACGAGAGGTACGAAGCGCCCGTCCGGCGGCGATCAAAACAAGTAAAGGAAGGTTCGCCAGGCTCTAGAAAGAAAAAGGGGAGAGAGGCGCAAAAGACGGACTACTAATCCGCCTGGAGGGAATAAAAAAATAATACTGAAGGCTGCGAGGAAATCAAAAGTTGCTGGAAATCACGTGGTGTTTATCTGCCGACGAAGCCTGGGCCGGCCGAAATGGTGTGGGGGGTTGGCCGAGATCGGAATGGGACGAAATGTCCCGCAAGGGATCCAAGAAGATGCGCAGCTTATCTACAATCTCAATTAAAAATCTCACCTTTGGGCCGGGGCGCGAGGAGGGAACTTAGGGGGGACCGAACTGGGGAAGAAGTAGGGAATCGCATTGACTGAATCGTGCATGATGAACTGGTGGCGTCAGCCGTAAAAAAACCCTCCTCCTGGTACGCTCAACTCCGATAACCGGAAGAAGATCGAAATAGACGATCTATAAATAACATTTAGGACATCAGACGATCACGGGTGTTTCAGAAGTCGCCGGAATCACAAATTCCAGCCCGATTCGGCTGATCTTCTCGCGGTGGGGAAAATTGGCGGAATGTTCATCACGCCTCCGGGTATTACCGTCTGGGGTCTCAAAGGGAAGTACGCCAAAGCTTAAATCAAGACCCAGGTGGAATACAGTGAATCAACCGAGGCCCTATTTCCTTTCTGATGAAGGGTTCGGTCTGGCCCGGCGTGCTGGGGGATCTGCACCAACGAAGAGGTCGAGAGACGATTCATGAAAAGACGAAAGATGGAAAGCACCGATAAGGCGTTCTTCTTCGAAGAGGCGCCCTGTGTGCTGCCTCCTGGACTTTTGAAGAAAAAAATCAGGTTACGCAAACTGCCGCCCGGCGTGCGGAGCCAAAGGGACCGAAGGATCACGGAAAAATGGAATTGCGGCGAAACACGAAAAAGTGTCTTCCGAAAACGGATGGAAGAAAGGTAAAACCGGTCGATTTCAATCAGAGAAAAAACAACCGGCAGGAAGCAACAAACAGAACGCCGTATCCGGGAGGGAGAAGGAACGGGGGGAACCAGGAGACACAATAGTGACAGCCCCAAGAAACTAAAAAAGAGCAGGCAGGGGGGGGAAGTTTTTTCACTTGTTCCTCTGTTCGCTAGGGAACTCCGAGGCGGGGCAGCCACACCCGACTAGACGACGGAAAGGAAGAGAACGTGGACGGGGGGCCTACGGCATCAGATTACGCGGCCGGAATTTCAAAACAAACGCAAACCTCCGGTCCAGGTGGGCTACATCGGAGGCGCATAGTTCATGTCCAACGCAATGTTAGAGAGAACAAAAGGATGGGGGGAAGGAAAGAGAAGATATAGAAAAGTGGAGCTTCCAGAACAAGGGGGAGACCGAGAAAGGAAAGACCTGCCACGCGCGGTGGGTTGTGAAAGGCAGGAATTCGTGAAATTCCGGAGTCCGCTGTCGCTGTCATGCACAAAGTCTCGTTGTTTGGCGAAAGCGAGGAGGTCCCAGTGGAAAAAACAAAAGAAGATGGGGAACGTGTCGGAGGTCCGTCGAGGAGTTCCGGGGGAATTGGGAACAGTATCAATGGCAAGTCGGAACTGCGCAAATCAGGAGACTTGCGTCTGGGGGCGACTAGGCCAGGGGGGGGGGGGGGAGTGTCGCAACGGATGGAAGGTAAAAGGGACGAAGGTTTCTCCGGCAGGCGGGTCGGAAGAAAAGCAGGTAGTTAGAGAAAAAACAATAAAGTCCGTCATCGTAAGGAGAAAAACTCCCTATAAAAGCCGGCGGCAGGGCTCGCCTGACCGATAACCGTAAAGAGTAGGGAAAAGAGGGAACCCATGAGAGAGGAGTAGCCCGAAACACGGGTCAAACGAAATAATTTGACCCATCGTTAAGCTCTGATAGATCGCTACGGAGTTTGCAGCGGAACTAAAAAAAACACGGATCAGGGGGGCATCGAACACCAAAAGCAGACGCCTATGTTGAAAATCTGGCAGGCGGGAACTGCTCGAAATAGGGAGGAATAGAGGGTGAGTAGAGGGGGAACAGCGACAAAGCACACCGGAAAAAGGCAGAAAAAGAGGCTGAAAATAAAAGGGGGACATTGTCAACTACATTCCTATGAAACAATTCCCTAATATTGCGATCTATGAAGGTCGAACGGGAGGAAAAGCAGTGATCCTCGATACCCTCCTCTTATAAGCCTACGTCCACCTACAGAGGGTCGTGTGGAGAGACCTTCAGCAGTGAAAGGGCCCAAAGACAAGATCAGATTGAGTGAAATGGCGAGGACCTACAGTCGGCCCCCGCGAAGCGCCACGCAGGTCCTGCACGAGTCTTCAAATTGCTCTTGGCAGATGGGGAGAAGGAGGTCAGCCACGCAACGCTGCGAAAATGTCAGGAAAGAGTCCCTGACCCAGAGAAGGGAAAAAACACAAACAAAAGGAGGAAGGAAAGGCTCTTCTTCCATCGACGACAAAATCAATCGAAATCCGGCTCCTTTTCTAGGGATAAAAATCCGGCCCTTGACGTTGATAGCTCCTTATTTTGCTTCAAAAGGCTACGCCACGGCGCCGTGATTAGGAAAACTTAAAAACAGATGAAAAACCGGTGTGGAGGGCAAGGAATCTTTTCTATGGACTTTGGGAGAAGAGGTGCTTCAAAAAGCCGGAAAACCAAGTGGACGCGTTGCCAAAGCTATTACACAGGAGAAACGAGTCTCTCGACTGGTCCAAAAAAACGGAGATTACAGAGAACGAAGTTTGCTACATGGCCTTAGTCAGGTCTGACAATACGAACAGCCTGATCTAGGGTCGTTCTAGTGGACTTTCCTGGGAGGAATGGTTCTTATGTCCGGCAAGTCTCCAACACGAAATTAGCAAAAAGGGGTCAATACAAGGCAGGGAAAGAGGGTGGGCAGGCTATGGCTCCCTGTATTGTGGCATTACGCCAGAAACATACTTCGATGTGTCTGAATCTGGTGCTAGAAGGACAACAGCGCCGGACAGAGAACTCGAACACATTTTTGGGGTGAACTTCGTGCTGGTCCGGAAGTGTAGAAGGACACCATGGGGAAAGGGACTGGCAGATCACCTATTTTGGCGCTGTCGTTCAAAGAAAACCAGTTCACGAGTCGCAAACCTATGTTCGCAGGGTGGAGAGGGAAACCGGCCTAATACAATTCCCAAAAGCAAACTACTGCTAACCAGGAACAACTGGGGGAAGACTCAGACTTACAAAGTACCTCTTCTGTTGGGAGGGCTACCACAGCGCGGGAGACTGCAACCTCAGTGTCAAAAAGTGGAAGGGGATGCCGGGTACAAGCCGGGCCGAGCCAGCACACCACTATTCTAAATCCTCCTGTAGAAATATCACGAATTCGGAAAGGGACCTCTTGTGATATAGCGGGAGTGAGTGAGGAACCAGCAGGCAGTTCCAGATCAAGGGGGGACTTCCGTTATCTCTCCAAAAAAAACCACCGTAAAGAAACGGAAGGCTTCCCTCAGACTATGGGGTCCATTCTCCAGTATTAGCCGGCCGCTAAATTTATTTTCGGGAAAAGGGCCACAGGAACGAATTGCGGGGACACAGAAGGTCGCGACCAGGTTAGGCAAATAAACTAAAAAAAAAAACAAAGGGATGGATGGAATAGAGAGAGGCCATGACCTGCCTGCCTAAAGAAAGGCTTCTTCCCTTCTTCTTTCACCGAAAAGAATTGGGAAGGACGCTTCTAACAAAAATGAGAGATGGGGGGGGACACCATCTGCGAAGTATGCCTTAGTCCACGTCTCTGCTTCGGCGGAGCGGCACGTCAGTGCCAAAAATCGACTTTGGGGAGGGATGGAGAGGTGAGCGAAGACAGGAAGCCGCCCAAAGAGCTCTCAGGAATTCGCCGGGGGCGTCTGCGTGCGTCTGCCTATTTGTTGGGAAACTCTTCTCGGCGGATCAGGGGCGATCCCGGAATACAACGACCCTGCGGGTGCTGGTCAGGAGGGGGTAGCTTGTAGAGACCAGCACACGACGCTTCTTAGGAAGAAAGGAAAAGAAAACCCAATTTCTCTGCCCTCCTATTTCTTTCAAAAATTTCTCTTCTAGAGGGCCGCAGATCACCGCGAACCGGAAGGGTCAGAGGAGGGAGCCACCATATCTTCCCTACTCCCAGGTCTTTAAGAGTCACAGTAAACGTTGGCTAGACACCGTGAGAAAAGACGCCGTGCAAAGGAAAAAAACAGCGTGCAGCGGCTCGTGCAAAATGAACTAGGGACCAAAAGTGGGGGGGGAGGACTGCCGTGCTTGGATCAGTTCATCCAAGACAGGATCCATCGCCGGACCCGTTAGAGAGAAAAAGGGTTCAAGGAAAGTGCACTTATTTCGTCATAACATGAACCGAAATACCGCGCACCTTCAAGAATCTCGTATAAAAACTAAGGCTTTTCGAGATGGGAAAGAAACGCAAGTGCCTCAGCATACGGAGGCAAAACAGGAGGTGATGTGCCCTCGGCGAGCTCGCGGCCACGGAGACTTTCACGTCAGTGTCGGCATCTAAAGTGGCCACCATTTTCGTGGCGGATCCGAGCGGGGTTGTGGGAGCCCCATCATCAGACCAAAAACGCGCAAGCCGGGTCTCTTGGGCGCCAATCTAAGGGTGCTGGACGGGGACTAGAAGCCCGGATCATTAGGCGAGTGCCCTGAACACGGAGATGCCACTTGTCAAACTAAAAAGCAGGGAACTTCACGCCAAAAAAAAAGCCGGGGGCGTAAACAAACAGTGTTGTGAGGCCGAAGCTAACGAGCCGGGGGTCACCATTTTTGTTCTCCAGATATCCGGCGATGTGACTCCCGGTTATCCAGCGCAGTCGCTCTGCGCTAGGAACTAACAAAGACCTCTTCCTTCCAAAGCCCGCCCGGCCCTCGGGTGACCTTGCCTTGTTCACGCCGTGTCCTCGATGCCTAAGGCGAAAAAGTAGGTCCGACCGTGTGGCGCGCTGTTCAAGAAAGCAACCGTAGACGCCCAAAAAAAGAACGGGGCGAGATCTGCTATGGACCAAATTGGCGGTAGGCAATGGAGAAAAATCATAAGAAAGGGGGGGTCACTTAGAAGCTCCAGAAATTTCCGGGGAGACATGTCGATGCGGGCAAATGTTGCCCACATACCTGATTCATCAAATGGATTGCCGCCGGCTGCTCTCAAGCTTCTACTCAAAAAAATTATAACAAGATGGTCAGCTGCAAAGATCTTGCATGTTCCTGTAGTGAGGGGGGGAGGGGGGGGTCAAAGGCACGGAATCAGGTAAACGATGGGGGGAAAAAAGACCTGGAGGGCTCGATCGGCGGGACCGTCTTCAGAAGAAAAGGAAATCTTAACTAACTGCGCCTTGGGTGCGAACTGCCTTCCGTTGACGACGGATATATCTTTCCGGGGAAGAGAAAGACCCGGGTCGGCGAAAAAATTAAAATATGAGAAGGTTTCCAATTTCGACTAACCCTACTGCCGCCTGCATACCAGCAAACTGACGGGCCGCAAGTCGACAAAACGGGGTCCATAAACTTCAAAGGGACGACCAACGGCAACCGGGGGCCAGAAGAAGCACAAAGCCCAGTGACATCATTGAGGGACAGCGACCGGAACAAGTTTATAACCCCTCACCCAATAACAGAAAACGAGAAAACGCGACGCCGACAGGGGTGGTGTTGGAGTTCACGAGCGCTGTTCGGATACGGAACCCCTATGCTTCATACCCCTCTCGAAGATTTTACAAAGGATGAGAGGACCAATCGAAACCGACGGCCGGCATTTCAAAAAAAAAAAGACGCCGTCCTGGTAGGGCAAAAAATCAGAGATCAAACCAGAGGTAATGGCCGGGAAAACGGGCTATTATTTCCCTCCAACACAAGGGGAGGTTAAGGAGGGGAGAAGAACGGGAGAGGGGGGAGGTTGCTCCGAGATGTCCTGACAGCCTTCTTCAGGGTGGGGGGGTGGAAATCCGGTCCGGTCGAAGGTAAAATACGGAGGCCACAAGCCTAAGGCTGAGGCAGTCAGGTCCATGAGGGCCTCGGGTCGGCAAAAGGCAACTTTAGGGAACTAAGACCTTATTGTTGAGAGGACATTTTCGGGTAGGGGGGGGCACGGGCGGTAGAAAGGGTCCTCCGGGAAAGACACGGATAGGGTCACGACGGAGGGGGGGGCTACTCCGTTGGCGGTGTCTTCAAAAGCGAAAGGTGGCATAAAAGTAGTTTGAGCCCTTCCGAGGAATTGGAAAAGGCAGGTAGGTCGACGAAATGGCAATTCAAAAAGGGAGCAGATGAAAGGGGGGACGAAGGGGGAAATAAAAGGTAATCGGCAAGGCCTGAAAGGACGAGATAGGAAGGATAAAGGGGCAGTTGAAAGGACACATTCTCGATTATAGAGCCCAAAAAAGTAATGCTGACGGCTGCCCACGATCGGGAGAAGGATAAAACAGGATTTTGGGAAAAAAAAGACCAAAAAGGAAAAAGGGGGGGCATGAGGAAAAACGCCACATCGCTATGCAAGCTCGGTTCGGAAAGCTTGCAGGACCTTTTTCACTGCTGTAAAAAAACCGGAGCCAGCCGAAGCAAGAAAAAAAAAGGCTGGCCGAAGTCCATGAAAAGGACGCTCGAAGGACGACAAAGGCCACGAAGGTAAAATGCGTATGAGAGAAAACGTTCGAAAATTTATAAGTAGCTGCTGACCCCCTCTTCTACGAAGTGGGGCACCGCGCTCCGACGCCGGGCGCGGTCGTTTGAGCGCAGGGGTTAGGGTAAAGAGGGGGGAGGAAAAAAATGTTGAGTCGATGCGGGTCAATTATGCCCGCGTTAACCTGAAACGCGGGCAGAACGCTTGCCTCCGCGGAAAAAACAAAAGTCAGGATGGGGGGAACAGAGCTTGTCGCCCTCGCAGAAAAACAGAAACTCGGGAATCTGAGCAACGTGCGGACAGAGCCAAGGACGATCTCCCGAACCATGTTTCGAATGCAGTCTTCCACTACAGACCGGTCAATGCCAGCAAGGCGGATCGGACTGAAAAAGGGGGCGAGGGATTCTGAAGTCAGCGGCGAACCGTTGAATAGTCAGTGTATAGGCCAGGCAGAAGGAGGTTTAGAGTCACGTCCATCCATAGAGACTGGGTCCCCGCCGACCGAAGCAGGTCGTCTAGTCGGGAAAAAGACGCCTGGGAGCTAAAGAAAGGTAGAGGGGCACATCGAGGCTTCGGGAAAAAATTCGCCCGAATGCAGCGCCGCATCTGCCTCATCTCCCGGTGCGACTTCAGGGGGAGGCCTTGAAGGCGGACAAAAGCGTGAAGAAGTCTTCTTAACGAAGATGGGACGGGAGCAAGGACTGAAGTTTGAGGCGCTCGCAAAGAAATAAAAGTAGAGAAAAGGGGGGAGGAAAATTGGAGAAGGTCACGGTGCCCTGCGGATTGATCATGGCCGTGGGGATGTCCGACAATCATTGACTGCTATAAGTCTCTTTTCTAAGAGGACCATCCCTTTTCAAACGATGAGCGCACAGGACGGGACCACGGGGCATGGAGAAGGTTGAGGAGACACATGGAGGGATTGGACTGAGGCACCAGTAAAAAATTGTACGGGCTCTCTACAGTGGCGATTCTCTCAAAAGGTCACGGGGGTTGCTTGACCGAAAAGAGCCCAGGAAACGAAGGCTGGATCGGAATCCGCACCTGGTAGAATGAAAACTGTCGCCTAGGAATAAGAAAAGCGTCTTTGTGAGGAGAGGACAAGCTCCCGGAGCGACCATTCATTTAAAGCTGGCCACGAGTGACCGGGTGGGGTTGGATCGTAATTCAGCATAAGAAAGCCCAAACAGGCAGACTCACGCATACAAAAAAAAACGGGATATGGGGGGGAATCCTTAGTCTTCTTCTCGTCCGCATGCCGGCGCATGTCGAGGGGAAACCTTGCCGATAGGGACTCAGAAAGAGAAGGACACGGGAAAGCGTCTCTGAAGAAAAAGAAAAGACTGGTTGACATTCGCCGCAGAAAATCGGGGGAGCTCCGATTGAGTTGAACCGGTCGACGAAAAAAGGGGGGGGGGGAATAAACTTAATATGGGAAAAGAGGGAACGCCATTAGGGGATCT
>Ga0179593_1390167_pt1 | contig 11533 bp, 11 predicted proteins | sample CZODoug2_1_08_16_FD_185931 | JGI IMG/M metagenome (GOLD analysis project Ga0179593, IMG submission 185931) | Vadose zone soil fungal communities from Angelo Coast Range Reserve, California, USA - CZODoug2_1_08_16fungal (PacBio error correction) | ecosystem: Environmental > Terrestrial > Soil >...
CAGAGCCGTGCTACCCGTATGAAGAAGTGGGGATGCTAAGGTGGTAAGGATCCGGGGAAACCTAAGGGGGGGGAATGCGCATTGGAACAATAACCTATACCGAGTGCCCGTCCAAACACGTTTGTGTAAGGGTCAGAAGGCTTAGGAGTAGATTCGGCATGGCTAGACGATTGAAGTAACGGGGGGGAAAAAATCGTTGGGGAGAAGAGAGCTTTACAATTCGAGATTGTACGTCAGGGTCATCGAATCAGAAAGAGGGCCTGGGCAGAAGTAGGCTTAGGAGCAGCAGTTTTCTCCCACACAAAACGGACAAGGTGGCTTTAGATCGAGCAAGCGCAGGTGAGAGGAAGAACGTAGAAGACGGTCTTTAGATTACCCCCGAGACAAAACTTCTATAGGCGACTTTCGAAAAACAACTGCTCGGGACTGACTCGAAAGAAAGCCGCGAGGTGGAAAAGGAGAAATACTGAAAGAGCGAACTTGCGGGCTTTGAGAAGTGGAAAGGCCTTCATAAACCGAAGAGCGAAAGATCTCCGCCTCACTTAAAACTGAGGTCTCAGAATTCCAAGAGAAGAACTAGGGGTCTAAGGTTACGGGAATAGACTAGAAAAATAGGAGGACAACCGACTGTGCCTGGGAAAGTGGATGTGTGTCGTCTGAAAAGCGAAAATTCAAACAAAAGATGAATCGGGGTCAAAAGGGACGAGATTGTGATCATGTAAAAACAGGATACGAGAAAAGGGGAAGTAAAAGAGAATGTGAAGAAAGGAGGGCGCCAGGAGCGGCTATTATCAGCCTAGATCAGTTTCATAAGTAACGATTTTTTGACGAGAAACGCTCGGCCTGATATAAAAGAGAAGGGGGGTCCCACGGGCCGTACCCTTGCATGAAACGTTTGCGCGGGTGCTGGCTAAGCTAAATAGAGAAGGAGCAAGGGGTGTCTTCAAACGAAGAGGGCGAGTCGAGAGGGGACGCGAGCTCTTCTTGCAAGCAGCAAGCTAGACGGAGAAAACGGTAGGGAATCGCGAGAAGGAAGAAGTGCCCTAAAGAGAATGATGCTCACAGACATCAACAACCGAATCGCTGGCGCTAAAAGAAGAAAGCATCCGCATTACTGTAGAGGAGAGCGCACCAGTCTCTCCACTTTCAAAAATGTAACAGGGGGGGAGATGTCAAACTGCCCATTTAAAGAAAAACGGTACGAGGGGAGGAAGAGAAAAGGTAGTCGGGAAAGCACCTATTTCCTTCTCGACCAGAAAATCGCAGAAAGGACAAATTCCGAAGGAGTCCGAATCCACATGAAACCAGGGAGAGAAACAGAGCTTTTTCATTGAGTCAGACACAGTAAATCAACGAAGACTGGGCCGGCAAGAAGAGAGGTCAAGGGGATCGGGAGCAATCAGGGACTAAAAGAGAAAGGAAAAAAGCACAGTCCGCCGCTGATCAACCACTTCTATCGGGCGCTGAAACAACTCAGACAAGATCACGTCCGCAAAAGAGCTGGAAGATATTGGACTTGACAGGGTTCGTGAAGGAAACATTAGGAAGAAGAGGGGAAAGGGGTGACAAGGTGGATGCAATGGCAAAACCGAAAAGACAAGAAACCGATTCCTTGCCAATCGGGACAAATACCGATTCCATTATTATATTACAGAGGAAGGAAGAGGACGTTAGCACCAGAAAAAGCGGGATAAAAGCCGGAGGAGGGGGGATTGTAAAAGGGATGGCAGCGCCTGGGACGCGGCGACTGCCACGAGCTAACCTCTCACAAAAGGCGCATTACTCGAGGGACGAGAGGGAAATCTCAGCATGGGGAAAAAGGCTCGGGAGGGCGATGAAAAGAAAAGAGACACGGCGGGGGGACCAGGCGCCCGAAGGAATGGAAAAGACCCCGCCGAACTAGGAAAGGGGATAGGAGGAAGAGGGGTTTATTGTACTAGAAACGTCCAGGGACAAAGAAATGTGGGAGTTGAGCAAAGCATCACATATAAACAGAGGGAAATCGAAAAGGGTGGAGAATGCCCTCGGCACGGAAAGGATCAGAGGAGAAAGTGCGAAGGGAGACGCCTTGATGAGTGGGAACACGAAGGGCAGAAAGGGGCCAGTGAGTCCCATAGGAGGTATTTTACAAAACCTGTGAACGGGAGAAGAACGGGACCGTCCGCCCGAGTGAGAAAGAGGTCACGATGGGGGAAAAGGGAAGGCGAAACAAAAGAAGGGATAACGACCAAAATGTGCAGGACCGAAAAAGGCCGTAGACAGTCGCGCCGGCGGAAAAGCTTCACCAACAACGAAGTACGGCTTGAGGGGGGATGTGCTCAGACCGCGGCTCCAAGGTGGGGGTTTTGACAAAAGGAAAAGGCGACAGAAGGAAAGAAACGGCAAAAAAGAAAAACATCGACCTTGGATGCACCGTCCACACCTGGGAAAGGTATAGCGATTGCGCCTGGGGGACAAAGGGGGAAAAAAAGATCAAAAGGGGGACACGAGTGGAAGCGAAAATACTTTTAATCCGAGCATGAAGGAACCAGGGATTAAGCAGGAAGGACGGGGTGCAGCTAACGAAGAGAAGAACGGAGTTTACAATCAGATGTATGGAAAAGAACAAGACAGAAGCAGGGAGTATGGATTGAAAGGGTAGATAGACACACCAGGGGGAAAAGTTCAAAAAAAATAGGGAAAGGATACACTCATCAAATGTAACACCAGAAATCTTACCAGGGGGGGACCAAGGGAGAGGTCGGAGCCGAGTCCTTCTGTGAGGGGGGGCGGTCTAAAGTGCGCGTCAAAAAATCCAAAAAGGAAAGCGATCAAAAAACAACAAAGGGGAGGAGAAAATAAAGGGAGGGTGAGTGAGAGAAAATAAGAAGGCAAAGACCCATAACACAGCACGAGTAACGAAAGAGCCCCCAGACGGTAACAACCAATAAAATCTAGTTGGGAATTAGAGATCCTGAGAAAGAGGGGGGGAGGGGGCAAGGAAAGGGTTTAAAGTGAAATCCACTAATGCATAACGAGGATAAGGCTAGGAGGACACTAGAGAGATTGTAGAACATATCGTAGGAGGAGCAGGTAGAAAATCTGACAAAGAGTTAAGGAAGGGGCAGAACCCATTTGATGTCATGACGTCCCAGATCAAGTGGAATTACCTAGGCCAGAGCCTTTGAACTGGGAGGAAAAAGAGCAAAAAACGCCAAGAGAGCGCCAGTGGGGTATCCAGTGAGGCAACCGGGGGACGATTGTGTGATGGTATTTCAGTAGAATAAAAGAGAAAAAAGGCCTCATCAGGGTCTGCCATGGGGAGAAGTGGCGAAGGACACAAAGCGAGAGGAACAAAGGGAGCACGAAACAGACCTGTCCGTAGGGGGGCAAACAGAGGGCGCCCAGAAGAACTCCAACGTCTGGAAGCCAGACACGTTGGTTCAAAATCTCCTAGGGTAGACTCAATGTGCAAGATCAGAAAGGGGCAAGAAGGCTTGGAGGCCGTATCGTCCAGGAACTTTGGGAAATCAGCATCCGCGAGAGAAGTGAACATAACCAGAGAAGGGAAGATCTATAATGAGAAATTACCGTCCCTACAATCCCATAATCAGGATTCGGGAGACGAGGGGGCAAGAGAAAAAGTAGAGGGATCGTTGACTATTTATTGACGCAAATCCCCAAAATGAGTCGCTTTCAGTTCATCAGGTCCAAGCAAACCCGCGCTAAAAACCACTGGGGAAAGAGAGGACTGGGGATTCAGAAAGAAAAGGGCGAAGAGAGAATCCCACAACACCAAAAAACACAACACCACCCCCCCACCACCACCCCAAAAAAGTTAAATTTACACATCTCCCCAGAGAAGCTCCACCATTCAAAAAACCGGAGGACCCGCTTCAAAAAATAAGAAAGAAAGGGTGGGAGAGGAGGTAGAGAGGAAGACCGCGACCAAAAAAAAGAAACCCACAGAGGCGCAAGAAAAAAAGAGTACGCTCTCGATATAACGAATTAAACCAGGTTCACCATCTGTAAACCAGGACGAAATCTGGGGGAAATGGGGAGATTTGGGGGGAAAGAACAAGTAAAAGGAGGACGGGTAAGGAGATGATGAAATTGATCCAAAAGAAAAACACAACCTACCCCGACATACGGGAACGCACCTTCCAGAAAAAACAATATTAGGAGTTTTGCGGGAAAAAGGAGATCGCCTCTAGTGTGAAGAGCGCATGAGGATAGGAAGAGCTTGTCGGAAAAAGGGTGGCCGGCAGAGGTGAAGAGGAAAAAGATGGAGAGAGACCGAGGAAGGGCCTCCGAAAATCAGGGAAAAGGCTAACAAAAAGTGAAGTTGTTGGGACATAACTGTCCATAAAACGGAATATTGAGACAAGTTAGCCCTGAGGGACGCTGAAGAGGGCAGTTTCACCGAAACGTGATGCAAATCAGTTGCGATCAGAAACGAGACTTTAGGAGTCAAATCAGGGCTTTGGGTGGAAGATAAAAACAGGACCGGCTGAGGGGGGGGGAGCTAACGTGTGAGGAGAAAAGCACATTCATGGGAGGAAGGGGATGAACAGAACCGGAGAGACGAGCGCATTTTGGGTGTAACGGGGCGCATATGACCTATACGGACTACTGGCTGCGTGAACAGAAGAAGTCAAGAATAAAAGTGCGAAGAATCGACCTGGGCAAATGCCAAGAAGCAAAGGAGAAAAGGTATACCGACCGAAGGCAAAGGGGAAAAACTGAGAAGGCATAAAGAGTGGAACGTAGCCGCCAAACGCGCCAAAGAGGCACTGCAAGAAAGAAAACGGAGGCAGACAGCCGGTAAGAAAGCTATCGCGCCAATCTAAAAATTCAGTAAAAAAAATCTGAGAGGCAACCTCAAAACAGATCCACTGCTAACTTGATGAACCAGGAGGGACGGCAGGGGAGAATCGGGGGAAGACCTGTGACGAGCAGAGGCCTACAGCAATAGTCAGAGCTGAAAAGCGGCCGTGGGTCCAATCAGACGAAGATTACACCACCAAAATGGGCAACAGTGCAGAGCGCTGGAGACGCAGGGTCGTCGGGGAAGGCCGGCAAACCCCGCAAGACCGCGAGCGCGTACGCTAAAGGATCAAAAACGCAAAAAGAGGGAAACGGGGGATTCCTCCGAAGGAAGTAATCCTAGACGGCGGTTTGTCAATCACGTACAAGACTCAAAGCGCCAAGGAGAGCGGCGGTCAAAAGGGATGTCCAATTTCAAAAAAAAGAGCGGCATGGCGTCAGAACTGGAAAAACAAATGGTCTATCGCAATGCTGCTCACTCAGAGAATGAGGCCGGGATACACTAAAAAGGCCTCAATAGAGCAAAAGATGGGGTGGGAACGCTGAAAGGGGGCTCGGCGAGGGAACTTTCAATACTACATCGGTGTCAATAGGGGTTATCACAACAACTGTTCTGAGTCGGACCTAATCAACCAGCCGGGAAAAACCAGGAACGAAAAAATCTTAGGATGGAAGAGACAAAGAAAAAGAAGAACGCTTCCCATCGCCGCACAAAAAGACTACTGAAACCGAAGCAGCTAACTTCAACGCGGGAAGGCCCCCAGCGATAGCCGCCCACCAGAAACTCTTCACCCCGAAGAAAGGGCGATGGACGAACTACTGGGAGGGGAATGGGTACACTGCGCAAATGAGGTTAACGGGAGGACCCGAAAATTCCGACGCAGAAAAAAAACGGGAGTATAATAAGAAAAAAGGGGGGGCTGCGACGCTTCTCAAAACAAAGAGGAAAAAGAGGAGATGGTCAACAGAGAAACAGCGTGCTAAACGGAGAACAGAAGTGTTCTGCATGTCGGAAGTGGGAAATTCATACAGGTAAACAAAAGGGAAAGGGCCAGTCAAAGAAAAGATAGGACAGAGGGAAGTAAGAAAGCACGGTTTGTCTTGTTATAAGTGACGGGAGGGCCAGAGGAGTGTGTCTCGCAGGGGGGGGGCATTGAGCGTTGAGTAATCAGCAAGGTTGATAAGAACAGGTGTGGAGAGAGAGAGGGACCAGGAAGGGGAAGTTGGGGCAAGGCAGTCTCGAAGCTCTTAATTCTGTGAAAAGGCTAGTCCGGAGATTCTATAAAGGGCAACAGGGGTTGCGCCACACACGCGTACCCAGAAAGAAGGTTAGGGAAAAGTGAAAGAGCCCGAGAAAAGAGGTGCAGCGGACCAAAAACCGTATGCGCGAGTGAGGCAAGGCAACCATCTCCTGCTTCAACGGTCAGTGCGCAGCTTTTGAATTCTCTTTACATGACGAGGACCGCAAAGGAACGCTTTTTTTGAAAGACTAATCCGTGACCGGGAAAAGGCGGGAGTGTGAGATTTGGGGACACAGGCTGGGAAAAAAGGAAAGAACTATGAAAAAATGCCGAAAGCAGAAACTTTAGATCTAGGAGCTCACGAAAAGGAATAAGCAGCAAAGGGGGACGAGGCGGGGTTTGGAAAGAAAGAAAGCTAAAAGGGAGCAAGAAGAGGTGACTGACCAGGTTTCAGAAATTGTGTCATACCCGTGAAACACAACCCCAGGAGAGGGACTCTTGACATGAGGTGCGGAATGCTGCTAGAAAAAGGCTGAACAGAGGTCAGCACCGGGGAAGCACAAGCTGCCAAAGCAAACACTTTGGGGAGGATAACGGCAGGGGAACGAGAGTGGCCGGATCGCAAGAGCTAGGCCGCGTAGCCCGTTCGGAGAGGGGCCAGACGGGGCAAACTTGGGGTGCCAGCTTTGGGGGCTGGGGTGACGATCAGAAGAAGATTGAGCCATCGCAAGGGGGGGGGACTGTGCCGCTGAAGGGGACTAAGTCGCTCCGAGACGGATCTTGGCCGAAACGGCGACGCCCAAATGAACGACGAAATCGAACGGCAAGGGGAAGATGCCCGCGTCATGATAAAGTAAGAAAAAACACAGGAGCTGTCGCTGCTAGGAAGTGCGCAGCGCCGCCTGACTGTTATGTACCAGCTAAAAAAATCGCGCCACAATTTCAGAAGGGGAAGTTTTCTCGGCCACCAACGCCCAATTAAACTCCTCCAAATATACCCGAGCGAACTGAACTGGTGCAAGCACCGAGGGATTCGTTCGGGAAAAAAAAGTCACGGGGGAAAAGGGCCCGAAAAAAGAGGGCGAAAAAGAGGTAAAGGGTCTTCCTTAACACGAAATAAGGAGAAGGTGTACAGAGTGTGGTAAAGATGTAAGACAAGGACGCGGTCGCAGGGGGAGTGGTGGAGGCGTAGTGAAACGAGGGCGGGCGACCAAACAGAAACTGCAAAGGGGGGATTGGGCAGCGAACACATCCTAGACCCGCCTCAGCGAAAATCGGCTTCTTTCCGCGCATAAGGTAGACGAACAATCGCCGGCCAAAAGCTAAAGCAACGCAGCTGCCGGATCCAGAAACTGCGAAGAGCGAATTACAAAGAGCCCGATCTCGTAAAAAAAGTATAGGGAGTGCCTGCGAAAGGGGGGCTGAACCTTTTTCAGCAAAACGGCGGTGAGGGGTTGCGCGGGGTTCAATGTCATGCATACGACCTACCCAAACCAGCCGGGGACGGGCCACGAAAAGAGGACGAAAAAAAAATAATATTATCAGATGAAACAAGAAAGAAGGATCCGACTGCCAAGAAGAGGGACGACCGCGCTGAGTGGGCATTCGAAGCAGGTCAGGTCTGAAAGAAGAAAACAACGGCAGAAACTAAAAAAAAAGGAAGAGGGAAGGCGGGCATCGAGGTAATGAAAGAAGGCTATTACTCCAAAAGCGATCTCAAACACGGCTAGGGACCAGAGAACGAGGATATGGGCGGAATGAAAACCGCAGCCACAGGAAAGGGACTCGCGGAAGATTTTTGTTTAAAGACCGCCGATGGAAAAAGAAGTTTGCGGGGGCGTGGGGTAAACCGGGGCACATATAAACCGGAGGCAGCGAAAGGGGCAAGTCATGGAAAGGACAGAGGCCGCAAAAGATTGGATCTGCACGGAAGCATCCGTGAAAAATGAAGAACCACAACTACTTTGCCATTTCACGGTGAAACTGGTGCACAAGGCGGACGTGATTTAATTTTCACACTACCGGGGAAAAGGGGCGTAAACGGAATGAAAGCACGAGGAGAACCATATCTTCGAGGGCCATTAGTCAGGATAAATTCCTGAATAGACAACAAACGTGTGAGGACGAACCTTACGGGGAAGAACAGTCGCTCAGGCAGAAAATGTGTACACACCCAAGACATACCTGCGTGATGTAAATAGTGTCCGGGGCGGAGAACGTATGGGGGGGTGAGAAGGCGAAACCGGATGAAACCCGCAGATTGAGCCGAGTCAGAAAGAAAACACATCAAACGGGGCCGAAAAGGAATACCCAGGAAGGATCTCGAGGGTTTGAACGTCGATCCCATAAACAGGAAGGGCAAACTCGTGGAATAACGACAGATTGGAAGGACCTGGACGAAATGAAAAAAAGGAGAAAAAAGACGGAAACTTAGGGTGCCACATAAAGCACCCTATACGAGTTGGGTAAAAAAAAAATAGCGCGTGTCCATAAGAAAAGGACGGAGATTGAGGGGAATCATCGCACAAGGTGACCAGTGGGAACAAGAAGAAGGAATCAGGATCCAGCCGAAGACCAGGACACATCGAAGGGTTACAAGAACAAGAGAGGAGGCAGATGCCTTGGCAGGGGTTGCAGCTTCTGGCCGGGCAATCAAAACGTCTAAAAAAAAAAACCTGTTGAGGAAAAAGAGAGATTAGAGGAGCTACCCCTACTACGTGGGCAAGACCCAGATCCAACCGCATCGAGGACAGCCTAGAAAACAGAATGGGACCAAACCACCGGTAGCATTCAGAGGACTGGGTGCTGATCTGAGAGACCAGATTCTGTTGGGAAAAAACAACGTACATTGTTGCCGAGAGCAACATCTACGACAGTCGGCGGAGGAGGACGGAGTACATAGGAGGGTAAAAGAGCGAAAAGAGGCGCAGAGACATCTGACACCACACGAATTTGGGAAAAGGGCATGTCTCAAACCCCATGGGTGGAAAAGGAATCCCAGTACGTCAGAATGATGGTCGATTTAACAAGGATGGCCCCCTGTTATCTGGGAAGGGACGATGCGACCAAACCAGCGCCTAAGAGGCGCATCCAGATACCGGTGAGCACCAGTCGTGTGGGGGGGATGGAGGGAAGGAAGAGGGGAAGAATCTAGGGGAGCCAGTTGGCGAAGGGCAAAAAACAAACAAGAGAGCCGAAGGCCGCTCAAACATCCAAACGTCCAAAAGGAGGTGGAAAACAATCTTCCCAACGGCGCGACTGGCAGAAAGACGGCTTGACCGGAAATCAAAATTGGTCGATCGAGGGAATGGGAAAGAGGACCGAGAGACGCAGGGTCGGACAGCTCAGATTTCATTCCATGTCCTAAAGTAGTGGAAATACAAGAAAAATTTTCCACTCATTAAACATAAACCTGGACTTACGTTAGCTATCAAGTCGGAAAGCACGCCATAAGCATACCATCCTAAAAGGAAGCGGAAGAAAAGGACCACGGTCTCGTTAATAGGGGGAATGATCGATGTTCTCCCCGCCACAAAAAACAGGCGCTGTCCCAATGGATTGGGAAAAAAAAACTCAAAAAAACAAAGCGCGAGATGCAACAGGGCAGGGCGCGGGGGGGCTTCCGACAAACAGCGCGGGGAACCTGGTCCAAGAAAGTGATATACTTTAAACCATTCAGACAGAACACGAGCAAAGCTCACAGAGCAGGGGCCCGCTAACGACCAACAAAGGTCTAGAAGAAGTTGCACGGGGAGAGGAGCGACGTGAAGATAAAGACAAAAATGCCATTAAGAAAAAGCAAAATAATACAAAGCGGCGTAAGAGTCTAACGAATTTAGAACTATGTCCAGAGTAAACCTAAGAGAAGGGGGATAGGGTAAGATGTGCGGGGGGGCCGGACAAGACAGCTGGGAAGGAGCTCAGACATTGAATCAAAAAACCCAACACCGCAAATAAAAACATTAACTCACCGGGAAAGAACGGTAGAGTCTGTGCAGCAAGATAATAGAGGCGATGAAGGCGATCTCGCAGTGGATTGGGATCGGCAGCAGAGACAGGGGCCGGAGGCTGAAAACGGATTTGAGCGACCGGGAAAGAATAGCCTTCAAAGGCCATATTAACGGTCACCTGAGCTGCCAAGAAGCGGAGGGGTTAGAAAACTGCCTTTTACCTTGAGTAGTCGGGCATCGTTTCGGGCAAAGTGCCAAAGGAAAAAGCAGGGGCGCAGAAGAAAGTAGTTGAACTGACCAAAATACTCGGGGGTCTATCCAACCAACGAAAGGAGGAAAGGCGGTGTTTGGGCCATCGACAAAAAACAAAAAGTGACCTGTAAAGTGGAGAAGACGGTGAGGAGGCAGCAAAAAAAGAGCTTGCACAGACACGGACAAAAGACTTTGGATTCTACACATTACGCTTAGAAGGGCGAATATAGGTCACGGGCCGTATCGCCAAAAAAAGTTTAGCGATCGGGTCCCGGCCCTGGCCAAGAGCGCGCGCGCGAGGTCCGAAGGGCGGACAAGACCACAGGGCGAAGGCTAGTATCTAAAAAAAACTCTAAAAAAAACAAGCACCAAGAAAGTGGGAAGGAAAAACGGCTGGCCGAAAGAGCCTTGAGCGAGCCGAGCGCGGGCGCAAAAAAAGAGGAGAATTAATCTGCAATGTCTACGTATCAAAAAAAAAAGAGAAAGAGCTCTTCCTGGATGAAAAGGCTGGGATGACGGTGAGAAGGCTGGTACTAAGGTTCCGAGCCGCATGCGATCAGAAAGAGCTTACCAAAGCGGGGGGGCCCGCTAACTGGACAGTAACTTCACAATCTCACAATTTCAACCGCCCAACAGCGAGTATCCTCGGCGGATCGAAAGGCAACACCAAACTCCTATCTATTAATGACAAAGGCGAGGAAAGAGCCCAGGGGAGGCGGAAGCCTCTTAGAAACTACGGACTGCGTTATGCCCCGGGAAAATCTCAAAACAGGACGAAAGCGCAAATGACGACTTCACAAAAAAGAAGAGGCGTCGAGAAAGGGTCAAGAGAAGAGGGTCTAGAGCAGCTGGAGCAAATGAAAAACTAAAAGAAACTTACGTTCCTTTATCGAAGAGAAGCTAGAAAGCTTGGGGGAACACGTCACCTTTAGCAGAGACGTCAATTAAGAACACAACATATGGGGTCAGAGGTGGGGCGCACACAGGGGGAAAAAGCCACCTAAACGCCTAGCACCAGGGCAACAAAAGCAAAGAGACGAGAAAAAATCAAGATCAGAAGTCCATAAAAGAATGACAAATTCCTTCAACGAAGAAATAATTCAACAGAAGGAAATAGGCGAGCCCCAGGACGAGAGCCAAAAAAAGAAACAGGCTAACACCCGAAAAAACGTGCGTTTGTGACGGAAAGAGCTATAGTGACTAATGCGAAGAAAATTAGTGAAAAAGGTTACCACATGAAACAGAGGAACAACGTATAATCCGTAGAAGACTGTCGCAGAGCCC
>Ga0179593_1414805_pt1 | contig 11533 bp, 17 predicted proteins | sample CZODoug2_1_08_16_FD_185931 | JGI IMG/M metagenome (GOLD analysis project Ga0179593, IMG submission 185931) | Vadose zone soil fungal communities from Angelo Coast Range Reserve, California, USA - CZODoug2_1_08_16fungal (PacBio error correction) | ecosystem: Environmental > Terrestrial > Soil >...
AGACGCTACCGTGGCGGATACAAGAGGAGCCGGGATTGGCGGAGGGAATGAACTGAGAAAGGGCAAGAACAACGAGAAAGAATTTGGGCAGGTGAGGTCAAAGGCCGACCAGAAGAAAGTTGGGAGAGGCCCTTATTCGGAGGCAGAGATGCTAGTGATGGGGAAGCGGTTGAGGATGACGATACAGGTCAAAAACGCGTTGGGGGGGGGGGAAAAAAAGAGGGAGGCCGCTTCCAGGAGCGGCGACCGTAGGTCGAAAGGGACAAAAAACTTCGAAACAAAAGACGGACCTCCTGTGTGTCGGACAGCTGGATTATCGAAAAAAAAACCTAGGAGGATATTTGCACTTTAAGAGCGGGGAAGAAAGAACTTCGCGGAGAAAGACAAATGACTGTACCTCGCCAGCAAATGATGAGGGAAAATGGGAGAACGTGGGAGGGGGAAGGTGCCCAAAAAGAAAAGTATGAACGAAGGACAGGGGAAGATACGGGGGACGTTTGGAAGGACAAGGACAAGCTGCGGTCAAAAAAACAAAGTAAAATTATCAAGGGGGAAAAGGTAAGCACATACGTACTACGGAGAGTCGGAAAAAGACTCGTTAGAAGCAAGAGGAGGGAAAACTGATGCGGGGGGAAGAGGGTCCAAAGGGTCTGGGCACGGGCGAGAGTTTGAATGAAATCAGGGGTAGAGGGAGGTTTCACAAAAATCACCGGGTGGAGGGGTTGAAGAAGGGAAAAAAGCAAGGAAGTCCAAGTTGGAAAGGTTCGAGTGATCTCTCGGGGTAGTTGCGTGGGAAAGTCTATTCAGGGGAGTACAGTTCGAAAAAAAGGAGTAAAGGGGAAAGGGGGGGGGGGGGGGGTTGTCATTAGGGAATGACGTAACGGATACTATTCAAGATCAAGGAAACCAGACGTCTTTGTGGCCCAAGTACAACATGGGGTAAAAATCTTCATGACGAGGGGGAAAAGGAGGGGGGGGGGTTAGATGCTAAGGGGGGGAGGCCGGTAATGGAAGGAGTGCGGTAAAAAAGCAAACGTGCTTGACTAGTGCAGGGGAAAATGGGTGACGGAGAAGGCTGACCTATCCGGAACATCATGATTGGTGGAAGGCCGCAATCGGTCAGCAATGGCGTTTGATCAACGAATGACGCAGAGGTAAAAGGGGAGGGATTGGGGAGGTCACCAAAAAATCAAAACCTGGCGAGCCTTCTTGAAAAAGGGAGAGGGAGGACCAACCGGAGAACGAATCGGCGGCAAAAAAAAAAAAAAACGAGGAATGGAGAAAAAACACTCCGTCATGGGGGGGGGGGGGAGGGGAAAACGTAGCGGCGAGAGCTGAAACCACCTGGTGTTCAAGAAAAGTTCGCGCACAGAAAAAAAAAGGTTGAAAATCCATATGTTTCGTATGCAGCCGAGTTCAAGGGGAGGGACTGAAGCTAACAATAAGCTCAAAAACAAAGAGGGAGAAAGGGAACGAGAGGGGGGAGTCGAGCAGAACAGTGGAAAAACCGTGCATCTAGAAGTCTAAACAAGGCAAGGATGAAAAAAAAGAGACGGGGGAAGAAAGGGGATGTAAAAACTGGGGGAGGGAAACAAACGCAAAGAAAAGACGCACTACTAACTCAGCGAGGTTGGCGAAGGTACGAGGCGCTTGCAGAGACAATGGGGGTATAAATATTAACGTTTATGAAAGCATAGTCCAGCAGTAGCAGGGGTAAAGGAAACGGAAGCAATAAAACTTAGAGAAGAATAATCCTAAGGCTGGTACACCGCAAGAGGGCGGAAAGAATTACAAAAGTCCACGTGGTCCCGGGATCTTCCAGCACAGAAAGCACCAAAAGTAGCACAACGCCAACCTCCAGCCTTGGGGGAACCAAAATCCCCATTTCATAGGAACAAAGTTAGAATATCCCCCCAGGATACATTCAGAGGGGGTTCATTCGAAAACCAGGCTTCATTTGGACCAGGGGTCAGGTAGGGCTTCGGGATCATTGAAAAATAAGGAACTCCACCTTCACAACAGAAGATGTTACCCCAAAAGACTCGAAAAGCACTGTAAAAAGGTCAAGGGAATAGAAAAGAAAACTCAACACAACCGAGAGAGAAGAGAGAAAAAGAAAAAAGGGTCAAGAAAAAACACAAAGACGAGAGGGGGGGGTTTCCGCAGCTCGTGCACAAAACAAGGCAACCGGGAAAGAGGCCAAAAAGGGAAAAAAGGGCGGAATAAATTCGCAGGTGGAACAAAGACATCGGGAGATAAACGGCCTTCCCAACAAGTGAACAGAGAGGAGAAACTCGGAGGGAAGAAGAATAGCGACGTCGTATGTGGCTATCCACTCCTTGAAAAACGCTGGGCAGATTGAAAGGGCGCGGTACTTGTAAATAAAAAGGGAAAAAGAGAAGGAAAAAGAACCCAGTCAAAGTGAGGGCACCCATCCAAAGAACTCGACCATAGAAATGTCAAAAAGACCACAAAACCCGGCGGCGGAACAGTACCATGTATCTAAAAAGTGAAGGAGAGGCCCCGCTCGCTTGTGCAAGTAACCAAGAAACCCGGAAAGTGGGGGGGTTTGGGTTGGCTGTGCGGGAGTTGCCCGGCTTCAGTAACCGAAATCGCTGGGAGGGACGCGCCGGGGGTCTGCGCAACCCGTTATGAAGGAACAGGCGACCTTGATTTAAGAGCTCAGGATCCTATTTGACAAGTGTAACGACATCGCAAAAAACAGCGGGAAGAGGGGGATAGGAGCGAAGAAGGGAAGAGCAATTGATGTCCTGCCGGACAAAAACACGCATCATTGAAGCCTATTGTGAGGCGCGGCACAGGCCTCCGTCAGAGAACTCCGAGAGAAGATTGGAGTAAATGCCAGATCAAAGGCAAGCGCAGATATAGGCTATGTGGGGGGCAATCGTCTTTGTTCCACCCGTCAAACGGGGGAGGGGAGGGGGCGCGCCAGAAGAAAAAAAAATAAATAAAGTAACTCTTCCAATCGAGAAGAGGGCCAGCAAAAAGATCAACACTCTTTGTAGGTAGATGCCTTGTGGACGGCAGTCTGTACGATCGAAAAGGGAAGAATGCGATGGATGAAGGGGACCTTTCCTCTAACCAGCGGCAATGTCAACACTCGAAGAGACGGATAGCGGAGGGCAAACAAGGAGGGGTAACATAGACTTACAACAAACTTCATGTAAAGGGAAGGAAAAAAAGAGGAGCTAGGGAGACAGAAGGAAGGGAATGTAGCACGAAGGCTAACTCCCGGCCTGACTCGGAGAGGGTAAAGTCGAAGGGGAGTAAACGGGAATTGCTTTTAGAGTCAATCCTTTTCGGGAAAGAGGGGGGGGGGGAGGACGAAGGGGGGGGAGAAGACGGTCATATGTTTCGTGTATATGACCCGCGTTGGGTCCCGCAAAGAGACCGCCGTTGGCTTCCACATTTGCGACGGCGCTAGAGGGGTGGTCGTGTGCTTCCCTCCAACCTAAGAAGAAAAAAATCGGAAGAATGAGAAAGGATTGGAAGTCGCGGCTGGCACAGCGCCACAAAAGCCGTTCACTCGTTCAGAGAGATGAAAGTCACAGCTTAAACTAACAGAACAGTAGAAAGGTCATAGATGAGGGAGGGAAGGGCGGCCCTACATCTGCTATCTTTGAAAACAAAACGCCCGAATTGAATGAAAGAAGGCACACAATCTTATGACAAAGGGGTGGGATGGGCGTCGTTTATAATGTCAAGCACCGAAGGAGAAAAGGGAGTTGTCGACCAGCGTCAGGGCCGATCGCAAAAGCGCCCGGTTAATTGGAAAAGGGGGGAAGAGAGGAAAAAGAGCAAACGCGTTAAAAGCAAAAAGGTCTTGTTTCGGTGGGTCAGCGACAGGTCAACAACTGGATGTTGTCGGCCAGTGGGGGAAGAAAATTATAATCTTGGGAAGAAGGGAAAACAAGGAACCGTGGGATAAATGAGAAAGGGTGGGAAAAGGTCTCGAGAATGGGTCCAACGACCGCCTTCAGAAAGAAAAAACAATAGAAGGGCAACGATCCTAGATAAACCAATTGCAAGACACTCTTGAGAAAGGAGAAGGAGAATCAAGTCAGCGCGAGCCGAAGTTCAACGCTTGCGGCCGCCTCGATAAGTGTAAGATCGATCACTTCGAGCAGTCGGGAGGAACGGCGCCTCGCAAAGAGAGGTTTTAAAAAAATCGAGACGGAGCGATCAAGTTTGAGAGAGATTCTCGAAGGCTCGGAGGGGGAAAAAAGAAAGAGGAAACATGCCGAAGGACGTAATCAGAAAACGGAAGGGCGTCGACATACAGGTGGCCGCGAGGAACCAGGAAAGGGCGACTCCATTCAGGGGGCACTGGAGGGCGTCGGCAACAGAAAGGGGAAGGGGAATTTCGTCAGAGAATCTAGGAAAAGAATAGGGGAAGGGGACCCATGAACGGGGGATCAATCGACGAGTAAGACCTTGCGCGAGGAATCGCCGCTAAAAAGCTGACAAGCTCGTTTGAGGGGGGAGGATGAGAAGGGCAATAGCGTTTCAGGAAAACCTCAGGAGTTCTGATCGGTAGGGGACAAATAAATAGGATCCTAGGACCTGGGGAAAAAAAAAAGGAGAGGATGAAAGAAGGGGAAAGGCGCGCGCGGAATTGGATCTCTCTGAGAGACATGAAGCAAACCAGTCGCAAAAAAAAAGGTGTCGATGGTAAAATCAATCCCAACAAGCAAAAAAAGAGGAAAAGAGGAGGGGACTAGGGGAGTAAGAAGTAGAGACGCGTAACGCCGGGGCGCCGGGGTTCCGGCAGATCGCAAAACCCAAAACCAATAAATAGATCGATATAAGAAAAGAAAGAAAGCGAAGTTCCAGGGGAAGAGAAAGACGAAAGTCTAACAAAAAGGGAGTGGGAGGGGAAGCCAGTGGCATCGGTTAGTGGCGCGCAGGACATGGCAACTTCGACTGCGGTCCAAAAATGAAAACTCGATTTGAATAGAGAAGAGGGTACTGACTTCGGTGGGGGGCCATTTCGGAACTGAAAAAACGTAAAATGAGGAGGTTTCCTCACTCTGTATACGAGGGGGAAAAAGGTGCAAGAAGAAAAGAAACGAAAAAGAAGGTCGGAAAAGTGTCTCCAAACAAAAAAACAACGGGGAAAAAGGATGACTGTAACATTGTGCGAGGGAGGGGTCGAGGGCAGGTGCAACATGTTTCAAACTGGGGAAAGAGAAGAAAAACGTGTGATGCCTCATTGGGAGGGGGAGGGAAGAAGGGGAAAAAAAGGAGAAGTAACAATATTCAAATCTAGAAGGGACGAGATGTTTTGTGGAAGAGGGGCAGTCAAGCGCAGTTAAGGCCAGGAGGAAGACAAATGAGCCGTGTGCTGAGAAGAAAGGGGGGAACAGGGGGAGGGGAGGAAGGGGAAGGCCTATCATGGCCGATCGGGCGGGGCACGCTGCTCGAACAATTGGGTGTGGGGGGGGAGGGGGGGGGGCAGATCGCCGGAACCAGCAAAGAGACTCAAGGGCTTAGATGAAACTAAAAAGAAAAAAATAGGGCAACTCGAGGGAGAAGATGGAGGTAGGCCAGAGGAGGGAATTACCCTAGGAAAAGTAATGGTGCTCCGGAGGGAATTTTGAGAAACTGCGAAGACAAATTAGCACGCGGCAGGGACGACGAAAACAGGTCATAAGAACTCAAGGAAAAATAGGCGAAGTTAGTGACCGCAAGAGACGAAAAGATTCGAACCGGTAATCACATCTATCCTTCAACGATCTTGCAGATCTTGAGAAGGACTGTCAACTCGCGCATGGCAGCGGAAATGAATCAGGCAGGCGTCTTCCCCCAGATGAATTGAGGGAAGGGGAGAAGAAAAGACTTAAGCAACGGGGAAACCTTGATGGGGGCAGACAAAATCCCGAAACGTTGGGAAAAAAACGGGGCGGTTCCTAGAGGAGAAAACAGGGGAATGAACACTACATCGGAAAAAAAAGGAGAGAAGAAGTAACGGAGGAAAATGACGGCGGTGCGGTGTACAAACAAATGAAAGAAAGATCAATCCAAATGTATAAAGCGGTTGTCAAGGATCAGAAAGGAAAAAAGGGGAAAAAAAAAGGAAAAGTCTGGCGGCGAAGGGACGAAGAGGAGGGAGTACGAAAAAAAAAGTCGAGTTCGCCCCAAAGATCGCTTGAAAGTGCGCTAGCGAGTAAAACCGGATTTGTTGAACCGGTGATGAAGGGAGGAAAGAAGGCGCATGTTGATGATAAGCATCGTGAGTTTGGTCCGCCCAAGTGCAAAGAGCGCTGAGGCGTCGGGGAACACTGAAAGGAGACCGCCAAACAGTTTGGTCGGGGTAAAGGAGAGGTGCAGGAGGCAAGACAAGGATTCATCACTCAGGTAGCCAAAGGAAGCCACACCAGGTGCCCGTCGCTGAAAAAATAAAACAAGACTCAAATGGATCGAAACCCACCGGATTTGAGTCGGGAACGCGTACGTAAAAAGAACCCGTCGCGAGCGGGCACTGCAAGACGCTTTCGGAAAAAGCCGTTCGGACGTATGGGTTAACGAGGCAGAAAAAAGCGAATCAACCAACCACTGGGGGACAAAACGGTGGAGATGAAAGGGTAGTAGGGAAATAACGCGGCGCGGGTTGTACAAAAGAGGAGAAAAGTCAGGGGGGCAAGCCGATCAAGGCGCTATTACGAAGGAATCGTTTTCGCACGGGCCGGGAGGGAAAGAAACTGTGCCACGTCCTCTCAAAAATGGATATAGAGGGGAGATAGAGAAGGTCTGGGGGCCATTCCTGGGGGAAAGGAACGAAGTGATATCCGATAGTGATGGACCTGCTTCTGGGGAGGGGGCTGGAATGGAGGGAAAAGAAAAACCGAGACTCGGTCTCACATGTTGGAATCAAACTTCTAACGGGATACGGACAAAACGCTTTAGAGCCAAGACCCATAGAACATAGAAGACCGGCGTCAGAAGAGGATAACCAGGGAAAGGACGGATGAAGATCGAAAAAGCAAAAAAGGGAAGGAAAGGTGAAATCACGTCCCCGGGGCGTCAAGACACCATTCCGGAGGAGGAGAATAGCAGCTTGTTTCCTCTTGAAAGGGAAGGGTGTAAATGGGGTTGACCTCAAATTTAGTTCTTGGGGGGGAAATAAGAAAAGTAGCGCGGAACGAGACCGGTGGGGGGCCCTTCTGTCGCAGAATGGGGACAAGAACTGGTAAAAAGAAGGCCAGAGAAAAGCGGTAATTCGCGATCCCAAAAAATCGAAAGGGAAATAGACAATTTCCAAAGGCTGGAGAAAGGTGTCGGGAATTCGGGGAAGGATTTTTTACTGGTTATCTTAGGAGAAGGTGCGGACGGAGGCGAGAACTAGACAGCAGCGACGGACAAGAACTTCAGACAACGCTATAAATCGATGAAAAGGACACACAAGGAACGGGGGGGGAAGGAAATAAAAACGGAGAAATCTCGTGAGGAGGCAGAAGGAGAAAGGAAAGGTCAAAACATATCTTGGCAAGAATTGTGTGTGCAGGGGTTTCTTTGACAGGCCGACAAGAAAGTTGAGGCCACTGAGGGAAAGGCATCGGGGGGAAAAGTCGGAGCGGTGGAAGGGCGAGACAGGCAAGGGGGAGATACAGGACGTTACATCACGGAAACGCACGGGTTAAACGAATACCTGGTCTAAGTCACCGCTTCTCCTCCAAAAAGAGCCTGATCCGAGTGAGACAAGTAGACCTCAAGAAAACAGCTGGGTCACAGAATGGGGGAGCTGGGCAAAGCGCGCGGAACCTAGCCTGCAAACAGGGCTAGCTACACTGTGTCCTGGTCTCGGGAAGACAGTAGGGACAGGAGGAAGGTCCGATTTCGATGGGAGGCCACAACTGGCCAAAAAATATATAGGGGGAAGTGAAGGGATACGTGAAGTTTGAGTTAAATCCATCTGGAATCAGCTATTTAGCAAGGAGTGGCAAGAGAGCGACTAAGATATTCGGCAGTGAACCGGAAGGGAGATCAGTTAAACTTGCTGAGTTAGGGGGTAAGCCGAAACGGAAATGATTTGTTTCCACACGGGCGAAGATAGCACTGAAAAAAGCCAAGCGGGTTCAGAAGAAGGGGGGATTGGCCGCGTGCCTCAAAAGGGGGGGGGTGACTCTGATTAACCCAGGAGAAAGATTCAAATAGTTTGTCGGAATGGTTCAAGGACGGATAAACAGGAATCGGTGAAATGGGCCCTGTGCCGAGGCATGCGGAAAGTCGAAACTGCACTCCATTGGAGGAGGCAATCTATCTTTTAGGAAAAGGACCCATTCAAAGCAAACAACCCAGGCGGACTCTTTGGGGGTGGGACAACGTAGCAGGTATCTGCATGAGATGTAATTAGGGTCAAAGTTCATATTCAATGCTCCGTGACTGTAAAAAAAGCAGGGGGAGGGGAGAACTGCCCAGGAGTCTAAAAGGTGTGTTCTATTTGTGCTGCGTTTCTCTCGAACGATCCGTGAACACTTTAGGGGGGTGTAAGCGTAGCCGCCAGGAAGTAGGGGGAAGGCTGATCACGCCTTCCGTGAAGCCATTTTCCAGCAGGAAAATGGATGTGGGGCAGGGGGCAAGAAAGTCAATTACGTTCGAACGGATAAATGGATTGCCATAAAACAGGGTCATATGCGCAAACACCAAAAGCTCAAACGCGAAAGGGATTGGGTCGCAAATCCGTATTTCAGTAAAAAGAGGGGAGCTTGTGAAGGACACAGAGTTCAATCCCCGGGAGGATCAGGCCCTGGGGGCCCGGGAGGTTCGGGATTGAGAGGAAACGGTGGGAACATGTTGGCGGGAAAAAAGCGAAGAAAGAGAGAGCAAAACGCGTAGGAAGGAAAAGAAGAGATGGGTCGTCCTCGCAAAACGCCAAACAGGGAATAGAAGTGCGGCAGAGAATCGAAACCAGGCCATGTTATTCAACATCAGCGAGTGGGGAAAAAAAAGGGGATTGAACGACTTCGTAAGACGAGCCGCCGAACGAACTCGCGGAGTTGAGGAAATAGACCTCGATGCGGAGAGCAAGGGGGGGGGGTTAGAAAAGGAAACGGTTAGAGGGACCAAAACTTATTTCAAGATTGACCCGCAAGACCAAAAGTCAAGGCTTCAACCAGGCTGGAGACAAGCGAAGGATGATCTTACCACAATAAGTCCGGGGGAGAGGAAAGAACGGAATAGCCGTCACCACATAAGAACAACGCCAGCGCAGAACGAAAAAGACAGAAAAGCAAGGGCAAGGAAACCTGGGAGCATCGCCGAACCACCAGGAAAACGGCATCTTCAGCAGACATGCGTAATGGGGTGCAACAAAAACATTAATGAATTGGTTATGCGGGATCTTGAGAGCTCAAATGCACAGATCAAAGAAAATGACAGTTGGTCGAAACCAAGAAGCCTGTCCCCTGTCGCAGGACATCTCTCAAGCACCAAGAACAGAAAAAGATCATCTCGGAACGAAAAATGCGAAATCTCGGGGGATTGAATCTCAATGGTTGACGGAAAGAGCTTTCATCCGCACAAGGACGCAGGAGACCAGCAATCTGAGGACAAGCTTTTCAGAAGAATCGGCGCAGTGAAACACAAAAAGTGGCGGTCCACCGACTGCAAGATTAGCCCGCAATTCGAAAAGAAGATGGAAAAACGCCTGAAGAAGTAGATAGTCGGTATTTGGGGCTCATGGCCACCTAAAGATAGAGGCAGGAAAGGGACAAAAGAAGGACGGGTCCCCTTAAACGGTACACGATCCTGGGAAACCTTACAGAGAATACGTTGATGGCACCGTGCCAATCCCTAAAGACCAAGTAAGAACGTCGCGGAGAGGGAAGAGAATGACTTTGAGACCAGAGGAATTGTCGGATGAGGCCAGAGAGAAGTTTGAACCAATCCCGGGAGGTTTTTGGGAGTTCCGGGAGGTACAGAAAGGGGACTCAAAATTCTTGGGCGGCGGATCCTGGGGGACGGAGACCAGTTCATTAGAAAAAGGAACGGTACCGCAAGGTTGAAGGGCTCAGGATATAAGGAAAAAAAAAAACAAACAAGCATAGAGAAATGCGAGTAGGAGGGGCCACTGCAAATTGAGTGTCAATTACCCGACCCTGCAAAAAAGGACGTGAAGATACTTGGGGCTTTCAAGCCAAGGAAATAGTTCATAGAAATCACACTCTCGGGGATCCTAGTGTATTCCCGAAAAGTAGCTAGCCGGGGAATAGAAGTGCTGCAGGGGGGAGTCTTTTTTAAAAGGGGCAGAAAAAAAGGAGGAATCGTTATACGCATCAAGTCGTGCAGGAAAAAGTAAAGCCGATAACCAGGACGCAAAATCGGGGGGAGAATGGCACCAAGTAGGTCAACCCACGCTGGGGGGGAAAATGGAGAGAATGGGCATATTGTTTAAGGTTCAGGGGCGACCTGAGTCGACTATCTTTGGAGCTGGCTGACGGTACAGAAGAACAGGAAGAAGAGAAACACCTTATCACGATAGAGGGAGGTCAGAAAAGGAGAAAGGGGGTACACAAAGAAGGCCACAAAGTGAGGGGTCGACTCCACAGGAGGCGATATTGCGCAAAGAAAGACGGGGCCGTCCTGGCTTACCAAGCCCTCCGGTACAGGGGAAAGACCAATGGTAAATGAATGATGAACGGGAATGTGATAGGGGATCAGGGAAGGCGGGGAGGAACATCTTTTTCAGGACGAGTGCTCCTCTTTGACTATGGGGCATGGGGAGTAAACCCGAAAGGTTGGAAAACCTCAAGCGCAAAGCTTTCGTAAAAGGGGAAAGGCGCGGGCGGGGGGTGGTGTGAGGCCCTAAAATACAAGAATAACTCATCCTAAAGATAAAGTACACTCAGAAAGGGGAAGAATCTACTTGGGAAAGCATTTAATCATGTCAATGGAAGATTCGGCTCTGAAAAGAAGGAAGACGAAAAAAGCAACTCACCGGCCCGTGCGAAAAAATATAGAAAGTAAGAGAGAGGATGAATCCAAGTAGAGGGGGAAAAAAAGGAGGAAACAAGAAGAGAAAAGGGTATGAATAAAAGGCTACACCTAGTCTGGAACAAGGGGTGGGTGTGAAAAATGTAACCCGTTTATAGGCAGGAAAGGTCAAGCAAGGAATGACCGCACGGCGTGTAGGGAAATAGTAGGGAAACTATCTAAAAAGAGAGCCCGCCCTTGTTTCGTGGATCGATGACCGATAAGTAAACGCGGGTATCCATATGCGTATTTCGGTGAATGGGGCGAAAAAAAAACAAAACATGGAAGGGGGGGCTTAAGGGGGCCGGAGCCTGAGGGAAGCTTTTTATAATGGAACAGAGAACAGGGATTAGTCGGAAGAAAAACACTGGAGGTCTCGAGCAGGGAAAGACGCCTCAACGCGAGAACGTGGGCAAGGAAAAACTATAGGAAACGGTCTAAACAGTTGACTCTTCACGCTTTTCCATCAGCTCAAGAGGGTAACCATAAGGCAAAGAGCCAATTAAGGCAGGGAATGGTGGCGACGAAGTAGGAAGATTTG
>Ga0179593_1472831_pt1 | contig 11533 bp, 19 predicted proteins | sample CZODoug2_1_08_16_FD_185931 | JGI IMG/M metagenome (GOLD analysis project Ga0179593, IMG submission 185931) | Vadose zone soil fungal communities from Angelo Coast Range Reserve, California, USA - CZODoug2_1_08_16fungal (PacBio error correction) | ecosystem: Environmental > Terrestrial > Soil >...
GAGGGACAAAGACGAAAGCAAGGGCGAGAAGGTCGATCAGTGATAGGATACTGTACGGAATGAGAGGAGCGGGAGATACAAGGGGGGGGAAAAAAGAGAAGGCCGCAAGGGCGGAAGGAAAAAAGGAGAAGCGTATCAACTTGCCCGGAAGGGGCTCCTGAAACGAATTTAGAGTTCCAAAGGGTGAAAGAACAAACAAATGCAAAGGAAACGTGAGGGGAAAAACACCTGCCAGAAAAAAAAAAGGGGGAGGAGGGGAAGTCCAAGGCAGGGGGAACAAGTTGTAATGATCAATAACATTGTATCGAAAAAGGAGGAAGGGGGGATAGAACTATAATCATATAAAGATGAGGTAGGGAAAGGACAAAATCGAGAAACAAGGACGGGGGCAAAGAACCATTTGTAACACGATTACGATGGAAAATGGAACTACCCATGGCGAAACAAGACAAACAGCCTTATAGTAAATGGGTGAAAGAAAGAAAAAGGAAGATCGCCAATTGGGAATTCCAGGGACGTGGTACAGGACTGGATTAGGACAAAAGGAGAGAAAAAAAAAAAAATCAAGAAAAATTCGGAAAACCGAAAAGGATTAGGAAAAGACACAACATCACCAGCATTGAAAACTTAAGGAAAGGGAAAAGCCCCAAAGAAGACAAGACGGGGAAAAACAAAAGAAACTTAAGAAAAATAAGAAAAGCCAAACAGACAAGGGGAGTGGGTCAAGGGGAGCAGGACGAGGGCAGACCGAAAGACAACCACGAGGAACGGAGCCCAACAAACGTGTGAAAACGACGAACCAACGCCTAAAAGGCGCAAGACGGGAGCCACGAGGGGACTTTTTTCAATATCGAAGCTTGACCATTTTCATGAACAAAAGCAAGAATTAAACAAAATCGATTTCGTGGCACGCGAGTCGTCATGGGAGGGGTTTGAGCTGGTATCAAAGGGTTGATTTTTTTTTGGGGGTGCCTTGGGGAAAACTGGCGGGGGGGCTTACATAGACAACGCAGTTGAATCAGGTGACACATGGTGCCGCAAAAACAATGCGCTGTTCGAAGGAAGAAGTCGGGGGGGGGGGGGGATCTGGCCAATGAAGATTCTGTATGGGCTTGTCTGAGGAAAAGGAAAAAAAGACAACAAAGAGAAGGGGGGCTGACGGGGGTGAGCCTTGAAGGACGACGGGGACAGGTGGAAAAGTAAAGCGTAAAAGGAGCAGAGAAACCCCCCCAAGAGAGAAAGCAGGAGACAACGTTGGGGGGGAAAAAGAGGAATCCAGAGAAGGTTGACGCACATCAAAGTTCATGTCAGAAAAGGGCGACGGCAGGGGAAGTGTAGCGAATGGGTGACGTGAGGGCGACGAAAGGGAGAAGGAGTCTTTCCCTCAGATGGTGGGAAAAAACGAAGTCCTCAGGGAGTGTCTCAAGGGCTGTTGTAACGAGCGCAGTTGGGCGACAAGAGAAAATATGAACTGATGACTGACCGGAGATTAAAAGAGAAGAAGGAAATGGGGGGAATAATATAAGCCCGCTTATTTGGGGAGGAAGTTTTGAGGTAAAGAAAGGGGGAAAACATTCTAAGAAGAGTTGAGGAAACCGAGAGAGAGAAAACAGTCGGGGTTCAGCGACTGGAAAACTCACAAAGAAAAAAAAAAATGGGGGATCAGAGATCTAACAAGAAGGGGGGAATTCCGCTCGTTAAGTTAACAGGGGAAGCAAAAAAATGAAGAGGGGCCTGACCTTCCAAAGATTGGGAGAAAGTGGGAGGAGGGGAATCGCAAACATCCAAAGTATGCGAGACTGACAGACAATCAGGGGTATTAACAAAAGTTAATGTACTCGGGGAGACAAAAGAAGATAACGGAAAAAAGAAAAACAAAAAAAAGGGAGAAGGGGACTCGTGGAAATCCTCTTTGATGGGGTCGCAGGGTCAAGAAAAGAAAATAGGTAAGGACTCATTAGCAGACGAAGAAGGAGGGGGAGGGAACGGGTAAGAGTGGATAGATCGCGTGAAACCACCATCTTGAACAGTAACCACACCCTCTACCTCCCCACACAGGAACGGCTAATCCTGTAAGGCCCCATCGATTGGGACAAACCGAATGGTGTGCGAATTTGACAAAAAAGGGGAAAAAAAAAGAAAGGTGCTGAAAGGGTAAAAGAGATCAAATCTAAGAGCGCAAACAGAGCGAACGAGCATCAAAAAAGGGGGGGCCAAGGTAAGAGGCAAAGCAATAAAGGCCAGGAAGATCACACTATAAGTTCGGGACACAAAAAAGGAACCACTTTGTTTGCCTGCGAAACCGCACGGGCCGAGAAACCGGTTCGGCTAAACACAGACAGGCACATTGGGGGGGTGGGAGCGAAGTCTGCAAATCGCATGGGCGTTGTAAAAGCAAAGGAGGGGAAAAACGCTATTGGGAGTGGCAAGTTAACGCCGGTCAGGGAAGGGAAATAAAACTCAATCTAGAGAAGGGGACAGAACCAATCCCTCGGGGAAAAATCACTGAGTACAAAACGAATCCAGGGTATAAGGTAGGTCATGATCTGGAACAAAGTCAGGAAAAGGGAAACCACTGGGGCGGAGATCAACAGAAAAAAAACCCTCGGAAAAAAAAAAAACCTGAAAACAACGAAAGCCAGGAAAATAGGCTCGGGAAATTGGGTGTTGTAAAAATGGGGGTGACTCACCAACTTGGGGACAGGGACCCACAACTCATCTCAGGACACAGCGTGAGCAGCCGGAAATTGGACTGGAAGAAGGGAGACTGGAACCCAAAAATTCAACGATATGGGGGGGGAATTGGCGTACGCAACCAAAGTCAGGGGGGGGTTGGGGGTCTGAAATGGAAGCCGGGAGTCAGTAGTTTAAAAAAAGGTTTGGAACAGTGAAACCTTATACCGAAGGAAAAAAGGAAATGAGGGTAGAGGTGGAAGTTGGTTTAAAGAAAGCCCGGCATCGGGAGGTTGGCGATCTGGGGGCCGAACCATCAAATACTATAGGGAACAACAATCTGTGCTAAAAAAGGATAAGACAGGGAAAGGCGCATAAAAATAACTACAACGAAACGTTACCTGCGCGTGTCTGCTAGGGACGGAGCGTCGCAGGGGGTGGGCACGATCAAATTGCAATCACTAGGAACTGCTCTTGTAACAGAAAGAACAGTGAAACTTTAACTAGGGTGGGGAGTAAATCAGCAGGATCAAAAAACGGTCCAAAGGACAGCCCACAGACAATGTCAACTGGGAAACCTAGGAAAAAATGAAAGAAATACTCTCGGCAACAGAGGGGTCCATAAGAAAAAATACATACGCCGTCTCGGGGGGGCAGAGGGGCAGAAGCACTCACCCACAAAATGGAAAAAACAGGCCCCTCACGAAAAAAAAACAAACACGGAGGGAGGGTAAAAGCACCTTTGGTGTTGTGGGGGGTAAAGGACGGGGCAAAAAAGACTCGAGGAAAAAGATTTGCAACAAAAAAAACAAGGTAAAAGGGAGGGGTGGGCTGTCAAGAGGGATTGTCCGGGTCCATGTTGGGGTAGAGGATTCGCAGGTGGGGGACAAAAGTTGGAAACTGGGGCCAACAATCACGTATCTCCAGGGACGCTCAAAACGAGAAAGCAAGCAGAAAACGGAACATCAAAGGGTTGAGGAAAAGGAAAAAACCACTAGAAAGATCCCTGGCCAAGAGGAGGGGCATCAATAGCAGAAAACACCAGGCAAGCAAGAGGTCCACATTGGCGGGACAAGGCGTTACAGAGGGGGAACCCTAACCGGCGTTAAGGGGGACCGACTTACCTAATAAGGCGAACATGGGGACGATACGGTAACATACGGGGAATCAGGAGAAAGAACCAAATGCCAGTAAAACCTGTAGGTCATGGGATTTTGAATGGGTTTGAAAAGAGAACTTCAGGTAAGCGTGGGGTGGAAAAAGGAAAGAATCACGGGTGCACCAGGGGTGCCCCAAGGTTGGCTGTGGGCAAAAAAGGAAAAGGCAAAGGACACGAGGCGGAAAAAAAAAGCTGGCTCCCGGGGCAAACAGACAGGGGTAGGCGGGGGGTAAAATCGCAGGAAGGTAAGGGGCATGTCCCCAGGGGGGGTGGACCGCATGTGCGAAGAACATGCGGGAGGGAGAATTTCCAGGGAAGGATTGTATAAATAAGGGATTATAGTGAACTTGCATGACAAAGGATGACGAAGTTAGGGGGCAAGGGAAAAAGACAAGAAGAGAAGCGGCGCGAGGGCAGCTGGGGGGCAAACTAATTAAGGAATGAGGGGGATGGCAGCGGTAATTCCGATGTCTGGGAGAGAGGGTGGGCTGTCATTCCATGCCATTCTTCGTCGGTTGAAATTTATAATCCTTCAAGGACACATCTGCCTTTTAGGTCAAAAAAGAAGTCAGGGGGCTAGTCATGTGCTGGAGGGATATGAGCCACTGCCGTTGAAAGTAAAGGAAAACAGGGTGAGTAGGAAGGGTCACAGGAAAAGTTGCACAGAAAACATCATGTGTCCCGGATCCCTTAAAAAACGGTTGATCAGCCCGATTTCGGGTAGGGAATACCATTAGCACGGGGTATAGGAGAAAAATTGTGGGATGATCATTAAAGAAAAGGCAGTCCCGAAGGAAAGATGGCATAAGTGTGGAAAGCATCTCCTTGGGCTCTTGGGTTCTTACGGGAGGGTAGAACTACCAGCAATTCCAGAACAACCATGGGGGAGGGATGTGGACTAAAACGTATTTGGGATCCCGTGGTACGGAGGGGAGGAGTTGATGTAAGAAGGAAATGTTAAAGACGTAAGAACCCTAAAAGAATCGCCAGTGGAAAAGAGGAAAGAGACTCCCAAAAATGTCAGGCGAATTAGCAAGAGAATGCGAACCAATAGTAGAAAAACAGAAAAAAAAATGTGGGGGGGCAGACCCATGAGTTGAGATGCCTCCGTCATCTATGACCACTTGAAGGGTTTCACTGCAATCGAACTGAAACAGCGGTGGACGACAGTGGGGAAAAATTCCCGAACTACCACGGGGAACCTGAACGCAAGGACCCGGAAATTGGCCCGGGCAAAAAAACATGGACCCGGGGGGGCATGGGGTACGGGACGGAAAGGGGCCCAAGAAAAAAGTCAGAGAGCTCCCCGCTGCGGCCTGGCATGAAGAGATGGGATTACAAAAAGAGGGGGCAGGGAAGGGGGGCAAGACAGAGAAGGGAGATACAATTGGGGAGGAGATGGCAAGGAAATGGTAAAAAAACTGCACGGGAAACACAGAGAACTCGGACCGTCCATCGAAGCGACAAGCACACACCACGGACGTCGAACGATGGATCACAAGAGGAGGTCCCGGGGAAAAAAGGAAGCAATGGACTGCGACCAGAGAATCTGGGGGGCGGGAAAAGGGGGGGGTCAGCGGGAGTGTTTCTTGGTTGGGGCACTTCTCCAAATGGTTCGACAGGCGCAGAACATTACAGCACCACAGAGACGAACAGGGTAGAAAGTGAGTGTTGATTCAAAGACTTACGCCAAAAAAAAGGAAATGAAAAAAGACCAAAGGGAAAAAGCACATCGGCACAAGAGAACTGCGCGAAAGGTGTCCAAATCAAGGCTAATCCCACGGGAAGGCTAAATCAAAAACAAGCAAGCCAAAAATCACTCAGAAAAAGGTGTAGACTACCAGAGGGGTCAAGGAGGGGACCTTTGACTAAGCAGAACTACTGTGACAAAAATTCAGATGAGAAATAACTAAAATACAATCTTCAACGGGTGGAAAGAGTTTGGTTGTACCGGGGGGTCCTCTTAAAAGAACCGTTGTGGCGTCAATTCATGAAGAGTGAACCTGGAAAAAGGAATTAAAAAAGATAGTAAAGACGGCTATTAATACGTTGACCTACAACCTAGTAGAAATGAAGACACTGTTTTACATCAGCCAAACAGGGAAAAAAAAGGGGAATCCTGAGGGCAGGAGGGGAAATTGACAAAAAAAAAAAAAAAAAAACGCTCCAGTGTGGGGCTAAGGTTTTGGGGGGTTATTTTGGGGGCAGAACGAATAGCACGGACAGGTGAAACTGGATACCTCGGGGGTGGGGGGCGTCACAACTTCAGTGGGGGGGAAGAAAAATTCTCACCAACGCCATCAGTGGTCGGTCTACTAGAATTTCGGGGGCGGAAAGCAGGACATTTGGACGAAAACGTGATCCTCAGGGGAGCATGGGAGAGGGGTCCATTTGCCAGGTCAAAAAAAAAAACTCGAGTGGCTAGACGTAGGCATCAAATAACAAGTGGGAACGGGGAGGAGGGGAAAGGAAAATTGGGAAAAGGACGGTGGACCGCAGTGGAAGTTCTATCGTCCAAAAAGAACAAAACAAAAACAAAGGAAGGAAAAAATGAGAGGGTAACAGAGGGATCATTAAACGGAGAAGAAAAATGGAAAAAAGAATAAGCCCAGAAAACGGGGGTGAAAGGGGCTGGGAGAACTAAGACAGAAGCGTAGAATTGGAGTGGAAGGGAAAATTAAAAACAAAAACCGGGTCCGGGATAACAAAAACCAAAAAAAGAAAAAAAAAAAACGCGAGGGATCATATGGGGTCCTGAAGACCGACCAAAAAAAAATCTTGGATAGTAATACGCAAAAGGTCTACTGAAAGTTCAAAACTGCACCACAAACGGGTGGTCTAGAAATGGCCACTGGGCACTCAAGAAAACTTGAGAAAAAAAGCAAAAAAAAACACGAAAAAACTCAAAAGAAAAAGGGGGGGGAGCCACCATTTTGGGCGGTGCTTTGACGGAGGACATTGGGGGACCGGTAAACTAACAACTGGCCCCAAGCTGGGAAAATTGCGGGGTAAAAGAAAGAGTTAATTCATAAAAGGGGGGGAAGGGCCTCGCAGGAATCGGCGAGGAAAAATCCGTAGGTTATGCAGTCCAGAAACCGACAGGAAGGAATGAAAGAAAAAAGCGTTACAAAAAAAAGGGAAGCCCAAAGCAGGGGGGAAAAGAACTTCAAAAGTGTCAAAAAGACAGGGGAGAGGATGGTCCCTGAAAAGAAGAGCAGGGGAAAAAATTTCGAGAAAAGCAGAAAGAAAAACTTATAGGGTGAAAAAGGGGGGGGTTTAAGGGGGCTGTTTGGGAAAGCCGGGGGGGAAGGGGGGGGTTGCGGGGCAAAGGGGAGTATGGGATTAGAGCCTGGGCACGTTGAACGTCAACAACGTAGCAACGGAAACGACTTGAGCCAGGTGACTTGGAGAGGGGGGGTCGAAGGCTGGGGGGGGGCAAAACTTACGGATGAAAGGAAACAAATCTGAAACGGCTCGAGCGGGAGCGGGACCTTTAACCAGAGAGGGAAAAGGGGAGGGACCCCCCCAAAAAAAGCGTGAGTCTAAGTGTGTTAGAAAGGAATATCAACTACAGGCAGGACAGGGACCAGTTTTTGGGGACCGAAAACCTGAATATATTCGTTCAGGGAGACCTGGGGATGCTGGCAAAACTGGAGAAATTACAGGTTCCGATCGGGGGGAACGAGAAGGGGTGGTGGGGACGATCCGAGGGGACGATTGGCCTAGGACGTTCACCAAAATTTGGGAAGAAAAAACGCAGGCAGAAGGATGTTGATTGTTGATAGGGGGGTGGGAAGGAAGGCAGCGGGTTCCCCCAGAACGAAAAAACGGGGGTGGCGCGCAGGAGGCCTCTTGAGATTAAAAAAGGTTCCGAAAAGGAGGGGGAAGGGGGCGTGCAAGGCGCGTGAAGGGGTCCCCCTCAGGTTTTGATTAACGAGGTAGGCAAACAAAAAACACACGGGGCCTGAGGCGACCCGCGGGGGGTAGGCAAAAGTTAGACACGGTGTCGGAACTAAAAAAAAAAGATAAAGGGAATCAGGACCGCGCGACACTATCACACTTAAAGGTGGGAATCGCGGGGGTGCGGGCTGGGGGACATTCACCGCTGAAATCACCAGGAAAGGACGGAGGTCCCATCAAAAATGGAAAGAAAAAAACGCTGGGACCGGCCATGGCTGGGCTCGAGTTTACCAAGGTCGAAGTGGGAACCCTGAAGAAGGGTGAAGGAGAGTCTCGGCAAGAAGGGAACGGAGAAGTCTGGGAGGGGGGAAAAATGGGCGGAAAAACAGGGGTTAAGTGGAAAAGATCTCCCCGGGGGATACTTTAAAAGGGAGACCGGTGAAAAAATAACGGGGGGACCAGGAAAAAATTCGACATTAAGATCAAGGAACCAATGTGTGGACCTGAAACACGGGCACAAAGGACAAAGAGATGATAACTAAACCACAGGGAACCTGTTTTGGGCTAGGGCATATTCGACGCGCTGTCGGTATTTCACCATCATCGTGTAAACTACGCGTAGATGGAAACTAAGCCTGGCCCAAAAAGGAAAAATACAGGTATGGTGAAATAACACGTAAGGCCGAGTTGGACACAGTTACGAGTTAGACAAAAAACTACGGGCGTGATAAAACACGGTTTCCTGTTGGAAATCCAAAATAAGGCGCACTACCGGCACAACAAGTAACAGATTTAAAAAACCGTCAGCAAACCTCCAAAATGCTAAAAAAGGGCAACGTCGGTTCCGAAACCAATATCAGAGATACAATTAGAAAGGGGGGAATGTGGGGGTGGGTCAGGCGCTTTGCGACAAACAAACAAAACCTGAACCAGCGACGGAAAGGCACGCATGGATAAACGCCGCATGGGGTAGAAAAAGGCCCAAGACCACACGAGAAATGGACAACAAAGACTTCGGGGGCCAGGAAAAAAGGGTCACAGGGGACTCAAAAATATGGTAAACAAGAGGCATACCCACCAAAACCAGACAGGTGTCATAGTAAAAAGATAAGCAGCACGAAACTGAAAACTGGAATAGCAGCAAGACAGTACCCCATGGGGAGGGCTAACTCCCAAGTTAACGCACCCGAAATGTTAAGAGAATTGCCTCACACGACGCTAAAAGGCCAGCACAGACGGAAGAATACAAGGACCAAGAGAAGGAGACTTCTGCACGCAGGGGGGGTTGGAGAAAAAAGAAAATGACAAACAGGTTCCGGGTCTTTGGACAAGGTGAGATGCACAATCGGTAGAGAAAATCCAAAAGCAGGGCGCTCCATCAACAAAACTTCCAGAATACTCAGGCGCATGGCGAGGGGGGTGGTGGACTTGAAAGACATGGAACTCAAAGAAAAAAGGATCACGGGGGGACAAGACAGACTCCAAAAAAACACACACATCGAGAGAGCACAGAGCACACATTTCCAGAGGGCCACACCTGCCAAACAAGTGGGGAGTATCAGTGCGGAAAACCACCCCCCATAACAGTTAACAAAGACCACTCCATAAGGCACCAACACGATATAGATTTGTTCCCGCCTCAGCCTCGAAAAGAAGGGTTTGCACCGAGGGAAACCAGTAAGGAGAGTTGTGTTACTGGGTGACCGACACAGAACAACTCACAACTTTGGTTTACCCCGCACAAAAAAAAAAAAAAAAAAAAGAAAATGAGAAAAATCTCGCTACTAACCCCTCCAAGATAAAAACCGAACAACGGAGAGGGAAAGGAAGGGGGGAACAGTTTGTGCGGAAGAACACTGAAAAACAAAACGACACGGGGGGATGAGAGTTCTTTTCTCTAACGGAAAAGACTAATTGAAGAGATGCGCAACTTCAGCTTTTGCAGGTGGTGAGGTAATCAAATGTAAAAGCAGACGCGGGGGGGAAATCAATCGGGTGTCCGGAAGGCGCGGTTGGATTGAGGCGTAAGTTACCCCTCTAAATGAAAAAACAAACATTAAAACCTGCAGGCTCAAAAACATAGCCCGCATCTACACAACAGACTTCCTTGGTGCAGCAGGAGAGAAACCCACTGCCAGTACCCCCAAAAAAAGGCAACTCATCTACCACGTGTCCGGAAAGGAGCAGTTGTTGGCAAATCTCGGACAGACAGATGGATGGACAACGATAACAAGGGAGAAAACAAAAACCCACTGTAGATCTTCATAGAACTTTGCATTCTTAGGCCATAGGCTAAGAAGAAGACAGCCAGTCATGTTCTCCCACGCACTCAATCACCCCATCCGGCAGGATTAGAATACAAAACGTGAAGGAGCAATGGGCGGGCATAACACACGTAAAATGAAAACCAACGGGCTATGATCCCGCAGACCCCTACGACTAAAACAGGGAAGGGCCTCGGGACCCCACCCCCGTGAAATTACACAACCCCCCCTCCACACGGGGGTGATAACACGAAAAAATCAGCTGGACGTTCTCCAAAACACCACAAAACATCCTGGCTCCAGAGTCTCAGTGTGGAGAATTATTGGTATTTTTGTGCGAAAGGTGGATCCTGACCTGCTTAAAAAAAACCCGATTCAGGAGAAAATAAGGATTGGGTATCAAAAACACAAAGTTTTGATAGACTTTTCTTTGGGCGTGCCTAATAACGCCTCCAAAAATCACACGAAACACTCGGACAGCACGAGGAAAGCTTGGTAGTCAAAAAAACAACCACCGGGACACAATGTCGGCCGAGAAAGCAAGACTAGGAGCTTGTAAAAGAAACAAGTTGTGTGGGGAGAAGTTCTAACTGGCGTGAAGACACATTGGACACTTGGCTTCGGAGGCGCATTATTGGGTCAAATACGGGAAAACCAAGGATAGGTAAAAAACCTTGGGAGAATCAGGTGGTACTGTATAAAATTAAGGAAGACGGCCGAAAATCCAAACAAACAGAATATAGAGAGAAACTGGGGTCGGGGTCAAAAAGGGGGCGGCTCAGGGAAAGTGAATGGGATTCGGTTTGGGCCGGCGCTAAAAAGGATTCCGTGGGGCAGGGGGAATTTAACAGTCCAGAGCGTAGACGGGAGAACCAACAAGGAGGGGCCAAAGGTGTCTTGTATCGGGACGAAACACAGAGCGGGGGGGGCGGCCGGAAGGGGGTCCAGTGGCACAATTAAAGGGCAGGGGGAAGTGTCTGTTGGCGGGGCTAGGGTCAGTGGGTTAACATAGTAGGAGGGGGGTTGCGTAAGGTCTTTTAGAGGAAGTAGGGGGGTCCGCTGCTGGTGGGACGGGGGAAAGGATGCTGGGCGCCTGGGGGAACAGGAGCAAGGGGGGGGGCTGGCTCTGTGTGCCCCATCAAAGGTGAAAACCCCGAATCGACGAAGAAGCAGGAAAAAATCTGGTTTCACGACAAAAGAATGAGGGAACCGTTGGGGGAGCAAGCAAATTTCCGAAGCAACAGCCGAGGAGTGTGACGCCCAAGGAAGGGAAAACCTGAAACAGGGGGATTGGGAACTCCTTCCGGGACCAAGGAAAAAAAAAAAAGGAAAATTAGATACGAGGCTGCACGCACAGTTGACAATAGAGTAAAGGTACGGGACAACCGAGAACGAAGAACGGGGGTAACCTTGTGAAAACGAGGGAAGATAACAGAAATTCAGGGCTGGCCGAAGGAAATAGCCGAAGGTTGCGGCCAGCATGGGAGTTTATTTTGTCCCGTCGATTCAACGGAGGGAAAAGAGTGGACCGGACAAC
>Ga0179593_1432326_pt1 | contig 11532 bp, 11 predicted proteins | sample CZODoug2_1_08_16_FD_185931 | JGI IMG/M metagenome (GOLD analysis project Ga0179593, IMG submission 185931) | Vadose zone soil fungal communities from Angelo Coast Range Reserve, California, USA - CZODoug2_1_08_16fungal (PacBio error correction) | ecosystem: Environmental > Terrestrial > Soil >...
AAGGAAAAAGGATTACGCCTTGTAACCAAAGGAAATCCCGGGAAACTAACCTAGACTGAAAAACAAAGGGGGAGACGATTGGACGGAGGTGCGGATTCGGGTAAAACCTTGATAGGGCTAGGGCGAACCTGCAGCCCATGTTGGAAAATGTAAACCAGAACGTAGATGACGGGAAAACTTCTTTCTAAATTCGCACTCTACAGGGCAAAGGGAGTAAGAAAGCTTATGCAAGGGGGGAAGGTTTTTTAAGCGACCACAACGGGGCAGATCGAGGAGAATCGGAAAAGTGTAGGGTCAGAGTGGTTTTTCAATACCCTCCAAAAGCTATGCCGAGAGGGGGGGGGCTGGAGAGGGTAAAGTAAGCGAGGCCCCGCTTTTGTAGGGCAAATCGACCCCAAGAAAAAAGAGAGGGGAAAAACGCACGAACTCAATCAGTGTGGGGGGTTTTGATCCAACGGTATGTTGGGTAGGGGGGAAGGGAGTAGACGACGGCAAAGAAAGGACGTGCCTTAGGGAGGGGGAAAAACGTGGTACTTACCATCGGAGCTTGAAGCCGTTGGGGGTGTCAAAAGAAAACGAAATTAAAGGCGATGACCGCAAGACCATGGGAAAAAGAAGATTGAGCAACCTGGCGAAGCTGATACGAGGCCGCGCATACGAACACGCCAATTTTCAGCGGGGGGGGAGGTAGAGTAGAAGAGGAAAGGGGGACAGAAATTCTCGCAGCGCGGGACCCTTTCGTCCTCAATATTCCCCATCAAACTTTCGAAAAAAAGTAGAAACGCAGCACAAAGGAATGCGAATAAAAACTTTGATGACAAAAATCGAAGACGAGGAAGCGCTTAGCGAAAGACGTCGTCGTGGAAATAGGCTGTTTCGTCGGGAGAGAGACGGCTACTCCAAACCGAAGCAGAGAAACTTGACTTCTTCATGGCAAACAAAGCGGGCTTATCGCAGGGGGGGCAGGGAGTGGGGGGGAGGGACAAGGAAAATCACCGAAATGGGAGGGGGTGGGGAGCATCGAGGGCACTGTCACACTTCTATGTGGATCGTCGGTGTAGGCTTCGGCACTGTGTCATGGAAAGAGGAAATAGGGTGTCGGGAGAAAATCGGCCGCTTGCGGGATTTGGGTCAGCAAAGCTGGGCATAATCGGGGGAAGCTACTAGAAGATAAACAAGAAAAAAAACCAAAAAAAAAAAAAAAAGAAAAGAAAAGGATAAGGACGAAGTGGGTGTTCAATTCCACCTTAACCTTCACACAAATAGACAACGAGGGGTTAATGTAAAAGGAGGCAAGTAAGGTTTAAAAAACAAAAATGGTCACCCATTTCAGAGTCGCGAGGGGGACGGTCTCCAGGAGGTGCAAAAAAGGACCTCTCGTCACCATCTGGGTTCTATGTGCGGAAATAACTCGCCCGAATAGAGGGTTATGGAGGGGGAGGACAAAAAAGGGGAAGCTGGGGTATAGTCGTGAAAGGGGTGCCTCAATCTACTAGAGTCGACGTAGCCTATGGCAAAGAAGCTTTGACCGTTGCCCGCAGGGGATGCAATTTGGAGGGGGTAAAGTCAGGGAGAGATCAGAAGAAAAGGAGGAATGAAGGGGCTGCAGGTTCGGAGTGCGAGCCGTCATCAGAAAGCACGATTGCAGCAAAGGGATGGTGTAAAACAGTTCCGAAGCAAATCCTTTCGGATGAAATGGGGGGGACAAGGCGAGTGGGGGGGCAACCGACATTCTTAGGGCGCAAGCCGGGACAACCGGGCTCGCGTAGATTTTGGAAGAACTCCCGAATTCTCCGGCTAGCTATACTCAGCAGTTCTGACCCGAAGAGAGGAAATCTGCCAGGAACCGTACGGGAGGGGGAAACGGGTGTTTTCTGTTCCGTCTCGGAAAAGTTGTGAAGTCAGTTCATCATCCTCCTATTCGCCTCAAACAATAAACCGCATCAAGGAAGGCGGAAAAAACTGGGAAAGTCGCTTCAGAAAAAGGGTCGGGAGGGTGGGGGACTGGATGTAAGAACCCAACGGAGTAAACGAGATTGCAAAGGACGTTGGTTGACGGCTTGCCTGCGGCAGGTCCAGTTGTAAAACGTCGGCTGGGAAGGGAAGGAACCCGCGTCCGCAGCACAGACAAGGGGGGTCAAAGAGACGGACGGGGGTCTGGGAACAGAGAAATCCGCAAAGTCGAAGCGGGAAAGGGGCTGGCAAGCGGCACTCGACGCAAAGGGTCGCGGGGAAAAAAGACCAAACCAAGGAAAGAAACGGGTTTTGGCAGCCACTCGCGGGAAAAGAAGCGAAGGGGCAGAGTAAATCAGGGAGAGGAGGAAACGCAGGGAGAGGACGTACGGTGGAACTGCGAGAATTGCGAAGCGTGAACAAGGACGACAAAACCATCAAAAAAAAACAACAGGAATGGAATAATAGTGGGAAAACTGACGGCAAAGACCATCAGTCAGTCATTTCGCAGGCATGAAAAAGAGGAAGCCGAGCAAGCGCAGTCTCTGTTGTCACACCGGGCCGTGTGCTCCAACAAGAAGTTGAGGGGAGTTTGATGGGGGAGGGCAAGGGGACAAAGTAAATGGAGTAGAACTTGCGTGGCCGCTTGCCACCTGCCGTGCCGCTTCGATGTGAGGACGGGGGGGAAATGGACTGACCCACGCAACTCGGAGGGGAGTTTCCAACGTGCTCGTTGTCGAGTCCTGCTCAAAAACTTTCAAAAAAAAAAACTTAGAAGGCAAGCGACAAGGAGGGGGAGCTAAAAAAGACGCGGAAGGTACTCCCTAAAATCAATTTTCTTCACCTGAACTGCTGGATCGCCGGTAGGCGAGTAGGATAAAAAGGGCGGGCACCGAGAGAGAAAGGATGACATTGACAATCAACTGAAAGACGACAGCCCGAAGGGAAGGGGGAAATAATATCATTAAACGAATGAAATAGTGTAAAGGAAGGAGGAAAAAGAATGCTGCGGAGCCTAAAATCAGGGAGCCTCTTGTACGCGCCTTTGAGGACCATAGAGTTAAAAAAAAGAAAGGGGGGGGGAGCAGAAAAAGCCTGACACTTTCTGAACGGGGAGCAGAGTCTGTAACTTGCCTGGTCTTGCAGCAATCGGTGACTAGAGGGGGACGGCTCGCAAGCTCGGCCGCCTGCATAACAGAAGGGGTCTGTCGGGACGTGCATTCCGCATTGCAAGCAAAAAGGAGGAAAAGGGAAAAACAATGAATAGAAGAGGGGGGGGCAAAAGTTCTATTTCGACTCAAGATTAACTCCAAGGAGCGGAAGGATACACAGAGGGGTACGAGCCCAACATTCTACAAAGGGAGGAGTTATGTAAGGAGTCATCCACAAAAAAAATAGAATGGGTAGCATGTACCTTGCCTCGACCTCCTTCGGCAGGGTATGGCCTCCGGAAAAATATGAGAATGCGAGGCAGAAAGGACACATGCATTTTGCCATTAAAATGATTGGGAATGTGGTTTTGGGGGTAACAGCTTGGTAAATTTACATGATACCGCGAGTTTAGGGGTGTTTGAAAGAGGGGGGTGGGGGGGCCCGGGTTTGACCAAAAACGGTAATCAGTTCTTTTTATTGGGGTGAGGATGCTAGACTTGCAGAGAAAGTTAATCTCGAAAACTAACAACATCAAGCGTGCAGAAAAAAGCGCAAGAGGCAGCATTCCACTGCAAAATGACGGAAGAAGGAAGGACAACAAAGACACATCGGGGGGACAATATTAAGGTCTCTAGGATAACCCGCAATAGTTGCTTGAAGATACCACTCTTCCCCTAACGTAAAGGGACAAGATACAGTGAAGCTTTGGTTGAATTCATCAAGGGAGCGCGGAGTTGGGAAGGAGCCGCAGACGGAAGAAAGGGGAAGAAGACCCTTAACCGTGAAGACTACGTCGGCGGATGATACTTCCCTCCGTATGAAAGCAGGGGAGTTGTTGTTTGCCGAAAAGGCGGGGACGAGTTCGCGCAGATTTTAAGAGGCGGGGCGTTTGGGGGGGGCAGAAAGGGGTGAAAAAAGAGGCTGGAAGTCGGAGGGGGATGAAGGAAAGTTCCCGGTCTATCACGGCGAAAGTTGGCGGGGGTGCGTATGCGCGCAATGATCAAAAAAAACACCCAATGTGCGCATCTCTACTGTGTATGGCGGACAGCCAGTGCCGTTTGGAGGGGGGGACGAAAGAAGGGTAAGGAGGAAAAAGGAAGAAAAGGGGCCCGGTAAAAAAGATAGGAGGCATGGCGTCGGGACTTCTCAAACAGCACGGTCAGAATATCCAAAACAAACTTGCGTTCGTGCGGCCGCTCTTGGTGGGGGGGGAAAGGGTTGGAGAACCAGGGGGGAATACACCACACCACCCAAAAAAAAAAAAACCACCAAAAAAAAAAAACCAAACCACCCCCCCCCAACCCCCTGGGAATGAGGCGAAAAAGCAGAGGACACCATTTTGAAGGTTAGGAAAATAAACGGCAAAAGGTGATGAAAGTATTCAAAAAGGGGGGAATGAAAAAAAAGGGGGGGGGCGTCAAAAGGGCCAGAATCCGAAGAGGTCTTGCAAAAGCGCGTCAGCTTCGGCGACAATTAGAAGCAATATGCAACAGCAGCTACGGTCGGGGGACAACATGCTGCGTTCTCGACGGTGAGCACAGAGTCCAAAAGAAGAAAGCTGGGAGGACGGAGGGGTGGTGTCGCGGCTTCAGGAGTCAGGCGGGCGACCGTGGGGGCCAAACTAAGCTCAAACAAAACAACGGGAAGGGGGGGGGAAGGGGAAGATGCCGCTGGTCAAAAATCAAAAGCCTGTACTAACCCGAAAACCAACAAGGGGGCTCGTCGGAAGACAAGAGAAGAGAGAAACAGCAAATGGGGGGAGGGGAGTCAAACCCGAACGTATAGAGCGATTTTAAGGGGAGAAGCAAAACGACGCTGCTTTGCGACGAAACCGAGGGCAGGATGAGGGCTGGTTTTAGCACCCAGAAATTCAATCGATCCGGTTTTCGGAGGGGGAGGGTAGACCCTAACCTTAAAATAAAAAGAGAGAAGAGGTCGGTTGGAGAATTATCCTAGGTGCCCTCGTTTTGTCAAAGCCAAAGCGGACCAACACACACAACCAAAAGAGAGGGCCGCACACCGCCTCAGGTTGGTTGGTCCGAGGAAGGGGAGGGGTGGGGAGAAGTAAGAAACAAAAAACGCCAAGGACGAAGAAAGGGATGAGGGAGGGACTTCATCGAGCTAGGCCGTTGGGGCCCGAAAAGCTGGGCTGCGCGGCTGCGCCCATAAAAAAGAGAGGGGAAAAGCAAAGGGGCGCCGGAGGAAGGCGGAAGGCCAGAAGGCTAAAACCCAGTCGCCGAGTCAAAAAGACCGACAAGGGAAGCTCTCCTTCCACTCAGATGTCTCCAAATGGGGTCCAAAAACATAAACTTTCAACGTAGGGTTAGCCCCCCAAAAGTCTGCGTAGAGCGGTTGCAAGCCTTGCGGGCAAAAAAACCCTTTCACTGTTAGCGCTTCTCAAATCATAAGAGGGGGGAGGGTAATGTAAGGGAGGGAGGGGGGAGCGGGGGCTGAGTCTCACAACCGAAGCGCACCGTGGGAAGGGGCTAGTCACCACAATCTCATATTTTATCCAAGTTACGTGGAGGAAGGGGGACCTGGGGGGTAGTACCAGAAGGAAACCTATGGGGGGAAAGCAAGGGCTCAATGTTGACACTCATGTCGATGTGGATTCGTCGGGAGGCTTTCGGGAGAGGAGAGTGTTCAATGTGGGAACATTAGGCATGAGGATCGCTTGGAAGGAGGGGGGGGGAAAATTTGGGGTCGTAATCAGCAGGGGATCGTCCACGCCTACTATGCTACTAAAAGCCCCTGATAAGGACGAATGGGTGGTTCAACGGGCCCACCATTATCAACTACATACTAATTAGAACGGGGAAAAGGGCTATTGAATCGGGGTTAAAAAAAAAAACAAAGTGGAACCATTGTCATCTTAAGGCGATTGGCCTATGGCACTATACTCAGGTTCAAAGAGTACTCCGGGGGCACACGTGACGAATGGTATCGAAAAAGAAGTCGAAAGAATGTCTTTAGATAGTTTTTGGATCGTGTACAATAAGGGAAGGGGTACGGAGATAGAAAAAGAAATTGAGCCCATCACTATGGGAGATATTGTTTGACCGTGGACACTGTGGGATTGCCAAGGTGAGACCGAGGTCAAAGAAAAAAAAAGGGAGGGGGTGCTGCGGTTCGATGCCTTGGAGCACGTAAATAAGAAGGCGAAAAGGGAGTTTCTGCATCCGGTGTATGCCCTCCAGCCCGTGAAGAAGGGCGGACCGTGAGGGGTGGGGCACATACATTCGGAGGGAGCAAGCGACGGGCAGGGAACCGCGGCATCTTAGATGGATTCCAAGCATTCTCCGGCTGTATATGAAAAAGAGGAGGAGGCCAGCAGAAGCGAGGCTCCGAAAAAAATGAGGCTGTCGCACGGGGGGGGAGGGTCTCGATTGTCCCTTTAATCGCAAAAGCTCTCGGTTGCGAGACTCATCCCTCTGCCTGAGGCGATCTTTCAATACGCAAAATTATGGGAAAAAGGAAAAAGGTCTGGGGGAGGGGTGGGGGAGGATTACACAAAAGCGTCGTTTTGGTCCGAGACTTACAGTTCTTTGCGGGCTTGAAAAATGCCCTTGCAGGGTCATCGAACGGGTTGCATTAACCCCCTAAGGGCACGAGCACTTTAAACTCCAGAGGAAGGGTTGCTGGGGGAATAAAAAACAAGCCTAACGAAGCGGCACGGCAGGTGCTGGCAGCGAAAATCAAGTAAGACGAAAGTAAACATTGTGCCAGCCGACATATCCTTGATGTTGTCAAGCCCCTTCGAGGTAAACCACAAGATAGCGTAGAGGGGACCAAGCGCGAACGACAGGATATTACGAAAAGAAAGTTTGAACTGCTGCGGAATTTCTAAGCCTGGAGACATCATAAAAAAACAGGGGGTATGATGGAAAAGGGGGAAAAAAGAGATGGGAGGCACGGAGGGAAAATGGGAATTTCCCCGCTTTGAAAAATTCACGGGAACGGATAACCAATGACGCCGGGCAGTAGCGAAGTGACGTGGGTTTTAACCCGAAGGAGGAGCCAAAAACTCAGTGGGCGGGAAGGGGGACAGGGAGCACGGGAGAACAAGGGGGAGGACTGGAAGGGGACTTGGGGCCGCTTTCCATCCTGGAGAGGCTTCGATTTGGGGTGTTCTCGCTCCCAAGAACGAGAGCGGAGTTACAACGGGCGTGCACTTGTTCCTTCGCAACGCGAAGGAGACCTTCAAATCAGCACCACTATCAAAGCGAGGGAAAAAAGGACAAGAGGGACTCCATTTAAAAAAAAAAAGAGAAAAAATTTGGGAGGAAGCCTGAAAAAGGGTCTTATAGGGAAGGTCGGCGCTTCGGGGGTCAGCAACCGAGAGCGAACGGCGGAGGACATCGAGACGGAAAAACCGTTCGCATCCGCACGGTTAGGCATATCAGAGAAGGGGAAGAAAGAAAGTTGTTACTAGGAAAGGAAGCAGGAGCCCTCACTACGCAGAGGCCTACGGTGAAGGCGTTTTGATGACAAGAAGTGACACCAAGAAGGAGAATAAAAAATAGGGGACGTTAGAACCGGGATCCGGACAGTAACTGTGGGTGGGTCCGAAACAAGCACTTGGCAAGACGTGACTCTGATTGATCTCAAGGATCGCAGCACTTCAAATCAGCTGGGAGGTCAGGGATCGAGGGGAAAAGGGGGAGCAGACAAATTCACTCCAAAAACGAGTCCAAGGTCAAACAATGAAATATGTTTCCCATAGTGCAGATCAAGAGAGATTCTCAACAACGGAAAGGATACAGAGGGACAAAAAAAAGCCACCAAGAGAGAAAGACGGGACGGTCAGTTAGAGAACATCGCCAGGGGGAGATAGGAACCGTGCCTCGGAGCCCGGAATAGGTGGCATCCGGCCAATCGCGAAGCCTGTGTGCCATTGTTGTACGGTACCAAAGGTGGGAAAAAGGTAATAAGAAGAGTTGAGGTAGGGGAAAGGGTAATTTAAATGTGGGCACAGGTGCTTGAAACCACCACTTCGTTATCAGGGGCTGTGTCTGGTATACCGGGGGAACGGGGATTGCTTACATCTGTAAAACTAAAGAACGCGAAAAGGCAAGCCTCAACGCGCCCACCATTCCACTACCGAAAATGCCGGCCTCCACCCGACAATCAACCTCGACCAGAGTAATACCAAAACCATAGGTTGCTTTAAGTGGTAACAAAAAAAGGAAGAACCGAACGGAACTGGGACTTCAAACAGGAAGAGCATTTTGTGAAGGAAAGGCTCACGTCGGTGGAGAGCAAACGGGAAGAACGAAAAGGAAGAAAATTACCGTTTCCAAGAAGACGTTCGATGAATACGCGCTTCAAAATGAAAGCTTCGTTTTTTTTGGGGGAAAAATGAGGGGAACGACCCTTCTCGCAGACGGTGCGCGGGGACGCGAAACGGGAAAGTGTGAGGGGGATCGGGGCAGCAATTAGGTGGCAGTCGCTTAAGAATTCCAACATTTCCCTTCTGAAGCAACGTCGAAAGGTTTGGTAGATTATGCGCGGCCATCAGAAGATGAGACCCAAGGGATACATCTCAGAGGGGTACCGGGCGCGAAGGGAAGCAGCCACGCCGTTTGGGGGTTATCCTCAGGAGGAAAGGGGGGGGCCAGGAAATCTACGGCAAACGTCTGGTCAGGCGTCGTATCCGGAGACCAGCCAACAAACACAACGGAGTATCAAAAACGAGGGAGTCGTGCTCATCTTTGGGGGGGGGTCGTTTGCAAAGGGGGGGAAAAAAAACAGAGCATCCTCAGGTGCTAGAGAAAAAAAAGATGCCGTCCTCAGAATGTGAGAAATAAAACTCCCAAGGAAAAAGGAAAAGAACGTAGGAAGGATGGATCAGAAGACAGCACGGCATTGTGGGGGGGTGGGGTGGGGGGGGGGGGGGGGGGGGGTGGGGGGGGGGGGGGGGGGGGGGGGGGGGTGGGGGGGGGGGGCGCAAAACCAGCCCATCCTCAAAAAGGGTCATTCGCAAAAGCCGGATGCGGCGCATTTAGAAAAACGAAGTCATCTAAGTGCGGTGAACAAACAAAAAGGAGACAGGGGGAAGACGCTATAGCTCTCACGTTAATCCAAAAAAAGCCCTGCAATCTCTTCTTATTTGTTGGGAAGGCTTCGGGCAGTACCAGGCGGGCCGAACAGTGGGGGGGGGGGAAAAAGCGAATATATAGTAAAAAAAAAGAGGGAAAAGGAGAGAGATGCAAGGTGAAACATTCTCCCGCCTGACTCACGGAACCAACTCCGAGCGAGTGTCACGGCGGGGATTCGGGAAAAGGGAGGCGATCGTCTAGAACCTGCGAAAGTTGGGCGATTGTCCACCCTAAAAGGCGAGCTGGGCTTTCTAAATGGGAAAAACAAGAGAGCTGCTTTTAAGACGAACAAGGCGTAGGAAGGAGGGCTGTTGGGAGCAAAAAAATGCCGTAGATAAGGAATGCAACGTTAGGTTTGTAACGATTTGGGGATAAAGAAAAAATTACAAAAAGCGGGACACACTCGCTTTTGAAGTATAGACGAGGATCTCGCGGGGGGGAAAAGGAAGAGACCCCCCCCCAAAGAAGAGGGCAGAGCATCAGGTTGGGATACCGCGGAGCTGTTGGTGGCTACGACGCCATGCAAGGGACGGACGGAAGTGAAAGGGCGGGGACTTCACCAGCGGCGATTTGGGGGAAACTACAAACCGGCATTGCTCTAGGCCGCGCCAGGGAAAAAACGAGAAAGGGGGAAAACATTGGGCGCCAGGGATGAAAAGGAGGCTGACGCTAACACCAAAAGACCGAGAGCGGGATAGGGAAAGGGAACAAGGAATTCTCTCAGCGGGAAAGCAGTTCGTCCTCGCTCGGCCCCAAAATCAAACTTTCACCCGTAGCGGCCTCAAAAAGGGGGAGAAGCGTTCGGGGGCAGACGGGCAGGGAAAAAAAGCTTTCATACGAAGGAAGACGATCAACTTCTCGTGGAAAGGGGAAAAGGATGTCCTGTCGGTGATAAAGGGCAAGGGCTCATCCAAACCAAGCGCCCGGAAAGGGCGGGAATTACCCAAAAAAATGCCTCTCACTGTCTTGAAGTTAGGCGGGCCGAGGTTTAAACACGTAACAGAAAAAAGGGAGCATCGGAAATTGAAAACGCTGTTTCTATTGTGAAGTCCGGTTGTGGAGAGGAAGGATCGGGTCATGGGGGAATGGAGGGGAAGGGGGGGCTCTGTGCTTGCAAGGATTAGCGTGGGTTTGTCGGGACAGAAAAAAGAAAAGAAAAAAAAATCGCCAAAAAACAGTTCATATACCTAAAAGAAACTGATAAGGACGACGTTTGGGTGAGGAAAAACCGGGCCCACCATGAAAAAGAAAGAAAGGACAGGGTCCCCTGTTCCAAGCGTTAAAAAAAACACATGTAAACCGGTCGATGAGCGATGAAATGAACACTATAAATCAGAGGTCCGACAAGGCTCTCCGTAAACCATGCTGCGTAAAGGGCGTGTACTCACGAATAAAAGAAAAAAAGAAGGGGTCCTGTGAGATGGGGGGCAGTAATCTGGGGAAATGCCTTAAAAAAAACCTTTATTCTAAGATAACCTAGAGGAGAAATAGCACTTGGGCAGATTTTAGGGGGGGCCTGGCCGCCCTGTTGGATGGCAAATTTGGGGGAGGACTTCATGTCCCGAAAAAGACCATCGGAGATGAAGGATTCTGCCTTAAAAAAGAAACAAAGAAGTAAACGATTGCTGGAAAGTTCGGCAAAGAGAATAAGGCTCCCGGGGCAAGAAAACGTGACGCTTGTGGCGAGGCTATGGTTGTACAAGTCTAGGTGTCAAAAGGGACGTACAACCGGGTCTCTCGTAGATTTTGGTGATCCTCAGACATGAGAAAGGAAGGGAGAATAAAGCGGCAGCCAATCACAGCTGACTCTGACCGTTCTAGCACGTGTTTCTTGAAAACGTCTCATTGACAGTTAATCAAAAAAAGATTCGCTCGCGGACCAAAATCAGAGCGGGAAGGAAGGAGAGAACGGGGAACGGCAAGTTCAGAGAAAAAAGGAGTGGGGGCTTTTGGAAAAAATGTAACATCCCCGCTGGGGGGTGGTACTATATTCTTCAGTTCTTTGCGGGGCTGCTTGCATCTCTGGTAAAGGAGAAGGGGGGGGAAAGGAAAAAACGAAGAACTGCAGCAAGAGCACGTGGGAAAACGACCGAAAGGGGGGCTGGGGGGAAAAAAGTCCGGCAAAAACGAAGAACGGCAGGCACGGAAAAGACAGAACCAGAGAAAGAAATTGCCTTTACCCCTCAAAGCAATTCACCCTGCCGCAACTTGAGTGTTGGCAAACAAAAAAGCAGCGGGGAAAAAAAGGGGAAGGCGCGTACATCGGGGGGGCAGAGGCAGGATATGAACCAATACGGGGGAAAAGGGGAAAAGCGCGGTTCGAAAAGGC
>Ga0179593_1441749_pt1 | contig 11532 bp, 12 predicted proteins | sample CZODoug2_1_08_16_FD_185931 | JGI IMG/M metagenome (GOLD analysis project Ga0179593, IMG submission 185931) | Vadose zone soil fungal communities from Angelo Coast Range Reserve, California, USA - CZODoug2_1_08_16fungal (PacBio error correction) | ecosystem: Environmental > Terrestrial > Soil >...
AATCGGCTGAGAAGAACGCGTGAAGGAAGAATGGTGTTATAAGAGGAAAAGGGATTTTCAACTGAGACAGCTCAAAGTCAGTACGGAAGGGGGGGAGCCCATGCTCACGGCCCGCGGTAATTCGACCAGCAAGAATCCATCCCGCGGGGGAAAAATGTATCAGGTTAAGACGGAGATAAATTTGAAGATAGAACACCTAAGAGGCGCCGATCTACCAAGAAAAAAAGAAGAGCCTTGAAGGTTGAAACACGAGAGTGACTGGGCGATGAGGAGTAACGCGTCAGGGGGTTGGGAAAGGCAAAGGGGCGCGAGAAGTAGTGCGAACTGAATGGCTTGCGGTTTAAGACGTCGAGCAGCAAATGTACTGGAGGAGGGCAACGCGGCTTCTTTTGCCAAAGAAGCATTCCTGTGAGGAAACGGAAAAAAGGGGTGAAAGATCAGTTAGAGAAGACAAGGGGACGTTTGGGGACAAGGGGAGGGGGGATCAGCTTGCTCGGAAAAAGGGGAAATCCGCTATGAGATTCACGCAAGAGTGGGCGGATTACAGAGATGCTGTTGCTGGGGAAAGGGAGTTAGCAAGAGGGAAATAGCAACTCGACCATGGCGCCGAAGAGCCATAGCCAGACGATCAGAGGAAGGGACATTGAAATGCTAAAACGAGCGAGAAGCCCCGACGGGACTCTGCTTTACCAGGGAGTTTGTTCGCTGGGACCGTAGGTAATTGCCTGACTCACGGAAGGGGACGCGAGAAGGCGGAAAAGAGATCTTAAACGAAACGGTGGTTGAGGGCGGCTATCTGAGCAGGCTCGAGGGTGCGTTTTCCAGGAGGATTCCCGAGCACGCCAACGGAATCCGTGGGTGCAAAGACAAGCGGAAAAGGGGAAGACGCTGCCACACCGGGGGGGGGGGGGGATACTAACGAGGAAAAAACTTTGCCAGAAACAATCTAAAAGAAAATACATCACGAAGGAACTCGGGCGGATGTAAAGGGTTTTTCCCGGAGCCAATCCGTGGACTGGCGCCTGCCCTACGGAAGGGGTGGCTGGGCAAGAAAGGAAGGGAGGGATCACGAAGAGGTTACAAAAAAACGAGGTCGAAATTGAAACCGGGTTTGGGGTCTATAGGTTTGAGCGACGACATGAAGGGGAGAGAAGATCGAAATAGGACACCCTGAGGCAGCGGAAAGGAAGTGGGTGGTGTAACTAGGAGAGTGATTGTCCAGACCTTAGCCAAGGGGAAGGTGGACGTAGGCTGGTTAACACTGTGGGGCGAGTGAAACCGACAAAAACGAACACTGAAGGGAAAGGGAGACATTGGCAATAAGGGGAATTAACCTGGAGAGGGGTGATGTCCAAGATGGGGTGCAACACCTAAAACACAAGGGGTATAAAAAAGAAAAGTACGTTTGAGTTGCCTGTGTCGGGGGATTCCGTTTGGGATGGGGGTGAGGAATCAGTGGGACTGCCGAAAGCGACGTGAAGGGAGGAAACTAGAATTTCGCATGGGCATGAGAGGGAGTCAGTAGAAGCAGGAAGGGAGGTCTCTGTGTTCAGACATTCGAAAAGAAAGGACGTGCTGACGCAAAAGCGTTAACCGGAAGGGCTTATTGCAAATGGGATAAAAGAATTGACGCGATCGCGGGGAAAGGAGGGAGAGGGAGGACCAGGGATTGACGTGGCGAGAAAGAACCGTAAACCCAAAACATTCAAAAAAAGGGTGGAGCTTGAACGGGTTGTGGGGACGCGAGGTCATCATCGGGCTTGGCAGAGAGGGGAAACGAAGGAAGGACTTGATGAATAAGGAGAAAAGCGTGCAAAGAGGGGGCTGGACGGAAAAAAGAAAGGAATCATTTTTCCTGAGAGCGAAAAGAGCGGAATGTGGTCTCTCCACCAGCCCCGCATCCAGGAACGGCGTTTGACTTAAGAGAAAACAAGGGGAAAGATTTGGGGTCGAACCATGCGGCAAAAAGATGAACGGGCCAACGATAAAAAGGTTTGTAGGACCGATTAGGGGGCAAAATGGCGATGCCCATGTGCGCATAAAAGCGAATCAGCGGGGGGGAAGCTCTGATTGAGGGGGGGCATTGAAAGGGTCAATCCATCCTACTCGAAAGAAGAACCTAGTAATTAGATCTGGGTAAAGCCAGGTTTATAGTAGCTCATACAGAAAACGAAGGTCAACTGAAAGCCTAACTTGTCGCTTAGGTTCACCTTGACTGGTTGGCAAAAACCAGTATTTGACAGGGGAACAAAGAGGAAGAAAGGCGACTCGAAAAGGGCACTGTGAAACTTCTTCCTCAGGAAAGAAAAGCGGCCCCATAAAAGAAGAAATCCCAACAATAGCCACCCAGGTGGGACTCCAACCTCTTTACCGGATAAGAAGTTGCGGCGAAAAAAGAGAAAGAATCGTGGTAACTAGATAAAACTGAACGAATATTTTGCCCAAGATCACGTCAAGCATGGAGATGAGCCGAGCCGAACTCCTAAAAGTTGGGGCCAGGGGGGGCGCCACAACAAGCCGGAAAATCGCGGGGGAAAAGAGTGCAGAGAGCAACGGAATCCTAGAAAGTCCCGGTGAAAAACAAAAGGGCGCGAGCGGTTGTTGGGGGTGGGTGAAGGTGTTACCGACACGTCGCAAAGAAGGGGAAAGCCGCCCTAAAGAGGATCGTAGAGAAAGGCTCATGCGGGGGGAGAGATTAAGAAAGCAAGGAAAAAAAAGAACCGAAAGCAGAGTCTCTGCAAAGAGAGAAAAAGAGAATTTGAACTCGCCAGGGTGTCTGGTCTTATTTGTCGAAATCGGGAAAAATCACAGAAACCACAAAAATGGTCTCTAAGACCAGAAGTGTCTAGCACGGGGGGGAGAAAAAACAGGCAGTCGTGCAATCGAAAGGAAGGCGTAAGGAAGAAATGAAACTTACCGTACGGAAAGGAAAACTCCCTCCAAAAATGGTTGAGAGGGGGGAAGAAATGCGGACGGGGAAGGACCTGTATGGCGCAATCCCACGCTTCGGCCCCCCCAATACGTGGCTCCCGCCTCAGCTGGTTAACGCAAAATCCGAGCAGGTCCGACAAGGCGAGAGATTATCGGCCAATTAAAGGACGGTCCCATGGAGACGCAAAGATGGCTTACGGTCCTATGTTCGAAAGAAAACGAAAAGAGGTAAGTGAATCACAAGGACAACTGCAAAAGTCGTCTGAAAAGGGGGGGTTGGCGCCCGCCTGGGGCCAAGCGCAAAGAGGTCTAGAAAGGGTACTGCAAGCTCCGCTGAAATCAAAGACAGAAAAAAAAATGGATTTCGAAAGAAGTATCATCAAACTCGAAGATTGCACGGCCCGAAGCGCCAAGTCAAGCCCACCACCAAAAATCGCAATTATGAGAAGCATGAGCTGAAAAACGTGTATAGAAAACATTCCAGAGCGGGAAGGGAGGGACATTTTTGACCCCTCGCCCGCGGTCATTGCCCGCAGTTCAGACAAGGAGAACCACCAAGCTTTGCAAGCAATCGAAAAACAGAGGGGATACAACACGGTTTGCATACCTCTCAGAAGGATTAGGGAACATCTCGTCAGTTCAGGTCCCCAGGTGATTGCGGGACGGAATAAGAAAGGGGGGACCTACTGGACGCCGTGCCTTCCGGAGGGTAAAAACGGAAAGAAAGATATACAAGCGGGGATTAACTCCTCCACAGTTTCCAGTGGAAGGGTGTAAAAGGAAACGCCATAACTCCCGGTAAGTCCTTATCTAGTGCTTCTTGGGAGAAGACTTGTGGAAAGTGATTGGATGGTTAAGGGGGACCCCACGGTTTCCACTAGAGGTTACAAAAGCGCTGGGGAAAAAGCAAAAACACACTTTATTGTCGAAGTGGAGGAACTGGCCCTGCGAAGCGTTGGATGTGGAAAGGTCGTGGAGGGGAGATAGCTTTGGGAATCGCCAAGAGCGGAAGAGGGAAAGGAAGAAGGGTCCATCGCTAAGACGACCCTCATAAAACTGTCACCGAAGGAGGTAGAGCCAAAGGAGGTAACTCGGGCCAACTGTGAAGCATTTGAAAATGCCGCCGGTAAGGTTTTGGTCATCTTGCTTCGGTTGAAAAACAGGCCGCGGCTGGTCTGTAGCGACTGAGTTCCTTCAAAGAGGGAGGAAGAAGGGGTGACAGAAGGTACTCACGGGAAGAGAGGGAGTGTAATGTCATGAATAATTGCGCAGGAAACCGTCACTCTTTTTTTGAGGAAGGGGGGGGTGAAACAAAAAAAAGTGAACTATTACCGTAAGGAAAAACTGCTAGTCGCAGACAGAACCAGAGGCAAAAGGGGGCGGAATCAAACCACGAAAGGTATTCAAGATGAAGGAAGAAGAATACACTCACTTTAAAGGGATGGAAACAGGAGAGGTTGGTAAGGGCTGAGCCGTGAGGGGAGCAAAACCGTACTGACAGCACTTAAAAACAAGGTGCGGACTCGATGAAAAAGAACGAAGACCCGCGCCGCCCAAAAGCCCCAACAAACCAACAAGGTTACTATCTATTGGCCAGGGGGGGGGCAAGACTCGGGCGCCTTTTTGGTTCTGGGGGAGTTGACCTTTGAGGGCTCTCTTTGGTTTGTTGGGAATCTTTCCTTTTTACAAGGATTCTCGAGTGGCTCAGGCAAAAAAACCGCAGGGGTTAGCGCGGCGGGTCCAGGGGAAGGAAGTGACAAAAAAACCTAAGCGTGAAAAACTATGCCAAGGGGGGGACTAAAAAATGTCAAAGGTCTACATTTTAACCGAAAAACCAGAATGGAGCGTATAATAGGAATAATGGATATCATGACAAGTAGGAAAGATTCCAAGACGCGCTCGCTTCAGCTGGGGGGACCCTCACTAGAACACGCCCTGTAAATGCCAAGTTTGTACTAAAAGTCTAAATGCCACTCAGGGAAAAGGAAGGAACAGACCTCACCCAAAAGTTTTTTGAAAACAAACTTATCTGAGAGGGGAACAAACATGAGAGAGGAGCGCAGGGGGGACAAGTCATCAGTGGGGGGTCCGTGCGGAGGGAGACGGTAAGCTGAGCATTTTGAGACAGAGGGGAGGAGTAAAATGCGAGCACACGCAAACTCAAAAGTGGAATGGTTTGAAAGAGAAAAGTTCGGCCGCACTCAGTCAGTAAGGCGGAGGAGGGAGGCAAAAAATTGGTTTCATAATCAAAAGCGGATTTTTTTAATAGAGCCGGGGAACGAGATTGTTTCCAAAAAGCAAGCTGGGCGGAGGGAGGGGTGGTACAGTTCAGGGGTGGGAGGCGCGGGTCGAAGCGTATAAGCAGAGGGCAAAGTCAAGCAGGTTCGTAGAATACTACTGAATCAAGACCCGGTGGAGGGGGATTAGAAAAAAACCCCTGGGAAGGGCGGAGAATTGGCGGGGCGACGACTTGGAGGGGGGTTGGGAGCAACCCGACGCAGCCAGGGAAACCCGGGCGGGGAACTGCGAGTTACAGGGAAAAGTTACGTGACCGAGTACCAGCCTAGGGAAGCGCGTAGAATATTACGAAGAGAGAGAGAGGTGTTGGTCTGTGTGCCACGAGAAGTTTAGTGAGGGGAGCTACCGGGTTTAAGGGCACCAACGTAATCCGGAGGGGGGGATGGATCTTTGAGGCAGGACCCGGTGGAAAAGAAAAACGGGAAGCGATGTTTGGTGGCTGGTTGGGTCAGGGGAACGGGGATCGACGAAAAAAACAAAAAACAGGGTGGGGAAGGGCCGCTCGATAGGAGGCGGATTTTGAGGTGCAACACTAAAAAGAAAAAAGGCAATGTTGGGAAACGGGGGGACGCGTTGCAAGGGAGTGAAAGAGCTCCTCGATCAGAAAGTGTTAGCGATGGGCTCAAGGAAAGGGGGATCCGAAGACGCCGGGGGGGTTGATGGGTGCAGCGATGAGGGGGGAAAGCGGGTTGGAGAGAAAAGCGCGGGCAGACAGAAACTCACGGCGACCAGCCTAATGCGGTTGGGTGGTTAGGGAGGCGCTGCTTCGAACAGAAAAGGAACCGTAGATTTAATCAATGGGGGGGGAGTTTGTTTTGGAAGGGGAAGAAAAGGTGGATGCGCCGTGCGGAGGACTTTCAAAGGTAATACTTGGGGCTCAGGGAAAGTGTGCGGCACAGAAAGCGAGAGAAAAAAAAAAACTTCTTCTGGGAGGAAAAGAGCAGAGTGAAATGGAATGACAAGTGAAAGAGCAAACTCTACATCGAGCGAAAAAAAAAAAACCGACAGGAGAAAGACACAATTCTCAAAATCAACCAACTAACATAAACGATAGCAAGGGGGAGGAGGTCTAATCCGAAATACCAAAGCCAAAAAGTAGAAGGGTCTCAGTTTCATGCTTCTTCCCGATCGTCAAACGCAACCGCTTTGACAAGCAATCGGTAATGGGCACAATGAACCACCGGAGAGACAAGGAATCACATTAGCGACCCTGAGGGAATGAAAATTGGCTGCGCGCGAGTCTTTGAAGCAACAGGGGCACCGCGAACAATTAAGGGGAAGGGGGAGGCTTTTAAAGCGAGAAAACCTCAAGACCAAACAAAGCTGAGAAGGCACACCTTTCAAACAAACAGGGGACGCCCGGTGCGTCGAGACCATTGCGCACAAACAAACAAAAAAGGCTGGAGTCACGTCTGAAGCAAATCGATGCATACCAGACGGGGGGGTCCTTTGGTGATTCCATCGGTGAGCAAGACTCACGTATAGCACACACAGAAACATTAAGCAGACTCTGGGGCGGACACTTCAAAAGAGAAATTCCGGCGGACCTCGGGGACACTAAAAGGGGACTGGGGGGAAAGAGCACGACTAATCTTGACATTTCTGAGGGAGGGGGGACTCCAGACAGAAAAAGAAACACGGCCCCATGAGAGAAGCCAAGGTTCGTCATAAGGCGGGATCAGCGAAACCGTCAGGTAAGATGCTTATTCGGCGCCAGAGTCTCTGGAAAAGGGTCAAAGTATAAAGGAGGAAGGGGGGGGACAATAGCTCAAACCCGGAGGTGAAAAAGACTCCCCAGCTTCGCGAAGAAAAGCTGACTGCTCCACCTATCGATCACGAAAATCGAGATGAGTCCTTGTAATGAAGAAGAATTCAAAGTCAAAGGAAGTCCGGAGAAAAGGGCAGGAAATCAGGTCCCCGCAACGCTTGGAGAGCGGTGCTCAAAAGCCTCGCGTCCAGAGAGGAAATGCTTCTCGATAAAAGCAAATAACGGAACCTAACAAGGAGAAGGAGGGGGGAGCGCAAAAAAGAGGGGAAATGTTCGAGCAATAAGGCGAAAAAAAAACTGGGGTGGTTAGGTTCCTGGGCAGACGTTCAAATTAGGGCAGCGCAGAAGTGGGAAGGTAGACAGCGGCGCCCATATTTGGCTGAAAAGCTAGAGGAGGGGACCGCTAAAATTGTGATCAGCCGAAGGGTACGGAAATCTCCAGTAACCAGAGAAAGGAATGAAAAGTCAAAATGGGTCGGGGGACCATTCATAAAATCAGGGGGGAAAGGGTCTCCCACTATTTTAACGCCAGAGGGAAAGACGCGAGTAAAATTCAACAGAGGAGAAAAATGGCGATTTTGGTGCAGCGCAGGCCTGACCGGACTCCTGTTGGGTCCCAAAGCAGGGAAACAAACAAAGAGGAGAATCCACCCATAAAAAAGGCACGAGGAATATTATAAACCCCTAATAAAACCGGAAGGGAGACGGTTCAGTGTTGAGCTCTGAAATCGTTCGCAAGAGGGATACACCGGTGTCCGTGCGTCGGGAGGGGGTTTGGCTCCAAAGACGAGAGATACCAGCCACCGAGATGGTCCAGTAGGAAATATTCAAATGGAGGGAGTTTCAATCGGCAATACACGCGGTCTGGAAGCAGACCACTGTTGTTGCAGAGGGGCGTTAAAAAGCCCGCGCGTGGGGGGCATTACTGACGTACTGAGCAATGTGTTTGGGTTGTGAAAAAAATTATCCCAAAAGGCGTTCAAATGGAAGGATCTTATTTAAAACGAAGGCGCCGCAAAGTAGGACATGGGAAAACCGAGAAAACACAAGTTCTTGAAGGATAGCTACAAAAGCGTCCGGGGCAATGTCTGGGTCCAAGTAACGCAAGAGAAACTGACGGAGGCAAGATGGGCAAAGGAAGCAAAAAAAAAAAATGAAGAAGGACTAATTTGGCTCTAAGCAGGGGGTCAAAGGTTTTCACCTGGCGTTAAATAGCTCAGGCAATCCAAAAACACTCTGAGAGGGAAGGTCTTGGCGAGCAAACGATATATATTCACAGCGGGGAAAAAAGGGGAACTTCTTCGCCGGGCCAAGGGAAGTCAACTACGACCAGCTAACAGTGGCTTGAAATGGTGACAGCTTAGGTGGGAAGATCGTGTACAACCGAAGGGACAACCGGAAAAACGATAACCATAAGGGGGGGGTTACAAGGGAAAAAGGAGCACTCTGCTAAAAATTACTGGGGGGGGGACAAAAGGGCGTGGCAGTTTGGGTCCCCCTTCACGCAACCTCTTTTGGAGGAGTCAACACCCAGTTCTTGGATTAAAGTTGACTCCCGAGGCACCGACCACTTGGAAAAACGGCGGGACGGGAAGAAAGGCACAATAACCTTTTAAAGAAAAGAACCGGGATTCTCTATCCGGAAAGGACGGGAGGAAACGTGTGTGCACAGGGGTTTCGAACCATTGCGGGCCTATTGTGGGCGCGAAAGGAGGAGAGGGGAAAGGAAGCAAGGCGGGCGGGGTAACCAAGGAAAAGGACGGCGAGCGGTGGAAGGAGCTCCTCTAACCAGAACGGCACTATAAGAAGAACGCCCTTGGTGTTTTCGTGGGAAAGACCGGGAAGAAAAGTGAAGAGGAAGGTTGTGTAGCCATAGGGTAGAAAGACCAGTGGGGGGATACGTATTGTCAAATATCGAGTTGGGGGGTCGAGAACAAGTGAAGAGCTAAGAGCCTTGGCCAGCGGGCGAAAAAAAAAAGGGGTACAACGCGAAAATGGGAAGGGTCTTGGGGGACGTTGAGGAACACAGTCCTAGAAGCAAATAGTGACTTGTCAGCAAAAGAGGTTAAAAAAGCCATGGAAGGAAGTGGAAGGAAAAAAAGGAACATAAGAGGAAGGCGTTAAGTCGCAGGCGCACTTGTTTCGCAGTTTCCCCAGGCTTAGAAGGGGTCACGTCGCGGAAGAGGGCGACCAGAACACTCCGGCCAAGGAGAAGAAAACCTAGAAAGGCGCTGAAAGGTTTGCTCTGTTAAAAAGGGGAAGGGTGACATATTCCTGTAGTCAAGTTGCACGAGGCATCGAACTGCACATCTGCCACACAGTGGGGCTGAAAGGAGGGCTCTGATTAGAGACTTTGGTTTGGGGTGGTGGGGAAAATGGTAAGGAAGGAACAAGAGAGAAAACAAGACACATGTATCTTCGTCCATTATAGAGGGGGGTCTCTCTATCCCACGAACTCGAGTCGGCGTAAGGAAGGAGTTGATGAAGGCAGCAACAAAGGACTCAAGAGATACGAGCTCTTGAGGAGGATGGTCGGACGGTAGACAGGGGAGCGGGCCGGGCAAAAAACATAAGCTCACCTCTTCTGGTTGGGAGCCTGGATCGGGATTCCGTTGGCACGCGAGACGATTGGGACAAAAGGGGAAGGTCGAGGCGATGTTGCGCCAATGGAAAACACCTGGGGGGGGGAAAAGGAAAGGGGGGAGGGGGGGTAGCTTCACATCATCAACTTGACTTGAAAGGGAGATGTGCCCTAGCTCCTTCGGTTAGAGAGTTAAAAGCCCCGAATAGAGGTCTCTTTGAAAAGGCATAGGACAAAAAGGGAATCAGGGACAGGATGTTTGGGGGATCCAGGGGGTGGTGGATATATGGGTGGAGTTCATTCAGGAGGGGAAATTGGGACAAAAAATGCAATCGACGTCGTCAAAGTGCCCCGAACGTTTCGGCTAGGGTTCCAAAAAAAAATAGATGCAAACGAAAATTTGAACGAGCGGGGTCGGGAATTTTCGTGCTTGGGGAAGCTCACCTCTACCCCTGGATCCAAACACTAACTAGATTATGGGAGATATCATGCCGGGTGTCACCAAAAGGGGGAGAAAGACACAAGATCTCTCGAAAAAAAATGGAAGATAGCTAGTCACGATTCTACACATGGGCATCGCCCTGGGGGGGCCCTAAGATTAAACAACAGCGTACTTCGGGAAGATTATGTGCCCGTTGGGGAGACAAGAAGAAGCTGAAATGGTATGAGGTGTAACGGCGGTGGTCGGGAAAACAGAGGCGGTGAAGACAACTTCAGAAGATAGGCCTACTAAGAGAAAATTACTCGGCGAAAACGCGTGGCCGCGGATAATAAAAGTGGTGACATCCGAAACGGAAGGGGAGTGAGGAGAAGCCCAACAAGACTTATTAAGGACAGCAAGTCCGCTCCACATCCTACCACCTTTGTCGGAAGGAGGAACAGGTTCAGAGAACAAGATCGGCAGCAGCCGCCTTGCCAAACCGCGCGCGAACCAGCGGTAGTAAATGAAAAGAAAAAGAAGGAATTATGGACAAAATTAGCCAAAGGAGCAAGGGAGGAAATGGGGTAAAAGGAACTCAATCCAATCATCGCCGCCGCGTCTCGAGGGAAAAAAACGGATACAGGAACAGGAGAGTGGCCGCCCACGTACACGGCGATGGGTACCATTGAGAGAGAAAAAATTATCCTAACAGCACGGGAAATACACAAGCCAAAAGGTAAACGAGCACCGTACGGGTTGGGCCAAAGGGGGGCCGCAGGCTGTGGCAAGCAATAGTGGAAAAGAATCAAATAAAGGCTGACGAACCACCTTCTCTCAAAAGGGCAAAGGAAATGAATTTCGAAGCGGTTACAATCGGGGGTGTTTAGTGATAAAGAAGCAACCACAAACGAAAGGCTAGATAAGGGAAAGAAAAAAACTTCACCCCACTCTCTTAGAGAAAAAGGTGTATAAAAAAAAAACAAAAGGATGCGCACATCCGAAATGAAAGGGGGTCACTGTCAACGTCGCGCAACCGGGGGAGACGACAAAACCAAGGTTCATCCGTGAGGGAAAGAGGGGGGATCCGGCAAAAACTTTGAAGGCCCGCGCTGTTTCTCAAGCCATCCACAAAAAAAAATCAGTCGTCAGAAAAGCAACGTATTGGTTACATCCCGAAGGGGGAAAAAAAAACCGAGCAAAGGGGGAGGAAAACCCCCCCAAACCCCACAAAAAAAACAAAACAAAAACAACCACCCGGGAATGTATTTTCTTCGCGCCGGAGTCCATGGGGAAAAAAAGGAAGGGGGGGGGGAACGTTGGATCGAGAGGCGGGTGTGGGCAGCGGTAAGTGACGGGGCGGGCTTACTTGCCAAAAGCAAAACGGGGTGACCTTTGGGGGGGGAGAGCGGGAAAATAGACAATAAACCCCATAATCGCTGGGGGCGTTTGGGACTTGGGGGTGGGGGGGGTAGGGACCGAGGATCTGAAAAAAAGTCACCAAAAACTCCAGACGGAGAAAGGGAACGCGTCTCA
>Ga0179593_1614941_pt1 | contig 11532 bp, 20 predicted proteins | sample CZODoug2_1_08_16_FD_185931 | JGI IMG/M metagenome (GOLD analysis project Ga0179593, IMG submission 185931) | Vadose zone soil fungal communities from Angelo Coast Range Reserve, California, USA - CZODoug2_1_08_16fungal (PacBio error correction) | ecosystem: Environmental > Terrestrial > Soil >...
AGGACGCTTATTTTTAGAGGGGGGCATAGAGTCGAACAACTCTCCAGACAATGACGCAGGAAAAAAAAAGAGTACTTTATATGGGCTCCTTTCTGTCATATGGCACAGTGAAATGTGGGATTCCTGCTCACCGTCCACCGTTTGACCGGGCGAACAGGAGAATAAACCTGCCCAGAAAAAGGGGCACCGGAACTAAAAAAGACTAGATTGGAGGTTGGGTCTTTCGAAGCAAATTGCTTGTCCTTTGCAACTCATTCAGGGGCACCTGAGGGAGGGGAGGTGAACCACTTCTTCTTATGTAGAATCCGGCCGCGGGGGAAAAGGGGGGGGTTGCTCAATCCATACAGCAGGCAACGGGGAGAAACTCAATAAGAGACTACGCGTAAAAAAAGCTGCTCTGCGTTCTGTGAATGGTTCTGTGGAGAGGGAGGGGTTGTCTAGCTCGACTTTCAGCAGTGGGAAGGGGGCGCTCTGAAAGGGGAAGGAAGGAGACTTATGGCGAGGAGCGATCAAACACGGGGGGGGGAGTTTAGGGGGGGGGACCGGAGAAATGGTTCATGCCACAAGAAGTTATGCAAGTGGCTTTTGGGGGAAGGATTTGGCGGTATCGGGAACAACGGGGAAGCTGGGGAGGGGAGGTTGTTCGGAAACAAGGGGAAGTCTGCGAATCATAAACCCTTCATCGATAGCCTACTGGCGAACGGGGCTTCGTGGGGAAAAAAGGCTAAAACCAGGTGGGGATGAGCGTTGCCCATCATGAAAATGACTGGGCCCATTAAGCCCCGGACTATTGGTTCCTTGCTCGACTGATATACTCCCCATCAGCCAGAAGAAGGGAAGAGAAATTTCCAGGGAAAATTCTTTTCTTTGAAGGAAAGGTCAGGACGAAAGAAAAAAAGAAACCAAAAGAGATTAAGGGCGATGTGTGCAGACAACGGCGCGCGGGTAATTCTCTGGCAAGAAAGGGGGAGGACTAACCATTTCAGTAGCAAAAATCCGAAAGCCGGGGAAAGGGGAGGAGGTGCGAGGGAGCTCATTAGGTCTGCAAGATGACGGTTGAACGTTTGAGAGGAAGAGGAGCGAGGCGCACAATCATTCTAAAAGTTTTTCCAAAAAAAGCCGTAGCTATAAACGGGTCCAAGGGTCGCGACGACAGGCCGTGAAGGTGACCTTGAGCACAAGGAGCAAGAGGTGGAGGGAAAATTTCACCTCCGACGCTCCAATGGCCTGCCAATCGTCCTCTACCGTATGATTTGCGGGAGGGAAGCTGTCCATGAAAATTCGGGCCTTTGAAAGACAACGTCTGCAAACACGCGTCAAAAAAGTCCAAAAGGGGGAAGTTAAAAAAAAAGAAAAGAAGGAGGGGACGAGCAGCAGACAGGAAAACATGCAAAAATTTCATCCTGCTTCAAGTTGCCAGCCGTACACCAACCCGCTCCGGGTAGGTGGGAACTAAAGGGGTTCCGAAAAAGAAAGTCGCGGGGGAGGGGAGGAAAGGAATCGACAGATCGGCGGGATTTTCGGAAAGAAAGATGGGGCCCTCCCATTGGGATAGTAGGGAAACCGAATATGGAAGGTGTCGGATTGGGGACGCGAAGAGAGTTGACTTGCTAAGCAGCGGGCTGACCATGCGAGGCCTGAACAATAACAGAAAAGAAACAAAGGAAGTCAAGGTTCCGCCACTAGCCGCGAATCCCAGGACGAGAACAAGAGCATGACGAGGGAAAAATTTGAGTTTTGTCAGGCTACCAAAAAGGGGAGCCAAAAGCAGAGGCTTAGATCGTGGGCCGGCCAAAAGGTAAAGAGACAGAGGAGGGTAGAAGGAGTTCGGCAGAGTTCCTCATTTCCGGCCAACAATTGGGAAAAAAAAAAGGAGCGAAGACGTCCCTCGTCGGGCTCAAGGGGGAAAGACAGGACACAGGCCGCACCACGAGGCCCGGGAAATTTGCCTGTCGATTATATCGAGCTCGACGAAATGGGAAAAAAAAGGCAAACCAGCCCAAGCCGGGAAGAAAGGGGAAGGGGATTTTACGTCGGTTCTCGGATGAGTAGGAAAGATGGGGGGGAAATATGGGCCGCTGGGCGTCATCTCAAGTGGCCGAAGCACGGTTCAAGGCTTGGGTGGGGAGTCTTCCCAGATGAGGAATAACGAATGCGACTGAACACTTATCATCATAACTCGCTACACTCTCTCATCAAAAAAAAAAAAAGAGAGGAAAGAGAGAAAGAGGGGGCTGGATGTTGAATTGTTGAACTCATTCTGCAAAGCGAAAAAGAACTCGGACGGAAATCAAGGGAATAACTTCTCTTCATTGATTACGCAAGAGCGGAAAAATAAAAAATTGAACAAAGCTTCGCCAACGAAATCAATTCACAAAAAGGGAGGGGAGGGTGGTTGGGAGGGTTCCAATGGTCGGTCGACCGCGATATAATCCGCCAGGCCAAGAGTTATTGGGGAAAAAAGAGGTTGCGCCCCACGGAGACAATAAATAATTTGTAGGAGGACCGGCCTCAAAAGTGCGAAGGAGTTGAACCCCTGAGGGGGAGGGAACCCATCTGCCGAACAAGTATTGGAAAAAGTAAAAGTCCAGCCTGCTATATGGATCTCGGAGGACGAACCTAAGAGAGTGGGTGGAGAAATAAACCTGCGACAAACTACAATCGACCTAGGGACATGTCGCGTATGAAAGAGGGGGTTTCACGTGAGCTATTAAAAGGAAGGGTTTCGAGGACGCAAAAAAAAGGGGGGATGGGGGGCTGGGAGGGGGGCTTGGCGTCGTCCTCTTTAGCAAAAAAGACAGCTATTACGGGCAGGTCACAGGTGACAAAGTCCGACATTCCGTTTTTCAAGAGAAAACCCCAAGGGAAGTGAAGAAATAAGAAGAGGTCTCGATTATCGTTCTCCGGAGCGACTTTGGAAGATGATTACCGGAAGAAAAGAAGGAAAAGGGTTCCCACACGACCCAGCGGCGCGGTGTTGTGTTTGACGCGAGTACGTCAGGGGGAAAGAAAAATTAGACTAAAAGGCGGGGGGGGTGGACCTACAGCGTGAAGTTTTGCGGGGACAAAGCCCATCGATATTGCTGGTAAGTGCAAAGGTCTAAGACAGGTGTCGTTGCAAGACGTGACATCATGCCCCGACGAAGGAGTAGCAAGAAAAATACGAATCATTCCTTTCTTGACTCTGGGGAGGGGATCGGAGGAGGTAGTGACAGTTATCCGAGGAGCCGGATTATATCACGGCAGACCATAATAAAAAGAAAGGGAATAAAGGAAGGGCGCTCACGGAGGTGTGAGAAAACGTTCAGAATTGTGTGTAACTACGACCGAAACACAACGTATACCTCTTGCATCTTGGGACTAATACTGAAGAACCCCGAAGATCGAGCGCAAGTAAGACAGGAGGGTGCAGGACTTAAATGGTTCGCCAGACTAGCTTTTTACAACGGGAACATCGGGCCAGAACAAGAGGGGGGGGGGGACTGGGGGAAAAAAAAAACGACAAACGAAGACAAACTGAACTTTCGTTTCCTCAGGCGGAACCGGAAAAAGGTTCAGTAAAAACACAGTCCGAATGGCAACTATACTTACGACAGGGCTCAGGAAGAAGAAAAGGGAAGAAGAGGGAAAAGCCAAAATGGTTAGGTGCTTTTGTCTGAATATTCATTCAGCTGCGGGGACTCATAGCCAGGGGAAATACAAAAAAAGTGGGGAGGGCCAAGAGCAAGGGTTTCACGCAAGGGTCGAAAAGGATATCTATACGGGCAATATTAGTTCTCCGAAGGTGATAAGAACTCAGAAGAAAATAGATGGCAGGCTTGGCAATTTGGTGGGAGCCAATGAACCAGGAAAATGTCAAATTGCCGTGTTCCGGAACGTTGAGGGGGATCCCTACTAAAACTACGAAACACCGTTGAAGGAGCTTCCAGGAGAGAAAACCTAAAGTACGGAGGTCAGAAGTAATAAATATGACCAAAGAAGAGCACCGAAAGGGTACTAGAAACATTTATCATCTTGGGGGAGGGGGAGTAGACAGACAGGTCCCGGGGGAGAGAAAAGGTGGGTCGCAATCGGTGTCACTCTACAAGTCGACGAGCCTAAGCGTGGACGACCACGAAGCCATTTAAAGAATGCGCGCAGAAGACCGCAGGGAGGGAAGCAAAGAAAGCTATTGAGGAGGGAGGGGAACGGGGAACAGCTTTCTCTATTTAAGTTCTGCCAAGCAGGGCGCTCTGGAGTGTCAGTAGCTCGACTTCAAACACTCGTTAAAGTTTAAGACTCAAAGCTGGTGAATGGGTGAAGGAGACATCGACATCAACTTTCTCCATAGTCAGCTTGGTATCATGCGGCCATGCCGGTCTATTGTAGCGCCGAGGATAGAGAATGAAAATCCGAGAGAAAAAAGGAGGTAGGAAAAAAAAGGAGAGAGATTCAGCGCTGGCTAGTTCACCGGGCTCGAGAAAGAGAAAAGTCGCAGACAGATTGGACGCGCAGGAAAAAACCGAGTGCGTTAGAGGAAGCCTACGCACTTGGGGGGAGCTTGGATAAAACAGGCATCACCGTTTGAACCGCGAGATTTGGAAAAGCAAGCGCGCTTGCCTCCGGGGGAAAGTCGGAAGAAGAAAAGGCTAACGCGCTGTTCAAAAAAAGGGGGACGGTGGCTTGGACTCATCAACTTCGGAGGCGGAGGTTAAACGGGGAAGGGGGGGCGCAAACTTCGGGATTTGTGGCCTCGGAGGAATGGTCTGCATTGACAAATGGTGGCAGCATAAAGCAGGCAAAATGGACAACCAAAAACGGAGGGAGGTAAAAAAGGAGCTGGGAGGGGTTGTCTCAACCTGGGGTGTTGCGCCGTCATTGTCAGATGAGTGCATCGAGGGGGCCTGCAGGGGGCGAGATCCATGCGAAAGGGGGGGAAAAAAAACTTAAACGGGAGACGGGTTTCGAAGTTCCGCTAACGGGAGCACCCAACTTTGGACAGGAAAAAAGCAATTCGGGGGGGCATGACTTGGGGGGGGCTCCTGCGGGGTCGGGTCGCTGAACAGGACCTGGTGCTCTGATAATTACGGCTTTTGAGAGAGGGAGGGGGTGAGAAGGTGAGCTGAAGGGGTGGTGGGGGGGGAGGGGAGGGAGTGGGAGGTGAGGGGGGGGTTGGGTGGAGAGGAAGAGGAGGATGTATGTGGGGAGGGAGGGGGCAAGAGATAGGGGGGAGTGGGTGGGAGCGGGAGGGGGGAGGGGGACGCAAGGGGGTGGACGGTGGCAGTACGGGTGGAGGTTGGTTTAACGGAGCGCGGGACTTGCGGTGCTGAAGAGGAGCCCGGGAAGAGAAGAGGTTAGAACTTGTAACTGAACACTTGCAGTGTGGCAAGAAAGTGCGGACTTACTTGGATAATGGGTCAGGGGTAGTCAGGAAAACGTGATTGCAAGGTCAAGAAGAAGTGAGGGAAAAAAGAGGCGGACTCGGTCTTAGAGGGGACGACGCCATCATCCTGCGCAAAGGGCGTATCAGAGTCGCGTCATTCAGGGGGGAAAAACTGAGGAAAAAATGTAGGGAAGAATTGGGCACGGGAGAAGGAAAAAAAAACGTGGAACCCAGTTTAGGATGGGGGGAGAACGAAAAAAGAATCGTGAGCCGTAGTCCCGTAGTCTCAAATCTAGCTTCGACATTTCAGGAAGCGACAAAACAAAAATGTCGAGGGAATCTTCTAGAAAAACTTCCTTCAGAAAAGAGCGGGAATTCTGTGTCAGGGACTCGGAGCGGAAAAGGCACATCACGGTTTGAAAAAGAAAAAAGGAGATCGGTGCCAATGTCCGAGAAAATCTGAAGAGGCAGGTGACGACTGAGGGTGGGGGGGGCTGCCGGAATAGGTGCAGGGATCTGGTCGAAATGAAATAACTCAGACGCTCCATAATACGCGCGCCGTATGAAAAGAGTGAGAAGGGGAGGGGGGAAGGCAGAAAAAGGGCAAAGTAGGCAAGGACAAAAAACGGGGGACAAAATAATGAGCTTTTCAAATGAATTCAAAGGGGTCGGGGAAAAAACTGGGGGGGGACGCAGGGAAAAAACCGATCCACGGGAACGCCGCTAAAATTTATTCCTTGCCCGCGTAACGTCGAAAAACAAAGTAGGAACTTACGGGAGGTGGGACCTCCAAGAGACGCGGAAGTCATTTAAAATTGAGAAAATTGGGAGGGGAAGCGGCGGATAGGGCCGGCTTATCCGCGATGGGACGCTATTTCCATTTGGGATGTTCCGTTTTGAGAAACCGAAGTGTAAGGTGGGGTCTTCCTTAGTTGTGAAATGAAACGTCGGAGGGGGGGGCTGAAGAAAAAAGCAGGGGAGAACCATAAGGCTTCCTGAACATCCAGCAAAGACCATTTCCAGAAGCGGAATATTCGCAAGCGACACCTGATAGAAGAACAGACGTGAAAAGAAGGGGGAGGAAGCTCGCGAAAGGGAAAGGGAGTTGTCGCCGTACCCTGTAGCGGGAGCTGTTGGAGAAGGGTGCCGGAGAGAAGGACCGTTCCGCGAGGGACCTGCTTTGAAGATGAATGTTCGGAAGCTGGTTTACTCCTCCATTTACTCCGGGTGCTCCAATCGGGGAAGGGCCGGAATCGAGGCTAAGAATGGAAGAAAGGCGGGAGTTGTCCTCGACAACATGGGGGGGTGCGCGGCGCCGGGAGAAAAGATTTTGCCCATGGGAAAAAGCCTAAAAAAAGGGGAAAAGAAAATGGAAAAAAAACAAGAGCGACGTAAGCCATGTGTGAAAGTAGCCTGAGGGTCCTTCGATAAAAATCATCAAAAACCCGGGTCGATGTGCAGAGAAGGGGGGGATATTTGGTGAGGAGGACACAAAAAGAAAAAAGAGGACCTAGTATAAGTGTTTTTCGGCTTCGGATCGCAAATAATAAAAAGTCCACCAATGAGCACAAACTCGCGTACAAAGAGAGAGAGACAACCAAGGGGGGAGTTTAAAGAGTAGGAGGGCGAGAGCGAAAAAGGAAGCGACTAGAGGGGGAACCTAAAAGCTAGAAAAGTCAAAGGCATAAAAGGGATACGCGTCGTAGGATCGCAGAGCGCCAAATATTTAACAATCGTCCCAAAATCAGAAAAATACATCAAGGAAGAGAAATTGAAAAAGCGAGAAAAAAGATGGGGGGTTGAATGGAGGTTCCCAATGGGTCTTCCCGCGATATCATCGCAAGCACAACCGAGGGGGGCCCTGCGCGGGCTCCACGGGGGAGGAGGGTGTATAAAGAATATAGGGGAAAAAAGAGAGAAAAACGCGGATTGAAACAATGGAACTTGTAGAACAAGCTGCCTTAACTCAGGAGATTAAAAAGCAGGTTGATCGCCTGAACGGGCAGATATCGAGGGAGGCCACCGGGAAAGAATCAACCAGGGGGGGAAGGAGCACGGCCGGCGACAAATCCAAAAGAAGTCGTTCAAGGCGCGAGAGGGGACCGCGGCTTGGTTGGAAAAACACAAGTTGAAGTCTATATCCTGCTCGAGGGGAAGAAGTAAGATCCTTTGGGGGAAGGGGGGTCGGGAGGGGAAAAATAGGGCCCTCGGAGACAAGCCAGGAGGCGCGGGGCAGTTCAAAGATCGCAGGAAACGGGAAAACCTAAAGATTCATTAGGGGGGAAAAGAAAAAAAAGCCATAGTCACCCGGCTACGCCGAGTGCTCGAGGAACCTCTTAGAAAAGGACCGAGGAGGGAAGAGGGAGTCTCCCACACTAAAACGGAAAGCGTCTCCGGTTTGGGGGTTTTGTGAGCGACGGGACGTAGGCAGAAGAATTAGCGGCGTCAGGAGCGGAAAAGGACGCATCTTTTTGGGGAAACCCGGGAAGAGTCGAGCTGAAAAAAGTGTAAAAGAAGCGTTGGGGGTTTTCCATAGACCTTAAGAAAGGAATAAGGTACTGGACGCTTCAAGCGAAGAAGGAACCCAGGCAAGAGGGGGATGTGCGGAGGGCGCTAGGAGTTTTCATTTAGAAACCAGAAACGGATCTATGACTAAGACAAGTCATCGAACACCTGCATGTGGAAAAAACTTTGAAAGATAGAAAGGAAGTGTAAAAAGGGAATATTGATTGGGGCTCAAGCTCGAGGGTCCGCGGGAAAAAACGGATACCAAATAAGGACGAAGGCACGCCTCGATATCGCTCGCTCACAAACCCATTCAGGGGGGAAAAAGACTCGCGGGAAGAGGGCTACTAAAGACTAAACCCGCGGGGTCGCCGTGGATGCAACTCACAAAAAGAAAGCAACCGGGACAGGGAGGGGGCAACCTTACAAAAAAAGGAAGGTTCAAAAAGAAAGGGCCGGAGGGGAGAGAGACTTATGTGACGGGCTCAGGATGAATGGGGGCGTCGGGGGGAGCAGACCGAGCGCGAGCAGTAAAGGCAAAAGAGGGGATGAGGAGAAGGGGCCATTAACTGCTGGAAGAATAAAACGGGAGAGGGAAGAATCAGCCCATGTGAAACACGCAGTTGTTCAATAAACTGGAGAGACGGGGAAAAGTAGACGTTCGCACTAAAAGGAAACTGCCAATCGCCAGCCAAACCTAGTATCAAGGGGAAAGAAGGCGGAGCGAAAAGCCAAAGCCAGGGGGCAAAAAGCGAAGAAAGACTTGCCGTGGTCCAAACCAGTTGAAAGACCGTAGATACAGGGGGAAAGAAAAATCGGAAATAAAATACTAGAACACCGGAAGGGTAGCGCAAGAGACGTCCAATAAGAGAGGCTGAGAAGAGGGAGAAAAAGAACTGAAGAGCTGAAAAAAAATGGCCGGGAAACCATAAATTTTTCTACAAAAACCTCGAGCAGCGTTTTATCTCGCAAAAGCGTTATTGAGCTGTCCATTTTGAAACGCTTTATGGAAGAAAAAAAAGAGGCAAAAAAGGGAGGACAAGTAAGGTACGACCGAAGGTCCTCATCTCCAACGAAAAGCCAGGGGATCTCACTCCAGTCACCCATTTCGGGAAAAAAAACCTGGTCATTCAAAGGGGATGACCAGAGACGAAGGGGACGAGGTCTTCCAAGCGCATGCTGGCGGAGGATAAAGCTCGCCGGAACCGTGATGGAGGAGCACCAAGCTTCGGGCAGGGGAAGCACAGAATGGGAAAAACGAGGTTGCCGGGCGGCAATAGGGCTAGGTGTCGCCAGGATCGAAACTAAGGTGAAATCAAAAAAGCTGAAAGCGATCGCTCTCACAACAAAAAGGAGGAAAAGGGTCATAAGGGGGGGGGTCTAAGACGTCGGGGCTCAGAGACGGCAACTCGCGGAACTTTGGGGCCGCAGGAACCGTGTCTTTCAAATGGAGAAAGTTGCTTTTGAAGAAAGAGCAGGCACGCAGAGGTCAGAAAAAGAAGCCAACCGGGCGGCGAAAGGGGAAATGATCGACCCTCCAGCACATCGGCGAGCTGGCAGACATAGTCCCATCAGCCAGGGTCATACGGTTGTGGAAAACCGCGGGGGGGAAAAGGTCCGGGGAGAAGGTCAAGGACAACATGGAGGGGCTGAAGGAGCGCATGCTTTACACCGGCTTTTCGTTTACTTACCAGACTTAAATTGGGTTCAAAAACCGGGGGGGGGTGTCGCAGCCCACAATCAGAAATTCAAAATGGGGGGGACATACTCCATAATAGCTGCCCGCGACAAAAATCTAGCGCTGTTTCGTTCGACACCACTTCTGGGTTGAGGAAAAAATTTTTGGAGTAGAGAGGAGGTGGGAGGGGGGGGAGAGGGGGGGAGTTCGCGATGACGAAAGCTTATGGCGCTTTAATCTCCGGAAGAAAGAGGTTTGAAAAGGTTATTAGGGGCCGTCGAAAAAGGAAAAAGAAAAAGGGGAAGGGGGGGAGCGGGGAAGGGGCATTCTTCTTGGGGTTTCTCAAGTGGCGTGGGGATGGGGAAAAAGCGCCGTTGTCTGACGAGGAAGATGATTGAGGCAAAGAGAAAGAAATCATATCTATCCGTCTCTATAGCCGACGGAGCCTTGCGAATGAAAAAATGAAGCTATGATGCCGGTCCAGAATTTCTTGATGGGGGCTCTAATTGTGGTCAAAACAAGCCAGTCCGGAAGGAGGGTCAAAAAAAAAAAGGGCTTAAGGAGGCGCGCTCACGTTCTGATCGCCGCAAGACATCCTTCAACAATAAGTCGAGCTTCGAGAAAGTGAAACGTTTCGTACGAACGCCCTTGGGAAGGGAGGATGATTAACCGAAAATGGGGAAGAAGGGTGTTGCTCAAGAAGAAGGGAAAGGGGAGCCGATAGTAGAAGGTTAACACACGCGAGCGGGAAACATCATGAAATCAAACTCGATTGCCGTAAGAAAGCTAGGAAAAAGAGCAGAAGGAATTCTCAGAGCCGTTGTGTTCAGCGGGAGAGGGAGCGTCGCGCCAAGAATGCTGCCCTTGTTCCTCAGAAACGCTGCCTCAACTGGCAAAGGGGACGCCGTGAAGGACGAACGGAATTAAAGAAAATGGAGCGATAATGTCACTAACGACTAAAAGCAAAGGTATCGAATCGTCCGGCGTCCGGGAGGTCGGGGAGGAGAAAAAAAAAAAAAAAAGCAAATTTAAGGGAAAGGAAACACCGCGCGTCCGTTGGCCAGGGGCAAGACAAATATCGATTTACTGGAGGCAGAGAAGAAAGGAGCCGAGGAAAGAAAACGGCCGCTAAGGACGGATTCATTGCCGACGTAACCGTGAGAAAAAAACAAACAAACGAAAAAGCTCCGTTTTTGAAGCACCTTTGGGGAGTCAATGCCACCGGGGGTCCTGGGAGACCAGAGGGGGGGAGGGGGGGGGGGGTCACGTAGCAAGGAATTTCTATGCCTCATTTGTGATGAGTCTTCAGAAAGAACCGATAAGGAAGTCTTCGAGTTGTGCTGCCCCGCAGGAATAGCCTGCTGTGGGTTGCACCGCGGACGACCATGGAAGGTCCTGAAACACCAGGGGGAAAGAGGCAGAACGAAACTCGCGCGGGAGGATAGCATCAACGTGAAAAAGAAGCCGCGTTCATAGAGGGACAGTGACGAGGAATGGGTGGGACCGGCGTAACCGCGGGCAAAAAAACGGGCACAAGAACTTAAGGGGTCGAACAGGGACCTGCAGGGGTAAATCGAATGAGTTCGGCAGCTGGGGGTGAAAAAGAATTTCCAATCGTCAACCTCCAAGTGAGCGAGAGGGGAAAGGAAAAACTCGTCCGGAAAAGTTGGAAGGGAAAGAAAAAAGATGGGCTAGAAAGGGGGGGCAATCCAAAGCGGTTGGGCATGGGATTGTATCGCGCAGACGAAACATGGGTAAGACGAATTCAACCATCCATAACGGAGTGTGGGAGTTTGGGAAGAGGAGGGACTCTGCAGGGTTGAGAATGTGGGCGACCGGGGGTGTAAAAAAGGAGGGGGGGGGCACTCTGCGTCGAAGGAAATCTGACCCGTACCCTTCTGCAAAAAGCTTTATAGCTTGAAAAGGAAAAAGAGAGAATAAAAAAAAATGCGACGTCCCAATGAAAAATAAGCTGAGCTTACAGAGG
>Ga0179593_1707451_pt1 | contig 11532 bp, 14 predicted proteins | sample CZODoug2_1_08_16_FD_185931 | JGI IMG/M metagenome (GOLD analysis project Ga0179593, IMG submission 185931) | Vadose zone soil fungal communities from Angelo Coast Range Reserve, California, USA - CZODoug2_1_08_16fungal (PacBio error correction) | ecosystem: Environmental > Terrestrial > Soil >...
TGCGAAAAGAAAGACCAGGGAAAAGGGGGGGAACGGAAGGGATTACCGGAGAAGGCGGTTAACGAGATTACTACTGATAATGCACGAGGAGCAAAAAGGCTGGGAACATTTTTCCAGAAAAAAATGTCCGAGGGATAATTCAAAGTAATTTAGAGCAGAACCGTCCAAATAGGAAGATTCCGCCTGTAAGGGGAAATGTTAAGGGAAGTGGGCTACTCTATCCAATGGAAGGTGGCTGGAGAACACCTGGGAAGAGGAAATCGGAGGGGTGGGCTGGTAGATGTCAACCTGAATATGCTTCACGGAGGGACAGGTTGAAGAAACACACTTTATTTTATTCAGGGATTCCGTTTCAAAAAAAAAAGGAGGGGGGGGGGACCGAAGTCGCGCGGCGGAAAGAGCCGATTGAGTTAAAGAGTGGCCGAAAGAAGAATTAAAGGGGTAAAGGTAAGGGCTGGACGGGGAAAGAAAAAGTCTCCGTCATTTTTGATGTGGGGGAGAGAACGAAAAATTCACAGGGGGGGGAGGTTTCGAAAGTCTTAATCCATGACAGGCGCGGAGATCAGGAAAAAGGGTCGCTGGGAATGATGGTAAAAAGGTGAAGGGTTTGGGTTTGCCACTACTTTTTAAAAGAGAGAGGGAGGGGGGGGCGAGAGGGGTATCCGAGATCAGCTTTTCATTTTGTAAAATGGAAAAAAAGTGGTACTGGAACCGAGGGGGGAAAGGGGAAGGCAGTTTCGGAGAATAATAGTATCGTGCGGGGGACTCAATGGCGAGGGGAAGGTTTTCTAGAACAAGGGGAAGGGATAATGTTGAGGGTACGAAAGGGGGACGTGGCCAGGTGATCTGGGGCTCGGGTATAACTTAATCGAAAAAACAAAGTGTAAGGAAGGGGGGATCGAGGCAAAAAGTAGGGGGGGGTGAATTATCATAAACTAAATCCATAAGTCAAAGATAAGAGTAGTACTTTTCGAATACGAGAGAAAAGGGAAAAAGGACCGTCCGAGTACAGGGCTTAAAAAAAATAAGGGGGCCTACTCTGGCAATCCAAAAGAGATAAAGTTACTAAACTGAGAAAAACAGGAAACTGACAGGGAAAGAAACCTACAAATTATGGTGATAGGATGGAAAAAGAGGACGGAAGGGGGAATGGGACTAGAATGGGTCAAAGAATAAAAGGGATGTCCCCCCTTAATTACCGAAGAAAAGGGGAGAAACACATCTAGATCCGTTTTTAGCAAGGGTCTTATGCAGGGGGGATGTTTATTAAGGGGAAGGAGGATCTACTTATGGGAAAAGGGAGACACATTAATCATTTATGAAAGAAAGAGGACCCTGTACTCACAGGAGAGAAGGAAAAGAGGTCAACTCCTTAAGCTCGCAACCAGGGGGAGAAAACGAGCCTGGTACCTCTGGGAATAGAGTAAGATAAAGTCATACTAAAGAAGGAGGACCGGATACTGTTAACGGAAAACTTGAAAATGTTCAAGGATATGCTTAAGTTTAGAAACGGTAGCGGGACATGTTGCATTGGGACGTTTAACTTACATCTTCACCAAAGGGAGGGAGAGCTTAAGGAAGGGATATGGGCCGGACACTTGAAGTTGACGGAGCAGATTAAGGGGAAGGTGGGAAGGGACATCATCGAATGATAACTAAAGAACAGAGAAAAACTTTTCTAAAGAGGGGGCCACTTTTGTGAGGAGTTAAAGCGCGTTCCGCTAAAGCTTATGATGAGCTGAAGGAAAGCGGTCCCAACAAACAAAAAACAAAAACCAGAGGCCAGCCCTTACATTCCTTGAGGAGAAGAAGGACCTTACTACATTTTCTGGGAGAAGCGGGAGCTCGTGCGTACTAGGGGGTTCTTTTACAAGGATGGGGAAGTCACACCAACTGACTTGTTCTCAAGGGGAAAGAAGTTTTTTTTTTATTTTTGAAACTTGGATGTCAACTGCTTACGGGAAGAGGGGGGAAAAGGATGCAGTCATACCTTGTTCTGCAAGACTACATCTGAGGGGGCTTCGTTAGGATTCCGTGGGGAAAGCATACTTGCAGGGGGAGAGGAAAAAAACAATAGAACCTACTCTCTTCAGAATTATGTGCCTAGGAGTTGGAAAAGAGGGAGCTGCTTAAGAGTCTATTCTGCAGACCTGAGAGCGAGAAATAAGATTCGCATCGATAGGAAAATTGGAAAAAGACTGATAAAAATTAGAATGTGGGTCTAACCATCTTCAGGAGAAGAAAAAATCGTGGTTGGGCAGGGGGGGGGGAAACCGCGCTTTTCCGTTCCTGAGTTGCGATGGAATTGACAGGTGGAGGGTGAATCCATGATCAATTTAAAGAGAGAGAATGAACATGTATCATATGACGCAAGGGAACCGTTCGGTGTAGGGGTGCAGGCTCAGAAAAAAAGGGATCTTCTACGATCACAACAAGAAGAGAAACCATCTTTTACAAATTCGACGTGGGAGGAAACTAGGTTGGGGACAAGGGGAAGAATAAAGTCATTCATCTGGCTGGGGTTTCGATGGTCTGTTTGGGTAAAATTATAACCAACTGAAAGAAAAAAAAGAGGTAAACAGTATGACATCTCATAAACGAATGAGTAAGATCAACAGCAGGGAGGGGAAGGGTAGAAAAGTTGTCTTGCAGCAGCGCTTCAGATTCGGGCAGTGCAAAGAAACTATCACACTTAGGAACTAATAGAAAAGGGGGAACACCGGATCAAAAAAAATAACCGTCGAAAAAGGGGAAAAGATCAGCAAGGGCAACACGCTTTAACATCTCAACGGGGAAATATTAAGCGTGGGTGTCCAGGGGCGTAAAGACCCTTGAAAAGTTGGTTCTCATACTTTGTGGAAAAGAAGAGGGTCCCCCGCCGTGGGAAGGGTGACGCTACGATCTTGGAAAAACCCGAAGGAAAGACAATCTTGGGGGGGTTTAAAAAAATCGACGCGGGAGTGATCTGGGCTCCAAGAATGATCGATGTCAAATCTCTTTGATTTCGCAAAGTTGGGAAAGAAAGGGGTCCCCCGTTGAAAAGAAAAAGAAAAACCCAGTCCCAGAACCAGCCCCATAAATAATGAAAAGTCGCTGCTCCAAGTGAAGAACCATGAAGGGAGGAGGTACGAATTTGTCCAAGATTTATGACGAGAGGGGAGAGAAATCCTGACTGCCATATAAGGGAAGCAAAAAGCCAGTGACAGAGAGCCACTGTGCTTGACTATAGGGGGCTGCACCTTGCGAATGGGTGAAAAAAAACACCCGGAGGGGGGGGAAAAATTCTTCCCGCAAAGAATGCCAAGAAAGAAAGAGAGCCGTTCCACCGCCACCACGAGTCGAGGGAAGAATTCGCACCTCGAGGGCAGAGGAAAGATTCACTTTTTGTATTTCCAGCGTCAAAGGGGCGTACGCTGAAATCTGCGGCGGGGGGGGGGGGGGGGGGGGGGGGGGGGGGGGGGGGGGGGGGGGGGGGGGGGGGGGGGGGGGAATCACGTAAACGGAAGACGGGCGGTGACCAAGGAAAGGGTCTGCGGGGAATGGAGGAGAGGGAGTAAATAGACCACTGGGGTACTAGAGAACAGGGGCCGGAAGAGCGGGTGCAAGGACGATGAAGATGACAAAGGTGAGGACGGTACATGGGGGGAAGGCCCGCCGGAGAGTCTTGGGGGAGTTGGGGCTAGGACGGAGAGGGAAAATGAGGGGAATAGGTATGGGGGGGGTGGGTTGTGGGGTGTGTGTTGGGTGTGTGGGGGGTTTGCCGTTGGGTTGTTGTGGGGGGGTTGGGGGTTTTGTGGGGGGTGGGGGGGTGAGTAGGGGGGAATTCGTCGTCAATGCGAATAAAATCTGAAGAAAATCATCTTACAAAAGACACGAAGGCTGGGGGGGAAACTGAGCGGGGGATCTTTGCATAACACTAGAGTCTCTCAGAACAAGGAAAAAGAAGTAATTTCATTACAGAGGGGAGAAGGAGGGGGTAGGCCACTGTCTGCAACTCCTGTGGTAAAGATTTGGGGTAAATCACTCTTGTCAATATGACAAAAAAATTGAAGAGAAATGGACGGCAGTTTTTTGAGAAAAGATGGGCCTTCGACCTCCACAGAAAAGGAAGACTCTACTCGACTCCAGCAACTGAGGATCGGGGGGTACCCGCGATATCGAGGAGTTTCTGTAGGGCCTCGAGGGAAGACGGGTCTTAAATCTCTCTATATCACTTCAGCGAAGAAGAAGGTTACGAACACAAGGGGGGGGAAAGATCGAGGTCGCCAATTGTGGAAGATGAGCTTCTTTATCGGTGAGGGATGCATTATCCACGGGGAGCGAAGGATACTCACCTTCAGAAGGGTACGAACATCCATGACGAAGAAAAAAAAAATAACCCGCGTTGACGTCAGGCAAACTGGGAGGTAAAATCCTCCGACACACCATTTGCCGAAGAAGGGACAGGCACAACATTTCGCTGACAAAAGTCTGGAATCCAGGGCAAAATCCGACTATCGGCGTCTTGGGGGAAAATAGCATGAGAAGAGACAATCACGACAGCGGGGACAGGGCAGTGGGGAAGGACACGGTTGCGGGAGAGGAGCGCCGGAAGGGAAGGAGGGGGTATCCGGGGAGAGGGCACTAGAATTGACTCACCCAAAAAAAAAAAAAAGCATCCTTAGCGAGAGGGGGGTCAAGAGACGCCACCCCGGCACAGACTTGCTAACAATCAAAAGACGATGCACAAGCGGGGGGACTCGAGGGGATTAGGAAAAAGGGGGTTATTACCCTTCTATGAAAGAACAGAAAACGAGAGGGGAGTTGTCCTCAATACGGGTAGTTCTAGGCATATACTTTGGGATGATACCTAGGGTATAGGAGAAAACGACAGAAAAGGAGGGGAATTTTTAAGCCGAAGAAACTGTGGGGGGGAGGGACAGGGATGACTTGTGTGAAAAAAAGTCGTAATCGTAAAAAAGGGAAGACTCTGGGCTGACTTGGGGGTATTGAGGGAAAGGATCTCGAGGCCAAGAAATTTTTGTCGAAAAAGATCAGTTAGTGGTGTAGATTCTTTGGTTAAAGCGGAGGAAAACCCAGATTTCCACAGGCATCGAGAGGCGGTCAAAAGGGTTGGTCCCTTCGTCCATCAAATATCTTCAAACAAAACCTCAGTAAAAGGCACCTCCGCATGGAGAGGAGAGAGACCACATCTTCGCTCCTATCACGACTCGCGACAGGGGTAAGAAGGAGAACCGCCCATCGGAAAACTGCCGGAAAAAAACGAGCGGACGACAAAGAACATCGGGGGCCAAACTCAACGAAAGGGTGGAGATTCAAACATTCGTGTGAAAGTCACTTGGGAACGAGAAGCCCCAGACCAATCGCATTCATTAACTCCGCGCAGGGTCCATGTAAAAACGGAATAAAAGAAAGTCATCAATTGTGAATTTAAGCAAGGAAGCATAAAAATTTCCGGAGAGGGAGTCATAAGAAACGCTCCCCCGGACGGAAAAAAGGTAATTTCCCTCGGAAGGCGGAACAGGGTAATAAATAGCGTACCGCGAAAACTAATTCCACTTTGAAAAAAGGAAACCCGAAAGAAAGATCTCCCAACGGCCCCTAGTCACGAGATGAGTTGCGTACCCAACAAGCACAATGGAAGGGAGGGGGGGGATGCGGCCGGAGTTGTCTCGCAAAAAAGCACAAATTCCAAAGTAATAAAAGAAAGAAAACTAAAAAGACATTAATCCGGGGGGAAAGTGAGTAGCTTCCTGCCTGGATGGGACCGAAAAGGAAAAATACTTATCCCCGAAGGGGTTCTACGCCCGCCGAAATTGAAACTCCAAAATAGCGGGGCAAGAACCGCGAGGAGAAACACTGCAGACGGTAACACAAGAGGAAGGATTCAAAAGTTTCTTTCGTAACACCAGAGGAAGGAGAACAGGTCTTCGAAAAAAAAAAAAAAGAGAGAGGAAAAGAGAGAGATGCTGGGATGATTCGGTGTTTGACGACGTAGAACCTTAAAATGGGGAAGGTAAAGAGATTTTTAAGACAAAAGGCTGGAAGAACCGGTCATAAAACACTTTTGCTTAACGGTTCGGATCGGGTCAGGGGGATAATGAAAAGGAGGGGGAGATGAGCAGAACCCGTCCACGACGTTGGCCAAATGCAAGAGGATTAATCCTGGGAAAGGGGGGCAAGGATTGGGTGCTGCTCTATCCCTTGTCTTGTTTCGTCGAGAAAGAAAAGAAAAAACTGTAAGGGAGCCAACGAATGAAATTTTTCTGTGAGGGGGAGTCACCCTTTGACTGGCGAGAAAAGGAAGGAGGTGTTTGGAGTATCACACGTTGGTATTATAAGGAGAAAAAAATTGAGGAGAACGGGAAAATTCAGGGGGATGGCGATGGTTTGTCCCAGAGAAGGAAAGTAATTATTAACAGGGTAGAAAGGGGATCGTTACTGCAACTTTTATGAAAACGGAAAGGGGGGGTGGGGGTTTCTATTAAATGCTGGGGATGGACCACTTATGCTCAGGTCACGTATCTGCAATGCGCGGAAAAGAAAGGGAAGGAATGTGGGCGCTGGGGCAAGCGACGGGACCAAGGGGGGGGAGGTGTGTTGCCAGAAGGGGAAAACAACATAAAAGAGGGGTCCTTTTGAAAATGTGATGGAGACAGGGAAGGGATGGGTGAGAGGAAGGGGGGGAGGAGACAGCCATGAGCGGAAGGAAAAAAATTTCGGGAAGGGAAAGAGGGTCGATGCGAAAAAGCGGAAAGGCGAAGGTGGACAAGAAGCCTGGACGACATATTTTAGATTCAGGAAACGAAAAGGGACAAAGAAGGGTCGATGCCCGGGTGGAAATCGAGGGAAAGAGAATCCAACAAGAATCAAAATAGGCATTCTTCCGGGGCGATGCAAAAGGTACTGACGAAAGGGGGGAAGAAAAAGCAATTCAGGCTAAAGACGACGACTTTTTCGAGTAAGGACGAGAACGCAAATGATACTCGGAACTGCATTAGGGAGGGGCATCAACCAGCACTTTAATTGGACCTAAAGCGACGCAACAATGATATAGGGAAGGAGGGACCACGAACTTCGAAATAACAAGACCAACAGCACAGATAGATTCCCTTGAAACGTTCTGGGCAGAAGGTCATAAAAGCCCATTAAAACCAATCAGCAACGCAATGCGTGGGGCAGAGGACAGGTCTGGTAAGGTCCTTCAGAATGCGGGGGGGGAGGGTGGATTCGAACGAATCGCGCTAAAGTTATTAAAAAGGCAGGCGTCACAGGATCGGGTTCATACAGACAGTGGAAAAAAGGGGACATAATGAGTAAATTCAACTTTCTAGCGTGCAAAAGTTAGCGTAAAAGATCAGTGCAAAGGGAAACGTGAGATTATTCAGCTACGCAGAAACGTAGAGAGTCGGAAAGAGTGAGAACGGGAGTCTCCAGAAAAAAAGTGGGCCCGAAGCATTAGAGGCCGCAACTTTGGGAACAAGTACCATCTTTCCGATTAAATAAAAGGAGAGGGGAACTGTAAAGCGCCCAAGGGGGAAACTGGTGAACTTCTGATGTAAGGAAAGTACACGGTAGGGGACGTAGGGGAGCCGCATGTGTTAAGGCACTCACAAATAAGAGAAGAAGAAAACAGAAAACGTTTCAGAAATCGGTATCGAGAGGTTAGAGGACAAGCGCTTGCCTAGGAATGCAGATTACTGACTAAAAGAGCAGGGGGGAATCCTCGTATCCGAGAAAATCAGAAGTCTTGATTCGAGGGGGGAAGAAACTGATCTATCCTTTTCTGAGAGAGAAAAAACAGGGGACTTAACTTCTGGGGTGGGACAGGATGGGTGGTCAACAAAAGAAGAAAGGAACGGGGGAAGGACTACTTTTTTGGAAATTGACGAAGTCGTTTCAAAACTGCTCTAGGTAAAGGAGGAGAGGGCGAAGAAAATAAACTAGAAACGGAATGACACATTATATCGTGTTTGGAGAAGGTTTTCAAGAAACTACGTGAAGAGGGGCACATTATAAACGGACTCTTCATAAAGAGTATGTTTTGAACCTACGGGAAATTTGCTATCCCTAACGATGAGGAGGTAAAAGTTTACCGGGAAGAACATAAGCATTAGATCATCAAGAAGACGGCATTGTTACTTTAAATACAAGATTCAGTTTGTTAGATCTAGCGGCTATAATTCAGGGAGAGGGTTGGTTTACTCGAAGGTCTTTTTTCCTTGAGGCAAAATACTAATTTTGCCAAAGTCCGGGATTCATTCCGAAAAGGGAGAGATGAACAATGATTAACAAAGGACTTGGAGCCGCGTCTTTTAGTGAAGGCTCACTGATCTTCAGGGGAGAAAAGAAGGTCGGTGTACCAAATCGAACAGGCCAAGGGCTACCTTTTGACAAGGGCCTGGTTGCATTCAGCGGGAGGCAAACTGGTTGCTATCTTGGCCTTGTGAGGGATTTTCTAGGACACGAAACCAACTTGGGGAAGTAAAACTCTTAGGAGAAGGGGGGGACAGAAAGAAGAAGACGAAGATCAAGCATCATTTCGATAATTCGAGAAAAAAAAATTTTCTTGGAAGGAGGGTGCAACTATCGACGTTACTCGACAAAAAGTCGGTTCATGGAGGGGGGGAAACTGGGGGGGTTCCAAAGGGTTCTACAATGGAAATATATTTTCCGCAGGCAAAAAAGATGGATAAAAAGCAAAAAACAACGTAAAGAAAGAGAGGGAAAGTGTTGCCCTTCTGAACGGAGAGCCAGAGGTTTGATTATAAAGGGGGAAGGGTTAGGGAAAAATGGGAATCATTGACTTAAGTGTGAAGGTTGAACTGCTCTATGGAAGTGGGAAAAAATAGGTGGTCAAGCCCTCGACCATGCGGGATTGATCTGCTCCAATTCCTTAGTCGAAGTGCTCTGGTGGGCCGCTTTTTTCACAGTGGTTCAGTGGGAGCAAAAAGGTGGGAATAGAAAGCCATCCAGACCAAAAAAAAGAAAAGGACAGTATGATGTGCAAAAAAAACGGCATCGTCTCAACCTGACAAAAAAGGAAAGAGTGACGCAGCTGAGTCAGAAGGGGGGAGTAGTATGCGGAAATCATGGCATAAGTTATCTCAGGCCGACCTACTGAAGAACCAAAAAAGACCATGTCGGTCTGGGATCCGATCAACTTTTGGGGATAGTGACTTCACGGGAGGTTTAAAGGAATGGAAAAAGTATGACAAGCAAAGCCACCATGCCAGGAAATAAAATCTCCGGTCAACCGTCCACCAACGATGAAAAGAGGAAAAAAAACTCGAGAGGGACGAAAGTAAAATTCTAACATGTTGTGTATTGTCGGACGGCCAAAATGTCCTATAGATTCGAAGTCTTCTGTGGACGTGTAAAGAGGAGGGGGGACAAGAATGGGCCTCTTACAGAGCTCCGCAGAAACTTGAAGACAAAAACTCCTTTCTTAATCAAGAAAGGGGCTGGTTGAAACGAACCCACCTCACGTCTCCAATGCAAAGAGAACAGAAAATTCATGAAGCAGAGCAAAAATGTTAAACGACGGTCTGCCGCAAAGGGGTCATACTTAACGGAAAAGGGTCAAGAAGTAGGGGGGGAGGGAAAGAACACACAAAAAAATAGACTGACGCCAGCACGTTGTGGGCACTTGTGATTCAAAAGAACATACTTACAATAGCGCCACATCGGGACAGAAAAAGGAGAGATCCTTTTTAAGGAAATAAGCAAAGGATGAGGGAGGGGAAGAAGATGCGGTCGGAAAGAGCGAGAGTCCCCGCAACTGCACTCAGGGGGGAACGGGGAGGAAAAACATCCTACTTTCAAAAAGGGGGGAATGGATCTCGCGTCGAATATTGGCAGAGTAGAACTTCAGCAGTCCAGGGAGGAGAGTTTCAAGACCAGTTCCGGCGCCAGAATTAAATGCACGAATGCTCAAAACAAGGGGGCATACACCCCTCGGGAAGATTGATTTAAGTCCTTTATCGAATGGGAAGGGGAAGGAGCACCGTCAGAGAGGAAGGGTAATCTCCAGCATCTGAGGGAACTTTTCTGGCGAAACGTCAGGGACGAAAAGAAAAAAAAAAAACACGAAGACGTAGATCTTCTTAAGTACTTAAATTCATCCAAACAGACGAGAACAAGGTTTTACGCAGTTTACAAAAAACGGTTGCCGAGCTTGGCAGCGAAGGGCGCCTTCCGGATTAAGGTAGCCTTGGCTAGAACACTGGTGCCGCAGGAATAATGCCCATCACCGAGGGTTCGTTGGAAGAACGAAGAGAGGGCCTGAAGAACACTGGCCTAAAAGAACGGAGCTCCCGCTTTCATGAGAGGCGGGGGGACAGACCTGGGGAGAGGAACTTAAAGAACTCCGAACGTCAAGGGAATCTTGTTGGGGTCCAGTAGAAAAGGGGTTAGGGCAGGCAGGGGGGGGGGATGGACGGTCTTTATATATATGGTGGGAGGAAACTGTAAGGCAACAATTAGGGCTTTGGAAGACCACAGCCCATTGAAATGGATCGGAGCTTGGCGTGTCTCCTCGAAGACAAAATACTACTCGTGAATGGAATAGAGAGCAAATGTATGAAGGAAGTCGCCCAACGGGAAAAGGTTCGCAGACGAAAACCACGGAGGAGAAAGAGGACGGTTTTGGCTTGTTGGGAAGGCGGAGCGACCCCATCTATTTTTACCAAGAGGACACTTCTGGGAAAAGAGGAATCACAAAACACGTCCGTTAAAAAAACGGCGCGTAAAGCCTTAAGGGGGACCTGCCAGGGGGCAGGGAAGGACACTCGATTCCCCATCTGTAGGCGAATCCAAATACGCTACAGGTCCATCTTACAAAACAGAGACATCCAGATTCGGATAAAGTCGCGTTTTGCCAAACGACCAAGGAGTTTGTGATATGGAATTCGGAAAAACACCAAAAAAACTTTTTAAACATACGCAGAAACTCAACCAATACGAGTACATAGGTCGCTCATTAAGGCGGGAAAGTTTGGGGGGTTTGTGGTTTATGTTTTGGTTGCCACAGGGAAATGAAAGTCCCTAAGACCGGAAGCCAATACCATGGACTGCATCTTCATCAGAACAATAGAAACGCGTCCAGGAAAAAACGCGGCGGCCACCACGTAAGGGAAATCGCGAGTTCCAGGAGCCTTCAAGGGGGGGAATAACCCATTCAAGAATAAAAGCCACGGGGATAAAACTCCCCTACGTCCTCATCAATCAGTGAGAAAGAAATCAGTGACCAGAGTGGCAACACGTAGATTACGTCTCGAGAATCCAAGACTGCCTCAAAAATCAAGCAAGAAGGAGAATCAAAGGGAGGGAAGAGCATCATTCACTAATAAGGGGGGGCCGGTCCTTCTCCAATCTGCCCGTAAAAGATAAACTCAGTTGGTAGAAAGAGAACCGCAAAAAGGGGCGCCCCTTGATTACTGGGAGCAAGTGCTGCCGTCGAAAAGTCTGAAACAGGAAGGGACCCCGTGGACCCTTCAAAAAAAGTCAGAAGGACGGAAACTGGGAATGGGA
>Ga0179593_1713285_pt1 | contig 11532 bp, 12 predicted proteins | sample CZODoug2_1_08_16_FD_185931 | JGI IMG/M metagenome (GOLD analysis project Ga0179593, IMG submission 185931) | Vadose zone soil fungal communities from Angelo Coast Range Reserve, California, USA - CZODoug2_1_08_16fungal (PacBio error correction) | ecosystem: Environmental > Terrestrial > Soil >...
CCTGAAAAAAACCAAAAAAGAAACCAGGTCCCCTCTACGAGAAGGGAAGACTCTCAGCGAAGGAAGGGGGGGACAAAAACGATATCTTCTGTATCACCGGAAAAAAGAAAAAAGGTACGGCCCAGAAAAGGCCACTCCACTTTGTATGGAAAGGAAAAGAGGCCGCAAGGCGACAAGGAATCAGTGGAAAAAAGAAATGAATCACCGTGTTCAAAGAGAAAAGATCCGCTCGCTTTGATACGGAAACACGCTCTTTCAAGCTGGGGGCGGGGTCGTGAGAAAAGAAGAAGGGAGGAATGGTATCACCGCGGGAGGAAGCCTCTGCCAGATTGGGGGAGAAAAGAGGAGAATGGATCTGATCCTGATGGGGGAAGACCTCCTCTTAAGCCCGTGTCCTGGGGGGAGAAGGAGAAAAGGTCCAAGATGTGGTCGATAGGGGAAGAGAGATCAAGGGGGAGATCATCGTCGCGCCCCGCCATTATTCGGACCATTTGGGGGGGGGAAGAAAAAAAAAGGTGGGGCAAGTTTCCAGGGGAACGTGCTACTCAGGGAAAGGAAAAGGCTACTTGGGGGAAAGGTAGGAGTGGCGGGGATGAACTTCATTCTTGCCCAAAAAGAGAGGGAAAAAAAAGAGAGCTGTTGCGGTCATCCAGGAGGGTCTGCAACCGCACTATAGGGAAGAATGGATTTCGTGAAGCCAAAAGTAAAAGACCATGGGGGGGAGGGGTGGAAATGCGCATTGTTTTGCGAAGGGTTATCTCTTCGGGGAAAAAAGAAATGTCGCTGAGAGAGGAAAAGAGGGGAAAGGCGTCGAAGGGGGCCGAATCCGACGCCATTCTGTGAAGGGGGGCGATTTGACCAAGGGAAGGGGAGTGGTGACGCGCATGGAGGAGAAAAGGGATGAAGTGGGGGGGGGGGGGGGGGGACTTCTCAGAACTACTGTACGATTAAAACGTGAAAAGCTGAAACGGGACGTGTTCGAAGGAGAAAAAGAGTGTCGTCTTCGCTTTGCCGTTTCTTGAGGAAACGGGGGAAAAAAAAGGGGGGTCATAAGGAGAAGGGGAGGTTAAAAGTATTTGAGGTGGACGTGGAAGTGTTCTCCTGCGCCTTCACGGAGAAGGGGGGGAAAAAAGGAGGGTCAATAGCCCGCATGAGAGGGGGCGCCCTCGCTCCAGGAAGAAGACGGTAGGGCTAAAGGGAGGGAGGAAGGGGGGAAAGAGCTGCAAATAACTAGGTGTTAATTGAGCAGAAAAAAGGGAAAGTTATCGGAGGAAGAGGCCAGATTCTCCCTCCAGAAAGGGAATAATAAAGACCTATCGCCGACAGGGAGAATCCTCCTCGATTGTGGGATGGGAAAAGGCAACGTCCTCAGGACCCTATATCTTTGAGAAGGAGATCAGAAGAAGGAAGGGTAACTCTACCGCCATCTCGGGGAGACTCATATACACCCTCTCCCTGAAGCGGAGAATCATCCGCAGAAGGCTCCTAATATCCTCAGAAGGGGGGGTTCCCTGGAATGGATCCATCTGACCGATAGGGAAAAGGGCCTTTGCCCTAATAAAAGGGGGCCTTTACAACTTCTGGGAGGAAGAAGAAGGGAAGTGGAAAAGGGAGGAGGAAGGAGGAGAGAAAAACGGGGGGGAATAGTCTCTCTCCGCGGGGAGGATGGGAAAAGCGGCCAGGAAACCCGAAAAAATAACTTCCGGCGGGCCTGGGGAGGAAATGCTAAGAGAGGGGGAAATTATCGAAAGCAAAGTATACTTCTTTATGCAAGAAGGGCAAAAATCGCGTAACGCTTCGGAAATCCCGTTCTGAAAAGGGCAGAGGAGGGAAGGGGGGGGGAAGAGAGATTCTCTGCTCAGAAGAGACGAAACCCAACGGATAAAAAAGGGGGAAAAAAGAGGAGTTCCGTGGCGCAAGTCAAAGGGATGATCTTAGTATCCCAAAAAAGGTGGGGGGACGCAGCAAAAGGATAAAGGGGGGGAAAAAAGGGCCGATCGTTCGGGGGTCCTGACAAAACAATAGAAATAGATGGTCATACATGATTGGGGGGAAAGAAGACCGTCGGCTTACCAAACCCTCCGCAATGAGGTTGAGGAAAAAAAAGGGACAATCAAATCAAATCAGCGTTACTGTTTCGTTTCGCAAAAGGAAGGAAAGGAAAAGCGGAATCGCTTTGGTTCTCCTTGGGGGGGAGGTACGATAAGGAATCTGCTCCAGGGGAGGCATCACCACGCTGCTGGGAAGGACGCGAGCATAAAGGAGGGTTCTTGGACTCACGAAGAGAGGGGAAATACTTGCAAGAGAAGGGTAGGGAAGAGAAAAATTCTAACATCTCCTCTGCTGGGGTCAAAGAGAAAGTTCTTTGCAAGAAGCCGCACAACGCGAGGGTGCCATCGCAATATAGGGGGTTCTCAGAAGGGGGGGAGGAGAATCCTTGCGATCCAGTAAGGAGAGAATCTTGAAAAGAAAGACAGCCGAAAGTTTCCCAGACCTGAATGGGGAGTGGGAGGGAAAGCCTTCTTGCGGGGAGGGGGATATTCCGAGAAGGGGAAAGACAGGGATTGCTTGGGAAGGGGAGAGGGGGAATCCGGGCTAGACGCACGATAGGGAGGAGGTTCAACAAAAAAGAAAGAAGGAGATCGGCGCAGCTACACACCATTAGAATGCGGGCAGCTCAACTAATTGAACGCGAAAAAGCAAATCAAGAGATCTCACTGATCCTCTTATAAAAGGCCGGCTGCTTCTTCAGAGAAAAACAACGAGGATTATTAAATATAATGGGAGGAAAAATCAACCGGAGAAAGAAGCCGCGGGGCTCCGTACTTCGATCTTGATTCGGAGAAAGGGGCGAGACTTTCGTTGGAGATAGCGTTAACTTGTTCTAAGAGAGGGAGGAGTCGTGAGTAAAAGAGCGCCGCATGTGGTCCTCGAGGGTCACAGTCCCCCTCCATCCGCAGGAGAAGGGGGAAGCTGTGGACTGGAGAAAAGAAAAGACATAAAGCCGCACTGAATTCAGTATTCGGCGAAGAAGGGAAGGGCTGTGCGCAGCCCTGCCGGGGAAGACATATTTACCTGTATCGCAAGTAAGTACGACAGGGAAAGAGCTGCGAACCAGGCGATGAAATAAAAGGAGTGGGTGGAAAAGGGCTGTCTCCGGCTTACGAGGCAAAAGGAAAAAAGGAAGACCGCGGCGCTTCGAAGAGGGAGAAAAGGAAATCTCTGCAAGTATAAGAAAAGGGAGGCAGTGCGTCAAAAGAAAAAAAAGAAGAAACGAGGACGAAAGCTCCGAACAGAAGGCGCAATCCCTTCGGAGCAAGAGGGAAAGGGGGAAACGCTGAATTGACGGTTCATCGAGGGACCGATTTCTACTCGACCATAAAGGGGGAGGACGGCCCAGCCAGGAAACTGGGAGGACCAAAAAGCCCGCTTGAGTTATTTGAAAGGGACAGAGAGTCAAGTCGCCATTTTTTGCAGAGGGTCCTCCTCCGTCTGGAGGCGGAAGACAAATTTTTTGGGTTGTTAGGGTTTGGGTTTTTTTTTTGGTTTTTTTCGTCTATGTTTTTTGGGGTTTTCTACACGTATGTTTTGTTTGTCGAGAAAAAGAAAAAAAGAAAAAAAAAAAAAAAAAAAAACAAAAAAAAAACAAAGAAAAGAAAAAGAAGACAAAAAAAAAAAAGGAGAATTTTATGTGGTTTGTTTTGGAATGTTTTGCGTTGTTCGGGGGGGTTTTTAGCTTCTCTTGGGTTTCGTTTCAGGAGAGGGTGGGGGCAGGTGTTTTGTTTTGCCCGGTGGGACTTTTTGAGTGGTTCTCTAGTCCTGACATCGTATCTTTCTAAATCTTGGCGGGGCGGCCGACCAGTAAAGAAAGTTTGCGCGCGAGAGGGGGTGTGGGATAATAGCAAGAGTTGTTCTGGTTGCTTCACGGGAAAGGGGGAGAAAGGGGGGGAAGAAAGAGGACCCGCACGCTGATCCGCTTGGGGAAAACCGACTACGCCTGCTAAGCTTACAAAAAGAAGGGAGAAAAAGGGCGCGATGCCCAAAGAAGGAAGCGGTTCAAAGTGGGAAGCGGCGCATAAGAATCCAGGGCTATTAATTTCGATCGGGGGGTGAGAAAAAAGAAGGAAAAAAAAGGACCGCCCGCCCGGCATTATGGGGGAAGGTATATCGTGCGAAAGGAAATGCGCAAAGGGGGGGAAGAGAGGTAAGAGCGCAGGACCTTAATTTCATCTGATAACTGACAAAGAAGGGGAGAAAGAAGTTTGCCCAGGATATCGCAAATTTGGAAGGCGAGTTTGTCCTAGTGGCTAGCGGCAACATCGCCCCCCGCGCTGCTGATCTAGGGGGGAAAAAAGGATGCCTACGAAGGGCTCTTGGAGGTATGATATTATCCAAGGGGGTTATCGCGGGAAGAAGGCGGCCATGAAAGGAAGGTTTCAAATATATCGTGTTCCAAAAAAAAGGAAAAAGAAAAGTGGGCCTAAAATCAGGGAGATGTTATAATTTCCAGTCTCTTTATTTGGTATCGATCAGAGTGAGGGAGGGGGAAAAGAGGAAAGAAAACCATCCCTTGCAAGCTCAAGAAAAAAGGACTCAATTCACAAGAAGAAATTCAGAAGGGAGGAAGAAAAAAGGGAAAAGACAAGAGAAGGACGGGAGGGTCTTCCTCGGGGGGCGCCGGAATCCAAACGGACGGCTCTTTACCCCAGTTATTAGGGCAACAGAAAAGGTCGACGCCACCCGCCAAAGGAAAAGAGGAAAAAAAGGAAATGCCCAAGTTTGCGAGATGGCGATGTTTCGCAATTAACGGCAAGCGAAAAAAAAAAAAAAAGGGGAAGAAAAAGGATCGGCTTGGATCATTCGAACACCTTCCCGGAGCGGAAAGGTCTCTTGCGCTATTCCTCAGGAGGACGAAGGCGCGGCAAAGGAATAGAGCTTCGTCTATCTGTTGTCACATAGAGGAGAGGAAGGAGGGGACGATTTCCAGAGAAAAAGAGAAAATATGGGCAGATGCTCGTCTTCAGGCAAAGGTCATCAGGGAGAAGCTGATCTCCTCCTCGCCGAGGAAAAGAAGAGAAAAGACGCCAACCACTGCCGGAAGGACCCTGTTCCCATCTCGAAAGGAAGGGAACAGCACACGGCTGCACGGGCGTGGTCTGCTGGCCAAAATACAAAGCCTCTTAACCGAAAAAGAGTCCGAAAAATCCACTTCATGGTGCTCAGAGGGAGGAGGAGAAACGTCCATCCACGCGAAAAAAAAAGTAGAAGTCGGCAGAGCGGGGCCGCAGCGCGTCGAACCAGGAAAGTTCCTGCGGAAACACAATATTGTTCCTTTACCGAAAAAAAAAAAAGGTCCGAATCAAGGGGGGAAAAGACGGGATGAGAGAAAAGAAAAAGTCCTAGACGGCGAAAACAGTCTACCTCGTTCAGATAGAAAAAGGAAAAAAAAAAAAAAAAGAAAGGGGGCATCGGAAATCGCCGAAAAAAGCCCTTCATCTTCGAAATCAGAGAGACACCACTTGTCGACAATCGGGGAAGGAAGATAAAGAACTTTTATACCATTCCACAGGGAGGGCCGAAGGAAGACTCACGCTTGAAAGATCGGGAAAAAAGAGCCTTGCAGGGAAAGGGAGAGGGAAAAGGGGGGGGGCGACGTTAAAGTTGACTCGATAGAGGGAAAAAAAGGAAAGAACAAAGCGGTCGACTTGCGAAAACCTTCGTACATCACAGGGGAAGGCGGGAGAGGAGGGGGGAAACACGATGAGAGTGGACCCCGGTGATCAAGGAAGAGCGGGGGGGCCTCCTCTCCAGCCACTTCATCGGAGAGGGAAAGAGGGGAAAAAGAGAAGGGGGGGGAAGGTGCCAGGACATCTCTTCACGCAAGAAAGAGAAGAGATATAAAAGGACACCACCGGAGCGAAAGCACGAGAAAAAACGCAGACGATACGTGGATGGGTTGTTTTTTTAGGGAGAAGAAGAGAGGATGGACACTTACTGGTCCAAAGGGAGGTATCAGAGGAAGGGGAGGAGGATCGCCTCCTGCACTACCCACTTTGGGTGGAAGGAATCTCTCTCAGAGGAGCCCTCTTTTGGGAGGGGGGAGAAGGGGTCTCTTCAACGGTGGGAGACAGGGGGGGGGGGGGCGTAACCACTTCTATCTCGCGCTGATACGAAAGGCAGGAAAGGAGCAGCACACGATCTTTCAAGGAGGGAGGGTCGTTTTCGGCGAAAAAGAAGGCGTGGAATGGTAGAAAAGGGCGAGGGGACGGGACTGCCCGATTGCCTAAAACTTTGACATACTCTAGAATTACGATAAGGGAAATTGGGGAAAGAAAGAAAGAGACGCTGACGCCCGGTAAGGACGCATCATCCCTATTTTTTTCTAATAAGGGAAACGCTCAGGAATGGTATCAGAGATAGAGAACTGGCCCCGCAGGAAAGCAAATTTGTTGTCGACACCTAATCGTTCAAGGAAAAGAGGTAGAAAGGGGAAAGATTCAAAAAAGCCGCGATTCCTACGGCTACTTGGAGGGGGGGAAAAGGGTGATGAACGTCAGCGGAAAGAAGAGGGGGAAGGGAGGGAGCGCGCTGGGGCACCGTGCTTTGGGCGTACGCGGCAGGTGGGAGGGGGAAAGCAGACGGATACTTACAAGACAGGGGGGGTTCGTGACTCTCAATATTTCTAATGAGAGGGGGGGAGGTCCGTTTAACGAAGGAGGGAAATGAAAAAAAAGTGCATCTTCGGCGGAGGACAGGGAAGATTCTCTTATTCGCTGCCGAAGAAGGCAGAAGAGTAAGAGGGAAAGGTTGCCGCTAAATCGTCAGAAGAAAGGAGGACCACTCTCTAAGGGGAAAGAAAAATGGAGGGGAAAGAGAAGGGAGCTATAAAAAGGAAGACTACCGTTACTATTACTGGTAAGAGAAGGGGAACGGTGGTCGAAGATCAAAAGAAAGTTCGTTTCTTTCTTCTTTCAAGGGGGGGGGGGCGCAACAGAGAAAAAAGAGGGGGAATAATGCTTCTGATCAATGAATTTGCGGGTGGCGGAGAGGGAGAAGAGGAGAAGGATCCGTGTTGCCCTCAGAAAGGCATTGCGTTCTTATAGGGGGGACTCCCGGCGAAAGAGGAAAAAAAGTCCTCGCATACGCCGGGGTCTCACGGCTTTCGCGGCATAGGGAAGGAGGGGCTGGAACCGAGTGAATTTGAGGGAAAGGGCCTGTTTGATCTTAAAAGGGAGGGAAAAGAGGAGTCGAAGAAAAGAATAAAGAGGATCCATCCCGGAAACGCCTTCAAATAAAATAAAGAAGCCACGTTGTGACTAGAGCACTTCCTCTCTGGAAGAAGAAAAAAATCTTTTGAAAAAAGAGGGAAAGGGAGGGCCTGGCAGAGCTACCAGATAAAAGAGAATGTTGGGGGAGCGAAAAAAAAAATAAATTCTCGAGGACAAACTCTCGGGAAAAAGAGCACTTCCGCGGACGGGAATATAAAAAATCCTCTGATCAGTGTACGGAGAGAGGGAAAAAAAAGACACTCGACCTGGGAAAAGTGCTATTCTCCCTTTATCAAGAAAGGGAGAAGAAGGGAATTGATCAGAGGAAAAAGAGGAGAGGGGCCAGGAGGAGTCGGCAGAGTCATAGGCGAAATTCCGCGTGCTCATTTGGAGGCAAAAAAACGACACCTTCTCCATACTTAGGAGGGAGTGCATTCACCTGCAGGACCGAGATCATAAAGGATTCACCGCCTCCTTATACTTCTATGCAAAAAAAAAGTCCTTTGAACGTCTTCTTCCCAGTCTGTCAAGAAAGTTTGCTTCGAAAGGGCGAAGAAGGGAAGAGGAGGGGAGAGAGGCTTTGAGTTCCGGGCTGCTCGAGCAGAAAACAAACGGATACTTTGGGAGGAGAAAGGGCGCCATTCCTCTGGAAGACAAAAAGGCTGAGTGACCAAAACGAGAGCGTGGCGCAGAGGCATACTGGTAGCACCTCTTCCAGCTCTTATCTCTGACCAGAAAAGAAGGGAAAGAAAGGGGTCAACGAAGTGGGTTTGAAGGGAAGCCATCCTTCTTCGTGAAAAACGGGCCGGACGGGAAAGGAGAGGAAAGCAAAATCACTAAAGCGAATGTTTTCGTAACTCAAAAGGGGAGGGAGGAAGGGAGGGAGGGAGCGGTGAGCAACCTGGGCGAGGGAGAGAGGTTATCCTTGTTTCAGGTCCAGAAAGGAAAAGCGTGCCCGAGTAGGCGAAAAGGGAAAAGGCCCCGCTGCTTTTGAAAGGAAAACTTTAGAGATGCATCCCTCGCGTCGGAAATGGGGGGATGGGACTCACTAATTGAAGGGGCAGCGCTTTCCCGTTAAAAGAGAGGGGGAGGCGCTCCGACTTAAAGAAAGCGGAAGAGAAGGGGTCTTGAAAAGACTAAGCCTGAGCCAGGCTGAATATCCCACAAAAGAGATGAGAGCTAAAAGGAGAGCCAGATTTCTTCAGCTCTTACAGAGGAAAAAAAAGTGGAATATAGGAGCGCGATTACATCGGAATAGTGCTGCGCACGGTCTCGGAGGGAGGGTTCGGGGGAAGAATGCGGGGCTGGGAGTTGGACGTCGCCATATTCTCACTAAGAGGAGGAGGGGCGTGGACGCTCTTGGAGAATCGTAATACGCAACTATGAGGAAGGGTCACGAGCTACTGGAGGATCTGGTCAATCATACCAAGTGAAGAGAGCCTCGGCATCTCACAAAGGAGTCTCCTTAAGGAAATCGCCTCCGGTGAAGAAGCGCCAGAAGTAGGAAGCTAGAAGCTTTAAGGGAGAGGAGGGATATCTCTCTCAACAACACCAGAAGGAAGTATTACCTGCTTGGAAAGAAGTCTTAGCAGCGGCTTTCAAAGGGGGAGGGAGTCTGACGTAGTCCTGTCTATACTTCTGTGAGAAGCACGAAGAAAGCGAACTTGGTTCAGGGGATCGCATATTCGTTGACCCGGAGGTGCTCTCTGGACCCATGCTCAGACGTAGAAAAGCCATCCCATTACGCGGCAGCGGAGGAAGGAATATGGGGAGCAACACCCATCATCAGAAACTTCAGTATTCTTCTAACTTGAAGAAAAAAATGCCTATTTCACCGCGACAGGGAGGAGAGAGGGAGAAGGAGGAAACCTTCCCGAAGCGGCTGCGACACCATCTATGGAGAAGCAAGCGTTGGTTGTATCTTCGGCGAGAAAAAAGAACAATTCCTATAAGCCTCGGGGGATGAAAATCTAACTTGGGAGACCAAAAAGGACGTTATACCAATCTCTTCCATTCTTTCGCAGCAGAAAAAAAAAAGGAAAAATGATGCTCGCTAAATCTCTGAAAAAGGAAAAACCTTCGATTCATCTATCTGCGGGCAGCGGGGAGAGCTACCTGAAACAAGGGAGAAAAGGGGGGAAGACCTCGCAATTTGAGACACTCTTCTGCCCGGCCGAGAAAGGGGACATTCCCGCTTTAGGGGGACCCGCTCATTCAAAAAGTTGACGGCGGATTGTTGGGGGGGACCAGAGGGGGGGGCTGTAATCGGAAACCACTAAGGAGGCGAAATCTTTGGCGGCAAAAGAAGAGAGAGGGGCCAGAACATTACGAAGTTTTCGCGCTGCCAAAGGGGGGGACTCCGCTCAAGCCGTTTGTTTCGGGGGGGACGCACTGAACTCATCCCTTCTCGGAAAAGGAGCCGCTTGTGTGACAGGGCGCACAGAAAGCTCCGTCACAGCTTACGAGTGAGAAAAAGAGAAGCTGGCGTAAACGAAGCATTTCAAGGGGGGGAGAGTCGAGAGAAAAGAAGGAGTAGTGCGAATAAGTCGATCTGAGAAAAAGAGGGCAGGTGAATTCACCGCCCGCCGAAAGAGGGAAAAATCGCGGTTTCCTTTCCCGGAAACGATTAATCGGGACAGAGACGAAGGGGAATTTAAGAGGAGAAAGGAAAGGGGGAACTCCGCCCAATCAGTTTCTCCAGGATATCAGGAAAAGGGGGGAGGGGGAAGGGGGAGATTCGAGTGGGAAGGGGAGGTAGAAGGACTAAGATAGGCTTCCGGAGAGGGAAAGGAAGTGAGGCGGAGCGAGAACGCTTGGCTAATTCTATCTTAGCGAGGGGGGGGGGGGAGAGGGGGAAAAAGCGGCGGAGTGCACGCAAAGTTCAAAAGTATCGGGTCAAGACAAGGGGAAAGGAAAGAATCGCTGCGGTGTTTATCATGGGAAAGATCCGAGTGCTGGAGGAGAAAAAAAGGGGAAATCTCCACGAAACAGCAAGGGTCTTCTCAAGGAAAATAGGTCATCTATAAGCCTCGAAATCCGTGTAGTCCCAAAGAAAGGGAAAAGTTGTTTCTGAAAAAGAGAGAAAAAGATCATACTCAATGACAGGGAAGAGGGGAAAAAATCAGTTATGAGGGAACAAGTATCACGAAAGAAAAAGCCACCCCAAATTAAAAAAAAGTGCCTAATTGGGAAGTGTATACGCGATTTTTGCCAAAAACGGAAAAAAAACACGAAGTGGGAGAGGGAAGCCGAGGAAAAGTCCCTGCGCGAAGTAATAAGGGGAGATGGCGCTACACGCATAAGAAAAGGGGGAAAAAAGACTATCTTCGAGCGTGTTCACACATCGCCAGGCAAAGGGCGTCTTGAAAAAAGAAACCTTCTCCTCCTTATAGAGGGAGAGTCTTCGGCAGCGACAGAAAAAAGCGGGAAGCAATCAACGAGCTCAGGATGCCACTGTCATGACGCCAAACGCTGCCGCAGTTAAAAGAGCCCATTCTCAGCACGAAAAAGCACAAAAGTGTCCGGGAAATCTCGTGGCGGCTTAAGAAAAAGGGGGGAGCTTCCGCAGAGATTCCGCCCCATCTCGGACGGAAGGGGTGCTCAAAAAGGGGAAGGGGACGTTCTAGGTCATCCACCGCACCCCGCACCAAGTAGAAAAAGGCTCGCTTCTTCTCAGAGGGGAAAGGAAACTTGATCAAAAAAAGGAAAGGTGAAAGCGCGGGAAGAGCCAAAATGTTCCCTCATCCATGCTGGGAAAAAAAGGGGAGGAAAAAGTGAAAAGATACCCCTTGACGAGGACCCGTTTCTATCTACACAGAAGGATGTCGCCGACAACGTGCTTCAGGGGAAGGACGAAAAGGGCATCTGTCGACATCAGGATCGGGAAATTAGAGGGAGAAAACTTGTCGGACAATCGTAACTTTCCTATCAGGGAGAGGTCCACGGAACGCAGGGGGAAAATGGGGGGCTAAGGCAAAGGACCCGATCAGACAAAGAGAAGGGCGGTGCTCTTGGGAAAAAAAAAAAATTATCAGCTCTCGGAAAAGGAAAAGGTGTAAAACGGGGAAAAGAGTTTAAAAAAACGATCGACCAGCGTCTAAGTGAGGAGAAAGCGAGCCCTGAAAAGGGTCTTGCCAGATCGGGGGAAGGAAACTCGTACGGGGAGGGATAAATCTTCTGAAAGAAGGGTACTCCTCGCGAAAAAAAAATCCACTTAGAAATCTTTCTCTGGGAACATGAGGGGGAGGAATCCGGTGTTTGTGAG
>Ga0179593_1735553_pt1 | contig 11532 bp, 13 predicted proteins | sample CZODoug2_1_08_16_FD_185931 | JGI IMG/M metagenome (GOLD analysis project Ga0179593, IMG submission 185931) | Vadose zone soil fungal communities from Angelo Coast Range Reserve, California, USA - CZODoug2_1_08_16fungal (PacBio error correction) | ecosystem: Environmental > Terrestrial > Soil >...
TCGGAGGCTAAGATGCTCAATCCTGGCAAAAGGGACATTGGAAAACTTTTTGACATTGCCATAAAAAAAAGCTCTAAAGGGAAAGGCGGGAGGGCGTGATGCTGCGGGGAGGGAAAGGCTCGCAAAAGAAAACAGGAGTCGATTGTTACGGGCTCAATCATCTTAAAGCTATCTGTCAAATAGTATCCTACCAACAGGGCTCTAAAAATGAAACGGCGAACCTGAGACGACACCCACCCAGGAAGAACAGGCAAACCGTCCTGCGATATAAAAGACCAACAAAGATTCGGATGCGAAGAGGAGAAGAAGCGGCGACAATGTTTGTCGGAGAACCAAAGGACCTTTAGGGGACGCTTCGCTGGTCAGGGACGGCAAACGTGCCGGCCAATGCCTGGCAGTGGTGGCGAGCCGACATGATGGTAATCGAAATGCTACGCTGGGGAAACTTTGCTCGGAATTACTAGCCTCTCTTGGCTTCCGGTAGGAAAGTGTTTCTAAAGAGCCGGAATACCGCGCACAACGAGTTGACACCTGGACGAGAGATGGAGCATCAACCTTATTGTGGCAAAGAAAACCCAGAGTGGCGAGTTTGAGCAGGCGCTGTGTATCAGGCAAACGGGGGAAGCCCCTGATGCAGGGACCTCACAAAAAAAACTGACGCACGAAGAAGAAAAACTGGTGAGTCTGTCAGACTGACTCGTGCCTCTGGGGTCTTCACAAGAATCAAACAAACTAGAAAGGTTTTTGATCTGAAGGTAGCTCCTCGACAACAAAGAAAATGCAAGGTCTCGCTCGGCCAGAGCTTTCTAAGCTTTGAAAGATACTAAGGAGATTGATGAACAAACCATGAAAATAAAAATACGCGAAGGGCGAGGTCTGGGGAAAGGAACTTTGGTCTTTGGTATGAGAAGGTTCTTCACCTGCGTCCTCCTCAAAGAAAAACTGGAGTACTTTGCTAATGTCTGGAATGAGAAGGATCGGCTTTCTTCGGAAAAATGTGAACATCTTCTGGGGAAATTTTTAAAAAGATAAAAAGGGTCCCTGTTTCCCTTCTAGAAAAAAAAAAAGTGCATTACTGTGTCGTTAGAGCTTGAACTGGCTGGTACGATCGAGCGATACCTGATCATTTGAAAGGGGCGTCTCAAGGGAAAAGGAAGACCAACACTGAATCGCGGCTTCCGCGATGAAAAGGGTAGAACGCCTGGCGTTCGTCTCCGACAGCGTAGCGGCTTGGTCGTGCAAGATTGGCATTGAACGGTCACAAAAAGGGAATATCATGTGAGGCAATTTGTCTCTAAAAGAGAGGCCCGTTACAATAACTAAGTGAGAATCTTAGTAAAACCATTTGGGACCGAAAGAGTGCGAAGGAAGAAGCGCGTGTTCCTTGTCATCTTTCCTGGGCCGAAGAGGACAAAAGCAGGTCGAAAGAATCACCACTAATTCTAAATCAAAATTAAAAAAGGGAAAATAAGAAAAGAGATATAGACGCCAAGAAAATTCTCGAAGGCGCTCAATCGCAACAAAAAAAGCTGCAAGCAAAAAAGAATACGATACAGAGTCAAAAAAAAAAAATGCAAGACTAGAAATCGGAGGGAGAGAGATGAATGATGCCGGGGAAACGGAGGTCGAGGCTCTGCCGCTGATTGCAAGGAGGAGCGCAGAATTTGGGGTATAACTAGAAGCTCATGGCTCAAATTCGGTAGGGGAAGGGGAGGAGGGTGGGAAAAACCGAGAAAAGATCGGTACTCGAAGGCCTGAAAAAAAAAAGACAGCAGGACGCCGAACACGGCACGGTAGATGCCCTGCGTACAAAGGGGGGGCACGAGATTTTAAAATATAAAGAAACAGGGACAGCAAAAAAAAAAAAACCGAAAAACCGCGGGGAAGCGAGATCGGAAAAAAAAAAGGGGGGGGTATAAAATGAGGCCCTAAGCCGCCGCTGTTATCTGCAACTTCGGCAGGTCTTTAATCCCAGAGCGAACGGGAGAAAAAAGGTGGGGAAAGGGGATAAAAATGAGGCGCGCAAAAAGTGACCTAAAGGGGAGAGGGGGGGCGATATATCAAAAAATCGCCAGCGTGAGTATAAAAGAATGTCAGGCAAATCCGGACAAATAGAAGAACAAGGTACGGACCGGATGTCAGAAAACCGCCATTAGCCGCCTTCACTCGCATTTAGTAAAGCTTACAATTCAGAGACAACGTCTCAGAAAGATAGCCCGGAAGTCTCCGAGTGCCTAAGGTATCCAAGCAAGCGGGTACGAAAAAAAAAATCGTATGTTGGATTGTCAAACCGACGTATGATCCAGCCACTGGCCGTATAAGAACTAAAAAGAGCAAAGCCTGGTCAGGATTGAGGGATTGAGGAACAGAAGAATAAACATCATCTTTCAGGGGGGATGATACGAACAAGGCACAGCGCCCCAGAACCACGATGTGCTATGAGCGTCCTGGCGGCGATGTGAACGGCAAACTCCCTCCTTGGATGTTACAAGGAAAAAAAAAAAGAACATAAAGATCTTCACTATTGGCTGCAACAAAGACGGGGAAAAACGACACGCTACAAGGGACCACGACGACTTAGTTTCCCTAGGGTCTAACACTCCGACAACCGCCAGACGAGGAGAGGTGCCGTCAGGAACACGTAGGGCAGCCGAGAGAACCCTACAGCATGTAGGAAAAAAAGGGGAGAACAGCATGCCGAAAATGAACGGTCGGAAAATCAAGAGGGGAGAAAGTGTGTTGGGAACGACAAGGCTCCTGCGGCCAACGCTCGAAAGGCTTGTTCTGGGTGAACCGCAGGATCCGCGAATGAGGGACTACGATCATCCGGCCGGTGACTTACCTGGAAAAAAAACGGCGAGGAGAAACGGTCTGCGGATACGGGGGGGTGTGGGAAATCCAGATCATGCCGGCAAAGCTGGGATTAAAGTAACGACGTTGGGGCCAAAGAACGCGGAAAAGCCTGAAAAAAAGAGATACCCCAGAGAAAAAAAAGTCTAGCGCCAGCGTAGAAGCCATATTTACGCCCACTGCATCATCTAAAGAAGGAAATGTCAAAATGGCGAAAATTCAGATCTATCAACAAAAGGAGAGAAGTGTGGTCAAGCCAAGAATGGCATGGCTTCCACTGAAAGGAAGTGGAAGAAAAAAGAAAAAAGGGAGAAAAAAACGAGCTATCTTCGCAGGCGGATACTGCAAAAGGGGAGCCGCTCGCCAAAGCGCCTGGTGACCAAGGGCATTGGGTCTCAGACTAGTCGGGGGAAGAGCATCTACAGAACCAAAGAAGACCGAAAACAAAAAAGAAAAGCTTATCTGACCCAAAAGGGAAAAATGCGTCCTCTGCTGATCTGCTGTCATAACCATAGGGTTACTTGCGATGCCTCCCAGAAAGATAATCAGGCAAGAAAAATAAAAAAAGCCAAAAAAAAGCATGATACAAAAAAAGGGCGGGTCATGGCTCCGAAATCACATGGGACGGGCTGATCGCACCAGGGGGGGTTCCCTCAGAGCAGAAGATGGGGGCTGACTAAGCTTCCAAACTCAAAACGAGCCCGCTCTGCGCTCGGAGCCTGTCGGCGGTTAAATCTCAAACCCTTCGGCGGCAGAGTGACTTAAAGGAGAGCTCGTGGGAATGACAAAAAAACGGGAGCACCGTTTGGACGCCCAGGGAAAATCAACTTTGAGTGACGAAAAAAAATAAAAAGGGGAAGAGAACCCAAACGCTCCATGACTCTCTGCGAGGCACAGGTGAATTTAAGTACTTAGCGAAGATGTTCGTCAGAACTGAATCATCTTAGGGATGTGATAGCTGGATCGCCGTAAGCCAAAATAAAACCGGACAGTGGGGGAGTCGCGGCCATAGGATAAACGATACGTCGGCGGCCGGACCACACGCCAACTACGCGCTAATGCAATCAGGTCTGCTTGGGGCTTTGTGATACCTGTGTTTCGGACAGGAGGGGGGAGACGCAAGATCCCTAGACGTTGGGCTCTGGGGGGACGAAGATGCCGAGAGGAAAAGAGCTAAAGGCGTCTTCTAGAGAAACCGGCGGGCCGTTTCGGCCTGTGGTGGAAAGGTCAAGAAAGGTGTGGGAACTTCTTTAGTTGTAAGCCGAGTCGCGATTAAGGGACAGATCGTAAGCAAGGAACAGGAAAAAAAAACGTTCCGGACAGGCCTTCATGGCGATCCGCGACAACGAGGCGGAAAAAAGAGGGGATTCATTGTGACTGTACAAGGCTGTGGGATCAGAAAAAAACTTCGTCGCATGAGGCTGAGGGAAGGGGGAATTTCAGAGGAAAAAGCTACCCCAAAGGTGCCTCTCTGTTCCTCTATGGTGTTCAGCGATGCCCACCCGTCGGCTTCATCCCCGCCTCTTCGCAATTGCCGGAAAAAAAGGTGCCGCAAAAAAGGGGGGGGATAAATTATGTGTCCTTGTCATCTTCAATGCCAGACGGAAACAATGATCGACCAGCGCTGCTCTGCAAAACATCAGAAGTAAAAAAAAATCCCTGACGAAAAAATAATGCTCTCCTCTAGAGATTTAAAAGAAGCGAAAAAAAAAAAACCACTTGAAAGTCAGGGCAGAAACAAGGCGGAAACGCTAAAAAGGTAATCTAAACACAAAGGAGGAGGGGAGGAAAGGGAAGGACCTGGTGTCGGGTGTACAAATCAGAGCTAAAACTGCTCCAGGGTGGCGATATGCCGTAAAGGAGAATGGGGGGGCGAATCAGTTCTCTGGGTTGCTCGGATGAGGTTAGCTTGGAAGATCAGGCGTAATAAAAAGGAAGCGCGGGAAGGGAACAAACAAAGAAAAAAACGCGAAGACCCTTCGAATGCCTTTGAAAAGCAATGTGGGGGCAAATTTAGAGGCCGACGAGGGACCCGGGCAAACGAAGAAAAGAAGCCGGACACGGAAGAAAATGGGTAAAGAAAAAAACGACAAAAAGAAACTAAGCCGCCGGAGGGGAAGGTGACCAAGAAGAAAAAAAGGAACTTGGACGCGCAACGTTGACCCCCGGGGGGTCTGGGAGGCATGAAGGGACCGTAACGACGCGGGGCAATGAAACAGAGAGATCATAGAGAAAGTAAAGGGAAATGTAAGGCGACATAGGCTTGCAAGAAAATAAAGAGCCGGGGCATCTGTCAGTTGTACCAAAAATCACGAAGGCGGTCCAATGCTCAAAGAGAATAGCTTGTCTTCGGAATGGGGAAAAACATATCAAAAAAGAGGCACGATGAGACCCAGAGTCTAGCGAAGGAGTACGAACATTAGAAAAGAGAACCGCGCAGAGGAAAGTTGAGCGAGGAGGGAGGGGTCCATCAAGGATAGAAAACCGCGTACGGCCTCTCTGGCCGAGAAAGACCGGGCCAGCTGCCGAAGGAAGGAGGGCTATGAAAAAGGAGAAAGTATAGAAACAAACGTCAGGGGGGGGGAAAATGATAAGTGGAAAAAAACGGCACGAGACAGGCGGCCGAATCCAGCTAGGCCTAGGACGCCCCGAGAATCTACAAACTTAGAGGGGGGACTACTTCATCAAAAGATAAAACAAAACTCAGACGGGGGGAAACAAACAACCATCTTGTGGGGAGAACATAAAGAGAAGCAGTTTCAACTGGTGACCGGCGAAAATCAGGTGAGGAAAGAACTCACTCATGAGGGACGAAACAAGGGCTCGTATGGACTCCGATCACGGAATCTGCAGAAGTAAAAAAAAAAACCATAATGTTCGTCTAGGAACACACGTGGGGAGAAAGATGCAGGCGATTGCGCAACGGACAGCCTAGGAGACCGTCGGGGGGATGACTGGACAGAGGGAAACGTTCAGAAGTGCCTGGCTGCAATGCCAAAGAAGAAGGGAGTAAGGAGAACAGCAGGATCACACATTACGGTCTGCCCTGTGTCCAGAGATCCGCTGACTGCCGATAAACGCGATTATCACCCAAACCCCCCCCAAAAGCCAAAAAACAAACCAACCCCCCCCCCCCCCCAAAAAAAAAAACAAAAAACCAACCCCCCCCCCCCCCGAACCCCCCCCCAACCCCCCCACCCCCCCCCCCCCAACCCCACCCCCCCCAAACCCCCCCAACAAACCCAAACCCCCCACCAACCCAAACAAAAAAACCCCAACAAAAAAACACCCCACCCACCCAACCCCCCCCCCCCCCCACAAACCCCCCCACAACCACACCCCCCAACCCCCCCCGCCACTCACCCCACCCCCCCCCCCCCCCCCAAAACCCCACCCCCAACAAACCCCCCCACAAACCCCAACCCCCACACCACCCCCCCCCCCCCCCCCCCCCCCCCCCCCCAACCCCCCAAAAGTTTTTTTCCCCCCCCCCCCCAACCCCCCACCCCCAACCCCCCCCCCCACCCCACCCGCCCGCCAGCCCCCCCCCCCCCCCCCCCAAAACCCCCCCAAACCCCAACGACAACCCACCCCACCCCCCCACCCCCCCCCCCCCCCAAAAACCAAAAACCCCGACCCCGCGCCACCCCCCGGCCCCCCCCCTCACCCACCCCCACACCGCCCCCCCACCCCCCTCCTCCCCCCCACCCCCCCAAGCCCCCCCCCAACAACCCCCCCCAAAAAACCCCCCCCCCCCCCGAATCCCCCCCCCACCCCCCCCGCCGCCCCCCCCACCCACACCTCCCCCCTATACCCCCACCCACCCCCCCCCCCCCTCCCAACCAAAGTTTTTTTGTTTTTTTTTTTTTTTTTTTTTTTTTTTGTTGTTTTGTTTTTGTTGTTTTGGTTGATTTTTTTGTGTTGTTTTTTTGTTGTTTGTGGTGTGTTTTTTTTTTTTTTTTTTTTTGGGGAGTTTTTTTTTTTTGGGGGTTTGTGGGTTTTTTTTGTATTGGTTTTTTGTTTTTTTGTTTTGTTTTTTTTTGTTTGTTTTGGTTTTTGGGTTTTTTTCTGGGTTTTTTTTTTGTTTTTTGGGGGGTCTGTTTTTGTTTTTTTTTGTTTTGATTTTTTTGGACTTTTTTTTTTGGGGTTTTTTTTGTTTTTTTTTTTGTTTTTTTTTGTTTGATGTTGGTTTTTGATTTTTTTTTTTTAGGGGGGATTTGTTTATTTGTGGGTTTTTTTTGGGTGGGGTTGGTGTTGGTGGTACCCCCCCCCCCCCCCCCCCCCCCCACCCCCCCCGAGGTGGTGTGTGTTTCTTTGTTTTTTTTTTTTGGGGATTTGTTGGTTTTTTTTTGGGGGGGGGGGGGGGGGGGCAAAAACCCCCCCAAACCCAAAAACCCCCCCAAAAAAAAAACCCCCCAACCACACTTTTTTTTTTTTTTTGTTTTTTTTTTTTGTTTGTTTTTTGTTTTTTTTGTTTTTGATTTTGTGGGGGTGTTTTTGTTGGTTTTGGTAGTTGTTTTTTGGGTGTGTTGGGGTTTTTTTCCACCCCCCACCCAAACCCACCCTGTTTTTTGGGGGGGTGGTTTTTTTTTTTGGTGGGTTTTTTTTTTGGTGTGGGGGGGTTTTGGGGGGGTTGGTTTTTTGGGGGGTTTTTGGTTTTTATGTTGGTGTTTTTTTGTTTGGTTTTGTTTTTTGGTAGTTTTTCGGTTATGCTTTTTTCTTGTTTGGGTCGATTTTTTTGGTGGGTCCTTTATGTGTTTTTTTTTTTTGTTTTGTTTTGAATTTTTTTGTTTGTTTATTGTTTTTGGGGGTTAGTTTTTTTATTGTGGGGGCGGTGGTTTTTATCTGCTTGCTTTTTTTTTTTTCTTATTTTTTCTTTGTTTTTTTTTTTTTTTTGTTGTTTTGTTTTGTGATTTTTTATTTGTTGGTGTCTATTTTGTTTCGTTATTTTGTGTTTCTTTCTTGTTTTTTGTTTTTTCTTTTCTGGTTTGATGGTGTTGTTTTTTTTGTTATTCTTCTTAGGTTTTAGGTTTTTGGGTTTTTTATTTCTTTATATTCTTTTGGTTTTTTTTTGTTTTTTTGGGGTTGTTGTCACTGCCATGGTTTTTTTTTTTTTCTTGACTACGGGTGGTGGGGTTTTTGGGGGGGGGGGATTTGGGGTAGTTTTTTTTTTTTGGTTTCCCCCCCAAACCACCCCCCCAAAAAAACACCCCCCCCAACCAAAAGCCCCCCCCCCGCCCCCCCACCCCCACCCCCCAAAACCCCCCAAAACCCCAAAAAAACTTTGAAAAATCAAAAATCCTCGCATTTTTCAAAGAACCTTGCGAAAAAATCCTTCTCGTGGGCAAAACCAAGGTGGGGGGAAAACAGGCTATCATGACCCGCCTCGAATCCGCCAGAGGCCCCAGAGGGAGCACAACATCTTCCAGGTATGATGTGTTAATAGCGCACATTTAGCCGTCTCAATTACAGCGCAGCACAAAACAAACACAACGTGCTGAGAGAGGAGCCAAAATGGCTATGTAGCCACCTTCCTAGCCTTAAAGGGGGGGCAAGGCCCCCCTATTGGGGCGCTTCGTGACGAGGGGTCGATGCGGACTTGGAATCGAAAAAGGGCTTTCAAGACGAAAGGAGGAGGGGTTGACCAAGAGACGCGAAAGAGCAGTACGTGTCATCACACAAAGAAGGGAAGAAGGTGATGGCATCACCATACAGGATCCGAACGCGTTGAGAAGACTCCGTTCCTCGGCAGAGCTGCTCGACCCAAGGAACGAATGAAACGTAAGAAGACTGCTGATAAGCTGTGAAGAGGACTCTCAGACTTAGATGGGCGGGCGGCCGCGCTGAAGCCCGCCCTTGGGCATAACACCGAAGGGGTTATCGCGGGAAGAGGGGGGGACAGGACAGGGGGGAATCTGCTCCATTGGAATGCTATAGGGGGGGTTCGAAAGCCACATGTTTTAGTGCTGATCTAAGGCTTTGCCGATAGCTACGGCAGGAAAAGAATCTCGGGAAGCAGGCGGAGAAGAACGTGTGGGCAATATCACCGGAACAATGAGAGAAAAGGGAAACTGTCGATCGAGTTTGGGTGGATCATCACATTGGGGGGGGAAAAAAGTTCAAAAACAGAGGAATGACGGACGTTAAGCGAGTTTTGGGGAAGAGCGCTTTTGGGCTGGGCACTGCCCTCGAATGCGTAAGCACAGCCGTACAAGGAAAAAATCTAAAAAGGGGCTGGGAGGCTGAACGCGCGGCTGCTGAACGCTGTTCGGCCAGATACAGAGGGACGATGCTGGTTAGAGACGGAAGAAGTCCTCGAGAATTAAAGAAAGGCGGAACGGCAGACGCTCAGGCCAGAAGAAAGAGGGGGGGTAGCAGGAAATACGTCGGCGTCCTGATGGAAAAAGGAACTAGAGAAGCTCGAGTCTGATGTCTGTGAAAGCAGGCGGGGAGGTGTGTAAAAGACCTTTTCTTGACAAGGTAGCCTCTCTTTAGAGGGAAAATCGACGGGAGGGACAAGGGGGGCAGGAAGAAAGCTCGGCTTCGATTCGAGCAATTGGGAGGCAGGAGGGAAGGGCCGGGGAACGGAAACGAAATTGGGAGTGAGATATGCGTCAGATGGGAAAAGCCAATGAAAAGGGGGTGGGACTTCAACGCTAGAGAGAGGGGGACACTAGATGTGCTAGGTCACGTTCGGGCGCCCTTAAGCGCTAAACGGCTGCCCCGCGAGGGGATTCAAGTGGGAGCGGAAAAAAGAAAGGTCGTAAAAGAAAAGGAGAACCGTCGTCGCCAGGGAAGGGGGCGATGGAAAGGGCAGTTTTTCGTGTGAGGAAGGTTTTGTCACGGCATCTCAAAGTTCTCAATGTTGGTAGGCGGCGATCTGGGGGAACGCGAGAACGCCTTCATCATTTCGTGCAAGAAAAGAAGTTGCGCTCCGGGAGAGTGTCGAAGAAAGGGACTTTCAACTTCAATGGGGAACATGGAAAGGAAGAACATGCTCGGGGGGCCCGCATCAAGACTCGAAACTTTCAACCTCAAATCCGAATACAACCAAGAACTCTCATCGACTAACAAGGCGCAAACAAAACCGCCAACCCTTCCATCAAAGCGGGGGCAAAGAGTACGAAGCCGCACGGAACCTAAATAAAGGGGAAAGAAAAACACTTAGGAAAGGGAGAAGAAAGGGAGGGGGGAAAGCGCCCGGTATCGTACTTTCTCTGGCGAGGCGAACCGGATGGCAGGGATGAGCGCCGGCGAGATGGTCGCTTTTTGGGGGTTAGTCAGGAGTTTAAAGGGAGGTGGTAGGGTTGAAGGTGGAGGGTTTGGCAATTTGGAGAAGCCTTGCTCCGGCTACCAATATGACAAGGAAAGGACGCCGACAGAGGGGGAGAAAATTCACGAAAGAGGGCAAAGGGGGGGAGAAGACTGAAGCGGAGCCGGGAATGGAAGAAATACGCCGATGAAGAGGAACATGCTAGATCGCTCAATGGGGCAAAGCCTTCTAAAGAAGGGGGAACGCTAAAAACTACAAGGCCGTCAAAAAGGGAGAACGACGCCAGCGTCTTGTACAGCGCAACGACGGCGAAAGAAAAATCTCGTTGACGGAAGAGCCAAGAATAAACACTTGTACCGGAAATATAGAAAAAGGAGAGGGGATAAGGACCCAGCGGGAAGTAATAACACTCAGAGGCTGCAGGGAAAAAATAGAAGCTATCGTAAAAAGGAACCTAGACTTGTGAACAAAACTAACCAAGAGACTCGAAAGGAAATCGAAGAAAAGCAATAAGGTCGTCCTATCGGACAAACATAGCCAGAGACAAACAATGTCTTTCTACAGGGTCCGAGTTAGTTCCACATGAGATAAAAATAGGCAGCGTCAGTAGTAGTTTAATTTTCTCAGCGGTCGAAGAATAGATTCTCGAGGTAGAACGCGCATTCGGCTGATCGACTGGCCGACTGTCCGGTCCATGATCGAGGAATCAACAAAGTCATAGTCCGTTGGGGGGGGGAGATTAAGGTGACCCAGGTAAAAATGTAAAGGAAAGAAGGTCCAACATCACCACGAGGGCCGATGAAAAACAGTGGAAGGGGGGGGGGGGGTGGGGGGGGGGGGGGGGTGTGGGTGTTGGGGGGGTTTGGGGGGGGGGGGGGGGGGTGGTTTGGTGGGGGTTTGTGGGGGTTGGGGGGGGGCGTCCCGACACAGGGGCTTCGGTGAGACCATCAACAGCTCAAGCGCTTCACGGCCCACAGTCCACGGGTGGTCATGACCAAAGGGGGTCAAAAAGGGGGGAGATGGCAGTGGTTGACGCTTTGCCCGACGCGGCAAAGATGGTTCAACAACCTGACCCCAGACCGAGCGGGACTCAGGGACAGGACTCCGAGCACGGGAAACGGGAGGACAAAACGTGAAACGAAAGAAATTAAACGAAAGGATACACCACCGGAGATCACCGGCAATGGAGCGATGGCGGGAAGGGGCAAGCTAGTGAGGTGTGATTCAAAGAATTGAAGAGGAAGTCATGAAAGGAGGCCGCCCATCAAGGTACGATCCTTTTATACTGGAGAAGGGGACACATCAGGACTGCGCCGAGAAGGAAAAAAGTGTGGGAGAAATGAAGGAGGGGAAACAGAAAGGATCCGAACGGCGTCGTGAGGCTGAAAAGGAAGCCGTGAAGCTGTTGA